>Ga0066376_10000581_pt1 | contig 34160 bp, 22 predicted proteins | sample Knorr_S15_td_Bot_FD_77009 | JGI IMG/M metagenome (GOLD analysis project Ga0066376, IMG submission 77009) | Marine microbial communities from Southern Atlantic Ocean transect - Knorr_S15_td_Bottom_ad_5009_LV_A | ecosystem: Environmental > Aquatic > Marine > Oceanic | place: Southern Atlantic... | reverse complement strand
GGGATATAGGATGGGCGGCAGCGTCCGGACGTCATCGAGATCATGGATGTAGTCAGGCCGGGCGGCTCCCATCAGCGAGTTGCTCGCCACCAGGTCGTTGACGATCTCGTAGAGCCGTGGCTTGAGGCCATACTCGTAACGCTCGATCAAGCCCAGCATGTCCGCGGGCATGGGGATCGCCGCGTACCGTAGGGTCGCTTCGAGCGCCGCGTTGGCCGCGTTCAGGTCGACGATCAGGGCGTCGCGAAGGACGATGGCCACGGTCGGTGCGCCATCGATCTCGAAGGTGCCGACCTTGAATGGCTCGGCGCTCGTCATCGCCTGCGCGGACAGGGAGACGGAGCTCGCCATGATCGCGAGGGTCGCTAACAGAAGGGTGCGTCGCATTTGTTGCCCCAATGGATGGGTCTCGGTTCGAACCGCGCGAGGCGGGCGCCTCACGGGGTCACTTTCCTCCCCGGTCCTACGCCGCCGGGGTCGGCATGTCAACCGAGGCGGAGCGCGGGTCGCGCCGATCTGATCGCGAGCGACGTCAGTTCCCGCCTTCGGCGATCGTCGTAGCCAGCTCGGACAGGTCGGCGGTCAGGAACGCCGCGGCGAATTCCGCCATCGTCGCAACTTGCGTGACGAAGTCCGCCCGCGCGGACCCAAGCCCCAGCCTATCCGCCAGTAACCGTCACTCTCACATAGCCGTTCGTCCAGCAGCACTGGTCGGCACCCGAGCTGTCGTTGGCGCGCCAGTTCTCCGCCCGAACTCGGAGAAGATACTCGCCCGGCTCCGTGAACTCGGCGGCCGTGGTGGCCTCGTCGGCGCCATCGGTCAGACGTATCGCGTTGGGTTCGAAGGTGACCTCGGCGGCCGGCCCCTGATGCTTGAACCAGGTCACGGTGACTGGGATGTCGACGTTCCTCTGATCGTGATCCAAGCGCTCGGAGACCTCTCTGGCCCACACTGTCAGGCTCAACGGGTCGCCGACCGCCACGGTCTGGTCGTCGGCCCACAGGCCCCGAATGTGCTGCCCCTCGGCCCCGTCCTCAGCAAACTTGATGATGGGCGGCACCGAGCCCATCGCCCTGGGAAGGTAGTCCAGCTCGAGCGCCTGGTAGCCGACCTTACCAGGCACGGAGAGCGTGTGGCCATTGGCGGTTATCGTCCATACCACGGGCGTCTGATCGGCGAAGGAAGAAGGCACTGTGACCGTGAAAATGCCCCGATCCCGGCGAGGGGACGAAGGGAAATGGGTCGGCTGCATGCCATCGAATTCAGCGGGCGTGATAAAATTGAGCTCGCCGAGCGGGAGGTCGATGATCTCTTCGGTGTTCAGGTTGAAGTAGCCGAAGGAGAGCATGTAGGTCCCGTCCTCGTTCGCGTACCAGCCCTCGAAAAAGGGGGCGACCGGTTCACCCTTGGGTGGAGTGGGTGAGAGCGGCATCCGCGCTCCGTTACCGTATCGCGAGTTGCTGGGGCGCTGTGCCACAGCTGGCACAGCGGTCAGGATCGCCAGGCCGAGAATCAGGCCGCCCTGCAGCAGATGACGCTTCATCGTTCCTTCCTCATCCTCTGGATGTGTCGAAGGAGCCCCCAGACCGATCAGGAGGCTCCTTCGATTTGTCGATCGACTACGCGTTCACGTGCGGCGCGTAACCATGCGATGTCGGCTCAGCTGCTGCCGTCGTCACTCACGATCTTGACCTTAGCCTCCCGCTCTTCGACGAGGCGTTCGAAGCCCTCATCGGTAAGGTGGGTGACCGCGATCCAAGCGTGGGACATCTCATCGACCGTACGGCTACCGCGGGCATACCACGCCGTTGGATCGGTCAACGGATTCTGCTCGGTGTTCTCGTACCAGCCCGTCATCACGATGACCGTTCCGGCCGGCAACAGTGGGGAGGCATCGTCCTCGTAGATGTAGCTGTGATGCCATCTGGCGTCGAAGTCACTCACCATGCTGAGTAGCTCGACCTTGCCATCGGGCATGACCGCCTGAACCGACATGCCGTGCAGATGCACATGCCCGTGGGGCTGGAAGCTGTCGATGCGAACAGGATGGTCCCACCGGTAGAAGCCTTGCGTCATCGCCGTGCCACCGGGCTCCAAGGTGATATCACCCCGCAGCGGGTACAGGCGCAGGTTCTGCCGGAACTCAGGCTCGAAGCCCTCGGGATGGAACCAGATGCCGAGCTCGATCTGATCGCCCTCGACGTCGAAGCCCATGGGATAGTAGTGGGTGTCCCATTCGATTCTGTCGGTCGGCTTGATCAAACGGCCAGCATCCGCAGGCACGATCTCACCGATCTTGCCCATCGCGTACTCGGAAAGGTTGCCCATCGGCTGGTATTCGCCGTCTTCGTTCAACCTCAGGAGCTTGGGGTTTGCGTGGTGAACTACTTGCCGCCCTGCGGGGAATGACGGGCGCACTTCCATGGCCCGGATGTAGCGCTCACTCGTGATTCCGGTCGGAACGACCGGCCGCCACCAGGTGTCGCCGCCCTCGGCCGGAACATCAAACGGCAGCGTCTTGATCACGTGATCGGGTGGGCCGAGTAGCTCTTCCTGCTGCCACATCTGCTTGTCCGCGAACTCGGGGGAGGTAGGCATGTCGGCCGGATCGCCCTCGGGCGTCCCGGCGTCGACCCACGACACCACGGTCTCGATCTGCTCTTCGCTCAGCCTCCAGTCACCTTTGATGTCCTGGATGCCCACACCGGCATCGAGGTGGTAGGGCGGCATGAGGCGGCGAGCCACCTGGTCCTTGATGCGCCGCGAGTAGCGTCGCGCATCCTGGTACGTGACCAGTGAGAACGGAGCAACCGATCCGGGACGGTGGCAGATCTGGCAATTCTGCTGCAAGATCGGCGCTACGTCACGCGTGAAGGTCACGAGCTCATCCTCGCTCGACTCCTGTGCCGCCAGCCTCTCGGCGGGCATCCCCAGGGTGACGAACACTGCCGACACCAGCACTCCGAACAGACCGTCGCGCGCGCGAGCAGATCTGGTCCTCATGACGCTTCCTCCTACACGAGAGACCACCTCAAAACTTCATTCCCATAGTCATGCTACGTGACGAGCCCCTAGGATTCAAGGGTGGAGCGTTGACCGCCGAAGGCTGGACGTGGACGGACTTGGGTGACACCATTCCTCAGCTTCGGCCGGGTGTTCGGGTTGCCCGGGCGGGGTTACAACGGCCAGCATTCCCCTGAAGACAGGTGTCGTGTTCTCTGACGGGGCCAATTGCTCGTCCAAACGGGTTCCAAGACGACCGCCTAATCGAAGCGAGCCATATGCGAATCCGCTACTCAGCAGGGCTGATGTTCATGGCACTCCTGGTGTCATCGCCGGGCGCGTCGGCGCAGATCCAGACCGTCGATGATCTGAATGCGGGAGATAGCATCCGGGTCGATGGCGTCCTTACGGGGAGGGTTCTTTCGAACGTCAATGGAATGTTGGTGCTCGTCGGCCGGGCGGCGCCGAAGTGCACCACTGGCGTGCATATCGGCGAGGCGCCCGTCTGTGACCCGGCGCCCTCGGAACGCCACGAGCTGGATCCTCATGTCGTGTCGGTCGAGCGTTGGGAGCCGGGGCGCAGCTCGGTCTTCAAGATGATCGGGGCGGTGCTGGTCGGTGGGACTGGAGGCGTGTTACTGGGCCGCGCCATCGGGCCTGCACTCGGGCTCGGCAAGGTCGATGGCTGCGTCAACATCACGGGTGATCTCCACTGCACGAACCCCCGCGATGACTTCGAGGAGGCCCAGTTAGCGAGCGATCTGCAGCGAGGGACGATCTTCGGGGGAATCCTCGGAGCGACGATCAGCGCGGTTGTCGCGAAGAAGCTGATCAACAATTGGGTTGCGGTGGCTCCGCCACGCGGCGACGGCGTCGACTCCGGTTGGACGGTCAGCAAGAGCATCATGATCGGGGGGCGCTAGCAGGCGATCCGCCCTGTCGGCTTGCCGCCAAGCCGGTAACGTCCTCATCCTGCCCAGTCGCTGACTCGAGGCGGAGATGATCATGACCGACCCCCGCAGGCTCCTGAACCTCATTGCTGCTGGCGCCTGGGCTGCGGTATGGGTTGCCCCCACCCAGGCGCAGACGCGGCCGTTCACAGCCTCGGACATGCTCGATGTGGTCCAGATCAGCGGCGGCGTCGAGGTCTCCCCTGACGGGGATCTCATCGCCTACATGATCCCGGACGTTGCTGAGGACTGGAATGTTCTCGAGAGACTGCCCGTCGGCACAGTGTTCGTGCGGCCGCTCTCGGGCGGGCCGGACCAGCCCGCCACGCCGCTCAGCGCCGGCGGGGACCGCAGCTCGTTTCCGGCGTTCTCTGATGATGGTTCTCTGCTGGCGTTCTTCACCGAGAGTCCCGAGGGTGGTCAGCTGTCCGTCTGGAACGTTTCGACAGGCGAGACGCACTTCGTGGGTACGCCATTCGCCGGCAAGGCCACCATGCCGCCCAGGTGGGCGTCGGCTGGCCGGATCGTGTACGCCAGGCCGGCGCCAGAAGTCGACGCTGCTCCGCCAGCCAGGATCCGCGTGCTGCAGAGTACCGATGCCGTCTTGCCGGGTGACGCGTTCTTCGGGAACCGAAGCCGTGCGGGACTCGCCATCGTCGATGTGGCATCGGGAGCGGAGAGCACGCTCCTCAGCGACGACGAGCCGCTGCGGACCTTCTCTGTCTCGCCGGACGGAATGCATGTGATCGCCGCGCGCCCGACCGCGGCGACTGCCGGCATCGCGCGGGCCGAACAGACCGAGACCCTTCTGTGGTCCGTGGACGGGAACGGCGGATCGCGCACCCTGGCGGAGACCGGAGAGCGCTTTTCTTGGCTTCCCGACGGACGACTGGCCTGGCGCAGCGGAGGCCGACTCGTCACGGTGGGAGTCGGCGATCTAGGACCCGCGGAGGGAGGCGAAGGGCTGCCGCTGATGTCGGGAGCGGGCGCGCGGTTCTCTCCGCTGGCATGGGCTCCGGACGGCGATCGATTCCTCAGCCTGGTTCCGGATCCCTCGCTCAGTGACCCTGAGGTCGAGCCGCCCCAGCAGGGCATGTACTCGATCGCTCGGCCGTTCATGGACCTCTATATCGTCTCGGCTACCGAGGGGACGGCTCAGAACCTCACGGCCGACATCACCGACCAGGTCAGCGACGCCGTGTGGAGTGCGGACGGAGCGTCGCTCTTCTTCCGCACCGTCGACAACGAGAGCTACGACGAGACGATCTACCGGTACGAACCCGCGAGGAGGCGGCTGTCGGAGTTGGCCTCTGGGGAGGAGGCCTACGGGAGCCTGACCCCCATTCCGGGCGGCCTCCTCTTGAGTATCCAGTCAGCGACTGCGCCGGCTGACACCTGGCGGCTGGACGCGAGTACGGGCGCGCGCGCGCAAGTGACGCGGCTGAACCCCCAGCTCGGTGACTTCGCCTTCAGTAAGCCGGAGTTGATGTACTTCAACAACGCGGACGGAGAACGCCTGGGGGCGCTGCTGTATCGTCCGAATACTCCGTCCTCGGACGTCCCTGTCATCACCTATGTATATGAGAAGCTGACGCCCGGAATTCACCGCTTCAGCTCACGCCATCAGATCTTGGCGACGCACGGCTACGCGGTCCTCATGCCCAACGTGAAGGTGAAGGTGGGCGAGACCGGCACGTCCTTCGTCAAGAGCGTGGTGCCGGCGGTCAACATGGTCCGCGACATGGGCTTCACGAACGGCCGCTTCTGTCTCTGGGGTGGAAGTTTCGGTGCCTATGCGACCTCGTTCGTCATCACCCAGACGAACATCTTCGACTGCGCCATCTCTCGCGCGACGCCCCCGGAGCTGTTCCGGAATTGGGCCAGTGGGCGGGACCGCGATTCCGACAACATCGAGTCCGGCCAGGCTCGGATGGGCGGGAGCCCCTTCGAGGTGATGGAGCGGTATCTCTCGCAGTCGGCCTTCTTCCACCTGGACAAGGTCGAGACCCCGGTTCTGATCACGCACGGCGTGAAGGACTACACGATCCTGGTGGGCGAAGGCGAGATGATGTTTTACGCGTTGAGGCGACTCGGGAAGGAGGCCACCCTCGTGCTGTACGAAGAGGGTGATCACAGCCTCTACCGTCACTCGCGAGCGGATGCCCTCGATGTTCATCAACGAATGTTGGACTGGTTCGACAAGTACCTCCGGCCGGATCAACCCGTCAGCGGAGGTGGCCTCAGCCGATGAGCGACGAGACACGCACGGCGGATCCCACGGAACGGCAAGACCGAGAGATGGGCCGTCGGGATGCGCTGAAGGCGTTCGTGGGTCTCGGCTTGGCGTCCGGCATCGCGGGCTGCGCGAGCGGAGCGGCACAGCCGGGCCCTGTTCCGGCTCAGGCTCCCGCCGCCTCCGCCGAGCCCGGTACGGTGGCCAGCACGACAGCAACGGCGAGGCCCGCAGGCCATGAGCACCCAGCAGACGGTGATGCGCTCGTCTTCGCGTTCGGCGATCGAGAGGGCCAGATGATCGCAGCCGTAGACGTCCCGGCGGACGGGCCGCAGATCTTCGCCTATCCGGCAGACCCCGACGGTACCCACGTGGCCAGTGCGTCGCGCCTCGATCAGCTGATCCTCGTGCGCGTCGACCCCGCCGGCATGACGGAGGAGACCGCGGCGCGTGCGGTCGAAGGAATCGTGGCGTACTCGGCTGTGTGCACCCACGAAGGGTGTGATATCGACGACTGGGACGATGAGACCCGGCACCTGGTCTGTCCCTGTCACGACTCGGTGTTCGATCCATCAGACAATGGGAGGGTCGCGGAAGGGCCAGCGCGACGCAGGCTCGCAGGCCTCCCGCTCAGAGTCGTCGACGGCATGCTCGTTGCGGCCGGCCCGTTCTCGGGTCGCGTCGGCTTCCCCCGCGGCTGAGCCCTATGAACAAGCGACAAGGAACCACACCATGACGTTCGACCGGATTCGTGGAGCGATCGTATTCGCCCTTATGACCCTTTTAGGGGTCCCCAGCCTGGCATCGGGCCAACAGCCCCGGCCCGTTACGGATGCCCGGCTGCAGAACCCAGAGCCGGAGAACTGGCTGGCGTACCGGGCTACGTACGACGGCTGGGGCTTCAGCCCGCTCGATCAGATCGACGCTGGCAACGTCCAAAACCTGGAGCCGGTCTGGACGTTCTCGACCGGCGTGAACGGGGGCCATGAAGCTCCGCCCATCGTCAACGACGGGGTCATGTATGTGACCACGCCAGGCAACCAAGTCATCGCGATCGATGCGCGGACGGGCGACCTGCTCTGGCTCTATGAGCACGAGATGCCCGAGGATGCGATTGCGTACCACTACACGAATCGTGGCGTGGCGCTCTACGGAGACAAGGTCTATACGGCCACTCTGGATGCACGCGTGATCGCGCTTGATGCGGCCACGGGGGATGTGGTGTGGGATGAGTCCATCGCGGACAATCGTCGCGGCTATTACATGACTCTCGCGCCTCTCACGGCGGAGGGCCGGGTCATGGTGGGGGTCTCCGGAGGTGAGCTCGGCATACGGGGCTTCGTGGTCGCGCTCGACACCGAGACCGGCCAGGAGGTGTGGAAGACCCACACGGTTCCGGCGCCCGGCGAGCCAGGCAACGACAGTTGGCCCGGTGACTCCTGGGAGACGGGCGGCGCCGCCGTCTGGATCACCGGGCACTACGATCCGGAGCTTGGCCTGACCTATTGGGGCACCGGCAATCCCGGCCCTTGGATGGGTGATGCGCGCCCGGGCGACAACCTCTACACCAACTCAGTCGTGGCCATGGACGTTCAGACCGGGCGGATCGCGGCGCACCATCAGTATCACTGGAACGGATCGTGGGACTGGGACGAGGTGTCGACTCCGCTCTTGATGGACGTCGAGCGAGATGGACGAACCTTTCCAGCGCTCGTGCACCCCGGCAGGAACGGATACCTGTGGCTGCTCGAGCGGGGCCCGGACGCGATCTCGTTCGTCGATGCTCAACCCTTCGTCCACCAAGACGTGTTCACCAGCATCGATCCCCAGACCGGACGCCCCACGTACGATGAGGACCGGAAGCCGGGTACGGGCAAGCTGGCGGACTTCTGTCCTTCGCTCTGGGGAGGTAAGGACTGGCCACCCGCCGGGTTCAACCCCGGCACCGGTCTGCTCTACATCCCGGCGAACGAGAACCTGTGCGGGACGAGCATTGGCGAGGAGATCGTCTACCGCCCCGGCCGCAGCTTCACAGGTGCAGACACCGAAATGATTGTGCGGGACGGTGCCGACCACATCGGCGAGCTGCAGGCGTGGGACATGAATACGGGCGAAGAGGTGTGGACGCGTGAGTTCGAGTCGCACAACTGGGGTCCGATCCTGACCACGGCGGGTGACCTCGTGTTCATGGGCGGCACCACGGATCGCATGTTCCGCGCCTTCGACGCCCGCACGGGCGAAACCCTCTGGGAACAACGCACCAACTCCGGAATCATCGGGGTGCCATCGACCTATATGATCGACGGGGTGCAGTACGTTGCGGTCCAGTCGGGCTGGGGCGTCGACGCGGCGTCGATGCGTCGGCGCATCGATGATGACCGTGGCACGGAGACCTTCGTACCGAGCGGCGGGGTGATCTGGGTCTTCGCGCTCGAGCGCTAGGCGTGTGATGACTACACCATACTGGACGCTTGCGAGTAAGCTCCTCGCACTCTGCACGGTTGTCTCGTTAGCGGGTTGTGGGGACGCCGAGGTGGACGGACCCTCGGGTGGCGTGGCGGGTGGCGGGTCCGCCGATCCTGAGGCGATCCGTCCCTTCACGATCGCCATCGCGGACAACGTGCTGACCGACCTTCGAGAGAGGCTCTCGCGCACGCGTCTCGCAGATCAGATTCCTGGGACAGGGTGGGACTACGGCACGAACCGAGCGTACCTCGAGGAGCTGTTGACGTACTGGGAGGACGACTTCGACTGGCGCGCTCAAGAAGAGCGGCTCAACCAGTTCGATCAGTTCAAGACCGCGATCGACGGTTTGGACATCCACTTCATTCATCAACGGTCCGAGGTCGAGGGGGCGATGCCGCTGCTGCTGATGCATGGCTGGCCCGGGTCCTTCGTGGAGTTCGCCGAGCTCGTCGGTCCGCTCACCGACCCCGCGGCGTTTGGTGGGGATGCCGGCGACGCCTTCCACGTTGTCGTGCCGTCGTTGCCGGGCTTCGGCTTTTCCGGAAAGCCCACCGAGACGGGCTACAACCCGGAGCGCATCGCCGACGTAATGGCCGCCCTGATGGAGCGCATCGGGTACGACCAGTACGGTGTCCAAGGGGGCGACTGGGGAGCGATCATCGGCAGGGTGCTCGCAGGAAATCACTCCGACCACGTGTTGGGCCTGCACTCCAACTTCATCCTCGCGGGGCCTCCGCCCGGGTCCACCGATCCGAATGCCGGTGTTCCTGTGGCGGAGCAGGAGCTCCGCGCGGAGCGGGCGGCCGCTTTTGCGAGTGGTCGGGCCTACCAACAGATCCAGGGCACCAAACCGCAGTCGCTGGGCTACGGCCTGAATGACTCTCCGGCTGGATTGGCGGCGTGGATCGTCGAGAAGTTCCATGCATGGAGCGACAACGACGGCACGGTCGAGAGCGCGTTCACCAAGGACGAGCTCCTCACGAACATCACCGTGTACTGGGTCACCGAGACCATCACGTCGGCGAGCCGCATCTACTACGAGAACAGCAACGTGCGTTCGACACGCCCGGTCGGATTCATCGACGTGCCTACCGGGGCGGCGGTGTTCCCCAAGGAGATCAGCTTCACTCCGCGGGTTTGGGCGGAGGCGCGCTTCAACATCGTGCAGTGGACGGTGATGCCGCGCGGCGGGCACTTCGCGGCGCTCGAGGAGCCGGAATTGCTCGTGGACGATGTGCGTGCCTTTTTCAGGCAGCTTAGAGAGTAGCCGGGATCTTCTCGCACCCTGATGCGGGCCACCGGCCCACAAGGAGATCGACATGAGAATGCTGAGAGCCGGCACACTAACCGCGGTGGCCCTTGCTGCCGCCATCGCGGGATCTCTGAGCGCCCAGGCCGAGACGCGCCTCTATGACCACGTACACATGTCGGTCCCGGACCCGCAGGTCGCCGCCCAGTGGTGGCACGATCACATCGGTGGAGAGTGGGTCGACGGCAGGACCGACCGCCTTCTCTTCGGCACCACGAGGATCATGTTCCTGACGGCGCGAAGGGACAGAAAGCCGAGCGCCGGCGGCGTGATCGATCACCTCGGCTTCTCGTACTGGGACTTGGCCAGCAAGATGACCGAGCTGGAGGCGGCCGGCGCGACGGTGACAACCCCCATCCGTGACGTACCGGGCGTCTTTCAGCTCGCGTACATCAACGATCCGTGGGGCGTGAGGCTGGAGATCGTGCAGGATCCGCAGCACCTCGGCTTCAACCACGTGCACCTCCGCTCGCCCGACCCAGAGGCCGCGTTCGATTGGTACGAGAAACAGTTCGGCGGTGTCCGCCTAAACTTCAAGGGCCGGATTCCGGGGATCCTCTATCCGGGCAACGTCTGGCTGATGATCCAGCAAGGCGATGCGTTCCCGAGTAGCGAAGGCGTGATCGACCACATCGGCTGACGGGCACCAGAGACGGCGCCCACCGTGGCCGCGCTCGAAGCCAATGGTGTGGAGCTCACCTCACAGCCGCGCCCGATGACGCTCCCGAACGGCATGATCAAGTACTTCTATGTCGCCGGCCCCGACGGTGCGCGCGTGGAGCTCGTCAAACGCGCGGCCGACATGAGATGAGCCGCTAAGGAACCTCAGTCAGGCGCTCCCTAGCGCCGACCCACGTCGGTCTGCACCCAGCGCTGATCTGCCGGTTCATTCGGGTCCGAACCATGCTACCTGCCTCCCCTTCGCGGCACGGTGATCGCCTGGCCGGGATCGGGTCTCACGCCTTCACTGTCGAGCATCGCGTTGAGTGCGGGGACCCGCGATGTGATGAGCGCGTTCAGACGGCTGACCACTTCAGGCATCGCTTCCCAGGCCTGATCGATCTGCCAGAGCTGATCTTCCGTCGGCACCGTAGACGACACCTGGATCGCGTTCGCGACGCCGGCGTTGCCCCGAGCCGTGCCCAGATCCGATTGGATCGAGGAGAGCTCGTCCGTGACCTCCTCCAGCTCCGCCCGCAGCGCGTCCGACGCGGCCTCGAAGTCATCGAGCAGGGCCTCTGCCTCATTCAGTTGCCCGTCGAGGCGCTGTGCGGCCTGCGTCGCCTCGTAGATCGGCGTGGCCAGGGTGTGAAGGCTCATGAGCGCGTCCTGCCGAGCCATGCGGTCGGCTCGGGTCATGGGCCTCCGTGGGTCAGCGATGATCTCGACGGTCGTGGAGTAGCTCTCGCCGCCCGCTTCCATGCTGACCGTGTAGGTCCCGGGCAGCGCGATGGGCCCCTGAGGTGCGCCACCGCCGAAGCCTCCCCCGCCGCCGCCGCCTTGGCCCGCCTCGGGCTCGTACGGCGAATCGTATCGCCAGTCCCAAAGAACCTCGTTCACGCCTGGCTCTCCGGATACGTCCAGCGTGCGGACGTGACCCCCGCTGGCGTCGGTGATCGTCAAAGCGAAGCCGGAGTCGTCGCCCATCGCGGGCTCCCCGCCGCCGCCCTCGTCACCGTTCTCGCCGGCATCCGCCACCATCGCGTGACCGTCGGCATCCCGCAGGTAGTACCTCAGCAGCACGCCACGCTCGGGATTCGGAGCCGAATAAGTCGCGCCGTAGAAGGGCCAATCCCCACGTTGGGCCCACATCGTCACGGGCTTCTGCGGGAAGAGCTGGCCGGCCTGGGCGAGCACGTCATTGGACAGGTGCTCGAATGGGGTCACGTCAGCAAGGATCCACATGCTTCGCCCGTGCGTCCCGACGATGAGATCATTTTCACGCGGATGGATCGCGAGATCGTCGACGGCGACCGGAGGCAGATTGTTCTTGATTCGTGTCCAGCTCCCTCCCGCGTCGACCGAGACATAGAGGCCGATCTCGTTCCCCACGAAGAGCAGGTTCGGCGAGCGATGATGCTCGACGATCACGTTCACGGACCACCCGTCGGGGAGGCCGTCCGAGATCGCGCGCCAACTCTGGCCGTCGTCGTCCGTGACGTACACGTAAGGTGCGAAGTCTCCGTTCCGGTGCCCGTCGAAGGTCACATACGTGCGGCCGGGGACATGGGCTGAGGGTGCGACCCGGCTCACGTAGGTCCGCTCGGGAAGCCCGGGTATGTTGCCGACGACGTTCTCCCACGTCTCGCCATCATCCAGCGTGACCTGGACGTTTCCGTCGTCGGTGCCCGCCCAGATGACGCCAGCTGTTACCGGCGACTCGTTGACCGTGGTGAGGTTCCCGTACGTCGACGTCCCGTCGTTGGGAGACATCATCGAGTCCGACCCGAGCACGCCCATGATCTCGAGTGTTGTTCGGTCGATCTGCTTGGTCAGATCGATGCCACCGACCTCTTCCCAGCTCATGCCGCGGTCTCGCGAGCGCATGAGATAGTTCCCGCCGAGGTAGATCGTCGCGGGGTCGTGCTTCGAGATCAGCAGCGGCGAATTCCAGTTGAATCGATAGCTCTTGGTTGTGTCGCCGTTCTCTCGCGGCCCCGTGATCGGACGCATCGCGGTCTTCTCGCCGGTCACGAGGTCGTAGCGGTTCATGTTCCCGCCCTGCGACTCGGAAAAGACGATCGTCGAGTCGGTGGGGTCCACGACGGTCCAAAAGCCGTCGCCATAGGCCGTTTCGTACCAATCCTGGTTTCGGATTCCGTGGAACGACCGTGTGTTCGAGGGCCCGCACCACGGATTGTTGTCCTGGAGCCCGCCGCACACGTAGTACGGATCACGCATGTCGTAACCGATCGCGTAGAACTGACCCAAAGCGATGTTGTCGAACATCCGCCAGTGCTTCGTGCCGTCCCACGACGCGGTGACCCCTCCGTCACTCCCCATGATCAGGTGGTCCGGATCGTTCGGGTTGATCCAAAGTGCGTGGTGGTCCACATGCACCTGCGTGGCGCCATCGCTGCGGAACGTCCGCCCCGCGTCGTCCGAGACCATGAGCGAGCCCCCGAGCACATAGATGCGGTCGGAGTTGCTCGGGTCGATTCGGACTTGGGAGTAGTACATCGGCCGAGGGTTCGTCGAGGACATTTTTGTCCACGTCGTGCCGCGATCGAGTGATCGGAAGATGCCGCTCTGACTCTCACCACCACCGCCTCGGCCACCGCCGCGGCCGCCTCCACGTCCCGCCCCAGGAGCTCTGGCGTCCGCCTCCACCAGCGCAAAGACGACTGATCCGTCTTGACGAAAGACGTCGATGCCGATTCGGCCCTTGTCGCCCTCCGGCAACCCCTCCGTGAGCTCGGTCCAGCTCTCACCACCGTCGGTCGTCCGGTACAGTCCGCTCCCAGGACCGCCACCGTTGAAGCCCCATCCGGTTCGCTGCCGCTGGTACATCGCCGCGAAAACCGTATTGGGGTCACCCGGGTCCATCGCGAGGTCGATCGCCCCTGTGCGCTCGTCGATGTAGAGGACCTTCTCCCACGTCTTGCCACCATCGTCCGTGCGGTATACGCCTCGCTCCTCGTTGGGCCCCCATAGGTCTCCCACCGCGGCCACATATACCACGTCCGGGTTCCGCGGATGGATCAGGATTCGGGCCACGTGCTTGGTGGCATCGAGGCCCATGTGGGTCCAACTGTTGCCGGCGTCGGTCGACTTGTAGACCCCGTCGCCCCACGGCGAGGACTGTCGATTCTGCGGCTCTCCGGTACCGACCCAGACGACGTTGGGGTTCGCCTGATGGACAGTGACGTCACCGATCGACCCGTTGGACTGGTCGTCGAACAGAGGGATCCACGACGTACCGTGGTTCTCGGTCTTCCACACGCCGCCCGTGGCGGTGCCGATGTAGAAGAGCTGCGGTTTCGACTCGACGACGGCGAGGTCGGCGATCCGCCCTCCCATGAGCGCCGGCCCAACCGGCCGGAACTGGACGTGCGAGACCGCGGTCTCCAGCGCCGTTTGCGAGCGGGCTTCGCCCGGCAGCATCGCCAGGCAGATCGCTGTGAGTGCGATAGTTGGGGCGACCTTCATGATCGTGCCTCTGACTCCGGTGGCTTGAAAGCGCGACGGTTCCCTGGGGCACCTTCGCGACGCGTTCGGGTGACACTTTAGTGCACGAGCGCCGATGTGGATATTCCCCGGGGCCACTCGTCACTTGCACAGAGGGCTTGGCCTCGCCATCGAGTGGTGGGGGCAGACTTCACACGTTGGAGGTGGTCGGTGGGAAAGATGACGGTGCGAAACACTGCTGCGCTACTGCTGGCGGTCCTTGGTGCCCCGGGATGTTATCGGTACGTGCCGACGGACTTCCTGACCGTCCCGGTCGGACAGGACGTCCGCCTCGTTGTGATCCCGGATCAGATCGACGATCTCGCCGAGATTCGCACTCAGGACGATGCGATTCCCGTGGTTGCGGGCACCGTGCTGGGTCGGGACGGGCAGGATCTGCTCGTGCTCGTGCCGATCGCGCGGCGTCAGGAGGGCTTCCAAACGCGGGTGCTCTCGCAGTCCATCCGCGTCCCGGCGACCGCGATCGTGCGGGCGGAGCTGAAGCTGTTGGACAAGGGCAAGACGGTCGGTGCAATGGCCCTGGGCCTTGCCGGCCTAGCGGGTCTGGTCTTCGCCGGGCTGGAAGTGAGAGGGGACGAGACGCCTCAACCCGATGACGATCCCCCTGAGCTACGACTGACGATCTTCTCGCTTCCGATCGGGTAGCTGCTCCCTACCTCGGGCCCCAGTGCGCCGGTCAAGACCGACCAGATCAGCTGATCTGGACGGTTATCTCAGACGAAGCCGTGCCGTTCGACGCCGTGGTCGTGCCGGTAACCGTGTAGGTGCCGGGCGCGGAATACGAGTGTTGTAGTATGCCCCCGGCGGAGATTCCCGTGCCGGAGAGGAGAATCGTTTCGGACTCACCATCTCCCCAATCCAAGACGACGGACAAGAGGCCCGTTCCGGTGGCCTCGTAGTCCACTGTGATCGCCTCATTCACGCCCGCGGTGGTCGAAGTGGCGGTAAGCGTGATGGACACATCCCGCGTTCCGGTGATCGAATCGTCCAGGCAGCCTCCGGCAACGAAGGCGACCGCGGTAAGCATCAAGAGTATTGTTGTTCGCCTCATACGCTATGTGTCCGAAAAAAGTAGATAGTGTGCGGAAAAAAGTAGATAGTGTGCGGAAAGAGGACGATCAGAGTGGCGATGACACCATTGCTACGTTGCGGACGTAAAGCTAGTGTCACATTAGCTGGGGGGCTCCATAGCACGTTAGCCCCAACAGTTTGTGGAACGTACGTGTGAGGCAGGGTGGAGGTCGGGATCGTTCCACGACAAAGCCACGACGTGGATAACACATCAATGGAGGGTTCCATGACGTCGAAGTTTGTTAGAATTGGACTCTCATCAGCGTTGCGAGCGGGCTTTACGGCCACGCTCGTTTTTGCGTTGATGGGACTGACCGCTCCTGACGCGCAAGCGCAGACCGGTCAGATCACCGGAACGGTCACAAGTGCCACTTCCGGTGCCCCCTTGGGAGAGGTGCAGGTTTTCCTCCCAGACCTCGACCTCGGGGCGCTGTCGCGCGCCGACGGTCGTTTCTTGATCCTCAACATCCCGGTCGGGACTCATGAAGTCTCCGCGCAGCGGATCGGCTTCGGTGTCCTGACACAGACGGCCACGGTTACCGCGGGCGGAACAGCCGCGCTCAACTTCGCGCTCGAGACGCAGGCGCTGGGTCTCGACGACATCATCGTGACCGGAACCGCTGGCGCTGCGACGCGACGCGAGATCGGCAACACGATCTCGTCGATCAGCGCTGCGGATATTCCGGACGCGCCCACGCGCGTTTCAGACATGCTGCAGGCGGCCGCGCCCGGACTCGATGTATACGGCGGTGGCGCGCTCGGGCAGTCGAAGATCATTCGGCTCCGTGGCTCGAACTCCGCGCTGCTGAACGAGCACCCGATCATTTACATCGACGGCGTGCGCATCCGCAGTGAGCCGCTTCCTGACGCCAACCCGCCGGACCGGCGTGGTGGACGCAGTGGCAACATCGCCGTGAGCCCGCTCGATCTGATCAATCCGAACGACATCGACCGGATCGAGATCATCAAGGGCTCGGCAGCCACGACGCTTTATGGTACCGAGGCATCCGGTGGCGTGATCCAGGTCTTCACGAAGCGTGGCACCGGTGGTGCGCCGGTCTGGACTGCTGAGGTACAGACGGGCACGCAGTGGAGCCGCAGAGTCGGGCCCAGCCCCGCCGGGCTCGAAGCTGGTGTGGTCCGTGACCTCGTCGAGGACGCCCAGTTCGGTAACATGCAGCACTGGATGTGCACGGGGATCCTGTCCTGTGGCGGCCAGTTCGCCAAGCAGTCCTACAACCAGGACTACACGCTTTCGGTGCGCGGCGGATCAAGCGGCGTCAACTATTTCATCTCCGGCGCGTTCAACGACGCGCAGGGCCTGATGCCGAACGACCATGCCACGAACTACTCGTCGCGCGCCAACATCACCCTTTCGCCGACGTCCGACCTGCAGATTCAGTGGAACACGTCGTACACGAACCTCTTCCTGACGACGACGGCAGGGCAGAACAACGCCCAGGGCCTCCCGCTGAACGCGCTTCGCACGGAGCGGAACTACTTCGCTACGAGCGACCCAACGGTGCTCAACGTCCTCATGGACCAGCAGCTCGACGAGAGCGTGGAGCGCTTCACGACCGGACTGACGCTCAACTACTCTCCGATGGCGGCCCTTTCCAATCGGTTTGTAGTCGGGTACGACTGGAGCCAGCGCGAGCATCGCAACCTGCGCCCGTACGGGTGGAACCAGGTGCCGGAAGGCTCCTTGCTCAACAACACGTACCAGAACCGCGTGCTGTCGCTCGACTACGTCGGCACGTACGCGTTCACGTTGACCAGCGAAATTCGGAGTGACTTCTCGTGGGGTGGCCAGGCGGTTGGTGACGATGATCGGCTGCTGGAGGGCTTCGCCGAGAACTTCCCGGGTGCGGCAGATCCGACGATCAGTTCTGGCGCCGTGCGGCTGGGCTTCGAAGATCGCTCGAAGATCTGGAACGCTGGATTCTTCTTCCAGAACGTGCTTGACGTTTCGAACAAGTACTTCTTTACCTTGGGCGTGCGCGTCGACGGAAACAGCGCGTTCGGCTCGGGCTTCGGCCTGCAGACCTATCCCAAGGCTAGTGTCGCCTACGTGATTTCGGACGAAGACTTCTACCCGGACTGGGGCGAGATGAAGTTGCGTTTCGCCTACGGTGAGTCTGGACGCGCACCAGGCCCGTTCGACGCAGTGCGGACCTGGTCCCCTCAGGGGCTGGCAGGCTCCCCGGCCTTTGTGCCGGCGAACGTGGGAAACCCCGACATCGGCCCTGAGGTTACGAAGGAGATCGAGGGTGGCTTCGACGCAAGCTGGTTGAACAACCGGTTGTCGACGGCCTTCACGTACTACAAGCAGACCACTAACGATGCGCTGTTCAACGTGCCGCAGATTCCTTCAGGCGGCTTCACGAGCAGTAGGCGGACGAACATCGGCTCGATCGGGAACAGCGGTCTCGAGCTGCAGGTCGACGCATCGCTCATTCAGGGTAGTAGCTGGGGCCTGGACGTCGGACTGAACTACAGCACGAACCATTCCGAGCTTCTCTCGATCGATCCTGATCTAGAGACGAACTGCTTCAAGGTCGGCTATCCGCTCCGGGCGCGGTGCAATCAGAAGATCGCCAACCCGGACGCGATCGTGAGTTCCTTCGGTGAGGTTCTGTTCGTCCAGCCGGGTCACCCGGACTTCCAGGGCGAGGGAGATGCGGAGAACCAATATCTGTACGGCCCCAATCTGCCGACCACGTTCATCAGCCCGTCGATGACGATCCGTATGCCCAAGGGCATCACGGTCAGCGCACGTGGGGACTACAAGGGCGGCTTCTTCATGAACGAGGAGATGTACTCGATCAGCCGAAGCGTTCGCTCGCCGCTGTGCTTCCCGTACTACGTGGATCCGGCGAACTCGAACCAGGTCAAGGACAACATTCCGGCGCAGTGGATGGCGCGCTGTGGCAACACGAGGCAGCGCGAGGGCTACATGTGGGACGCTTCGTTCTTCAAGCTCCGTAGCGTTTCGGCGACGATCCCGGTCGACTTTGCCTTCCCGGACAGGATCGGCAATTCCGTTCTGACCGTCGCGCTCAACAACGGTTTCCTGTGGATGAAGGAAATGCCGTTCATGGATCCTGAGGCCAGTGCCGATCCCGGTGGTGGCGCGCAGCAGGGCTATAACTTCGAAGAGACGGTGCCTGCACCGATCACGTTCCGTGTCGCTCTGCGCGTAACCTTCTAAGGGCCGACAACAATGACTAAGAGACATTATATCACGGGGGTCCTCGCGGCTGCCGTCGCGTTCACGGCTGGATGCGACGTGGTCAATCCGGGCCCGATTCAGGATAAGTTCCTGGTTCAACCCGAGTCTCGCGAGGGGCTCGTAAACGGCGCACAACGGCAGCTGGTTGTCGGCCTGGTAGGTCAGGGCTCGATCGCACGCTCGGGAATGCTTCTCGCTCGCGAGATGACCCCCGGTGGGCAGACCGGTGCGCACGGTCACAACCCCGCGGACCAGGCCGGCAACCTCGGTCCGGGAGACGGAGGTCCGTTTGGGACGCTCCAGCAGGCTCGCTTCATCGCTGAGGCGGCTATCACACTCTTCGCGGAAGCTGGCGGGGTCGATGTCGATCTCGTAGCCCAGGCCAACATCTGGGCGGGGTACTCGAACCGTGTCCTCGGCGAGCACTACTGCCAGGGCGTGGTGGACGGCGGTGAGCCGTTCGATGCGACCGGGTACCTGACCAGGGCCGAGGCTCAGTTCACGTTGGCGATGGGCGCCGCAGATGGTGATCTGCGGATGGCTGCCCAGGCAGGACGCGCACAGGTTCGTGCCTTCCTGGCGACCTACGGGATGGGTTCGTGGTCCGCGGCAGCGTCCGACGCTGCGGCGATCGCGGACAACTCTTGGACCTATGAGATCCTGACGGATGCGAACAACGCGAACACCCGAAACTCTCTGTTCTGGGCTATCGCGGGCTTCCCATACGGGTCGTACTCGATGTGGGCTTCCTACTACGGGAACCAGCCGGATCTGACGCAGGCCCAGCCGCACGACGAGGTTGGAGGCTTCGGCTTCCCGATCGCGGGCACCGGGTATTTCGAGACGTCGGGAGACCCGCGCATCGCGTGGACTACCGACGCGATCCCATTTATGGTCGGGGCCCTCGACGGATACGGGCAGGTGTACCGGCAGATTCCGACGAAGTACACGGGCCCGTCCGATCCCGTCCGGCTGGCCAGTGGGCGTGAGATGCGCCTGATCGAGGCCGAAGCGAAGCTCGTCGGTGGCGACTTTGTCGGTGCGATCGCGGACATCAATGCGTTGCGGGCCGGGATCACGACGGTGGATACACCGGCCGGAACTACGGCCGCCGGCGCGGCGCTGGCTGCTTGGCCGGTACCGACGGACCTGGCCGACGGCTGGAGAATGCTCAAGCGCGAACGCGCGATCGAGCTCTTCTACGAGGGTCGGACGTTGGGTGACCATCGTCGTTGGGCGCAGAACAACGTGCCCGGCGACCTCGAGCTGCCGAACCTTGAGGCGATTTCGCAACTCTTCATCGACAACCCGATCGGCTTGGACGCTGCACTGTCCTTCCTGCCCGGGTTGTCAGGCCGTCAGCTCTGCTTTGACATTCCGAATAGCGAGCGCAGCCTGAACCCGAACCTCGAAACGGTCGGTTGATGCGGTAGTGATGACCATCAGGGTGGAGTGGCCTAGGCCGCGTCCCCCGATGGGTTGAGGACGAGCCGCCCCCTGCTTCGGCAGGGGGCGGCTTTTTTTCGTCGTGGGCCCAGCTGGACGTCTTCGGGAGGGTGAGCTGTCGCCTGCGCCCGCTCTCCCCAGGTATCTCCCATGTGCCGCCTCGTGCATTTGCGGGGGCGTCGGAGATGTACGCGAGGTTTGACTCCCCTCCTGGGCCCTCGGTAGACTTCCGGCATCCTGTCTTAATAGGAGCTTGAGCGATGCTGGCTTTGCACAGAATCGACTGGAGATTCCCCCTTTCCGCGGGCCTTGTCCTTTCCGCCCTCGTCTTGGTTTTGCAACCCGCACCCATCACGGCCCAGCAGGCCTTTGGCGGCGACGAGGTGACGTTCACCAAGGACATCACCCCGATCCTGCAGCGGAGCTGTCAGCGCTGCCACCGGGACGGTGGCGTGGCGCCCATGGCGCTCGTCGAATACGACGATGTCGTCCGGTATTCGAGGCGCATCGCATACAAGACGGGCCTGCGCGACGTGGCCGGCGCGATGCCTCCTTGGTATGTCGAGAAGGACATCGGCATCCAGCACTACAAGGACGACCCGTCGCTTAGCGATGAGGAGATCGCCGCGATCGCCTCGTGGCAGGCCAACGGCACGCCCATGGGTGATCCGGCGGACGCCCCGCCGCCTCTCGAGTTCGACGACGGAGTGACGTGGACCGCGGGCGAGCCGGACCTGATCGTCACGCTCGAGGAATTCCTGGTCGAGGGCAACGCGCCTGACTGGTGGGGTAACATCGAGCCGGTTCCGACGGGCCTGACCGAGGACCGGTACATCGCCTCGGTGGAAGTGCGCGAGGTGAACGACTACGACCCATCATCGGGCCAAGCGCGCGAGACAGTCGGCGGCCGCTTCGTTTTCCACCACCTGATTTATAGCACCCGCGTTCCCGAAGGCGGCTCTCCAGCGGTCACTTGGCCCGTTCACGAGGTGGGGCGTAACCCGGACATCTTCGATCCCGAGGGGGGCCGCATCCTGCGCGCCGGGTCGAGCGTCGTGTCGAACTCGCTGCATCTGCACTCCAACGGCGTGGACACGCGGGGCCATCTCGAGATCGGCTTCAGATTCCACCCCGAGGACTACGAGCCCAAGTATCGGAACGCGAGCCTCGGGCTTGGTAACGCGGTCGACATCGACATCGAGGCCGGCAAGAAGGACCAGGAGCTCCATGCCTATTCGGTCCTGAACCAGCATACCAAGCTCGTGACGTTCGAGCCGCACCTGCACGCTCCGGGCGCCCGCATGTGCCTCGAGGCGATCTGGGGCTTCAACGTCGAGACGCTCTCCTGCGTGGGCTACGATCACAACTGGGTCCGTGGCTACACGTTCGCCGATGATCACCAGCCGCTGCTACCCAAGGGGACCGTGCTCCACATTACGGGCTTCATGGACAACACGTCGGGGAACCTCAACCTCCAGGACACGAGGAACTGGCAGGGATCCGGCAATCGTTCGGTCGCGAACATGTTCATCGACCTGGGGATGAGACTGCAGATGACCGACGAGCAGTTCCAGGAGGCCATGGCGGAGCGCCGGGAGGCACTGGACCTCAACGTGAACGACCACGTGATCGGCTGTCCGCTCTGTTTGGTTATTCCAGGTGGGAGGTAGTCGAATGGTTAGTCGTGCCGTGTCGACTCGGGGGGCCGCACTCGGCGGATGTCTCGTTCTGCTCCTGCTCGCTGTGCCAGGCGCCGCCCAGGCGCAGGAGAGCTACTCGAAGGGTCAGAACGTTGCGCCGGCTTTCGAGGGGTGGGAACAGAACGAGGACGGGTCGTTCAGCTTCCTGTTCGGCTACATGAACCGGAACTGGCTAGAGGAGCCCGACGTCCCCGTCGGCGCCGAGAACAGCTTTTCGCCCGGGCTAGAAGACCAAGGCCAGCCGACGCATTTCCTGCCCCGCCGGAATCGCTTCGTCTTCAGGGTGAATGTCCCGGCGGATTGGGGCGACAAAGAGCTGGTGTGGACGCTCACGACGGCCGGAAAGACGGAAAGTGCCTACGCCTCGCTCCGGCCCGACTACGTCGTGGACAACATGATCATCGCGTCTGAAACCGGGGCTTTGAACGCGGGCTTCAGCACACCGGAATCGCGCGAGAACGAGCCTCCTGTGATCACGCTCGAAGGTGAACAGGTTCGCAGGGTCCGCGTCGGCGAAGCCGTCACCATCGTGGCGACCGTCGAGGATGACGGTCTGCCCCGTGCGCAGCGTCGTCCAGCGAGCCCCGATACGAGCAGCGCCCCGCCCACCCTCAGCGCCAGGCAGCTGAGGGCCCCGTCGCGGATCACCGTGGCGAAGGTGAACGGGCTGCACCTGGCGTGGTTCGTCTACCGAGGTGAGGGCAAGGTGGAGTTCACACCCCATCAGGTGAAGACGTGGGAAGACGCTCGCACCGGCATGAACTCGCCGTGGGCGCCGCTCTGGTCAGCACCTCCCTTGCCGGACGACATGCGGTGGGAGGTCACGGTCACGTTCGATCGACCCGGAACGTATGTGTTGCAGGGTCGCGCGGACGACGGAGGTCTGTTCGGCGACACCCAGATCACGTTCATCGTCGGCCCGATCAGCGCACCGCATTAGACCGAGCGAGCACATACATGAAGACCCTTCCCCGACTCATCGCGGTGGCGTCGCTCGCCGTGATGACCGTCTCGGGCTGCGAGAGTGCTACAGACCTGGACAACATCTTCGGTCGGTACGACTTGCAGTCGATCGGTTCGCAGGACTTGCCCCACACGTACGGTAAAATCGGAGAATTGATCACGGTGACCGCGGGTTACATCGAGTTGGAGACGGGCAATACGTGCGTGGCGGGCTTCACCATCAGCGACCCAGAAACCGCGCCCCCGCAGCTGGAGTTCCGGACCTGCACGTTCACGCTCCTCAACGCGGCGATATTCGTGACGTGGCCCGACGCTACGGCGGCCGCGGGTGTCCTTTCTAACAATGGTCTGCGGCTTTCGATCGACCTCCGCGACTACTTCTTCACCAGATAGCCGTCGCGGCCGTCTGCTTCGGCTACACGCCACTATCGGCTACGCGCCACTATGGGTAGTCGCCGACCCCTGGCGCGTTCGGGGGCTCGGTCGCAATGTCGGGAAGATGTAAGCCCATAGGGAGATGATTATGAGGACGATCCTGGCGTTTGGAGCGGTGTTGCTCACGGCGACAGCAGTTTCGGGACAGCAGCAGCGCGACCCGAATTCGAGGGGTGGCGGCCAATGTGCCGACAACGTGTATAACTGTGCGGACACGCCGAACCCTCTACCGGAAGCTCAAACTGTTTGGCTGGAAGAGATGACGTGGATGGACGTCCGCGACGCGGTCGCCGCCGGCAAAACGACCGTGATCATTCCGACGGGCGGCATGGAGCCGAACGGCCCATGGCTCGTGACCGGAAAGCACAACTACGTTCTCAGGGCGAACTGCGACGCGATCGCCCGTACGCTTGGCAACGCGTTATGTGCTCCGATCGTGAAGCTGGTGCCGGAGGGCTCCATCGACCCGCCCAGCGGGCACATGACCAGCCCGGGCACGATGAGCCTCCGCCAGGAGACCTTCGAGGCGATGCTCACCGACATTGCGCACAGCCTCAAGATGCACGGCTTCGAGAACATCATCTTCATCGGCGACAGCGGTGGGAACCAGGGCGGCCAACGCACGGTCGCTGAGACGCTGAACGCTCGTTTCGGCAACGAGGCGATGGTTGGCCACGTCCAGTCGTATTACGACTACGGAAGCGTCGGCCGCTACATGGCCACACGCGGCCTCGAGGGCGGTGAGGGTGACGGTCTACACGACGATCCGGTCATCACGCTCAACATGTTCTACACGGACCCGAGCTCAGTGCGCTACGACGAGCGTGTTGCAGCTGGGCTGGCAGAGATCAACGGCGTCTCGATCGCCGACCGGGTCGCTTCGCTCGACCTGGCTCGTGAGATCGTGGCGTTCCGGGCGGGGGCGACGGCCGAGGCGATTCAAGAGACGATCGCCAACGGGGGCACGCTCCCGCAGCCGCAGCGTCAGGGCGGCGCCGGCCGTGGTGGCCGAGGCCGAGCCGGTGGCGCGGGTGGTCAGCGCCCGGCTCCCGATCCCCGGACGATGGGTGGCGGTCAGTGCAGCGCCAACGAGTACAACTGCTCGGACACGCCGAACCCACTCCCTGAGGCCACCACGCCGTGGCTCGAGGAAATGACGTGGATGGACGTCCGGGATGCGATCGCAGCCGGCAAGACGACGGCGATCATCTCGACGGGCGGCATGGAGCCGAACGGCCCATGGTTGGTCACAGGCAAGCACAACTACGTGCTGCGCGCGAACTGCCCGGCCATCGCCCGCAACCTGGGTAACGCGATCTGCGCGCCGGTCCTGGAGTACGTGCCGGAGGGCAACATCGAACGGCAGAGCGGCCACATGGCCAGCGCCGGTACGATCAGCCTCCGCCAGGAAACTTTTGAGGCCGTCCTGACGGACGCCGCGATGAGCCTCAAGCAGCACGGCTTCGAGAACATCGTCTTCATCGGCGATAGCGGCGGGAATCAGAGCGGCCAGGAGGCGGTCGCCGAGCGCCTGAACGCGGCATGGGGTAGCGAGGCGGGAGCCCATCACATCGGTGAGTACTACCGCCGGCCTGCGAACGCCCCGAACGTCCTGCAAGACCAGGGCGTGGTATCGGGGGAAAGCGACGGACTGCACGACAGCGCGGGCATCACGATGAACATGATGGTCGACGACATCAATTCGGTGCGTTGGGCCGAGCGGGTGAAGACCGATCAGGCCACGATCAACGGGGTCTCGATCGCGAACCTCGAGAGGTCTCTCGAGCTCGGCCGGATGCTCTCCGAGGCTCGCGCCCAGTGGACGTCCGACCTGATTCGCGAGAGGATTGCAGCCAGGCGGTAGTCCGCGCAGCCGAGCGCCAACGGCCCTTGGGAAGAGTGCTTCCCGCGAGAGGCCGTCGTGCCTGGCCATGCTTCGGCATGGGTCCTTCGGTGCGGCGGCCTCTCTGCCGTCGGGCTGCGACTGACAGTCATGTTATGGGCGACTGATGCGAGAATGATTGCGCTCTCGCTCTCACCGCCTCTAGACTGGCACGAATACGTCACCACGGGAGGTCGATAGTGAGGATCATCGTCGCCACAGCGGCGACCTGGGGCGCGCTACTCATCGTCGTCGGTACGCCGACGACGGACGGGCCGCCGTCTACTGTGACCGCCCTCCACTCGGACCTAGTAGGCCACACCGCCGTCCCGTACGGCGATCTGGAAACTGGGGCCGATCTCAACGGCATCGTCGAGGAGTACTGCGTCCGATGTCACAGCGACCGGAGGCTGACCGGCAATCTGTCGCTCGAGGGTTTCGACGTCGCCTCGGCGGCCGAAGTCGCCGAGTTGAGCGAGAAGATGATCAGCAAGCTGCGCGTGGGGATGATGCCTCCCTTTGGATCCAGGCGCCCGGCCGGCGACTCCCTGGTCACCCTCGTAGAGATGCTCGAGGAGATCGTCGACGCCGGTGCAGCGCGCAGTCCGAATCCCGGAAGCCGCGTCTTTCAGCGGTTGAACCACGCTGAGTTCGAGAGTTCGGTCCTCGACTTGTTGGGTCTCGAGGTCGACGCGGCGGAGTACCTGCCACCCGACACCAAGAGCGCCAACTTCGACAACATCGCCGACGTCCAGATGCTGTCTCCGACACTGATGTCGGCGTACCTGAACGCGGCGAGTGAGGTCGCGCGGCTGGCGGTGGGTGATCCTAGCGCGAGCTCGAAGGAGACGACGTACCGGATCCCGCGTCTCGCGTCGCAGCGTGACCGGGTCGAGGGCGCCCCCTATGGGTCCCGTGGAGGCGTGTCGGTCATCCATAATTTCCCGGCTGACGGCACTTATCAATTCCGCATGACGTTCCACTACTCCCCGGAGGGGTACCTCTTCGGTCGGAATGAGCCGGGGGAGGAAGTGGAAGTCTCCGTGAACGGGGAGCGGGTGGCGCTGATTCCGGTCGACCGCTTCTGGTCCGAGGGCGACCCGGGCGGGAAGGGCCTGACGATGGAAACGGATCTGATCGCGGTCCGCGCCGGGGCTCAGCGCGTTTCGGCTGTGTTCGTGCCCACCGAGAGGGGGCCGGTGGATGACCTCTTCTCAGCGCACGCGCACAGCATTCCCGACACACAAATCGGTATCGGGTACGGGATCAACACGCCGCCGCACATGCGGGATTTGGTGGTGAAGGGTCCCGAGATGGTGACCGGCGTATCCGAGACGCCGACCCGTCGCCGGATCTTTACGTGTCGGCCGACGCAAGCGAGTGAAGCTCGACCCTGCGCCGAGGAGATCGTATCGAGGATCGCGACTCGGGCCTATCGGCGGCCGCTGGACGACGCCGATCTCGTGGGTCTCATGGGCTTCTACGACCGCGGGTCCACTGCGGGCGGTTTCGAAATGGGGATCCGCAGCGCCCTCGAGGCGACTCTTGCGAGCCCGCACTTCGTGTTCCGGTTCGAGGAGATGCCGGAGGATATGGCAGCGGGGGGAGTCTACCCGATCAACGACGCGGATCTGGCGTCGCGCCTGTCATTCTTCCTGTGGAGCGCGCCGCCCGACGAGGAGCTGAGGGCACTCGCTGCCCGGGGGGAGCTGTCCGGCACCGAGGAGCTTCTGGCACAGACCCGACGGATGCTCGCCGACCCGCGAGCCGAGGCGCTCGGCACCCGCTTTGCCGCTCAATGGCTCCGGCTTCAGGACCTGAAGGAACTCGATCCGGACGTTGTCCTCTACCCCGACTATGAGCTGCAGCTCGCCGACGCGATGCAGAGAGAGACCGAGCTGTTCTTCTACGGCTTGGTGCGTGACGATCGACCCATGCTCGAACTACTCTCCGCGGACTATACGTATTTGAACGAGCGGCTGGCGGAGCACTACGGCATTCCGGGCGTTTACGGCAACGAGTTCCGACGTGTCGAATACCCCACGGATCGCCGGAGGGGGATCCTGGGCCACGGGAGCATTCTGGGTCAAACGTCACTTGCCAACAGGACGTCGCCCGTGAACCGCGGCAAGTGGGTGGCGGAGGTGATTTTGGGCTCGCCGCCACCGCCACCGCCCCCCGACGTCCCGTCGTTGGACGAGACCGCCGAGATAGGTCACGGCCGACTGCTGACCACGCGCGAGCGGATGGAGCAGCACCGGGCGGACCCGAGTTGTAATTCGTGCCACCGCCTCATCGATCCGATCGGGCTCGCGCTCGACAACTTCGACGTGACGGGCCGCTGGCGGATTCGGGAAAACGGCAGCCCCGTGGATGTCCGCGGGGTGATGTATAACGGCACGCCCCTGGCGAGTCCGGCCGACCTCCAGAGGGCTCTGGTGGCTATGCCCATACCGATTCTACGGAACTTCACCGTGAATCTCATGGCCTATGCGCTCGGCCGGCGCGTCGAGTACTTCGATATGCCCCAGGTCCGCAAGATCGTCGCGGACGCCGGGGCAGAAGCGTACCGTGTGTCAGCGTTCGTGCTCGGGGTCGTCGAGAGCGACGCTTTCAGGATGCGGCAGGAGACCCCGGCGGCGGACGGCGCCGAGGGCGATCTATGGTAGGATCAACGGAGATGACCAGATGAGCTTTATCACAGGAACGCATCTGCCGCGCCGGACGTTCTTACGAGGCGTTGGTGCTGCGGTCGCGCTGCCGCTCTTGGATAGCATGATCCCCGCGGGACGACTCGGGGCGCGGGTGAAGCAGGTGCTGGACAGGCCCCGCCTGATCACGATCGAGAACTGTCACGGGGCAGCCGGGAGCAACGCTTGGGGTGCGTCGCAATACCTGTGGGCACCGGAGGCCGTCGGAAAGAACTATGACCTCACGTCGAGCGCTCTTGCGCCGCTCGAGTCATATCGGGACATCCTCACCATCGTGAGTAACACGGACGTGAGGATGGCCGAAGCGTTCACACCCAAGGAGATCGGTGCGGATCACTTCCGTTCGAGTGCGGTGTTCCTCACGCAGGCACACCCGCGGCAGACGGAGGGGTCGGCTGTCTTCGCCGGAACGTCGATGGACCAGATCTTCGCGCAGCGCTTCGGGCAGGAAACACCAATCCCGTCCATGCAGCTGTGCATCGAGAACGTCGACCAGGCCGGCGGCTGTGGATACGGATACGCGTGCGTCTACACCGATACGATCAGCTGGGCGTCGCCGACCGAGCCCCTGCCCATGATTCGTGATCCGCGGGCCGCCTTCGATCAGCTCTTCGGCGCCGGCGGCACGGCCGAAGAGCGGGCACGACGCCGGCAGGCTCACGCCAGCATCCTCGACTGGGTCACCGAAGAGGTCGCCCGCCTCAAGGCGTCGCTACCGTCCGAGGACCAGGCGCGGGTGGATCGGTATCTCGAGAACATTCGTGAGCTTGAGCGCAGGCTCGAGGCGATCGAGACGCAGAACGCGAGTGGAGCCGAGCGTGAATTGCCTGGGGCGCCCGCGGGCGTGCCGGATTCATACACAGAGCACATGCACCTCATGTTCGACCTGCAGGCACTGGCCTTCGAGTCGGACGTGACGCGGGTCTTCTCGCTCAAGATGAGTCGCGACGTATCGGGGCGCGTGTTCCCGGAGACGGGTGTCGGCAACGGATACCACTCGCAGTCGCACGCGACCGGAGAAGAAGGGCTGCTCGACTTCTACAAGATCAACAAGTACCACGTGAGCCTCTTGCCGTATCTGTTGGACCGGCTCGCCTCGTCGATGGACGGGGATGCGAGCCTGCTCGACAAGACGATGATCGTGTACGGCTCACCGATGGGAGACGGCAACCTCCACAATCACAGGCGTGTGCCGTTCATACTGCTGGGCGGTGCGAACGGCCGACTGGAGGGTGACTCACATCTGAAGGCCCCGGACGGCACGCCGCTCGCCAACGTCATGCTCTCGTTGCTCCACGAGTTGGGTGTGGACGACATCGACAGCTTCGGTGACAGCACGGGCGCATTCCCCCTCTCGATCGGGACGGTGACGCCGTGAAGTCGTCACTCGCTCTGCTGGGCACGCTGCTGTTCACCGTGGCGACGTCGGCCGATTCGCCGGTCGCGGACGCCGCGATGAACGGGGACACGGAGAGCGTCCGTGAGCTGCTCCGCGGCGGAGCCGATGTGAACGCGGCCCAGGGCGACGGAATGACGGCGCTGCATTGGGCCGCTGAGCACGACGAGGCGGAGATGGCCGAGGTGCTCCTGTACGCCGGGGCCAACCTCGAGGCCGCGACACGGCTGGGTGGCTTCACGCCGCTCCTGGTGGGAAGCCGAGCGGGTAGCGCCGCTGCGGTGGCAACGCTATTGAAGGCCGGCGCCTCAGTCGAGACCACAACCAGTACCGGGGAGACCGCACTCCATCTGGCAGCCGCCGCAGGAAGCTCGGAGACCGCCTCCGCGCTCGTGGGAGGCGGAGCAGAGGTCGACGCGGTGGAGCTCACCAAGGCACAGACCCCGCTCATGTTCGCCGCGGCCTACGGACGCTTCGACGTCGCCGAGGTGCTCCTCGATGCGGGCGCCGACCTCGGGCTGGAAACGGTGGTGGTGGACTATCCTGCAATGGCTGCGAGCGATCGCATTCAGATCCGGGCGAGGACGCGGCGCATGGCTGTCCTCTACGACGAGGTCATCAACGTGGATCGGCCGGTGGATGGCACGAATCAGGACGATGACGATGACGAGGCCGAGGAAGAGGCAGACGACCAAGAGGACCCGACCGCCGAAGAGGAAACCGAGCAGGAAGCCGAGGAGGAGCCGGTGCTCGGGGAGCCGACCATAGCAGGTGAGGTCGAGGAGCCTGTACCTGCCGAACAGCAGCGGCGGTCGCTTTCCTACGACCAACTCGTAGACAAGCAGGGTGGCAACACCGCGCTCCACTACGCGGCTCGAGAGGGGCATCCGAGCATCGTGGAGCTTCTGCTGGATCGCGGTGCCGACATCGACCACGTAACGGGTGGTGATCAGACCTCGCCGATGCTCATGGCGACGATCAACGGACACTTCACGCTGGCCAAGTGGCTCCTCGACGAGGGCGCCGACCCCAACCTGCAGAGTGACCCGGGCGCGACACCGCTCTACGTAGCGGTGCACCTCCAGTGGGTACCGAAGTCGTTTTATCCGCAGCCGACCGCGATCAAGCAGGAGACGACCACCTACCTCGAGCTCATGCAGGCGTTGCTCGAGGCGGGAGCCGATCCGGACGTGCGCCTCGAGCGGCACCTCTGGTACACTTCGTTCAACCACAACGTGCTCGGCGTCGACACCTGGGGCGCCACGGCGTTTTGGCGTGCCGCATACGGGACCGACGTCGACGCGATGCGGCTTCTGGTGGCGTACGGCGCGGACGCGACGATTCCGACGCGCCGACCGCCGGGGCGGGTGAGCACGGGCAACAACCCCGAAGAGAGCGATAAAGCGGACCCGTCGGGTCTGCCGCCGGTCCTGGTTGGCGGTCCTGGCGTCTATCCGATCCATGCGGCGTCCGGCGTCGGGTATGGACTCGGCCTAGCTGGGAACGCGCATCAGCACGCGCCCGACGGGTGGATTCCCTCGATTCGGTATCTGGTAGAGGAGCTCGGAGCCGATGTGAACGCCCGCGACTACAACGGCTTCTCGCCACTCCATAACGCCGCCGCGCGCGGTGACGTTGAACTCATAAACTATTTGGTGTCGCGCGACGGCGACGTGACCGTGCTGACTCGGAAGGGTGAGACCACCGCGGACATGGCGAACGGCCCGGTACAGCGCGTGACTGTCTTCCCGCAGGTGGTGGCCTTGCTCGAGAGCCTCGGCTCGGGGAACAACCACAACTGCGTGTCCTGCCAGTAGCGCGGTGGAAGGGCAAAGCGCCGCGCGAGTCGGGGACATAGGCGCTCGGTTTCGGCGGGCCACCTCGCGGCCGCTCGCCGGCGCCCTGGCGCTGTCAGCCTGGGGCTGCGCGTCCGGAGACGCCGCCGGCCCGGTGGAGGTGCGCGAAGGCCTGCCCATCGACGCGCTTGCTGAGACCGTTTGGATCGAGGAGTTCGACGTCTCTCCGAGGGGTGACCTCATCGCGTTCAAGTCGGCCGCCGGGGGGACGTACGACATCTGGACCGTGGCCCTCGAGGGTGGCGAGCCGGTGCAGCTCACGTCGATGCCGGGTCGTGAGATGCAGCCGCGCTTCAGTCCCGATGGGACGTGGATCTCGTTCGAGGCCGACCTCGGGGGCACCGACGTGCGGGACGTGTACGTCATCCCCGCGACCGGCGGCGAGCCGACCCGTCTGACAGAGCACCCGCTGAACGACGGCGGCGTGTCCTGGTTGCCCGACGGCCGGAGCCTGTACTTCAACACCGGCATGTTCTTCGACGGCTCCATCGCCGAAGTGGATATCCGCACTGGTGACATCGCGCGCGTAGCGTCCGGGGGCAGTGGAGAGCTCTCGGCGGATGGCGCCATGTTCGCCTTCACGCGCAACACGAAGCCCGCGGACGACGATCAGAGCAATCAGGACGTGTGGGTGATGCCTGCCTCAGGTGGGGAGCCTCGTCTTCTGACGCCCGGCACCTTCGACTGGCGCGATACCGAGCCGCGCTGGTCCCCCGATGGGACCCGGCTCGCGTTCATCTCGGACCGGAACGGCTTCAACAACCTCGGCGTGCTCGACGTCGAAACGGGCGAGGCGACCATGCTGCTCACCGAAGATGTGGAGCACAGCGAACCCAGGTGGTCGCCCGACGGGTCGTGGATTTCGTTCACGAAGAACCTCGACTACGACTACCACATCTTCAGGATCCCAGCCGCTGGTGGTGAGGCGGAGCAGCTCACTCGGGCAGGCGGAGTCAACGGTGGCTCCCGCGCGACGGGTCAGACACGCGGCACGCACGACTGGCATCCCGACGGAGAGCGGATCGTGTACACGCACTCCGATCCCTCGAGGACGGGAGACCTGTGGATTCTCTCGGTCGACGACGGAGAGACCCGGCAGATCACCAACCATCAAGCACCGGCTATTCGCGACGCAGAAGCGTTCGTGTGGCCCGACTTCGTCGAGTACACCGGGTACGACGGGCTCGAGGTGGCGGGCCTGGTATACAAGCCGCAGGGGACGCAGGCCGGCGATCAGCTCCCTGGGCTGTTCTTCTTCCGGGCGAACTCCAACGGACAGCACCCGAAGCAGTGGCATCCGTACATCCAGTACTTCGTCAGTCGGGGATACCTGATCTTCGCGCCGAACTTCCGCGGCAGTACCGGCCGAGGGAAGGAGTACCGCCAGGCGGTCCACACCTTCGGTGGCGACCACGACCTCCGGGATGCATTCATCGGAATGGACCTGCTCGTGGAGGAGGGGTGGGTCGACCCGGACCGGGTGGGTGCCTTCGGCGGCTCGACCGGAGGCTTCTTCACGACCACCGCCGTCACCAAGGAGCCGGACCGGTTCAAGGCGGGCGTCGTGTGGTACGGTGCCACCGATCTGGTGACGCTGTCGACGTACGGCGGTATGGAGGGTTGGAACCGATATCTCATCGGTCAGACACCGATGGAGAATCCGAGGAACTACTTCGAGCGGTCGATCATCTACCACGCCGACGAGATCGATGTCCCGCTCCTCTTCCTGTACTCCCAAGGCGACGGCGCGGCGCGCTTCCAGCAGATCGAGCAGTACGGCGTCCAGGCCGAGATCTACGGCAACTGGTACGACTGGGTCGTCTACGGTGGTGAGCCACACGGGTGGTACCACTTCAGGCCCGAGACCGTCCGGCAGTCGCTCGAAATCATGAGCCGGATGTTCGACACGTTCATCGCCGGCCAGGACTACGACGTAAAAGCGATGGCAGCTGAGCAGCGCGAAGGCGTCGAGATCCGGCGAAACCCGACCATCGACCTGTGGAACTCGCTCACAAACGGAATGGGCCGTCGCTGACGCAGCCCGGCAGAGTCGGGCGCCGACGAGGCGCCACCTGGGTCGCTGAGCCCGAAACTCCCCGAGGGCCGACCTGGTGCAGGTGGCTCGCACCGTGTCTTTTCCGTCGAGGCCAACCGAGGAGGTAGAGCCATGACGGGTAGAGTCACGTCGCACAGCGTCGCAGTTGTCACACTCACTTTGATCGCGACCGCGTCGCTGCTGGTGCTCGGTGGATGCGATCAGTCCGCCGGAGGTGTCCTCGTCGACGGGGACGACATCGGCGGGGTCGTGACGGGTCCGGATGGGCCCGAGGCTGGCGTGTGGGTCATCGCCGAGACGACGGATCTGCCCACGAGGTTCAGCAAGATCGTCGTCACGGACGATGAGGGTCGGTACATGATCCCCGATCTGCCCAGTGCGACCTACGACGTGTGGGTGCGCGGCTACGGGCTCGTCGACTCGCCCAAGCGTCGGGTCTCCCCCGGGGCCGTCCAGGACCTCACGGCCGTGGTGGCGCCCAGCCCACACGCGGCGGCGCAATACTACCCGGCCGGATACTGGTGGTCGTTGGTCGACGCGCCCGGAGAGGATCAGTTCCCGGGCACCGGGCCCGAGGGCAACGGCATCGCCGAGAATATCGAAACCCAGCAGGAGTGGCTGAGGAGCCTCAAGTCGGGCGGTTGCACGGCGTGCCACTCGCTCGGTAACAAGGCGACTCGGGAAGTGGTGTCCGAGCTCTTCGCCGACTTGCCCTCGACGGAGGCGCAGTGGGAGCGACGCATCCAATCGGGTCAGGCGGGCGGCAGCATGATCGGTGGTCTCAGCAGGATGGGGCTCCCGATGGCGCTGGAGGTTCTCGCTGACTGGACAGACCGCATCGTGGCGGGCGAGGTGCCCCCCGCGCCGCCGAGGCCCGAAGGTGTCGAGCGCAACGTGGTCATCTCGCAGTGGGACTGGGCCGACCCGACCGCATACCTCCACGACGAGATCTCGACCGACAAGCGCGATCCGACGGTCAACGCCAACGGCCCGATCTATGGGGCCTTGGAGGCGAGTGCCGACTACGTGCCGGTGTTGGACCCCATCGCGCACGTGGCTAGCCAGGTTCCACTGCCGGTGCGCGACCCCGCGACCCCGGTCGCATCGGGCGCACCGCGGATGTCGTCGCCGTATTGGGGCACAGAGGCGATCTGGGACAGCAAGGCCAACGCCCACAACCCGATGCTCGATCATCTGGGACGGGTCTGGCTCACATCAAGGGTTAGGCCAGCGGCGAATCCGCCTTTTTGCCGAGAGGGCTC
>Ga0066376_10000579_pt1 | contig 34199 bp, 33 predicted proteins | sample Knorr_S15_td_Bot_FD_77009 | JGI IMG/M metagenome (GOLD analysis project Ga0066376, IMG submission 77009) | Marine microbial communities from Southern Atlantic Ocean transect - Knorr_S15_td_Bottom_ad_5009_LV_A | ecosystem: Environmental > Aquatic > Marine > Oceanic | place: Southern Atlantic... | reverse complement strand
TCGACGCAGGAGGGGGGCCATGCGATCGATCGCCATCGTGAACCAGAAAGGTGGATGTGGGAAGACCACGACCACTGTCAATCTCGCCGGCGCGCTCGTTGCCGAGGGGCAGCGCGTTCTCGTGGTCGACATGGATCCCCAGGCCCATTCGTGCCTGGCACTGGGCGTCGAACCCGACGAACTCGACGAGAATCTCTACGAGGTGCTGTCGGATCCGGTCGCCGGTTCCAACCTCGAAGATGTCTGCGTCCCGATCCGGGACGGTCTCGCCCTCGCACCGTCCAGCGTAATCCTGTCCGCTCTCGAGCAGAAGCTCGCGTCGGAGCGCCAGCAGGCGCGAACCGAACGCCTCGCCATCGCGCTCGAATCCGTCGCCGCGGATTACGACTACGCGCTGATCGATTGCCCTCCGAACGTGGGGTTGCTCACCTTCAACGCTCTGCGCGCGGCCCGCGAAGTCATCGTCCCGGTCGAAACGAGCTTCTTCGCAATCGACGGCGTGCAGAAACTGCTCGAGACCATTGGCCTGCTCTCGGAACGCCTGCAACACCAGCTCGACGTGCGCATCCTGCCGACCCTCTACGACGGACGCACGCGCTACGCCCGGCAGACGCTCTCGGACATTCGCGAGCTCTTCTCCGAGCTGTGTTTCGACACGGTGATCCGCCAGACCGTAAAGCTGCGCGAGGCCGCACGCCGGGGCGTTCCCGTGGTGTTCTACGCGGCGTCGTCGAATGCCGCAGCGGACTACCAGGCACTCGCACTCGAGGTCGATGCTTCCGGTGCGCCGGCTGTGGTGCCGCTCATCTCGGAGGAAATCGCCCCGGAAACGCGCGAAGTCGAACTCCACTTCCGCAACACGGATGCCGGGGACGTACGGATCGCAGGCGACTTCAACGGCTGGGTGCCCGACAAGGGCGTGCGCTCGATCATCGAGTCGAAGGGCGCGACTCGCGTCTGGACCAAGGTGCTGAAGCTCGCCCCGGGAACCTACGAATACCGCTACATCGTAGACGGCGAATGGCGAGCGGACCCGGACAACCCGACCAAGGTCGTAGGCTCCACCGGCTCGGCGCACTCGATCCTGGTCGTTCGCTAGTGCGAAGAGACCTGTCCGACGTACTGCACTACTTCTTGCCGGAACTCTCAGCGGAGGCAGTGGTGTCATCGGAAGGCTCCCGCCATCGCCTTGCGACGGAGCCGAGCCAGGACGAAACGGCGAGTCTCGCGACCGCGCCGCTGCTGTCGATTCTCGCGCTTCCCATCGCGGACTCCGATGTCGTAAGAACCGCCCTCGCCTGGAACCTGGCGGTCGAGGTGGGGCGCCTCGGAGCCGCTGCCGTGGTCGTGGCGCCCGCTCGCGATCGGGACTCGGCGCTGTGGCCTGCGATTTCGGGCTCCTCCCTGGCGGCCGAGGTCCTGTACGCCGATGGAGACGACCTCCCCTCGCTGCACCGCGCGGCCGCGGACGCCGCGGTCTCGGGCGCCCGGCGCACGGAAGACGGCGGCCTGGTGATGGTCCGAATCCCCCCGGCCGAATTGCGGGACCTCGGCAGCGGGAGTCCGCTGCTGCGCTGGGTGCTGCTCTTCGCATCGAACGACCCGCGCGACCTGCTCGAGACCTTCGGCCTCGCCCGCCTCCTGCACCGCTCTCGCGAAGACATCGAGATCGGCGTCACGCTGCACGGCATCAAGGAACTGTCGAACGCCGAGGAGTCCTTCGATCGGCTCGAGGAGGTGAGCCGCCGGCGCGCCGGAATCGCATTACAGAGCTACGGGGCACTGGTCGACGACCTCGACGTGTATCGGGCGATCGTGGCGGAGCGTGCGGTCGGGCTCGCGCATCCGCAGTCGCCCGCGGCACGTGCCCTCTGCGACGTCGCGCGCTTGCTGCTGCAGCGCGCCCGGGAGACCGAGCTTGGCTGATTTCTCGATCGAGATCGCGCACCGGATTTCGCGGGACGATGTGAGCCGCCAGCTGCCCCAGCTAAGCCCGCCGCTGCGCCTGGTAGCCAAGGACTGGTTGGCGGAGAGTCACCGCATCGACTTCGTCACGCTTGACCCTGAAGGCCACGTGGTGCTGGTGCTGCAGGGCAGCGACGGCGAGGACGCGGCCCTGCTGGTGCGGGCCCTGGCCCACCGTGCCTGGGTGAAGGCGCGTCTGGATGACTGGCGGCAGCTGGCCCCCCAACTCGGGATCGCGCCGCAGGCCATGGTGCGGTGCGTGCTCCTCTGCCCCTCTTTCCTGCCCGAGACCGTGGCAGCGGCCGAGACCGTCGAGGGCGCCGTACAACTGGTGCTGGGATGCACGATCTGCCTGGGTACCGATCAACGGCTCGTCTTCGAGGCCCTCACCGAGCCCACCGCGCCCCGGGCCCCCGAGCGTCCGGCAGCAACGGCAGCGCCACCAGAAACCAGCCCCACCGAGGCCGACCCAGGCCCGGACCCGACCCCGTTCCGCAGCGGCCTCACCGAAGCCGATCTGGGCCTGCTGCCGGAAGACGTGCGCGAATTCGTCTGACCCGCGGGGATGCCATCTTTTTCTGACACGAATAGGGGCCCCGGGGCTACTCCTCCACGAGGGGCGAATTCGCCTTTTCTCGCGGAGGCATCGCAGGCGGCCCAGACCGCCGGAGTCAGCAGGGGAGATTCCGTGTCAGCAGCAACAGCCATTTGTGCGGGGCCCGATTCAGCCGCAGATCTCGACTTCGTCGCGCAACTCCGGGCGGGTGAGCGCGAAGCCTTCGACCTCTTCTACGAGGCGTTCTTCCCCCGGGTCTACGGCTTCGTCCAGAAGAAACTCGCGGATCGAGCGGATAGCGAAGAGGTGGTACAGGAAGTCTTCCTGAACATCTTCCTGTCGATCGATTCCTACCGCGGCGAGGCGCCGCTTGCGGCCTGGGTCTTCGGCGTGACGCGCCGAACGATCGCGCGACGCTTCCGCAAGAAGCGCGCCGTGACGGTCCCGCTCTCGGACGAAGAGAACCTGGGCGAGCGACTGCCGGACCCCGCGGCGGCCACCCCCCTCGAGCACTGCGAGGCCAAGGAGAGGCTGATCGCGATCCAGTCGGTGGTGCACGACGACCTCAGCGCCGAGCAGTGGCAGATCTTCTCGCGCCACCACCTCGACGGCGATTCGGTCACCGCCATCGCGACGAGCCTGGGCAAGACAGAGGATTCGATCAAGTCGAACCTCTACCGCACGCGTCGCGCGCTACGCGCAACCTGAGCCAGAGAGGCTCTGCCTCGGCTAGCCGGGAGCGACCTCGCCCCCGAGTTCGGTGATCCGGGCGAGGATCCGGTCTCGCTCGGTCTGCATGCGCGCAAGGGTGTCCGCCTCGAGATTCAGGCGCAACACGGGCTCGGTGTTCGACGGCCTCAGGTTGAACCACCACTCGGGGTAGCGAACCAGCAGTCCGTCGAGGTCCGAGACTTCGGGGGCCCCCTTGTGCTCCGCACGGATCGCATCGACCACCGGGGCGATGGCGGGAACCCGGCGATTGATCTCCCCGCTGGCGAAGTAGCGTCGCAGCGGGGCCACGATCTCGGAGAGGGGACGATCCTCGCGCATCCGGATTTCGAGGAGCGCCAGGAAAGCCGCGGTGCCATCGTCCGCCACCAGCGAATCCGAAAAACGGAAATAGAAGTGCCCGGAGAGTTCTCCGGCGAAAATCGCGCCCTCCTCGCGCATCTGTGCCTTCACGAAGGAATGCCCGACGCGACACATTCTCGGAACCCCACCCGCCGCCTCGATTTCCTCGGCCACCGCCCGGCTCGAGCGCAGGTCATAGAGCACACGGCCACCCGGATCTCGGACAAGTTGCCTGCGGGCGAGAATTGCGGTCACCAGATCCGATGAAATCGCGCGGCCGGCTTCGTCGACGAAGACCGCGCGATCACCGTCCCCGTCAAAGGCTACGCCGAAGTCGGCGCCACACCGCGTAACCGCGCGCTGCACGTCGCGCAGGTTCTCCTCCTTCAGGGGGTCCGCTTCGTGATTCGGGAAGGTGCCGTCTGGCTCGAAGTACAGGCGCTCTACTTCGACCCCGAGTTGCTCCAACACCGGCTCGAGACCGACCGAGGCCATGCCGTTGCCACAGTCGATAGCGACACGCAGGCGCGCTTTTGGCGCTCCGGGAGCGACGGCGAGCACGTGTCGGGAATAGGCGACTTTGAGGTCGAAGTGCGTTCGCGTGGCAGCGCCCGGGGCGGCCTCCGCCGCCGCACGTTCTTCGAGCCGAGCCTGGATCTCTTTCAGGCCGCTGGCCTCGCCCACCGGGATCGCGTGTTCGCGACAGATCTTGAAGCCGTTGTAGGCAGCGGGGTTGTGCGAGGCCGTCACCATGATGCCACCCCCCACAGCGAGTTCTTCGACGCCGAAGTAGAGCATCGGTGTCGAAATCAACCCCAGGTCCCGGACCGAAACGCCCTCGTCGAGAATGCCTCGGACCAGCGCCTCGGTGAGCGCCGGCGATGTGCTCCGCGCGTCGCGGCCCACCGCCAATTCTGAAGCTCCAATGAAGTGCGCTGTGGCGCGACCAATCCGGTAAGCGGCCGCTTCGTCGAGATCCTCCGGCACGCGGCCGCGAATGTCATAGGCCTTGAAGATTTCCATGCGACGAGTCTAGCCCGCGAGGGGCCCAAGCCGCGGAGTCCGCTCGCAAGAGACCGACGCGCTCGCGCAAGCCGCCGCCAATTCCGGCACCTTGACCCCCGAGCCGGGTCGAGCGACCCTCTGCCCCGGATCGGCCCCGCGTTCGGCTTCGAACTCGGCGTCTCCAGCCAGCCCCAACGGGAGGCGCAACATGTTCGGCCTCGGCACCACAGAACTCCTCATCATTCTCGTGATCGTGGTCCTGATCTTCGGAGCGCGCCGTTTACCCGAGATCGGGTCGGGCATCGGGAAGGCCATCAAGAACTTCAAGAGCGGTGTCTCGGAAGAAGAAATCGACGTCACGCCGAAGAGCCCCGCGAGCGACGAGGTCGAGGACGGCGAGGGAAAGTCCGAGTCCTAGCAGGCGATCAGCCGCGCAGACCAAAGGTTAGGCCCAGCAGACTGAGTCCGAGGGTCAGCGCCCAGCCGACCCGCGTCGCCATGGTGCCCAGTTCGGGCGGTGACGGCACCCGAGGCAGCGAAGCAGTCGCGCCCCGGAGCGCTTCGGGACGCCGCTTCGGACGCCGGTCCGCCACGGCGGGCTCGGCCGCGGCGGCGGCGCGATTCGCTGCAAGGGCGTCGTGACGCGCATCAACCACTTCGATCTCGGGAACGGGCACGCACGCCAGCGGGATATCACCGCGGACCGCCTGCGGCCGGCTGGCCTGCGCGGCAACCGTCTCCGCTCCCGCCGGCGAGTCCTCCGGGAAGTCACCAACGGGTTCCGATCGATCCGCAAGAGGTTCAAAGAGATCTGCATGCGCCGCGGTGCCGCTGCTCACCTCGGACGAAAGTGATGCTGCGCGATCCGCCTCCACGGCCTGGTCGAACCACTCGGAAAGTTCGTCGACCTGGGCCGCTGCCTTTCCGGCGCGACAGTCGCTGCAGCACGGGGCGCGGTCGACGGCAGCCGCGCTGCTGGGCCCGACTTCTTCCGCCGGCTCGAAACGGGCGGAACAGCTTTCGCAGATAGCCATGGCGATGTCCCTCGTCTGTCGCGCATCCCCGCGTGGAACCGGCCCGTGAGCGGGGCGGAGTCGCTCGAAACGCTTCGCCTCTCCATTTCGGCCATTCGCAGGCTCCGCTTGAGCGGGCTCCAGAAGACTTCCCGCGCGGGCCCTACTGCGTGGGCAAGCGACACGGCGAGAGACTACGCTGCGGACGTGGAAGCCACTCGAATCGCCAGCAACCTGGCCACGAACGCGCCCTCCGTGCAGCATGGCTGAAAGCAGCGCACCCCGGGAGGGCGCGGTCGACGCGTTGGTGCGGGCCCGACGCCATGCCCGGCGCGGTGCCGCCGAATGGGTACTGGCGCTGCGCGCGCTCCTCGATGCCGCCGCCCTCGGCCTCGGCGAGGAGTCGGCGGCGCGCCACGCCCTGTTGGCTCCCTTCAGCGAAATCCTCGACCAATGGTCGCAGCGCCTCGGTGGCTCCGAAGAGGACCTCGGCGCGGTGATCCTCGACGCGCTCGGGGCCGAAATCGAACGCTGGGAGCGGCGTGGGGCCGATGACGACGAAGCGCGCTCGGTGCTGCGGGCGCTGATCGGTCTGCGCGAGATCCTGTGGGAACTCGGTCTGCGTCCGCACCCGGAGCCCGATCCTGGCGCGCGCGCCTTCGAAGAGGCCGAGACCCCTGCCTCGGAAACTGCAGGGATGGCGGCCGCCGGAACGCGCACCGGATAGGCGGTGCTAGCCTCGCATCCTCGCGCGCGCTCGTGGTGTGGCGCGTCCGCCCCCGGAGAGATCCATGCCGACCCTGATCAAGCGCTACGCGAACCGCAAGCTCTACAACACCGTGACGAGCCGATACATCACCCTCAAGGGCATCGCTGCGTTGATCGACGCCGGCGAGGAAATCAAGGTGCTGGACAACGAAACCGGCGAGGACATCACGTCGGTATCGCTCTCCCAGATCCTGGTCGACAGCGAGCGCACGAATTCTTCGATTCCCGAGAGCCTGCTCACGCAGCTCGTCGATCGCGGCAGCGACGTCTATGGCGCGCTGAAAAAGGGAGTCAGCGAGGCGAGTGAGGGGCTCGAAGAATTCCAGGAGCGCGTCAAGCGTGCGATGGGAACCGAAGCAGGGGGCGGCCTCGGCGAACGGCTCTCGTTTCCCGTTGTCGATCTCGAAAAGAAGATCCAGGACGCGGTCACGCACGTCTTCGAGGTCCTCGACCTCCCGCGTCGCTCCGACATCGAGCGCCTGAATCGCAACGTCGAGCGGCTCGAAAAAGCCGTGGGCGAGTTGCAGCGCCCCCAGAGGCCGGGGCCCCGGGATTCGGAAGCCTCGGGCGACTAGCGGCGCAGCGCCCGGGCCCGCGCCTCGTCGACCTTCTCGCCCACCTGCCGGCGCAGACTCTCGGTCGAGCGCGCCAACCAGAGTTCGTCGCCAACCGCATCGGGCGAGCAGTGGAGGGGTTCGCCGAAAGCGATCACCCACGGCGTCGGCAGCCCCCAACCGCTCGCCCCGGGCTGCGGAACGAGGGACTCGGGGCCGACCATCCCGACGGCGACGATCGGCACCGAGGCCTTCGCCGCCGTTCGCAGCAGCCCGCCCCGCCCGAAGGACCCCAGCCCGGAGGGCCCGCCCGGCGACGCACCCGCAACTCCGGGAAACGCGATCACCGATCGCCCGCTGCGAAGCAGGCGCAGCGCATTTTCGGGATGGGCACGCACGCCACCGAGGCGGGTCAACTGCGGCGCCACGAAGGGCCGAGCTGCAAACTCACCATCGCAGAGAAACCGGGGCCGAGGCCGACCCGGCGAGGACCGCGCCAGCCAATGCGCCAGTAGCAGTCCGCCGTGGGGCCAGTCCGCTGCACGATTCGCCACGAAAAGCGCCGTCTCTGGCAGCGCATCGGCGTGCAGGGTCTCGATGCGAAAGACGTGGTCACCCAGAAAATCGAGGATCGGAGTGGCGCGGGCCAGCGTTCGGTCGTCCATGCCGAAGTCGTCGATTTCGACCGAACCAGCAGTCATCCCCAGGGTTCCGAAGCGCCGACGCAGCGTCGCAAAGAGTTCGGGAAGATCGGCCGTGTCCAGGGACCGCGCACTCAGCCGGGAGCGGATCCCGAAGCGCAGCTGCCGCAGAGCGCGCTCCAACTCGTCTCCACCGGGTGAGCGCGCCGCGGGCTGTTGTTGATCTGCGTCGCGATCGATCGGCATCACGCCCTCCCGTGCGCGGCGCCAAAGGCCGCCCAGGCCTCGCGCGTCGAGTAGATCGGCGGGGAGAAGGTCTCGGCCGTGCGCTCCCCGTCGGCCACCCAGCCAGCACACAGGAAATCGTAGAAGACCGCGGGCGATTCGTCGCCGCGCCCCAGGCGCGGGGCTCCCGGGACCGAGAGCAGGCCGCGTCGGGGCATCGGCAACGGCTGCTTCCCGGCGAGGGCCAGCAGCCGGGACAGGGGAAGCGCGTCCCCCGGAACCCGGTTGAAGACTCCGGGCCGGGGCGCGTCGAAGGTGGCGCTCTCGAGAGCGTCCTGCAGGTCGCGCGGGTGCAGAAACTGGAGCATCGGGTCATAGCCCAGCGGAATCGGCACCAGCTGCGACGCGAAGTAGAGGGCGATGGCGTTCCGGACGCCTCGCCCCATGAGCCAGGGGTGGCGCAGCACCGTCACCGCGGGTGCGGCGTTCGCAAGCGCTGCGCGCGCGATCATTTCTTCGGCGCGGCACTGATCGCGCAACCACGCGGAGCCGGGATGCCCGACCAGGCGCTGCCCCTCCCCGAGGAAGGCGGGGTTCGTGGTGCACGCTCCGTAGAGCATCGTCGAAGACAAGACGACGAGCCGCTCGACGCCCGCGCGCGCACTGGCGTGGGCGACCTGTTCCGCCGCTCGGGCCAGCCAGCCCTCTCCTTCCGGGAAGGTCTCTCCCGGGGCCACTTCGAAGGGCAGGTGCAGGACGCGATCCACCTCGTGCCGGCGCAGTGCCGCCTCGAGATCGGCACCGCACCCGCTCGCCCCGGGATCGACCGCAACCAACTCGATGCGTCCGCGGAGCCCAGCTGGCATGCGCTGCCCCAGACCGATCACGCGCAGCGAAGGCGCGCCTTCTAGAAGACGACGCGCAAAGCGATCCGCCACCGGATTCCCAAGCCCGGTGATCGCCAGGCTGCGCGCTTCTGCCAAGGTTTCCCTCCCCCAGAGCGGAGCCGATGCGACGGCCTCCGGCTCGCCGCGAGGCCCCAGGCCGCGTCCACAGCCGCCCCACCCTCGCATACCATACGCAACCCGATGAGTGTCCCCCTCCCGCACGACCTGCTCGTCATCGACGACCCGCGCTACCGCGAGCACGAAGCCCCCACCGGCCATCCCGAGTGCAAAGAGCGGCTACTCGCCGTGCGCCGCGCCTTCGATGCCTTTGCCGACTCGCTCGCCTTCGCGCGCCCGCAGGAGGCCTCGGTCGAGGCGATTCTCCGGGTGCATGGGCGCGAGCACATCGAGCAGATCGAGCGCGCCTGTCGCGCCGGCCAGAGCCAACTCGATGCCGACACCTACCTTTCATCGCGGAGTTTCGAAATCGCGCGCCTCGCCTGCGGTGGCGCGATCCAGATGGCCCATGCCATCGCCGCAGGCAGCGCGCGCACCGGCTTTGCCGTCGTGAGACCCCCGGGTCACCACGCCGAAGCGGCGCGCGCCATGGGCTTCTGCCTGTTCAACAACATCGCCGTGGCCGTGCGCAGCCTGCAGGCGGAGGCCGGCGTCGAACGCATCCTCGTTGTCGATTGGGACGTGCACCACGGAAACGGGACCCAGCACAGCTTCGAGGACGATCCCGGTGTCCTCTTCCTTTCGACCCACCAGTTTCCCTTCTACCCGGGAACCGGAGATTTCAGCGAGCGCGGCGTCGCTGCCGGGGAAGGTGCGACGATCAACATTCCCCTGCCGGCGGGCTGCGGCGATGCGGAGTACAAAGGCGCACTCGCCCGCATCGCGATCCCCGCCGCACTCGCCTTCCGGCCGGAAATCATTCTGGTGTCCTGCGGCTTCGATGCCCACCGAGCGGACCCGCTCGCGGCCATGCAGATCAGCGCCGAGGGCTTTGGCGCAATGACGCGCCTGCTGCGCGCACTGGCCGACGACGTCTGCGGCGGTCGCATCGGCTTCGTCCTCGAGGGCGGCTATGCACCCGCCAGCCTCTACGAGGGGACCACCGCACTGCTGCAGGGCTTGCTCGGAGCCGAACCGCCGCCCCCCGCGGAGGCGATCGTCAAAGGGTCGGTGCTCGCGCGGGTCGTCGACCGGGTGCGTGCGGTTCACGCTTCGCGTTACCCCGAAATCGGCAGAGCCTGAACGGCGACACAGCCGCCCAGGCAGATCCGATTGATCGGGTGCAAAAGCACCCATACCCCCTGGACCGAATTGCCCCTCGGGGAATTCCCCTGCCCGTGAGCGCATACTGGAGGCCCTCAGGGGTATCAAGGTGCGTTTTGACCGATATTCTGCCCCGAATGTGGAGCCAAAGACCAAAGAGGTGGCACAGAGTGGGATAGAGTGGTACAAGAAGAACTCCGGCAGCCAGTACTCCCCCTCAGCCGGATTGGGTTGGACCGAGAAATGTTCCGAGGCCGGCACGACCACACGATCGACAAGAAGGGTCGCCTGAGCATCCCGGCGGGATTTCGAGTGGAACTCCAAGAACGCAGTCAAAAAGCTCCGATGTTGACCATCTCCAGAAACCATCTCGAGCTTTACCCGCGCGAGGATTACGACGCTATCGAGCGCGATCTGGCCGCGAAGTCGGATCTGCAGCCCAACGTCCAGGCCTACCGCCGCGTTTTCATCGGCCTCGCCACCGAGTGCCCGATCGACGGCCAGGGACGCATTCTCGTGCCGCCCTCCCTGCGCGAACACGCGCAACTCGAGAATGCGGTGACGGTGGTGGGAAATTTACAGAAGATCGAAGTTTGGCAGACCGAGGCCTTCGATCGGGAAATGACAACGACTCTCGCTCGGCTCGAAGAGATCCAACGTTCGGTGGACAAGGGCTCGGACGACTAAGGAGTTTCAAGTTTGGGGGACCGGAGAAGGGAAGCCTTTTCCGGGAGAGAAGGCTGGGGTGTCCTGGGACACCAACTGACGTCGGGGCGGTACTGGGGGGTGCGCAACGACGCCAGGGTGACATGGGGCACCCCAGCATCTTCCTCGCTTGAAGAGCCCACCTCGAGCGAGCGGGGCCCGGAGGCGCCCCACTCGCGTGACGATCCGATTCCAACACGACCCGGTTCTCCTGGAGGAGACCGCCAGCCGGCTGGAGCTTCAGCCTGGCGCGGTCGTCGTGGATGGGACCGTGGGCGGCGGTGGCCACGCCGCGATGATCCTCGAGCAGACCGGCCCCGACGGCGTTCTGATCGGTCTCGATCTCGACCCCGCGGCCCTCGAGGCCGCCGAGCAGCGACTCGAACCCTTCCGGGGCCGCTTCGAACTCGAGCACGCCTCCTTCCGAATTCTCGATCGCATTGCCCTCGCCTCCGGCCACCCGCAGGTCGACGCCGTGCTCCTCGATCTTGGTGTCTCCTCTTTTCAACTCGACGAACCCGAGCGCGGCTTCCGCTTCAGCGACGAGGGCACAGGCGCCCTCGACATGAGAATGAATCCGCAACAACAAGCGAGCGCTCGGGACTTGCTGGCACAGGCGCCGGTCGCGCAACTCGAAACCTGGTTTCGCGAATACGGCGAATTGCGCGGCGCACGCCGACTCGCCCGGGCCATCGCCACCGAACGCGAGCGCACGCAGGCCCTCGACTGCGCCGATCTGGTTCGGTTGGTCCGCGAAACCGGGGTCGGGCGGGGACGTCGCCACCATCCCGCGACGAGGGTCTTCCAGGCGATTCGCATCGCCGTCAACGACGAACTCGGCGCCCTGCGCGAGGGCCTTGCGGCAGCGGAGCGGGCCCTGCGTCCCGGCGGACGCCTGGTGGTGATCGCCTACCACTCGCTCGAAGACCGCATCGTGAAGCACCACTTCCGCGAAGCCGCCCGCGCCTGCAGCTGCGCGCCCGAGGTGCCGATCTGCATCTGCGATGGCGTGGTCACGCTGCGCGTGATCACCCGAAAGCCGGTGACACCCGACTTCTCCGAAATCGAGGCCAACCCCCGAGCTCGATCGGCTCGACTGCGAGTGGCCCTTCGCACCGAAGCGGAGGCGGCATGAGCGTCCCCGCCCGCAACGACCACGCCCCCCGCAGCACGGGGCCCCGCACACCCGAGCTGGAAGCCGGCGCTCGATCCGCCAGCTGGATCGGGCGCGATGTAGCGAAGGCATGGGGGGGGCGGCGACGTTCCCTGCGGGCGAGCATTCCGATGGTGCTTGCGGTGCTCGGCGTCGGCCTGGCGATCGTCGTCCTGCGCTCGGATGTGCTTCGACTGCGCTTCGCGCTCTCCGGGGCGGTGGAAGAAGAGCAACGACTGGTGCTGGAGGAGCGCGAGCTCACGGTCGCAATGCGCCGCCTGCGCAATCCCGGCGCGTTGCTGACCCGGGCACGCGCGGAGGGCTTCGGGCAGCCCGAGTGGATCATCGACCTCGACCTGCCCGCCCTCGCGGTGCGCGGAGGCGATACACCGTGACGTCCTCACGCCTGCTCTGGCCGCGGCGGCGGATCCTGTGGCTGCAGGCCCTGCTGCTCCTCGTATTTCTCGGCCTGGCTGCGCGCGCGGGACACCTGGTCCTGGATGAACGTGCCCGCGATCGCGGTGCCAATCAACGCATCACCGTGATCAAGATCCCGCCGGAGCGCGGCGCTGTTTTCGATCGCAACTTCCGCGAACTCGCGGTCTCGATCCCCGCCCCCTCGGTCTTCGCCATCCCCTCGGAGATGTCAGACCCCCGGGCCGTGGGGCGCCGTGTGGCCGAAATCCTGGAGCTCGACCCAGAAGCCGTTGCCGATCGGCTGGCCAACCGCCAGCGCTTCACCTACGTGAAGCGCTGGGTGGCCCCCGAACAGGCGGAAGCGCTTGTAAAGAGCAACCTCCCCGGCATCGGAATCGTCAACGAACCCCGGCGCACCTATCCCTCCGGACTGCTCGCCGGCCGAATTCTGGGCTTCACCAACATCGATGGCCAAGGCGTTCGCGGCATCGAGCAGCAGGAAGACGACTTCCTGCGCGGACAGCAATACAGCGTCAAGGTCGTTCGCGATGCGCGTGGCAGCACGCTCAAAGAACCCCGAAACCGGAACACGGCGAGCGGTGGCGAAATCGCGCTGACCCTCGACGGCGGTCTCCAGGCTCACGCCGAGGCCGCGCTGCGGGACGCCGTTGCCAGATCCGGCGCGCGCGGCGGCACCGTGCTGAGTCTCGACCCGAAAACGGGAGAGATCCTGGTTCTGGCGGAAGCGCCGGGCCTTGACCCCAACCACTTTCGCAGCCTGGACTACGACTCGACCGGATCCTCGGCCTTCCAGGATGCAGTCGAACCCGGGTCGACGATGAAGGTCTTCCTCGTCGCCGGGGCCCTCGATGCGGAGACGCTCGCCCCCGACGACGTGATCGACTGCTCGGGGGGGGAATACCCGGTCCCCGGGAAGACGATCCGGGACCACCACGACTACGGGGTGCTCGACCCCGCCGGTGTGCTGCGTCACTCGAGCAACGTCGGATCGGTGCAGATCGCCGAAGCCCTCGGCCGCGAACGCCACCACCGCGCACTCGAACGCTTCGGCTTCGGCGAACCCACGGGCAGCGACTTCCCCCACGAATCGTCGGGCCTGCTTCGCAATTGGCGAAACTGGAAGCCCATCGACCACGCCACCATCGCCTTCGGCCAGGGCATCAGTGTCACCACGATCCAACTCGCGGCGGCGATGGGAGCCCTGGCCAACGACGGCGAATGGCTGCGCCCCCGACTGGTGAAGGCGCGGCGCGAAGCGGGCGGGCGCTGGCGCGAGACGCCGGTCGACCGGGTGCGCCAATCGGTTTCCGCGGAGGCTGCCCACCAGGTCCTGCGCATGATGCAGGGGGTGGTGAGCGGACGCGGCACCGGGCGGCTCGCCGGGCTTCGTGGCGTGGCCGTCGCCGGCAAGACGGGCACCGCTCAAAAATTCGACCGCGAGTCCATGCGCTACTCGAAGGATCGATACATCGCGTGGTTCATGGGCGCTGTTCCCGCCGAAGATCCCCAGTTCGTCATCGTGACGGCCCTCGACGAACCCCAGGGTCTGGCCCACGGCGGGGGCGACGTGGCCGCCCCGCTCTTCGCGAAAATCGCCACCGCACACCTTGCGCGGGTCGGCATCGCCACCGAGCCGCGTGCCGAAGCGCGCGTCGAAATCGAGATCGTGAAGGCCGCCCCCCCGACGCCCGCGCGCCCGGACCACATTTCGCCCGCAGCGCCGACGCAAAAGGCGGCGCGCGTTCTGCTTTCCGACCTGCGCGGCCTCTCACGCCACGAAGTGGCCCGCTACGCCACCGACCACGCGCTCGAACTTCGCTCCGAGGGCAGCGGCCACGCCTTCGAACAGACCCCCTCACCCGGCACCATCCTCGCGGGCCCACGTCCGCGCGTCTTCGTCCGCTTCCGCAGCGAGAACCGGGAGGGTTGATGCGACTCTCGCCGCTTCTCGCCGCGGTCCCTTCCGAACTCTCTCCCCAGACCTTCCCCGCAGACATCGCCCCGAACGACACCGTGATCCGCGGGATCGGATACGACTCGCGAACCGTTGCCCCCGGCGATCTTTTCGTCGCGCTACGCGGAGCGGATCAGGACGGGCACGACTACCTCGCAGAGGCCCTGCGCGCCGGGGCTTCGGCGCTGCTGGTGGAAGACCGCTCCAGGCTGCCGGCGGACATCGGCGTACCCGTGATCGTCGTGGCCGACGCGCGACGCGCACTCGCACACGTGGCACGCAGCTTCTACGGGAACCCCGCCGCCGAACTGTCCCTCGTGGGAATCACCGGAACGAACGGGAAGACGAGCACGGCGTATCTTGTCGAGTCGATCCTGGGGCACGCCGGACTCTCGGTGGGACTGATCGGCACCGTGGTCGTGCGCTTTGGCGCCGAGTCCGCACGCGCCACGAATACCACCCCGGAGAGCCTCGATCTCCAAAAGATCCTCCGGGCGATGCGAACGCAGTCGGTGGACAGCGTCGTGATGGAGGTCTCCTCCCACGGACTCGAACTGGGGCGCGTGGAGGGCTGCAACTTTGCCGTCGCCGGGTTTACGAACCTCAGCCAGGACCACCTTGATTTTCACGGTGACATGGAGCACTACCGGCAATCGAAGCTCCGCCTCTTCGAGACCTACCTGGACCCGAAGGGAACCGCGGTGGTGAACATCGACGATCCCGCCTCCGACGCCATCCTGGAGATCACCCGGAGGCGCGGTGCCAAGACCCTCACCACGTCCCAGCGCGCCGACTCCGCTGCCGAGATCCGAATCCTCGAGGCCGAGTGCGGGATCGACGGCAGTCACGGTCGCATTCGCCTCGGCGGACAGAGCCTCGACTTCAGCCTCCCCCTCCTCGGCGACTTCAACCTCGAGAATCTCGGGGTCGCCTGCGGGATCGCGATCGCCCTCGAGATTCCGATCGAGGCGATCCTCGAAGGGGTCGCCGAGTGCCCCCAGGTCCCGGGACGCATGGAGCGGATCGCCGCGGGGCCGAAGGCAGCCCCCACGGTCGTCGTCGACTACGCACACACCCCGGACGCCGTCGAAAAGCTGCTGGCCGCGCTGGCCCCGCTCACCAGCGGTCGGCTGATCACGGTTTTCGGCTGCGGCGGAGACCGCGATCGCTCGAAGCGCCCGCTGATGGCCCGCGAGGTCGCCCGCCACAGCGACCGGGTCGTGCTCACCAGTGACAATCCACGCACCGAGGACGCACTCGGGATCCTGCGCGAGGTCGAGGCCGGGCTTGCAGGCCTCGAGCGCCGCGACGACCCCTCGCAAGCGGGGGCCCCGGCGAGCTACACCGTGGTCGAAGACCGCGCCACAGCGATTGCAGGGGCGGTTTCCGAGGCGGAGCCCGGCGACACCGTCGTGATTGCCGGCAAGGGGCACGAGGATTACCAGATCGTGGGACGCGAGAAACGACCCTTTGACGACCGCCGAGAAGCCGCGCGTGGGCTCGAGGTGTGGACCCGAGCATGAGCGTGTCCTTTGACACTCTCGAGGCCGCCACCTGGTGCGGCGCACGCATCTCCGGTTCGGATGCGAACCCCAGCTATTCGAGCGTGTCGATCGATTCTCGGACGATCCAGGCCGACGCCCTCTTCGTCGCGATTCGAGGCCCCCACCACGATGGCCACGGCTTCATCGATGCGGCCATCGCGGCGGGCTCGAAAGGCGTGCTGGTCGAGTCCGGCCACGCCCCCGATCTCGGCGACCCGGGCGTGCCGGTACTCGGAGTCGAAGACACGACGCGCGCCCTCGGCGAACTGGCTCGGGGCCACCGTCGCGGCTTCGAGGGCCCGCTGATCGGGATCACCGGCAGCAGCGGGAAGACCACCACGAAGGATCTCTGCGCCGCGGCGCTGGGGGCCGAGCGTTCGTGCCTGCGGACCCGAGGCAACTTGAACAACGAGTTCGGTGTCCCGCTCACCCTGCTTTCGCGCGAGCCCGAGCACCGCGTCGCGGTGATCGAACTCGGCATGAACCATCGCGGTGAAATCGCGCGGCTCGCGGAAATCGCCGAACCCAGCATCGGACTCATCACCAACATCGGGACCGCACACATCGAATTTCTCGGCAGTGCAGAGGCCATCGCAGACGAAAAAGGCGATCTCTTCGCGGCACTGCCTGCGGACGGGATCGCGGTGGTGAACCTCGAAGACCCCGCTGTGGTCGCCCAGGCCGAGCGCAGCCCGGCCCGGAAGCTTGGCTATGGCTTTTCCCCAAAAGCCGACGTGCGAGCCCGCCTCCCGCGCTTCGAGGCGGCCCCCGAGCCCACCTTGCATTTCGATCTCGAGTGCGAATCCGGTCGCGCCGAAATTGCCGTACGCGGACTCAGCGACACCACGATCCTGAATGCGCTCGCAGCCGCAGCCGGCGCTCTCGCCGTCGGAGCGAGCCTCGAGAGCATCGTGCGCGGACTCGGCAGCTACCGACCCGCGGCGGGAAGAATGAACCCCCTTCGCGGACGCGACGGCTCCACGGTGATCGACGACAGCTACAACTCGAACCCCCAGTCCCTCGCGGCTGCGCTTGCCACCCTGGCGGACCGCTCGGGACCCGCGCGTCGAATCGCGGTGCTCGGAGACATGAACGAACTCGGCGAGCGTGCCACCGAAGAGCACCGCCGGGCCGGTCGACTCTGCGTCGAGAGCGCAGTCGACCAAATCTACGCCCTGGGCCGACACGCCGGCGAAGTCGTGGACGCTGCGATCGAGGCCGGCATGCCCGCCGACCGCGCTCACGCCTCCGAGGATCTCTGCGAGACCGTCGCAGCCCTGGAAAAGAATCTCTCCTCCGGCGACTGGATCCTGGTGAAGGGGTCCCGCGCAAGCCGCATGGAGCGGGTGGTCGAACAGCTGGCCCCGGAGGCAAAACGCTAGTGCTCTATCACCTCCTGTACCCGCTTGCAGACCAGGTCGGCGGCTTCAACGTCATCCGCTACATCACGTTCCGCACCGCCGCGGCCACGCTCACGGCACTCTTCATCGCCTTTGTCGTCGGGCCCTGGCTGATCCGCCGCCTCGCCGAACTGCGGATCGGACAACCGATTCGCGAAATCGGCCCGGACCACCAGGCCAAGCGGGGAACGCCGACCATGGGCGGGCTCCTGATCCTGGCCTCGCTGCTGGTGTCGGTGCTGCTCTGGTCGGAACTCGACGGTCGCTTCGTGTGGATCGTCATCACCCTCACCGCGGGCTACGGCGTCCTCGGTTTTATCGACGACTACCGCAAGGTGACGCGCGGAAGCTCAGCGGGGATCTCGGCGCGCACGAAGTTCCTGTGGCAGACACTCCTTGCCACCCTGGTCGCGATCGCGATCACCACCGACCCGGATTTTCATCCGGTTCTCACGATTCCCTTCGTCAAGGACTTCCGGCCGGACATCGGATGGCTCTACATCCCCATCGCCACCTTCGTGATCGTCGGCACCAGCAACGCGGTGAACCTCACCGATGGGCTCGATGGACTCGCCATCGGGCCGGTGATGATCTCGGCCGGAACCTTCCTGATCCTCTCCTACGCCGCCGGCAACGTGATGATCGCCGACTACCTCAATATCGAATACGTCGCCGGCGCCGGTCAGCTCGCGATCTTCTGCGGCGCACTGGTGGGCGGGGGACTCGGGTTCCTGTGGTTCAACGCCTCCCCGGCCCAGCTCTTCATGGGCGACGTGGGCTCGCTGGCGCTGGGAGGCGCCCTCGGGACCATCGCCGTGCTGATCCACCAGGAAATCCTGCTCGCGGTCGTCGGCGGGGTCTTTGTCGTCGAAACCCTTTCGGTGGTGATCCAGGTCGCTTCGTTCAAGCTGACCGGGCGCCGCGTCTTCCTGATGGCCCCCATTCATCATCACTACGAAAAACTCGGCTGGCCGGAGCAGAAGATCGTGGTCCGCTTCTGGATCGTCTCGATCATCCTCGGGTTGGTCGCCCTGTCTTCCCTCAAACTGCGTTGAGGATCGTGAACCAGAAAGACGTCATCGCGAACGGGGACCGCGTCCTCGTCCTGGGCCTGGGACGGAGCGGGCGCAGCGCGGCGAATTTCTGCGCCGAGCAGGGCGCCCGGGTGGTGGCCGTCGACGAGGCCGAAGGCGCCGGCGAACTCGAGAGCCTGCACGAAGCGGTGGAGGTCCGGCGGGGCGAGCCCTTCCCCGATAGCGGCAACTTCGACTGGGTGATCCCGAGTCCCGGCATTCCGAGCCGCCGTTACGGCGGGCCCGGCCCACGGGTGCTCGGCGACATCGAACTCGCCGCGCGCACGCTCTGCGTGCCGATCGTGGCCGTCACCGGGACCAACGGAAAGACCACGACCGTGGCACTGCTCGAAGCCCTGCTCCGGCACGCCGGCCTGCGCGCGGCCGTGGCCGGAAACGTCGGCCGACCCGCCCTCTCGCTCGTCGGAGAGCCCCTCGACGTCGCGATCCTCGAGGTCTCCTCGTTCCAACTCGAGATCACCCAGTGCTTCGCCCCGGAAGTTTCGGTGGTGCTCAACGTTGCAGCCGACCACCTCGACCGACATGGCGACCTCGAAGCCTACACAGCCGCAAAGCGACGCCTGGTGGAGGCACAAACGCCCGAGGCGACGTGCGTCCTGAATGCAGACGATCCAACCGTCGCGGCCTTCGCCAACGCGACGCGTGCAAAGGTCTCGTGGTTCGGTGCCGCCTCGCGGACGACGGATGCGGCGCGCGCGGCGTGGGTCGACGGAAACGCCGTGGTCCTGCGCCTTCCGGGCGGCGAACAGCGCATTCGCCTCGACGGCAGTTCACTCTCGCACCGGCACGATTTCTCGAACGCCGCCGCGGCCCTGCTGGCGCTTGCGGCACTCGAAGTCGACGTCTCGAAGGCCGCCGGTGGCCTGAAGGACTTCGTCGGCCTGCCCCACCGCTGTCGGCCCGTCGCCCTGCGCGCCGGCGTCTCCTGGATCGACGATTCGAAGGCCACGAATGTCGCCGCCGCCGAGGCCGCCCTCCGGGGCTCGGACCGCCCCCTGCTGTGGATTGCCGGCGGACGCGGGAAGGGCCTCGATTTCGCGCCGCTGGCCGCCGCCGCAAGGGGTCGCGTCCGGCGCGCGCTGCTGATCGGGGAAAGTGCTCGAGAAATCGAAACGTCGCTCGCAGGGACCTGCCCGACACTTCGCTGCGAAAACCTCGACGCCGCCGTTCGCGCGGCCGCCGACGAGGCCCGGCCCGGCGATGCCGTGCTGCTCTCGCCGGCCTGCGCAAGCTTCGACCAATTCCGCAGTTATGCAGAACGCGGCGAAAGCTTCCAGCGGGCGATTGCAGCGCTCGATGAGGGGGCCGGGGCCTGATGCGATTCGCGAAAAACCTCTCGCGCCGCAGCCTCCGACGCGGCGCCGAACCGAAGCGAATCCTGGCGGGCAGTTCGCCGCCCGGACCTACGGGGCTGGATGGCGGCGTGCTGTTCACGAGTGCCCTGCTCGCCTGCGCCGGTGTCGTGATGAGCTATAGCGCGACAGCCCCGCTCGCTCTCGAGACCCACCTTCCGCCGCTCTTTCTCGATCACTTGACCGGACTCGGCCTCGGCTTGGTGGTGGCGGGGGTCTGCTCCTCGCTGTCGCTGCATTTCTGGCGCGCGGTGGCGCTGCCGCTCTGGGCCCTGGGCGTTGGCCTGATGCTGGCTACGCAATTCTTCGGAACCGAGGTCAACGGAGCCCAGCGCTGGCTTTCCGTACCGGGGACTGCATTCCGCTTCCAGCCCGTCGAGATCGCAAAGTTCGCGACGGTGCTGGCGGTCGCATGGATGGCGTCGCGAACGGGCGGCGATGGCCCGCTCGACGCCCGCCGCACCGTGGCGATCCTGGGACTCGCGGCCGCTCCCATCCTGCTGCTGATCGCCCAGCCGGATCTCGGCAACGCCGTGCTGCTCGCAGGCCTGGTCGCATTGATTCTCATCGTGGCCGGCGCCTCCTGGCGCATCCTGCTGCCGGCAGCACTCGTCAGCATCGCGGCGGTCATCGCCTTCATCGCCCGCAACCCGTATGCCATGCGACGCGTTTCGGGGTTCCTTGATCCGTGGAAGGATTCGCAGGACTCGGGCTATCAGCTGGTGCAATCTTTTGTCGGCTTTGGCTACGGCGGTATCGAAGGGGTCGGCCTCGGCAATGGCTGGCAGAAGCTCTACTACCTCCCAGAGGCCCACACCGATTTCGTGCTGGCCCTCGTCGCTGAAGAACTCGGCCTGATTGGCGTACTCGCGGTCCTCGGCGCCTTCGCAGCGTTGCTGGTAGCGGGATCGCGGATTGCCCGCGACGCACGGAATCGTTTCGGTCTGCTCCTCGCCTTTGGCCTCACGGCGCTGCTGACGCTGCCCGCGGCGGTCAACGCCGGGGTGGTGATGGGACTCCTGCCGACCAAGGGTCTCACGCTCCCCTTCCTCTCCTACGGGCGAACCTCCCTGGTCGTGTGCCTGGCGGCGGCGGGGGTGCTCCTGGGGATCGCCCGCAGCGACTGGTCGCACTCCGCTGCGAAGCGCTCGAACTCCAGTGGCAACCGGAGGCGACGATGAAGTGGGCGATCGCCGGCGGCGGAACCGGCGGCCACGTCACCCCGGCGCTGGCGCTGGCCGAAGCCATTGTCGCGCGGGGAGACGAGGTCCTGGTGATCGGGTCCCGGCACGGCCTCGATGCCCAATGGGTTCCGGAGGCGGGTCTGCCCTTTGTCGCGCTGGGCAGCCGCCAGGTGATGAACCGCGATCTCAAGGGGCGGCTCGCCGGAATCGCCGGGATCCTGGGTGGAGCCCTCAAGGCGCATGGGATCCTGCGTCGCTTCGGCGCCGGGATCGTGGTCTCCGTCGGCGGCTACGCCGCGATGCCCGCAATTCTCGCCGCGGTGGCCTCGAGAACGCCACTCGCGTTGGTCGAGCCCAATGCGGTCCCCGGCCGCGTGCACCGACTCGGCGCACGTTTCGCTGGACGCATTTTCGTCGGCTTCGACGCGGCCCGCGACGCGCTTCCCGGAGCGCGAAAGCGCGTCCAGAACCTCGGCATCCCCCTGCCGGCCAAGGTCATCGATGCGCTCGGGGAGACCGCGCCGCGAGACGAGGGCGCGCATCAGCTGCGGCTCCTGATCTTCGGGGGCAGCCAGGGTGCGCGGCAGATCAACGACGCCGTGATTCGGGCGCTCCCGCGCCTCGACGGTCGCCCTCTCGAAATTTTCCACCAGACCGGTTCGAAGGACCTCGAGCGGGTCGCCGCCGCCTACGCCGAAACCAAGCTCGCCTCGAAAGTCGTGGCTTTCGAGTCGGACATGGCATCGCGCTACCGCTGGGCCGATCTCGCGCTGTGCCGCGCCGGGGCGCTGAGCCTCGCCGAGTTGGCCGCCAGCGGATTGCCCGGACTGCTCGTGCCCTACCCCTACGCCGCAGACGACCACCAGGCGGCGAATGCCCGCGCCTTCGAGGCGGCCGGCGCGGCGCGCGTCCTGGGAAACCTCGAACCCGACGGTGGCGACGGAACGGCGGTGGTCGCCGCTCTCGAGCCCTTCCTCAAAGCCCCCCGGTCGCTGATCCCGATGAGCCAGGCCGCAAAGCGCTGGGCGCGCCCCTCGGCCGCTCGCGACATCGTCTCCGCTTGCGCGGACTGGCGGGAGGCACGCAACTGATGCGCCGCATCCGCCGCATTCATTTCGTGGGGATCGGCGGCGTCGGCATGTGCGGGATCGCCGAACTCCTGCGCAACCAGGGCTACGAGGTCAGCGGCTCGGATCTCCGCGAAAGCGACAGCGTCGCCCGCCTCCGCAGCCTCGGGATCGAAGTACAGATCGGTCACGAAGCGAAACACGTCGGCAACGCCGACGTACTGGTCTTCTCGTCGGCGGTACGCCCGGAAAATCCCGAACTCGAAGCAGCGACCCGAGCCAAGATCCCGGTGATCCGTCGCGCCGAAATGCTCGCCGAAATCATGCGCCTGAAGGACGGGATCGCGGTCGCGGGCAGCCACGGCAAGACCACCACCACTTCGCTGATCGCGCACGTCCTCGGCGCTGCCGGACTCGACCCCACCGCAGTGATCGGCGGGCGTGTCCTCGAAATCGGCGCCGACGCCACCGGGGCACGCCTCGGCGCCAGCAATCTGCTGGTGGCAGAGGCCGACGAGAGCGACGGCTCCTTCCTGCGGCTCTCCCCGGTGCTGGCGGTAATCACCAACATCGACCCCGAGCACCTCGACCACTACGGAACCTTCGAGGCGGTGCAGGACGCGTTCGTCGAATTCGCAAATCGGCTGCCCTTCTGGGGCTTGTCCGTTGTCTTCATCGACCACCCTGGCATTCAGGCAATCCGGCCACGCCTGACCCGGCGCGTGCGCACCTACGGCTTCTCTTCCCAGGCCGACTGGGTGGCCACCGACCTCGAAAGTGTCGGCTTCGGCATGCGCTTTCGGGTCCACAACGGCGGCTCCCTGCTCGGCGAGGTGCAGATCCCGCTTCCGGGCCGACACAACGTTGCGAATGCCCTCGCCACCCTCGCCATCGCCGAAGAACTCGACGTTCCCTTCGAAACCGCTGCCACGGCCCTCTCGCACTTCGTTGGCATCGAGCGGCGCTTCCAGTTGCGGGGCGAGGCGCGCGGGGTCCAGGTGATCGACGACTACGCCCACCACCCGAGCGAAGTCCAGGCGACGCTGGAGGCCGCGCGGGCCGCGCATCCCGGGCGTATCGTGGTGGTCTTCGAGCCCCACCGCTTTACCCGCACCCGGGACTGCCTCGAGGAGTTCACCGCGGCCTTCAACGACTGCGATCGATTGCTGGTGACGGCGATCTACCCGGCCGGAGAGGACCCGATTCCCGGGATCGACTCCCAACGCCTGGCCGAAGCGATTCGCGCCCACGGACATCGCAACGTTCGCGCCGTCGAAAGCTTCGAAGCGGCCCTCGATCACCTCGAGGACGAACTCCAGCCGGGCGACCTCGTGCTCACGCTCGGCGCCGGCGGGATCTCGACCCTCGGCCCCCGGCTGCTCGAACGACTCGGGAGATCTTCGACGTGATGCGTGAAGCCGTCCGCCGGGACCTCGCAGAAGCGGCCGTCAAGATCGAGTTCGAGGCGCCGCTGTCGAAGTACACCTCGCTGCGGGTGGGCGGACCCGCTACCGCCCTGGCCTCTCCTCGCAACCTTGACGAACTCGCGGCGCTGCTCGAAATCTGCCTCCGGCACGGCCTCGAAACCCGCGTCCTGGGAGCGGGCTTCAACACCCTGGTCCTCGACGCGGGCTTTGACGGTGTCCTCATCGTGATGCGCCACTTCCGGGGCCTCGAAGCATCGGGCACGACGCTGCGCGCCGAGGCGGGCACCTCGCACAGCCAGATCACGAAGTTCTGCATCGAGCACGGGCTCGCCGGGCTCGAGTTCGGCGCTGGAATCCCGGGCACCGTCGGCGGTTGGGTGGCGATGAACGCGGGCATCGGCGCGCGCGAGATCAAGGACGTCGTGTTAGAAGTCGAGTGGCTCGCCATCGATGGCTCGAGAGGCTGCGCCCCGCGCGCGGAACTCGATTTCGGTTATCGGCACTTTCGCCTCCCGGTCGCGGGCGCCGTCATCACCGCGGCCCGCTTCCACACCGAAGCCAGGGCCTCCGCGGAGATCCGGGCCGAAGTCGATCGCCTGCTCGACCAACGAAGCGGCAGCCAGCCCCTCGACCAGCCTTCGTGCGGATCGGTCTTCAAGAACCCCGAGGGCGCTTTCGCGGGCGAGTTGATCGACTCGGCCAACCTGAAGGGCACCCGCGTCGGCGGCGCCGAGATCTCGACGCTTCACGCGAACTTCATCGTGAACCGCGGCGGCGCTACGGCGCGCGACGTAATCGAATTGATCGATCTCGCCCGGGACGCGGTGCAACGAATCCACGGCGTGTGCCTCGAAACCGAGGTCCAGATCGTCGGGAGGGAGGCCTGATGGTGCGCAGGCGAAGCGGTCGCAGCTCACGCCGCGAGCGCCAGGCGATGAAGCGGCGCCAGAGAACCCAGGTCCGGCTGGCACAGATTGCGGCTCGAGAAGGCGCTTCGCGGCTCCACCTGCGGTCTCCCCGGGGACCGGGTCGGGCCGGTTGGTGGGCCGTCGTCGTGTTCGGCGTGAGCCTGTGCGCCGGGATCGGAATGTTCTTCGCCAAGCCCCTGGGCCACCGCGCCTTCGAAGCCTGGCAGCAACGAGCACCGCGGGTCGAGCACCTGGCAATCGGCGGACTTTCGCGTCTGCACAAAGAAGAGATCGCGCTGCAAAGCGGTCTCGAGCGCAGCACCCCGCTGGCGAGCGCCGACCCCGCTCGGATCGCCCAGCAACTGCGGGCCCTCGACTGGGTCGAGACGGCGGTGGTAGTGATACTGCCCAGCGGGACCGCGCTGATCGACATCCAGGAGCGGCAGCCCCGGGCCCTGCTCCACACCCCCGACGCGGCCAAGGCGGCAACGCCGCGGTTGATCGACGCCCGCGGCGTGGCCTTCGCGGCGGCCGAGCCGGAAGATCTCTCGGATCCGGGTCTCGCGCACTTCGAGGGGGCAGAGGCGCTTGCAACGACCTTTGGGGCCGGCCGGCTGCGGCAGGCCCTCGAATTGGATGCCGCCCTGAGGGCCCTGCAGCGCTCTCTCCTCAAGGGCGCCCGGATCCGTATCCCGGCGCTCGAGGGCATCGCCCCCGAAGAGTGGCACCTCACCACCGCCGACGGTCGGATCGCGATTCAGTTCGGAGAATTTGACGCCATCGCCCCCCAGCTTCGAAAGCTCGAACGCCTGATCGATGCAGATCTTCTTTTGCCCCCGGGCCGGGGCGAGGTCGACCTGCGTTTCGAGGGCCAGGCGGTGTTGCGCGGCCTGAAACCCTTGGATCAAGGAACGCATGACGTATCTCGAGAAGAGACGCGTCCAACCTGGCGGCGAAGCGCGGATGCGCCCAGTCGCCCAACGAGGGGGGTACCGGGCGATCCGGTCCACCTGGGGGGGGGAATCGAATGGCAAGGGACGAGTTGATCGTGGGGCTCGACATCGGAACGACGAAGATCTGCGTGGTCGTCGCCGAATGCACCGAAACTGGAGTCGACGTGATCGGGATCGGCACTCATCCGTCGAAGGGTCTGCGCAAGGGGGTCGTCGTCGACATCGACGCGACGGTCCATTCGATCAAGCAGGCCGTCGAAGAAGCGGAGTTGATGGCGGACTGCGAGATCTCGACGGTCTACGCGGGAATCGCCGGGGGGCACATCCGCGGCTTCAACTCGCACGGTGTCGTGGCCGTGAAGGATGGAGAGGTGACCGAGGGGGACGTCAGGCGCGTGATCGACGCGGCGAAGGCCGTGGCCATCCCGATGGACCGCGAGGTGATCCACGTGATCCCGCAAGAATTCATCATCGACGATCAGGACGGGATCCGGGAACCGCTCGGCATGAGCGGCGTCCGCCTCGAAGCCAAGATCCACATCGTCACCGCCGCCGTCACCAGCGCCCAGAACATCGTCAAGTCGGCGAATCGGGCGGGCCTGAACGTGGCCGACATCGTGCTCGAGCCCCTGGCGTCGGCCGAAGCCGTGCTCTCGGCGGACGAGCGCGAGTTGGGCGTCTGCATGATCGACGTGGGCGGCGGCACCACCGATATCGCCGTCTTCCGCGAGGGGTCGATCAAGAAGACCGCCGTGCTCGGCCTCGGGGGCACCCAGCTCTCGAATGACGTGGCGGTGGGCCTGCGAACGCCCTTCGACGAAGCCGAACGGATCAAGAAGAAGTTCGGCATGGCCTCCGGGCGCTATCTCACCACCGACGATGTCCTCACCATTTCGAGCGTGGGCGGACGCAATCCGAGGGAGATCTCGCGGAAGATCCTGTGCGAGATCATCGAACCCCGGGTCGAGGAGATCCTCACCCTGGCCCGCCAGGAGGTGATCAAGGCCGAGCTCGAGGACAAGATACCGACGGGGGTGGTCCTCACCGGCGGCGCGTCGGCGCTCGAGGGCATGGCAGACCTCGCCGAGGAGATCTTCGAGACGCCCGTTCGCTGCGGCGTGCCCACGCACGTGGGCGGATTGCAAGACGTGGTGCGCAGTCCAATGTTCGCAACCGGGGTCGGCCTGGTGCTCTACGGATATTCGCAGCGCCAGGCGCATCGCGGCAGTCGATTTCGGATTCGCGACGGTTCGATCTTCGGTCGGGTGAAGCAGCGCATGCGGGATTGGTTCTACAACGAATTTGATTGAGCCAATTGCGCGCGAATCGCAGGTAAAGCGGTGCCGTACGACAAGAATTTTTGTATGATCCGTTGCCATTTGCGAGAAATCGCGTCACGGGGGTGAGAGATGGCCAAGAAGACCGGTACGCGTACGGCTACGAGTCGACGCAAGGCGTCGACCAAGAAGACCAGCGCGAGCCAGAGCCGCAAGGCCCGGGGAAGCACGCGCAAGCGCAGCGCCCCTGCCAAGAAAGCCGCGGCCTCAACCGAAACGCCCGAGATCCTCGAATTTGAGGGCCCGGCACGCCAGACCGCGAAGATCAAGGTCTTCGGCGTAGGCGGCGCCGGCGGCAACGCCCTCAATACGATGATCGAGTCGGGTCTGTCCGGCGTCGAGTTCGTCGCCGGGAACACCGACGCCCAGGCACTGGCCCACAACCAGGCCCAGTTGCGAATCCAGCTCGGAACAGCGGTGACAGGCGGCCTCGGATGCGGAGCCGAGCCCGACCGCGGTCGCGCTTCGGCGATGGAATCGCGCGAGCGAATTCGCGAGCTACTGACCGGCACCGACATGGTCTTCGTGACCGCCGGCATGGGGGGCGGCACGGGGACCGGCGCCGCTCCGATCGTGGCAGAAATCGCACGCGAGGTCGGCGCCTTGACGGTCGGCGTGGTGACCCGCCCCTTCCCCTTCGAGGGCCGGGTGCGCGAGCGCAATGCCGACCGCGGAATCGAGGAGCTGTACGACGTCGTGGACACCCTGATCACGATTCCGAACCAGCGGTTGCTCACCCTCGCCGGCAAGGGCACCGCGATGAAGGATGCCTTCAAGCTTGCAGACCGGGTACTGCTCGACGCAGTGCGCGGCATCTCCGACCTGATCACGGTCCACGGCCTGATCAACCTCGACTTCGCCGACGTCCGCACCGTCATGAACGAGTCCGGCGTGGCGATGATGGGGACCGGTGCCGGTCGGGGCGAGAGCCGCGCCATCGACGCGGCCAGCGAGGCCATCTCCAGTCCGCTGCTCGAAGATCTCTCGATCGACGGCGCCCAGGGAGTCCTGATCAACGTCACGGGCGGCAGCGACATGACTCTCTTCGAAGTCAACGAAGCCTCGATGCTGATCCACGAGGCCGCCCACGAAGAGGCGAACATCATCTTCGGCGCGGTGATCGACGAGTCGATGGTCGAGAGCGAGGTCCGCGTGACGGTGATTGCGACCGGTCTCGGCGAGACTCGCGGGCGCCGTCGGCGCGAGCGGCGCTCGTCCAGCGGCGGACCGCTCTCGAAGGGCAAGGTCACGCCGATTCGTGGCGAGGGCGAGGCCATCCAGGCCGGCTCCGAGGCGGAGCACCGTGCATCGGCTCCGAAATCGTCAGCGGTCGACGCCGCCTGCGTCGATGACTTCGTTTCGCCTTTCGACGAGGACGGGGACTACGACATCCCCGCCTTCCTGCGCCGCCGGTCGTCCTCGGACGACGACAGCGACCCCGAAGAGCCGACCTTCCTGCGCCGCGCGCGCGACTGAGCCAACCCTTGAAACGCGCACTTCGCAGTCGTCCGCTCTGGCTCCTGATCGGCTACATCGGGGTGCTCACCCTGATGGCCCGAACCTACAGCTGAAACCAGCGGGCTAGAGCGCTTCCATCGGCGCCTGGATCTCTCCGGCGTTGAAGAAGTACGGGATCTCGATCCGTGCGGTCTCGGGCGCGTCAGAGCCGTGAACGGCGTTGCGCTCGATGTCGGTTCCGAAATCGCCCCGAATCGTGCCCGCTTTTGCCTCCTCGGAGTTCGTCGGACCCATCAGGCCCCGCCAGGTGGGGATTGCGTCCTCGCCTTCCAGCGCAACCACCACCACCGGGCCCGATGTCATGAAGGCCACCAGGTCTTTAAAAAAGGGACGCTCGCGGTGGACCGCGTAGAAGCCCTGGGCCTGCCCTTCGGTGAGCTGCAGGCGCTTCAGCCCGATGATCGAGAGGCCATGATCCTCGATCCGGCGCAGGATCTCTCCCGTCGCGCCAGGCTGGGCGACGGCATCGGGCTTGATGATGGCAAAGGTCCGTTCAACGGGCATCGAGACGAGTCCTCCGGGGTTTCGAGCGGCGCCCGAACGTAGCGGATCCAGGTCGGGCCGAAAGCGGATCGAAAGCTCGCGAAGGCTCCCCTTCACGAACCGACGGCCAGGATGATCTTTCCGAAGTGGGTACTGGCCTCCATTTGCTGGTGGGCCGACTCGGCCTCGGCGAGCGGCCACACCTTCTCGATCACAGGGGCGATCCGCCCACTCGAAAGCGCCTCGCCGAAACGCCGAATGAACGCCGAAGCGAGCGCCGCCTTCTCCGTCGCCGAGCGCGCCCGCAGCGTGGAGCCAAAGAGCTGGAGTCGACGCGCCAGCATGCGCCCGAGGTCGAGTTCCGCACGGGCGCCGCCCATCAAACCGATCGTGACCTGGCGCCCGCCGGTGGCCAGCGAGCGCAGGTTCGCATCCAGGTAGCGGCCCCCGATGTGGTCGAGGATGACATCGACTCCGCGGCCCGAAGTTGCCTCGAGAACCTTCTGTGCGAAGTCCCCCTCGCGGTAATCAAAAGCGGCGTCGGCGCCCAATTTCACGCAGCGAGCGCACTTCTCCTCGGAGCCAGCCGTCACGAAGACGCGTGCACCGGCCTCCTTCGCCAGTTGGATCGCTGTCGTGCCGATCCCGCTGCCGCCCCCATGGACGAGCAGGCTCTCACCCGGCCCCAGCCCCGCGAGCTGGAACACGTTCAGATAGACCGTCAGGAAGACTTCCGGCACACCCGCGGCGGCTTCGAGGGACATCGAGTCCGGAACCCGCAGCAGGCTCCCCGCGTCGGCAACGACCTGTTCCGCGTAACCGCCGCCCGCCAGCAGTGCCATCACCCGGTCGCCCGGCGCCCAATCCGAGACGTCGGGGGCGACCGCCTCCACGATTCCAGCGCACTCGAGCCCGAGGATCTCGCTCGCGCCCGGCGGCGGCGGGTAGAACCCGCGCCGCTGCATCAGGTCCGCGCGGTTCACCCCGGCGGCGGCGACCCGAATGCGCACGGCACCCGCGACGTCCTCGGGCGCGGAGACTTCCGCCACCTCGAGACTCGACGCCTTCCCGGGATTGACGACCTGGATCGCCTTCAACGCAAGTCCCTCCGCGGCTTCATCGGTCGCCCTGGCCGTCGTCGCCGATCGGCATCCAGTCATTCACCAGCGTGTGGGGCGTGCCATCTTTCGTGCCCCGCTCGGCCAGGTGGTAGACCATGGCGGTCCGGGGCCCCTGGGATTCGTTATCGCTCGAACTGTGCATCAGCCGACTGTGGAAGACCAACAGGTCCCCGGGCTGCATACACACGGACACCGAGCCGCTCATGTCGTGATCGACAATTTCAACGTAGCCGACGTTGGCATTCGGGCGGCGGTCCGGGATGTGCTCGTGGACCGGCTCGCGCTGGGAACCCGGCAGCACGTGTAGACAGCCGTTCTCGAGGTTCGCCTCGCTCACCGCCAGCCAGAACCCGATCTGGGGGTGCCGATCGAAAGGGAAGTAGTGCTCGTCCTGGTGCCAGGGCTGGCCCCAGGCTCCCGGGTTCTTGAAGATGAACTGCGAGAGAAAGCAATCGATCTCCTGCACGCCGAGGAGCCCCTCTGCGATCTCGATGATGGCTTTTGAATCGACGAAATCCCGGAAGACGGGATCGCGATGCAGGCGGAAGACCTTCGATACCAGCCGTTCGCGCTCCTCGCCGACGTCGTCCCCGCCCTGCAGGTTTGATTCGGGGAGGACCAGACCGTCGCCAGCCGGGCCCGGCCGCCCCCACTGCGCGCGGCTGATCTCCACCACGCGCCGCCACATGGCTTCGGTGATCGCCTTTGCTGCGAAGCCGCGCCGGATGAAGAACCCCTGCTCCTCCCACTCGCGGCGTTCACACGCACCGATCACAGACCTCTCCCTCGCGCTTCGCGAACCCGAGGCTACTTCAGGTCGGCCCGGGTGTAGTCGAGCAGGCCGCGCGCGATGATCAGGCGCTGGATCTCGCCGGTGCCCTCGTAGATGTCCGTGATGCGACAGTCGCGCATCCACTTCTCGAGCAGGTGCTCACGCGAGATGCCCATGGCGCCCAAGATCTCGATGCAACCCTGGGTGATCACGCGGACGCTCCCGCCGGCGTGCGCCTTCGAGACCGACGATTCCATGTTGTTGGGCTTGCCCTCGCCGGCCAGCCAACAGGCCTGCATGGTGGTGAGCTTCGAGGCCTCGAAGATCCCCTCGAGACGCATGAACCTCTCGGCCGCCGCGGTCTGGGTTGCCGGGCCTGCGGTGTAGTCGAGGGTAATGCCCGCCTCGTCGAGGTGTTCCCGGGTAAAATCGAGAGCCGCTTCGGCCAGGCCCAGTCCCATCGCCGCGGTCAGCGGCCGCGTCATGTTGAAGGTCTTCATCACGCCGCGGAAGCCACCGGATCCCTTCCGCGCGATCGTCTCGTCGCCCCCGAGCAGGTTCCCTCGCGGCACCCGACAGTCGCGGAAGACGTAGGCCGCGGTGTCATCCGCGCGAATCCCGAGCTTCTTCTCCTTGTGAGGGACGTCGAAGCCCGGCGTTCCCTTCTCGACGAGAAACGACTTGATGCCGGCCCGCCCTGCACTCCTGTCGAGGGTGGCCCAGAGCACCACCGCATCGGCGCGGATGCCGGTGGTCACGAAGATTTTCTCCCCGTTGATCACCCACTCGTCGGTCTCTTCGTCGAGTACCGCGGTGGTGGCCACGCGCGAGGGATCCGAACCACAGCCGGGCTCGGTGATCGCCATCGCCAGACACAGGCCCATCCATTTTTTCTTCTGCTCGTCGGTCCCGGCCGCCGAGAGCGCAGCATTGCCCAGACCGCCCCGCTCCCGCTGCAGGCGCACGGTGTAGTCGCCCCAATAGTGGATCATGCTGAGGCGGGACAGCCGCGTCGGGTAGGACGAATCTTCGGGGCCCGGCGGCGGGATTTCGGGGTGGCTCGCCATGAAGGCCTCGGTTTCCGGAAGCGTCTCCGGGGCCATCTCGTGCTCGTTCTCGTCGTAGTAGCGGGCATACTTGCGGCAGATCAGCGCAGATGCGCGGGCACGGTCGAAAGCCGCCTGGTCGTTCTTGCTCGGTGTGAAGTCGATCATTTCGATTCCTCAGGTTCCTGTAGCCACCGGGGAGACGCGCTCGCCCGGAGAGCTGGGGTGGGTGGGAGGGGGGATGCTGGTCTCAGATCGAGACGCCGCCCTCGAGAACGCTCAGGGTTCGGGCGTGGCGAAACCACATCTCGACGGGGTGCTCGCGAATGAATCCGTGCCCGCCGAGCACCTGGACACCGTTGTCGGCGATCCACATCGCCTTCTCGCTGGCGTAGGCGTTGGCAAAGCGCGCGGCCTTCGTCGCATCGATCCCCTTCTCGAGGAAACACGCAGCTTCCCAGACCAGGTTTCGCATCGCTTCGATTTCGATGTGCATTTCGGCCAGGCGGAACGCGATCGACTGCTTCTTCGCGATCGGCTCGTCAAATGCCTCGCGGTCCTTGGTGTAGGGAATGCAGTACTCGAGCACCGCTCGCGACAGGCCGAGCAGCACCGCGGCGAGCGCCACGCGGCTGTTGTTGAGGATCTGCACGACGTCGCAACCCCCGTCGCCACCGAGGCGATCCGCGGAAGCCACCTCGACGCGTTCGAGGTCGAGCTTCACCGTGGTGAGGCCCTTCATGCCCATGTTGAGCTCGGGCTCCGAGATGCTGAGGCCCTCGGCGTCTCGAGCGACGATGAAGGCCTGCACGCGATCCTCGCAGCGCGCGAAGACCAGGAAGTGGCTGGCGCGATCACCGAGCACGACGAAGGATTTCGAGCCCGAGAGCACCCAGCCGTCTTCCTTCGGCTCCGCCACGGTCCGCGGCGCGAGCGGCTCGCACAGCGCCTTCGGCTCGAGGATGGCCAGCGACCCGACGTGGAAGGACTCCCCGCAGAAGAGAGGCAGATAGCGCTGCTTCTGGTCGTCGCTGCCGTGGTCGACGATGGCGTTGGCAAACTGCGAAGGCGCGAGGACCGCCAGGGTCAGGGCCGCGTCACCGTGGGCGAGCTCCTCGATCAGGATGGCATTGGTGATCGGGGAGCGCGGCTCATCACCGCCACCGTAGGCCGCGGGCAGCTGGGTGTTCGTGAGCCCCAACTCCCAGACCGACTGCAGCAGTTCGTCGGAGATCGCCGCTGTTTCGTCGCAGTCACGAGCCGCCGGGCGCAGCAGGTCAGCGGCGAACTCGCGCATGCTGTCCCGCACCAGTTCCTGTTCTTCTGTCATTCCGAACGAATACATGGGTCTACTCCTGATTCGAGGAAGCGTCGGACGCGACGCCACCCTCGTGGGCCGGACCGGTCCGGTCCAGCGTGTTCGCTGCGCTGCGTGTCGGGAGGGGTTCCTCCGGCGTTTCCTTTCGCATCGCAACCTGATGGAAATAGCGGTCCATCGCCTCGGGACCGCCCTCCTTTACGAGGGCACCGCTTTCAAAGAGATCGCGGGCTTCGAGGAGGCCGAGTGCAAGGCCACACCAATCCCGCGCGTCGGCGGTGTAACGGACGTCTGCATGGGAGGCGAAGCCGGCGTGGACGTCGCAGGACCCCTCTTCGATCCGAACGCTCCAGGCGCCGCCGCCCTCCCCGGTGAGGCGGACCTCGAAGGTGACGCGCGCCTCGGCGCTGGCATCTTCGCGCAACATCAGCGGCAAGCTCTCGAGAATCGACTGCGCGGAGGTCTCGGTGAAGCGTTCGGCATCGATCCCTAGATCGCTGATGCCGTCCTGGATCCACCAGCGACCGAGTGCCACGATCACGCCCTCGAGGGAGCGCCCGCGGTCGGTCACCGCATATTGCGAGCGGCCCTCCAGGGTCACGGCCTCGACCAGCCCATCGGCCGCCAACTGGCGCAGCCGCGCAGAGAGGACGCGCGGCGTGATGCCCGTCTTCTTTCGCAGCTCCTGGAAGCCCGTCGGTCCCACCAGCAATTGCCTCACGAGGACCAGCGTCCAGCGATCTCCGAGCGCATCCAGCGCCCGGGCCACCGGGTCGAAGATCTCACCGGGACGCAGCATGGCCGACGCGACGCGCGGGGCGCTCGTCATCGGGCGCTTCGGCCTTGGTCGTCGTGTGCTCCAGAGCGCATCGGGCGACTATTATACTGATATCAATTGAGTATTCAAATGATACTCATATTGGGATCGAATAGGCCCCCTGGAGGGTGTAAAAGCACCCGACTTCAAGGAAGTCTGGCCTCTGCGCGAAATCCCCGATTGCCCCCGGGCCTCCGCCTGCATAGGATCCCTGTTGCCGGAGGTGGACAGGGGATCGCCGGCGGACAAGCACCGTCCGCGGGAGGAAAGTCCGGGCTCCATAGGGCAGGGAGGTCGGTAACTCCGACCCGGGGCAACCCGAGGGAAAGCGCCACAGAAAAAACACCGCCGATGGCCGCTGCGAAAGTGGTTGGCACAGGCAAGGGTGAAATCGTGGGGTAAGAGCCCACGCGCGACAGCCGGGCGACCGGCGGCGAGGCAAGCCCCTCCCGGAGCAAGCTTGAATAGGGATGCCTTCGAGAACGGCTCGTTCGATGGCGACCGCTTGCGGTCATCAGGGCATCCGGGTTAGAGCGCTCGAGCGTCGTGGCAACGCGACGCCTAGATGAATGATCCCCACCGGACCCGGGGCAACCCGGCCCGGTACAGAACCCGGCTTACCGTCCACCTCCGGCTTCGCCC
>Ga0066376_10000578_pt1 | contig 34212 bp, 31 predicted proteins | sample Knorr_S15_td_Bot_FD_77009 | JGI IMG/M metagenome (GOLD analysis project Ga0066376, IMG submission 77009) | Marine microbial communities from Southern Atlantic Ocean transect - Knorr_S15_td_Bottom_ad_5009_LV_A | ecosystem: Environmental > Aquatic > Marine > Oceanic | place: Southern Atlantic... | reverse complement strand
CTCCACGAGATGAAGATGGGTGAGAACTCGCATTTCATCAAAATTGTATTTCAGGAAATTCAGCCGCCGGAGCGGCTGGCCTGGTGAGAGTCATCCAGTGATGCGGATTGGAACCCTACCGCCAATCCGATGATGCCGGACTGGCCGCGCGTATTGTCTACGATAGTCACATTCTAGGACGCCGGTCCGAAAACCCGGATGCGATTTGTCTGGGCGCCACACGAAGCAGCGGAGGCAGAAATTGCCAGTTTCAGGGCTGCTATGGATAACCTGGGCAGCGGCTGGGGAGCTGGGTTCGAGATCATGGACCAGATCCTCACCGAACTTCAGGCGTAGAACCTGGGAAGGGTGGCAGCGCTGGCTGCCGAGCGAGACGGCCGGTGCAAGCCACGACCAACATTGACAGGTAACAATACGCGAAACCGCCGCCGGGTTAACGGCGGCGGTTGTCGTTTTCTCGGGACTGACCGGGGAGGGCTACGATTTCTTGACCTCTACCTTTGCGAGCGCCTCGACGTACTTGAGGATGCCGGCGTGGTCGTCGGATCCGTTGCCTTCGTTGTCGAGCGCCTGGAGCACCTGCTGGAGCTGTGCGCTCATCTGGAGCGGCACTCCCAACTCCTGGGCTGTGTCCATCACGTTATTGATGTCCTTGAGGTGAAGCTCGATTCGGAAACCGGCCTGAAAATTGCGCTCGAACATCATCGGCGCCTTGGCGTTCATGACGTTAGAGCCGGCGAGTCCGCCCTTGATGGCGTTGAACACCGTCTCCGGGTTCAGCCCCGCCTTGCTGGTCAGGACGAGTGCCTCGGCAAGTCCGTTGATGTTGGCCGCGACGCAGATCTGGTTGGCGAGCTTGGTGAAGCCGCCGGCGCCAACCTCTCCGCATAAAACCGCGGATGCGCCCGTTGCTTCAAATATCGGCGCTGCCCGGTCGAACGCCGCCTGGGTTCCGCCGACCATTATGGCCAGTGTTCCGGCGATCGCTCCCGGCTCGCCGCCGGATACCGGCGCGTCAAGAAAATCAATCCCGGCGTCCGCCAGTTCTTCACCGATCTTCTGTGAGACGAGCGGTGCAATGGAGCTCATGTCCACCACGAGCTGACCGTTGCTTGCACCCTCAATGATCCCGTTTTCGCCAAGTGAAACGGTCGTAGATTGAGGCGAGTTCTGAACCATCACCACGGTGACGTCCGACTTGGAAGCGACATCCGCGGGGGATGAGCCGAGGACGGCGCCGTCGGTGACCAGCTCTTCTACGGGCTCCGGGAACAGGTCATATACGACTACTTCATGTCCCGCGAACATGAGATTTCGGGCCATGGGCTTTCCCATGATGCCTAGCCCGATAACGCCAATTCGTTCCTTGTCGGCCATTTCATTCTCCAGACGGTGATCTATTCGTAAATATGGGGAATTAAGGGGTGATCCTAATTCAGGCAACAGGACGCGGGGTGGTCAGTCCTCTTTCCAGAATCGTTCTTCTTCGACCCGATAATCGGTGCTGGCGAGTCGATCCTTGACGTCCTCGATCATCTGCGGATGGCCGCATGCATAAACGATGGTGTCTTCCGGCTTTAGGCCGTACATATCAAGATACTTTTCCGTCAGCGTGTTGACGCGTCCCGTCTCACCCTTCCAACCGGCATTCCGTTCGTCGTTCGGCCTGCTGACGGTCGGCACGAAGTGGATGTTGTCGTGCTCGCTTGCGAGCTTCGCCAACTCTTCGTCATATCCAAATTCGTCTGTGTAACTTGCGCCTTCCAGGACGTAGAAATTGAAGTCGCCGGTCGCCTGTTGCTCAGAAGCGCTGTCCTCTGATGCCAGAGTCTCAAGGTGGTAGCGGAGGATACTCACGTACGGCACGACGCCCGTGACCGTGGCCATAAACAGGTGGTTCTTGGCCTCTGGTTTCAGGACAAAGACGCCCTTGGCGCGTGGCCTGAGCGTGACCGTGTCCCCCACATTCAAGTCGTAAAGAAGTGGGGTTAGCTCACCGTCCGGGGGTGGTACGAGCTCGATAAACAGCTCGATCTCTTTCTCCCTCGGCGAGGAAACGATCGAGTAAGCGCGCTCGATTCCTTCTACGCCTATGGTGCAATACTGGCCGGGTTTGAACTGGAAGCTCTGTTCAGGCTTCAGCCAGATGCGCCACAGGTCCTCGGTGAAGTCTTCCCGTCGTGTAACCGTCGCCGTCGTGAAACGACTACGACGAGTGGCAGGTGATTTAGCTGGCTGGGTCATTGGTCCTCCCGGGGAGATGTGCAGTCTGTAATAGTTAAATGGCATTCCCGGTCTCTCAGGGAGTACCACGGCGACCTCAAAACGCTGCGGATCGACGCTGAAGCGTGCATATCCTACCGCCTGTCGGAAGTGCCGCGCCTGATATTCCTTTAAAGAATGGGGCGAGGACGATGATGGAACGCGCGCAATCCGTATCAACAATTCATACAGCGTCGGCCCGAGGCGAGTGTAAGATCGGGCCGACCAATTACGAATACGGGAATCACGACGACCGTCCAAGGCCGCCGTTTGTCGCCTCCTGTTACTCGAATTTCCACGAAGGCAGGGGACAGTTCGACCGAGGTAGTCCGATGGTGAGCACAGGCCCCGCTTATAGCGTGACGATCCGGGCTGAGTACGAAAACTCGCCGGGCATGCTGGGCAAGATTACGACCTGTATCGGTGAGTGCGGGGGCGATATGGCGGGGATCGATGTAATCTCCGTGACGGACACAAAGATGGTCCGGGACCTCACCGTCTACGCCTCCGGGACGGAGCATACGCAGAAGATCATCGACGCCGTGAAGGGTATAGAGGGGGTGAATATCCGCAGCGTTTCGGACGCTACCTTCCTCTTCCATCTCGGCGGCAAGATAGAGATGCGCAGCAAGGTCCCTGCTAAGACTCGAGAGGACATGTCAAAGGCCTACACGCCGGGCGTGGCACGGGTCTGTATGGCCATCTACGAAGATCCGGAAGCCGTCTGGGCGCTCACCGGCAAGGCGAACACCGTCGCCATTGTGACGGACGGATCCGCCGTCCTTGGGCTTGGCGACATCGGCCCGGCGGCTTCGATGCCGGTGATGGAGGGCAAGGCCCTTCTTTTCAAAGAGCTGTCAGGCGTTGACGCCTGGCCCATCTGCCTGGATACGCAGGATGTTGACGAAATCGTCGCCATCGTAAAGGCGATCGCTCCCGGTTTTGGCGGCGTCAACCTTGAGGACATCTCCGCTCCCCGGTGCTTCGAAATTGAAGAACGACTTAAGGCTGAACTGGACATTCCGGTCTTTCACGATGACCAGCACGGCACGGCGGTGGTGATGCTTGCCGGGTTGATCAACGCACTGGCGGTGACGGGTCGGAAGCCTGAGGACATCAAGGTCGCCATACTGGGTGTTGGCGCTTCCGGCACGGCCTGCGCCAAGATCATGATGAGTCACGGCGTAAAGAACATCATTGGATTTGACCGACAGGGCGCGCTGACACACGACCGGGACTATTCCGACAACCGGTTCAAGAAGTGGTTCGCCGATCACACCAACCCGAACAACGAGGGCGGAACCATTGGTGAAGTGCTCAAGGGCGCTGATGTGTTCCTTGGGCTTTCGGGACCCGGACTTGTGAGCACGGAAGATATCGCCGGTATGGCCGACGACGCCATCGTGTTTGCGCTCGCTAACCCGACGCCGGAGATAGCGCCGGAAGAGTTGCCGGACAACGTCGCGGTGATGGCAACCGGCCGGTCTGACTACCCGAACCAGGTCAACAATTCGCTGGGCTTCCCGGGACTGTTCCGGGGAATATTCGATGTGCGGGCTTCGGAGATCAACGACGAGATGAAGCTCGCCGCCGCACGGGCGCTGGCGTCCGTCATTCCTGAGGAGAGTCTGGGGCCGGACTTCGTGATTCCCAGCGTTTTCGACGCCAACGTGGTGACTCGCGTCGCTGCCGCTACTGCGCAGGCGGCTATCGATAGCGGGGTCGCTCGTCGATCGAGCCGATCGTCCGAGGACGAGGCCGCGACCTACACAAGCTTCCGACTCCGATAGAGGTTCGAGCCAAGCCTTGCCAGATTCGCCAGACGTTGTAATTGTTGGCGGCGGCGTCGTTGGCTGCGCCACGGCGTACTTTCTGACGCGTGACGGTTATTCCGTGATGCTGATCGAGCGTGACTCGGTCGCCAGCCATGCTTCCGGCTTCGCCTACGGCGGGCTGTCGCCTATAGTCGGGATCATCGAAGGCGATCCTATTCTCCCGCTTTCTGAAGCCTCAGAAGCGATACACGCCGAGCTGGCGGAGCGACTTCCGGCCGAGAGCGGTGTCGAGTACGAATACCGCCGCAAGACGTCCCTGACGCTCGCCACGACTCCCGCGCAGGTGGACGACCTGCGGGAGGCTCATGACTGGCTTAAGCAGCATTACAAGGGCGTGGTGCAGTGGCACGACGAGGCGTCTGTACACGCGCTGGAGCCGAGAGTTGGCCCGTCTGTGAGCGCAGGCCTCCTGACAGATCGCTCTGGCGAGGTCGAGCCGTACAAGTTCACCCTGGCGCTCTGGCAGGCGGCGGAACGTGCCGGCGCCGTGATGCGTAACGCAGAGGTGACCGGAGTGACCCGGACGGCGGGCAATATTTCTGGCGTGGTTCTGAGTTCCGGCGAGGTTATCGAGGCGGGCGCATTTGTGCTGGCGGCCGGTCCCTGGATGGGCAAAGCGACCGAATGGCTGGGCATCGACATGCCGATTTCGCCACTCAAGGGACAGATTCTTCGTTTGAAGGCCCCGGGCGATCCGCTGGCGGTGTCGCTTTCCTGGTCACACAACTACGCGACAACGAAGCCGGACGGGCTGCTCTGGTGCGGAACGACCGAAGAGCGCGTCGGTTTCGACGAGACGCCTACGCCGTACGGCCGGGACACGATAATGTCGTCCGTCGTGGAGATTCTTCCTTATCTGGCGGACGCCGAGCTTGTACATCACACGGCCTGCTTGCGCCCGGTCGCTCCGGACGGTCTACCCATGGTCGGACCGGCGCCTAATAACGCCGGTGTTTTCATAGCGTCCGGCACTGGACGCAAGGGGATCTTTTTAGGACCGGCGATGGCGAAGGTGGCCGCCGAAATGGTGGCGGGCAAGACGCCAAGTGTCGACGTTTCGGGTCTGTCCCCGAACCGGTTTTCGGGCGTCCGGTGAGACGACTGTTGCGACGGTTGAGGCTTGCGCCTCCGGCGCGTGAGGCGACCCGGAACGGAAGCATATCTGGCGCGATCGATCCGTCACAGAAGGTGGATTCGCCGGAGCGTGTGGCCGAGCTTGATGGGTTTTTAAGTTCCACTCTGGAACGTCACGAACCGGATATGGAGCCGCTTTCTTCGATACGGGTCTCTCGACGAATGACTCGGACGCTGGGCAGTTATCGACCTGACAAGCGCCAGATCGCTCTGAGCTCACGGCTCCTTGCGTTTGGCGAGCAGTCGCATGTCGAGAAGGTGCTCTTGCACGAGACGGCGCATGCGATCACGCATCACAGGGATAAGAAGGCCAGCCCGCACGGTCGATTGTTCAAATCGGTCTGCCGCGAGCTGGGGATCGAGCCGAATCGGTTTGTGAATGTGCCAATAGGAGCGTGGGGTTCTCGACAGCGATATGTGTTTACGTGTCCCGTATGTCGGGAATCGCTGGTGCGCAAACGGCTGGTTCGGATAACACGGTGTAAGTGCGGGACTCGGCTTGAGGTGCAGCGCGCCGCGCGCGTGGCGGTGGACGATGGTGGACGTGTGGTGCGCGTGGAGGGGTACGCTAGCCCGCGGCGGCAGTAGTGGCGTCGGGCCCGCCTGGCGGCGGACACCCCCTCACCCCGGCCCTCTCCCGCGTTGGGGAGAGGGGGCAATCCTCAGTATCGGGATGACCATATGGACGCCACCACACCGTATGGGCGGCGCTTGCTCCGCCCGAGGCTTGTCCCCTCAACGTCCGTAATACCGGGTAGCCGCCCAACCGCCTCGGTGCTAACCTTTATGGAACAACCGAGTGTTCCGGCGTGCTGCGTCGGGACGGCCGGTGACCTTTAACTCAGTCCAGAGAGGCTGGCAAGGACACCCGGTACCGCAGCTTCGTTCGCCCGAGGGCGTACGTCATAGCTACGAGCGCCAACCCTCGCCGCCTGCCACTGGACCAGGAATGACGAGGGTTTTCTTGTGTCTCAGCGGCATGACGGGCTTGAAAATCAAGGCAGGTTGATCATGTCGGCGGAGCAACTCCGCCGCGCGCTTGTCCGTATTTCCCACGAGATCCTGGAGCGCAATGAGCGTCCGGTTGCGATCGTTGGACTGCACAGCCGCGGCGTCGAACTGGCACGCCGTATCGCCGATCTCATCACTTCGATCGAGGGCGTCGAGACCGACTTCGGAACGCTCGACCCCCGGCTTTACAGGGACGATCCGGACTCTGCATCTATCAAACCCGTCGTGCCAAGTGAGATCACTTTCCCGGTAGATGGCCGGCCGGTCGTGCTGGTGGACGACGTTTTGTACACGGGGCGAACGATTCGGGCGGCGCTGGACGCCATACGGGATTTCGGACGGCCAAGCTCGATACAGCTCGCAGTGCTGGTCGATCGTGGGCACAGGGAACTGCCGATCAGGGCCGATTACGTTGGCAAGAACGTGCCGACGGCGTGGGGTGAAGAGGTGCGGGTGATGCTGGAGGAGGTCGACGGTACTGACGGCGTGACACTGCTTCGTCAGAGTGAGGCAACTGCCTATTCTCTAAATCCCGGTGGGGGACAAAGCTAAATATGGCACGCACACGCGCTGCGACAACGACGCCGGAACGTCCTCAAGGTCAATCTGACAACCCGGAAAACGAGACAGTCCAGGCCCCGCCCGCGCCTCGTCGGAAGCCCGGCCAGGCACGCCCCAATCAGCCTCCTATGTTCGGCGGTCTGTCTGGATCGAGAAGGAACGTTCTGGACCTGGACGACTTCTCAAAGGAAGAGATCGAGCACATCCTCCTGTCGGCGGACGGCATGAACGAGGTGCTTTCCAGGGACGTGCGCAAGACCCCGACTCTGCGGGGCAAGACGATATTGACGCTGTTCTTCGAGAACAGCACACGGACACGAGTGTCTTTTGAGCAGGCTGGCAAGGTGCTTGGCGCGGACGTCATCAATGTGTCGGCTTCGGCAAGCAGCGTGTCCAAGGGCGAGTCGCTCTTGAACACGGTGCGCACGCTTGAGGCTATGAAGATCGACGTGCTGGTGATGCGGCACCCGCACTCCGGCGCTCCCTACTTTGTGGCATCAAAGATCGACGCCGCTGTGGTCAACGCGGGTGATGGCACCCACGCCCATCCGACGCAGTCACTTCTCGACCTGTACACGATGCGCCGACACCTGGGCGACATCGCTGGCAAGAAGGTGACGATCATCGGCGACCTTCACTTCTCCCGGGTGGCACGCTCCGATGTGTGGGGACTCCGAAAGATGGGCGCCGAGGTGACCGTCTGCGGTCCGCCGACGCTGCTGCCCTACGGGCTGAGGCCCGGGACGGAGCAGGACGAGAGCGCTGCTTTCACCGGGGTCAAAGTGGTGGATCGAGTTGAAGAGGCGCTTGAAGGCGCAGACGTTGTGATGGCGCTTCGCATCCAGCGAGAGAGGCAGGACTCCGGGAATCTGCCGGATCTGCGTGAGTATTCAAAGTTGTACGGCATCAACTCGGAACGGTTGGCGCTTGCCAGCCCGGGGGCGCTGCTCATGCACCCCGGTCCTATGAACGAGGGCATCGAGATCAGCTCGGACGTGGCACATGGCGCGCAGGCGGTTATCGAGGAACAGGTGAGCAACGGCGTGGCGATAAGGATGGCCGTTCTCTACATGCTCTGCGCGAGGTCTCGCGGCGGTGAGTAAACCGATCGCAATCACAGGCGGGCGTGTAATCGACCCGGCGCAGGGGATAGATCGGCTTGCCGACGTTCTTTTGAAGGACGGGGTCGTGCAAGCAGTCACAGATGCACCCGGGAATGCCCCTGATGGATATGAGGTTATCGACGCCACCGGGCTGGTGGTCGCTCCCGGGTTCATCGACATTCACACGCATCTGCGCGAACCGGGGCTTGAGCACAAAGAGACGATCGCCACCGGAACCCGGGCGGCGGCGGCAGGAGGTTTCACGACCATCTGCGCCATGCCAAATACGGAGCCAAACCAGGACAACGCTTCGACCGTGGAGTGGGTCCTGAGGACGGGTCGTGAGCAGGGCGTTGTGCGGGTGCTGGCTATCGGTGCTGTGACGCTGGAGCGGGCGGGAAAGCGGCTCGTCGAAATGGCGGAGCTGGCGGACGCCGGTGTTATCGGTTTCTCGGACGACGGAAACCCTGTGGCGGACCCGAACATCATGAGGCAGGCACTGACCTACTCGCAGGTGACGGGATTGCCGATCATTAACCACTGCGAAGAGCCGTCGATAGCGGGCGCGGGCCAGATGCAGATGGGCGTGATCGCCTCGCATCTCGGGCTGGCAGGCGTTCCATCTGAGGCCGAGACGGTGATGGTCGAGCGGGACATCGCTCTGGCGGAGCTGACGGGTGGGCGGCTGCATATCGCCCATTTGAGCACTCGCAGGGCTGTTGAAGCGGTGCGTCGGGCGAAAGAGCGCGGGCTGCGGGTGACGGCGGAGGCGACGCCGCATCACGTGAGTATTACCGATGCGTGGGTGTATGGGCTCGGCGGAGCGACCCCGGACGACGGCGCTCTCAGCACGGTTGCGTATGACACGAACACGAAGGTGAACCCGCCGTTACGCACGAACGATGACGTAGACGCCGTGGTGGAAGGGCTGGCCGATGGGACGATCGACATGATCGCCACGGACCATGCGCCGCACGCTGCGACGGATAAGGAATGTACCTACCAGGAAGCGGCGCATGGCATTAGCAACATCGAGACTGCTTTCGGGTCCTGCATGGTCCCGGTTCACGCCGGGACGCTGTCGCTGGAAGATTTGATCGAGCGCATGACCGCCGCCCCGGCACGGTTTTTGGGCAGAGAGCTTGGATCTCTGAAACCCGGACTCCCGGCAGATGTTGTGGTGCTTGATCCGGCGTCCGAATGGACGGTTGACCCTTCAGCATTCTTCTCAAAGGGCAAGAACACTCCACTTGCCGGAACGACATTGAAAGGCCGAGTAGTGACGACTCTTTACGCCGGTGAAGTAGTGCATGAGGCCGGTGTGGCTGTTGAGTAGCGATCTTCACGAGAGACTCGCGGCGTACCTCGTCCTTGAGGACGGATCGGTCTACCCCGGGAAGCGTCTCGGGGCGGACGTTGAGGCCACCGGCGAGGTGGTGTTCAACACGTCGATGACCGGATACCAGGAGATGCTGACCGACCCTTCATACGGCGGCCAGATCCTCGTCCCGACATACCCGTTGATCGGCAACTACGGCGTGAACGACGACGACTGGGAGTCTCGTAGGATTCAGGTGCGCGGTTTTGTGGTGCGGCAGGACTGCGATCTGCCGAGCCATCGTGACAGCAAGTCGACCATCCACGAGTATCTGGTCGAGAACGGCATTCCCGGAGTCTCCGGCGTTGACACGCGGGCGATCACCCGGAAGCTGCGGTCGCGCGGCGTGATGATGGGGCTGGTTACGGCGCAGGAAGATATCGAGTACGGACTGAAGCGGCTTGGCGCCGCGCCGCGGTACGGCGAGTTCGATGTCGTGGCGGACGTTTCTACCGCCGAGACGTATGCGTGGGACGGCGGTTCGTCCCGGGACGGTGGTCCGCACGTGGTCGTGATCGACCTCGGCGTGAAGCACAACATCCTCCGCAATCTTGAGAAGCGCGGCGCACGCGTCACAGTCGTGCCGATGGACGTGACGGCTGAACAGGTGATGGCGCTAGAGCCCGACGGCGTACTCTTGTCGCCCGGTCCCGGCGACCCGGTGTTCCTGGAATCTGTTGTGAAGGTGACGAAGGCGCTATCCGAGCAGGTGCCGATGTTCGGCATCTGCCTTGGACACCAGGTGATAGCGAAGGCGTTCGGGGCCGAGACATTCAAGCTCAAGTTCGGGCATCGCGGCGGTAACCACTCGGTGATGGATGAAGAGTCGGGTCGGGTCTACGTGACGGCGCAAAACCACGGGTATGCAGTGTCCCGCGAAGGGCTGTCGGATGACGTGATGGTGACGCACCGGGACCTGAGTGACGATACGGTCGAGGGTCTCCGGCACAAGACGTTGCCGATCATGACGATCCAGTACCACTCAGAAGCGTCGCCGGGACCGCAGGACGCCGAGTATCTGTTTGATCGGTTTATGGGGCTCATGTCTAGTTCAAAGAAGGCAATCGCTTGAGAGACTCTGCTCCTAAGAAGGTTCTCGTTATTGGCTCTGGTCCGATTGTTATCGGCCAGGCTGCTGAGTTTGACTACGCCGGTACGCAGGCTTGTAAGTCGTTGCGTGAGGAAGGGGTCGAGGTTGTCCTTGTCAACTCCAACCCGGCCACGATCATGACGGACGAGGACGTGGCTGACCGCGTTTACATCGAGCCGCTGACGGTGGCCGTTGTGTCGCGCATCATCGAGCGGGAACGGCCGGACGGCATTCTGCCCACGCTCGGAGGCCAAACCGGGTTGAACCTTGCTGTTGAACTGGCGGAGTCCGGCGTGCTCGAGAAGTTCAACGTTCGGGTTCTTGGTACCCAGATCGCCTCGATCGAGATGGCCGAGGACCGGGAGAAGTTCCGGGATTTGATGAATCGGCTGGGCGAGCCGACCCCACCGTCCGAAGCGGTAGAAACGCTGGAGGATGCGGTTGTAGCCGCCGAGAAGGTTGGTTATCCGGTTGTGGTGCGGCCTGCATACACGCTTGGCGGCACGGGCGGCGGCGTCGCGGCTGACGAAGCACAGCTAAGGGAGATCGCCCGGGGCGGGCTTTCCGCCAGCCTTGTTGGGCAGGTTCTGATCGAGAAGTCACTCGTCGGCTGGAAAGAGATCGAGTACGAGGTGATGCGGGACGGTGAGGACAACACCGTCACGATCTGCAATATGGAAAACCTGGACCCGATGGGGGTCCACACGGGCGACTCGATCGTTGTCGCACCGAGCCAGACGCTGTCCGACAAGGAGTACCAGATGCTCCGGACGGCGTCCCTGAACATCATCCGGGGGCTCAGGATTGAGGGCGGCTGTAACGTCCAGCTTGCGTTGAGGCCGGGCACCGAGGTGGCGGCCACTCTGCCCGCGATCCCCGAAGACTCGCCGCATTACTACGTGATCGAGGTCAACCCCCGCGTAAGTCGGTCCTCCGCGCTGGCGTCAAAGGCGACCGGATACCCGATCGCCCGCGTGGCGGCGAAGATCGCACTCGGCAAGACGCTCCACGAGATCCCGAACGAGGTGACGTCCCGGACATCCGCGGCGTTTGAGCCTGCATTGGATTACTGCGTCGTCAAGATCCCGCGCTGGCCCTTCGACAAGTTCCCGACCGGCGACCGTAGCCTCGGCACGCAGATGAAGGCGACCGGCGAGGTGATGGCGATCGATCGGACGTTCGAAGCGGCACTGCAGAAAGCTGTGCGTTGTCTTGAGGTCGGTGGACGGTCGTTGCTGTGGCAGGACCCGGAGTGGGAAGACGGCAACTTCGATCTCAAGCCAGACGACAACCGAATCTGGAAATTGACTGCCGCACTGCGACGTGGCTGGACTGCGGAAGAGGTGTCTGAGCTGACGGGTGTGGACCCGTGGTTCACCCGCGCTCTGCATCGCATCACGTCCATGGAACGTCGTCTGCTGGCGGAGGACCTGACGCGGAACCTGCTGTGGGAGGCGAAGCGGCTCGGGTTCTCGGACGCCCAGGTCGGCACGCTGTCCGACCTCCTGCCCGAGCAAGTAAGGACGCAGCGCCTGGAGTGGGGTTTGCGGCCGGTCTACAAGATGGTGGATACCTGCGCCGGCGAGTTTGAGGCCGAGACGCCGTACTTCTACTCGACATATGAGCAGGAGAACGAGGCGCTGCCCATGAAGGGCAAGAAGGCGATCGTGCTCGGCAGCGGCCCGATACGGATCGGGCAGGGGATCGAGTTCGACTACTGTTCTGTGCACGCCGCATGGGCGTTGCAGCGGAGTGGGTACGGCGCCGTGATGGTGAACTCAAACCCGGAGACGGTTTCGACCGACTTCGATACTTCAGACCGGCTGTATTTCGAGCCGCTGGACGACGAGTCGGTACGCGACATCATCGAGAACGAGTCGGGCCTCGGCGCCGGTTATGACGGTTCTGAAGAAGACACGGCGCTTGAGCCTCCCGGCACAATAGTCCAGTTCGGCGGACAGACTGCGATCAACCTGTCGCAGGGGCTCGATGTAGCGGGCCTGCCGATTCTTGGATCGTCTGCTTCGACCATCGACCAGGCATCTGACCGTGGCCGGTTTGAAGACCTCGCCGCGGAGGTCGGAATCCCGTTGCCGCCGGGTGGAACGGCGATCACTGCGGAAGACGCTCTCCAGATTGCCGACAACATCGGGTACCCGGTGCTGGTGCGCCCGAGTTACGTGCTCGGTGGCCGGGCGATGGAGATCATCCAGAACGCCTCGGAGTTGGTCCGCTACTTCAGCAACCTGCTGGCGCTCGGTGCGACGCCGGGTCAGGCGATTCTTGTGGACCGGTATCTAGAAGGGATCGAGGTCGAGGTCGATGCCGTGTGTGACGGCGAAAACGTCCTGATTCCCGGGATCATGCAGCACATCGAACGGGCCGGAGTGCACTCCGGGGACTCGATGGCCGTTTACCCGGCACTGAGCCTGACCGAGGCCGAGGTCGACACGGTTGTCGACTTCACACACCGCATCGGTGTTGCGCTCGGCATCCGCGGGCTGATGAACATCCAGTTCGTGATTACGGGCGGTGGAGCCTACCGGTCACTCGGGGAGCCGGGTCCCCACACGGGCGAGTCCGAGGTTTACATAATCGAAGTGAACCCGCGCTCCAGCCGCACCATTCCGTTTATTTCCAAGGTCACGCGGGTGCCGATGATCGAGATCGGCGTCAACGTGATGCAGGGCCAGTCGATCAAGGAGCAGGGCTACGAGCCGGGGCTGGTGGCCCGCCGGAACCTGGTGGCCGTGAAGGCGCCGGTGTTCTCCATGTCCAAGCTTGTCGGGGTAGATACCTATCTCGGACCAGAGATGAAGTCCACCGGTGAGGTGATGGGGATCGATACGGATTATCGAGGCGCCGTGGCGAAGGCGCTCATCGCAAGCGGAATGGCGATCGGGGAAGGGACGAGCGTTCTTCTCAGCATCGCCGATAAAGACAAAGCGATGGCGATGCCCTTTGTGCGGTCGTTGGTTGAAAGCGGCCATCCGCTTTACGCATCGGCCGGGACTGCTGCGCTGATCAAGTCAGCGGGGTTGCCGGTCACGGCGATAGAGAAGCGGCTTTCTGAGGGTCACCCGAACGTGGTCGACATCATCGAGGACGGTACGGTCGGCGTTGTGGTGAACACGGTTACCGGCGACCGGACGATCCTGCAGGATGGGTTCGAAATTCGCAGGACGGCGGCGGAGCGAGGTGTGCCGATCTTCACCTCCATCGACACGGCGCGGGCAGCCGTGGAGAGCCTGGCGCGCGGCGAGGCGGCATACAACGTCATGCGATTGGACGAGTACCTGGACCGGCAGGGGCGCGTTGTTGTGGGGGACCGGTATTGATATACCACGGTGGTCGGGGTCGATTGCCATACGCCCCTACGGTAATGTTGAGATACAACAAACGCCCCGGTCGATTGACCGGGGCGTTTCTATTTCACATCGTTGGATGGCGCCGGTTATGCCCGGGAGGCTACGACCATCATCCAGTTGCGTGGCACTGTGTCCAGCTCCATCTCTTTCCAGGTCTCCTTGCAGGCTTTCTGCAGGCACTCGCGGGCGATCTCAAGTGGTACGCCGGGCATCACGCCCTCGATGAAGTCCTGGAAACCGCTGATGTCGTACCAGCCGTCGATCGGAACTTCGATCCGGTGAATCTCTTCCGCAGTGATCTCAAAACCACCATCGCGAAGAAGCTCGTAGTACTCCTCAGGCGTGAGTTGCTGACGCGCCTCGGTCTTGTCGGCTCGGATGGCACGCAGACCATATTCACGTTTCAGCATGCGGAGTGACTTCATCATCCACTTGCGAGCGAACAGATCTGTCTCCGGTGGGTGCGCGCCCTTGAAGAACGAACTGTTGAAAACGAAGGTCCCGCCGGGCTTGATGGCTTCCCGGATCATCTTCAGGAGCGCTGCCTTGTCCGGTACGTAGTGGATGGCGTTGAAGTAGACAATTGAGTCCACCTTTTCGCCGAGCAGTTCCGAGAGGTTCTGGACCTCTCCCTGCACGTATTTAACGGCGGGGTCCGTTCGATCACCGATGTTCTCTCTTGCGTCGCGCAGTGCGGACGCCGAGTGATCGATGGCGTAGATGACGCTATGTTTGGCGTCCTCAAGCCTTTCGAGAATTTGCTTTGAGATGCCGCCGTTTCCGCAGCTAAGATCGACAATGTTGCGCTGTTTGCCGATCTGCGCCAGATCTAATGTGGCGGCGTTGACTTCGGCGTAGAAGTCCAGGCCGGCGAACTTGGAAAACGAATAACCTTGAGCTGTCTGGGCCAAGGGGCCCTCCTGAGGGGGATACAGTTCTTGTTGTCGAGGTGGCAGCACGAGGGACCAAGCGGACGGCACGCGACCGCCAGAGAACGCGGCAATTCTAACATGTCACGTCGTATGTGGCCGCATCGTGATCGTTTCCTCAGAATTGAACTGATGTATATGTATTTGCGGCCAGAAGCACATCAATCCTTCATGTCGAAAATGTCTATGGGAAAATGGAATTGATGGTAACGACCTGGATACGGGTGGCTGCAACGCGAGTGATGGCGGCCTTGATAGCGGCTTGTGTGCTGTTGAGCATCGGCTGTGGGGGCAATGGGGAAGGCGACTCTATCCTGGTCTTTGCAGCGGCTTCAATGTCCAATGTGCTTGTAGGGGTCGGTCAAGAGTTCGAGAACGAGTCCGGCGTGGAGGTGGTTTTCAGTTATGGCGGCTCGAACGCCCTGGCCCGTCAGGTTGAATTGGGCGCTCCCGCAGACGCCGTGATCTTTGCGGGAAACGGTCCTCTGGATCAGTTGGAAGCGTCCGGGAACATCGTCGCCGGGAGTCGGTTGGACCTTCTCCGGAACCGCCTTGTTGTCATAGGCGATGCGGGATCTTTTCCGCTCGCTCACATACGTGACCTAGCCTCGACCGAGGGTCGGATAGCGCTTGCGGATCCGGTGCTGGCGCCTGCCGGGTTGTATGCGAAGCAGGCGCTTGAAATGTCCGGACTATGGGAAGGACTGGGATCGCGAGTCATCCCGACGCTTGATGTTCGGGCCGCGGTGGGCGCTGTAGACACCGGTAACGCGGCGTTCGGGCTGGTGTATGCGACAGATGCAGCGAACTCCAGCGGCGTTACGGTGGTGTTCGAGGTGCCAGAGGAGTTGCACGATCCGATCATCTACCCGGCGGCGGTCGTTAAAGGCGGGAGTGGGACGGATCTCGCCGTCGAGTTTCTTGAATTTCTCGTCTCTGATGGGGCAATAGCCGTGTTTATGCGTCACGGATTCGTGTCAGCGTCTGAGTGACCGGGGCGGGAGATAGACTTAGCGCCGATGTCGTCTGACCTAACAATCGTCCTGCTCTCGCTTCGTGTCGCGGCCGTGGCGATGCTGATAGCGCTTCCGATCGGCTTCGGGCTTTCCTGGCTGCTCGTCCGGAAACAGTTACGCGGCCGATTCCTGATCGAGGCCGTGGTGTCACTGCCGCTGGCCTTGCCGCCCGTCGTGATCGGGTACGGGCTGTTGATACTGCTCGGCAGCCGGGGGCCATTTGATGGTCTGGCGTTCACGACATTCGCGGCGTCTCTTGCCTCGGCGATCGTCGCACTTCCGCTCATCGTCAGGACATTTGTAGTGGCTCTTGAAGGTGTAGACCCGCGATTGGAGCTTGCCGCCCGCAGTCTGGGCGCGGGACCGTGGCGGGTTTTGATGACCGTGACGATCCCGCTTGCGTACCGTGGACTGCTCGCCGGCGTGTTGATCGGATCGGTTCGTGCGTTGTCCGAGTTTGGGGCCACGATCGTGGTCGCCGGCAATATTCCCGGTCGAACTCAGACCGTTCCGCTGGGGATATTCACCCGAATCCAGGCCGGCGACGACCAGGCGGCGGTCCGGCTTGTAGTGGTGTCGATAGCGCTGGCCGTCGCCACGCTCATCGTGCACGACCTGCTACTCCGCCGCGGGGGCCTGTCTGGTCGCCGACACCGTGCCGGGTTTGGCGCTTAACCCTTGGCAAGTGACGCATTGAACTCCCCAGACTCCCCGGGAACGGGTCTTGATACGACCGGTGTGCTCCGCTTTTCTTTTACGCGCACGCAGGGAGAATTTTCGCTCGAAGTTGCCGGGGATTTTGGTCCGGGGATTACGGCGTTGTTCGGGCCGTCCGGGAGCGGCAAGACGACACTGCTGAACTGTCTAGCCGGACTGTTCAAGCCGGATGACGGTGAGATCGTGCTGAACGGGACAGACCTGTATCGAGGCAGCCCGAAGACGTTTGTGCCGCCGGAAAAACGCCGGATCGGACTTGTGTTCCAGGATGGCGCCCTGTTTCCCCACATGAGCGTGTCCGGCAACATCATGTACGGCCGAGCGCGGACGCCGGAACCCGATCGCCGGGTGGATGTGGATCACGTTGTCGAGCTGCTCGGATTGCGGCCGCTGATGGACCGATCTCCGGGGTCTCTATCAGGCGGAGAACGCCAGCGCGTTGCGATCGCTCGTGCGCTTGCGATGTCGCCGCGGTTGCTATTGCTTGATGAGCCGATGGCTTCGCTGGATGCCCGCTTACGCGGCGTCGTGCTCAGCTACTTGCGTCGGGTCCACGCCGACCTCGGTATCCCGATGGTTTACGTGTCGCACTCGATCTCCGAGGTGCTGGCGCTGGCAGAAGACGCGCTTGTGCTGTCAGGTGGGAGGGTTGTGGCTTCGGGCCGGCCCTCCCGTGTGCTATTGGACCCCGCGGTGGGCGGAATGGTCAGGGACGACCCGGTTGAGAATCTTCTGGACGGGAGGGTTATCGAGCCGGGTGGAATGGACTCGTCCGGCCGGGTGAAAGTGGGTGCGATCGAGATTATTACGCCACCGATAGATCGCCCGGTCGATGCGCCGGTGATCGTGGCCCTTGGGGCCGAAGAGATCATCCTTGCCACGGAGAAGCCGTCCGGGTTGAGCGCCCGAAACGTCATTCCAGGGTCGATCACAGACCTGGATCCTGTCGGGGACGGCGTGTACGCGACCGTCGATATTGGGGTGCCGGTACTCGTGGCACTGACGCAGGGGGCGGTGGATGCGCTCAGCCTGGAGCAGGGGCAGGACGCTTACCTTGTGTTCAAGACGAGCAGTATCAAGCTGCTGGACGCTGCGCCGTTGGGGTAGCCGAGGCGGATGGTGACGTGTCAACGCGCGTCACGCTGATAACTCGACAAGTCATTCTGAGGAGTTTGCGACGAAGAATCTCGCCGCTGGATGACTGCACACACGCCAGACCTTTTGCACTCTGCTCGCCGGGAGATTCCTGAATCTAGTTCAGGACGGGCTCTTCGCCTCGGATTCGGGATGACAATTGGTGGTTCCGCGTAGCGTGGATTTCAGCTGTTCCCCGTTGGACACATGTTCCGAAGGCAGCATTCGTCGCATCTGGGCGTTGGCCGGCAGACTGCCGAGGCGTGGTGGTCCAGCATGGCGTGGTACTCGTTGTAGAGGGTGGCGTCCTGAGGTAATCGTTGTGTGAACAGCGACTGGTAGTCGGAGTACTGATTTCCGTCAACGCGCCAGCCGAGTCGGTCGACTATCCTGCGTGTGTAAGTGTCTATCACGAAGGATGGCTTGTTGGCGGCGTACAGTACGATGTCGTCCGCCGTCTCTTCACCGATTCCCCAGATATTGAGTAGTCGCGCTCGCAGATCGTGTGTCGGTAAGCCGAGTAGCTGATCCAGCTCGCCGTTGAAGTCGTTTTCGACCAGCGCTGCGAACTCGTGCAACTTGCGGGCTTTCTGGTTGAAATAGCCGGATGGCCGGATCAGGGTCGCCAGCTCGTCTCTTTCGGTGCGATAGATCGCATTGAAAGACCAGACGTTGGCGTCGCGCAGGGCGTGCAGCGCCTTCTCCACGTTGGTCCAGTTGGTGTTCTGGGTCAAGATGGCGCCGACGATCACATCAAACGGGCCATCGCCGGGCCACCAGTGTTGAGGTCCGTAAGTCGCGTAAAGACGGTCGTAAAGGGAGCGAATGTCGGCGTCGCTCGGTGTTCTGGGGGACGGTGCTGTCATCGGGGAAATCTGGAACCCATCTGCAACTCTCCGTTAATAAGCCGCCTCGCACGCCTGCGAGCGCACAACTCCTATATTCTCGAACGGGCCGATCTGTGATTCGGACGGCGAGCGATCGGTAAGCGGTCAAGTCAAGAAAGATTACTGCGCATGACGGGATGGGTCGAAAAACTGGATGCCGTGGCTCGCTCTAGCGGGTCGCTGGTTTGCGTCGGACTTGACCCGGATCCGCGGCGAATGGCCGTCAGCGATGTCGCAGAGTTCAATCGTGCGATTGTGGATGCCACGAAAGACCTTGTGTGCGCTTACAAGCCGCAGCTGGCGTTCTACGAAGCGCTTGGCATGGACGGACTTCGGGCGCTTGAGAAGACGATCTCGCACATCAAGGACGTCGCCCCGGACATTTTATTAATAGGCGATTGCAAACGCGGGGACATTGGTTCCACCGCGGCGGCTTACGCGCAGGCGATGTTTGACGTATGGGATTTCGACACGGTGACGCTGCATCCGTACCTCGGTCGGGAGTCGATTGAACCGTTTACGGAGCGCGCGGATCGGGGGGCGATCATCGTGTGCAGGACATCTAACCCGGGGGCTGCGGAGCTACAGGATCTTAAGCTGACCGGGGATGGTGTTGAGGGGAAACTGTTTGAGCACACGGCACGGCTCGCATCCGAGTGGAATAGCCGGGGTAACGTCGGGATCGTAGTGGGTGCCACGTATCCCGGGGAGATGGCGGAGCTACGCGAACAGCATCCAGACATGCCGTTCCTTATCCCCGGAGTTGGGGCGCAGGGTGGAGATGTGGAAGCGGCGACGCGTGCCGGGGTTAACGCAGAGGGGCGTGGGGTGATCATCTCCTCCTCACGCGGCATAATCTACGCATCTGAAGAGGCGGGAACGTTTGCCAGCGCGGCGCGCCAGGCGGTGGAAAGCTTGAGGGATCAGATTAACGAGGCCCGGAAATGAAGAGTCCGTAGTGAACGGCGCAACAGGCCAACCAGATGGAGAAACGGTCCAATATGAAGTGGGAGACCGTATAACCCTTAAGAAGGGACATCCGTGTGGCGTAAACGACTGGACGATTTATCGAATCGGCGCGGACATCGGGTTGCGTTGTACCGGTTGTGGGCATCGAGTCATGCTTCCCCGGAGGCAAGTCGACCGCCGGATACGTTCGAGAGTGTCCGGTTCTGAGACAACCACACAGGGTTAGTACCGGCGCAACGGGGTCACAACATCGTTGACACCCCAGTGAGTACGCACCTAATGTACGGGCGGTGATGTGGTGACATGTAGTTGATTCGATGTCGGCGTCGGCCGGAGAATCAACGTTCCTGACTATCTATTTACAGATATTCGGCCAAAGTCGGAGGGGACGAGATCATGCATGAGATGGTCATCGATAGCATTCGAGTAAGCCTTCTGAACTACTCGCGCATCGTCATTCTCAAAGAGAAGGACGCAGAACGGTTCCTGCCCATCTGGATCGGGCAGCCAGAGGCTGAGGCTATCGCCCTGAAACTGCAAGACCTGACGCCCCCACGCCCGATGACGCACGATCTGTTGCATCACTTGATCGGCGACCTGGGCGGGGTGGTCGATCACATAGTCGTGTCCGGCCTGGATCAAGAGACCTTTTTCGCCAAGATAGTTATGACCGCGTCCGATAAGACGATAGCAGTCGATTCACGTCCTTCCGACGCTCTGGCACTAGCGGTACGGGCCAAGGTGCCGATTTATGCCGAGGAGTCGGTGCTGGACCGCGCCGGTGTGCATATGGATGCCGAGACGGGCAAGGCGGTTGTTGGAGACGGCGATGGGCGAGAATCGGCCGGAGGCCCACCCACCGAGAGCGAGATAGAGCGGATGTCCGCGTTCAAGGATTTCATCGATACCCTGGATCTGGACGACATCGGAGATGCCGGTAAAGACGCCTGAGGTTTTTCGGGTTTTGGCGCACGGGTTTTGGTTGGCCGGACACTGATGTGAGGCCTTGGGATCGTTTTGGTGCGGTTAGACGCTAGTTTTGTCATTCCGAAGCCGGCACGCGAGGAATCTCCTGGCCGGTATCCCATAGCGTTAACCGCCCGTTTTCCGGCCATCTTTCATTCGGAGGCGGGTGCGGCGAAGAATGTGGCCGGTGGATGGCGGCTGTACGATGGGCTTTCTTGCACTCTGCTAGCCGGTAGATCCTTCGCCTCGGGCTCAGGATGACAGTAATTGCGTCACGCTCGATTCGTAGCGTTTTCGCGTCACAAGTGTCGGGCTCAGGATGACAACGAGTGCGTGACACAGGCGTCGGGCAGAGCAAGCCCTGCCCCTACCGGGTTGCTACGCCGCCGGGGTGACCTGCACGAAATCACGCATATCCCGTGTTTTTCGCCGGACCCTACGTTCCGCGCGCGTGCCGTCCTTTCGCGCCGTATAGTGGACCGCGTTCGTGGTGGGGCAATTGTTCCGCTTTGGGCATCGATCGACTGTATTTCACATCCGGTCCGTTTACCTCAATTCAGCGAGAGCTGACGGGGATTCTTGAGACTTCAAGGTGTCTCCCAGCGGGGTTGAGGGAATTTTGGATTTTCCGTTGTCCAGCGGAACAGTGTGTGATAAAGTCCACAATCGAAATTCGGAGCGTAATCTGCAGTTTTTGCGGGTGCGAACGGCAACGATGGGCCAATCGTCCGGGAATCGGAGCACCATTGCGCTGCTAGGGCGGCTGATGGGTGTAGGTTGGGCTGTTGCGCTGAGCATCGCCGGTGGGACGGGCGGCGGCTTCTGGCTGGACAGTCGATTTGACACAGCTCCAGTTCTGACGCTTGTTGGTCTCGCCCTCGGAATTGTGGTCGCGTTTGCAGGGATGATTCGAATATTGAACGCCATGTGGGGCGACAATTCGGATAATTCTGCTGATGAAGTTGAAAACGGAGATCCCCAGTAGACCGTCCGGGATAAAATCGCGTAGCGCTGTTGCGCAGAGGTAATCGAAGATTTTCTCCAGCCCGAAAAAACTGATCACGCTGATAGTCATTGCTGGCGTGTTTGGGCTATCGGTCGCCGGCGGCGCTCTTGGCGCACCATTTGGCCTTGGATTCCTCGGCGCTCCTATCGCAGCGATCCAACTTCCTGCTGAACGTGTGGCGCCCGCGATTGACCTGGGTTTCTTTGAGTACGAAGTAAAGAACTCAGCGATCATGTTCTGGATCGCCGGCATCATCCTTACCCTCGTCGCTTTCTTCGGCACCCGAAAGATCCGCAGCAACTCCCCGGAGAAAGACGTTCCGAGGGGCCTTCAGAATTTCCTCGAAGTCATCGTCGAGTTCTTCATCAAGCTGGGGGAGTCTGCCGCCGGGGGGCGTCACGGCCGACGGTTCCTCCCTCTTGTTTTATCCATCTTCCTCGTCGTCGTGATAAATAACTGGATTGGCGTCCTTCCGGGTGTTGGTACCATCGGTTGGATTGAGACGTCTGAAGAGTTCGTCGAACATAGAGAACATGCCATTGAAGAGGCTGAGCAAGATGGCAGCGAGGCTGATTTCAAAGACCCTGATCTGGTCGTCTTCTCGGGCGGCGGCGGCAGTTTCAAGTGGATCCCGTTCGGGCAGACTGGCCAGGATGCCATTCCTTTGAATTCGTTATCGATAGATGAGGAGACACACGACCTCATAATCGACGAATCAAAGTTGGGACGAGATGGCGATGGTGATCTTGAAATCGACGATGATCTTTTATCGGACATCAAGACTGGTGAAGTGGACCTGGCGAAAGATGTTGGGATCCTCGTCCCGTATCTGCGTGGGGCGAACACAGACGTGAACAACACCCTGGCGATAGCGCTGGTGGCGATGATCACGGTCCAGATCTGGGGATTCCGTTCCCTGGGATTCCGTGGATACGGCGGAAAGTTCATTAACATCAAGCAGGGGCCGATCTATTTCTTTGTCGGGATCCTGGAGCTTGTTGGTGAACTGGCCCGCACGATCAGCTTCACCTTCCGTCTTTTCGGAAACATGTTCGCCGGTGAAGTTTTGCTTGTCGCCATGGCGTTCTTGTTCCCGCTGATCGGGATTATCCCGTTCATCGGCCTGGAGTTGTTCGTCGGCGTAATCCAGGCCTTCATCTTCGCTATGCTGACCCTCGTGTTCGGAGTGATGGCATCGCTTGGCCATGCCGAGGAGGAGCACTAGCGTCGAGGCGCTTTATTTGACTCTGTCGGTGCATCAGCCAACATGTTGGAGAGTTCCAGCGTGTGATGCCCGTGACCTAAACGTTTAATCGTAGAACTCTGCAGGAGAGGTACCGAAATGGAAACGGATCTGACCACACTTGCCGCCGGACTGGCCATTGGACTCGGCGCCATTGGACCGGGCCTTGGTATTGGCATTCTGGCCGGTAAGGCGATGGAAGCCCTTGGCCGCAATCCAGAGGCCAGCGGTGTCATCCAGCAGAACATGATCCTTGCGATCGCGTTCGCTGAAGCAATCGCCATTTACGCGTTGGTGGTGGCAATCATCATCATCTTCGTTGCGTAGCCATAAACACCTGCACGGCGCCGGGGACGCTTTAGAGCGCTTCCCGGGGGTCGTGGGTGCGGGAACGGCGTTAGATCGCCAGACTCGTTTTGAGGAATATCGATGGCTGAGATAGGCATAAACCTGCCGGGACTGGTAACACAGCTCGTCAGTTTTCTGATCCTGTTCTTTATCCTCTCGAAGCTTCTGTACGGTCCGATATCAAAGGCGCTCGATGGGCGCTCCACTCGGATCAAAGAGAGTCTCGAGGCGGCCGAAAGGGCACAGCAAGACGCTGCGTCATCTGCCGAGCGTGTAGAACAGGAGATAGCCGAGGCCCGGATACAGGGCCAGGCGCTGATCGCGGAAGCGCGAGAACTGGCTGGAAGACTGCGGGTCACGGAGGAGGAACGCGTTCGCGCTGATCTCGAATCCCTGCGCGAGCGGGCTACTGAAGAGGTCCGGCGTGAGCGGGACGGCGCAATTGAAGAGATCAGGGCCGAGTTCGCGAATTTGGCGGTTGATGCCGCCGAGCGCGTGATCGGTCGATCGCTTGATGCGCAGGCGCACCGAGAGATCATCGAGGGCGTACTTCAAGAAGGACTCGCCAGAGACGGTGGGGACCGTTAAATGTCGACCGACGTTACCGGATGCACCGTAAATAAAGCGAAGGGGGTCTAGGCATGGCGCCAAAAGCACGACGCTACGCACAGGCCGCCTTTGAGATAGCGTCCGAGAACGACGTATTTGACGAGTGGTCAGCAGACCTCGACGCACTGGCGACGGCGCTGAGTAACGAGGATTTCGCTGCGCTGCTTGATGCTCCCCAGGTCCCGATGTCCATCAAGATGGACGGTATCGATAAGGTCCTCGGGGAACTTGGCGACCAGGCTCAGAACCTGGCAAAGCTACTGGTGACGCACAGTGCGTCGCGACTCGCTCCGGCGATTCGGGACGATTACCGGGCGCTGCTGGACGCCGAGCGGGGAATCGCACGGGCCGATATCGCAACGGCGGTCCCGATCGACGACGCAGTACGCTCTGAGATTGTTACCCGCCTCAGCGCACTGGTTGGTCAAGATGTTGAAGCGACCTTCAGGGAAGACCCTGAGATCCTGGGGGGGATGGTGGCACGGGTCGGGGACCGGCTGGTCGACGGCAGCTTGCGGTCAAAACTTCAGTCGCTCCGACAGACACTGGGACGACCGGCTGTCGTGACCCGCGGAGAAGATTAAAACCGGGGAACACCGGTACCAAGAGAAATAACGTCGCCCGGCCGGCAGCATGATTGCCGGTTCAGGGCAGGTGCTCACCGCCTCTCTAAACAGAGTGTCCGGTGAGTGTCACGAACACAGGGCTTTTTAGAGGCTCACGGAGGAGATCGCATGGCGGTCAGAGGACAGGACATAGCCTCGGTCATCAAGCGCCAGATCGAGGAATTCGGCGGCGAATTGACCATGGTCGACGTTGGCACGGTCGTTCAGGCGGCTGACGGCGTGGCGACTATCCACGGCCTGTCCGATGTCAGTTACACGGAGCTGTTGCAGTTCCCGGGTGACGCGATCGGCATGGCACTGAACCTTGGAGAAGACAGCGTCGGAGCCGTGATTCTCGGCGAGTACACGCACATCAAGGAAGGCGACGAGGTCCGAAGCACGGGTCGCATCGCTGAAGTCCCGGTTGGCGAAGGCCTGATGGGCCGCATTGTTGACTCGCTGGGCAGGCCGCTGGACGGCAAGGGCCCGATCGATTCTGCCGCCACCATGCCGATCGAGCGACTGGCTCCGAACGTTGTTGTGCGGAAGTCTGTGGACACCCCGCTCCAATTCGGAATCAAGGGCATCGACGGCCTGATCCCGGTCGGTCGTGGACAGCGTGAGCTGATCATTGGGGACCGCAACACCGGCAAGACGTCCGTATGTGTCGACGCCATCATCAACCAGAACCACACCGGCGTTATCTGCATTTACGTCGGTATCGGCCAGAAGGTCGGTAAGGTTGCGCAGGTTGCGCAGACGCTGCGTGATCATGGTGCGATTGACCACACGATCGTGGTCGCCGCCAACGCATCGGACGCCGCCCCGCTGCAGTACCTGGCTCCTTACGCCGGCGCTGCGATGGCCGAGTACTTCATGGACCAGGGCAAGGACGTCCTGATTGTTTACGACGACCTCACCAAGCACGCATGGGCCTACCGCCAGATGTCGCTGCTGCTTCGCCGGCCTCCGGGTCGTGAGGCGTACCCGGGTGACGTCTTCTACCTCCACTCCCGGCTCCTTGAGCGAGCCGCTCGGCTCGACGACGATCATGGCGGTGGTTCCATCACAGGTCTGCCGATTATCGAGACGCAGGCGGGTGACGTGTCTGCGTACGTGCCGACAAACGTGATTTCGATTACTGACGGTCAGATTTATCTTGAGTCGGAGCTGTTCAACTCAGGTATTCGGCCAGCCCTTAACGCCGGTCTTTCGGTCAGCCGTGTCGGCAGTGCTGCCCAGACCAAAGCGATGCGTGACGTTGCCGGTCGGCTGAAATTGGACATGGCTCAGTTCCGTGAGCTTGCGGCATTTGCCCAGTTCGGGACCGACGATCTTGACGCAGCGACGCGTAACCAGCTTGAGCGTGGTCAGCGAATGACCGAGGTTCTGAAGCAGAATGAGACCTCTCCGCTCACGATGGAGCAGCAGGTTTCGATCTTCTTCCTCGGTACGAACGGCGACCTGGACGACGTGCCGATATCCAAGATCCTCGAGTTCGAGGTCGGATGGCACGAGTACACGGCCGCCAACATCCCGGAGGTCCTTACAGGGATTTCCGAGACGGGTGAGTTGAGCGACGATGCGCGCACAAAGCTTTCCGAAGCGGCGGCCGCGTTCAAGCAGACAATCAATCTGGAAGACTAGGAGCGAATCGGGCGGACTTAGCGCCGCCCGAGAGCACCAACATTCATGCCAAGCACCCAAGTACTAAGACGCCGAATCCGTAGTGTCGCCAACACGGCGAAGATCACCCGCGCCATGCAGATGATCGCCGCGTCCAAGATGCGACGCGCACAGGAGATGGTGGTGGCCGGCCGGCCTTACTCCGAGCACATGAACTCGGTGCTGTCTCACCTGGCCGCACTCGAGCGTGGATCCGATGATTCATCGGTTCCGTTGCTTGAGGCACGGGACGTGAAGAACACGGGAATCGTGTTGATTACACCGGATCGCGGGCTCGCCGGTGGACTTGTGACAAATCTGACACGCGTCGTGGAGAGGGTGATCAGGGAGAGCGAATCTCCCGTGACCCTTGTGGCAATAGGTAAAAAGGGCCGGAACTTCACACTCCGCACGGGTAAAGAATTGAAAGCGGTGTTCGACGGTATCGGGGATAACCCGACGGTAGAAGACACGCGTGCGATCTCTAACCTGGTTATCAATGAGTTCGAGTCGGCCGGCGTGGACAGGGTGTTGCTGGCTTACTCTCGCTTCATCAACACGGCCGTGCAGACCCCGACCATCGACACGTTAATTCCGGTCGAGCCCGCAGAGCTGAGCGGCAACGCCGCCATCGGCTACATCTACGAGCCGGGACCGGTGGAAGTGCTCGAAAAATTGCTCCCCCGTTATATCGAGATGGAGGTGTATCACGCCGTCCTCGAAGCTATAGCGAGTGAGCATTCGGCACGCATGGTGGCGATGAAGAACGCCACGGACGCGGCGAACGATCTTATTGATGACCTGACGTTGCAGTTGAACAAGGCCCGTCAGGAAGCGATTACCTCCGAGATGCTGGACATCGTCGGCGGTGTGGAGGCGTTGGCTTAGCGCCCGCTATCTCGAAATAACTCAACGACAGGAAATTCACGGGACGGGGATAGGCAACCTTATTGCAGGGGGCCACGGACCCGGCTCAAACGGTCAATTACAGGAGCCCCAAAATGGCTAACGGCAAGGTTGTTCAGGTCATCGGAACGGTTGTGGACGTGGAGTTCGCATCGGAAGACCTTCCGGAGATCTACAACGGCCTGGAACTGCAACTGGACGGCGAGACGCTTTACCTCGAGGTTGAGCAGCACGTCGGAAACAACTGGGTGCGCTGCCTGGCTCTCGGCCCGACCGAGGGCCTGAAGCGCGGCGTGGAGGTTACGGACTCGGGCAGAGCGATCGCAGTCCCCGTGGGACCGGCCACTCTTGGACGGTTGTTTAACGTGACCGGAAAGACGCTCGACAACCTTGGCGATGTCGACGCCGCCGACTACTGGCCGATTCACCGGGCTGCGCCGTCTTTTGACCGGCAAACCGGCACCACCGAGATCCTGGAGACCGGGATCAAGGTATTTGACCTGATTACCCCGTTTCAGAGGGGCGGCAAGGTCGGCGCATACGGCGGAGCCGGCGTCGGCAAGACCGTGATCATCACGGAGCTGATCCGAAACATCGCACAGGAGCACTCCGGTGTGTCCGTGTTCGCAGGTGTTGGGGAGCGGTCCCGCGAGGGCAACGACCTGTGGCATGAGATGCAGGACTACGGTGTTATGGACAGCACCGTGCTCGTGTTCGGCCAGATGAACGAGCCTCCTGGAACGCGGGCACGGATCGCCCTGACGGGTCTCACGATGGCGGAGTACTTCCGTGACGTTGAGAAGCAGGACGTGCTGTTGTTCGTGGACAACGTATACCGCTATATCCTGGCCGGCATGGAAGTGTCCGGACTGCTTGGGCGAATGCCGTCTGCTGTCGGTTATCAGCCCACGCTAGCGACCGAGATCGGCGATCTTGAAGAGCGGATTACGACCACGGTCGATGGGTCGATCACGTCATTCCAGGCGGTGTACGTGCCAGCTGACGACTATACGGACCCGGGCATCGTGACCACATTCGGCCACCTGGACGCCAACATTTCACTTGAGCGATGGATGACGGAGCAGGGTCTATACCCGGCTGTTGACCCGCTCTCCTCAAACTCCCGGATGCTGCAACCGGGCATCGTCGGCGAGGAGCACTACGCCGTTGCACGGGAAGTGCAACAGGTGCTTCAGCGCTATCGTGACCTGCAGGACGTAATTGCCATTCTCGGTGTCGAGGAGCTTTCGGATGAGGACCGTGTGGCCGTTGGCCGTGCGCGCCGGATCCAGCAGTTCCTGACGCAGCCGTTCTTCGTTGGCGAGGTGTTCACGGGTATCCCGGGACGCTACGTGCCGCTGGCAGACACCGTTCGCGGGTTCCGTGAGGTTCTGGACGGCAAGCACGACGATCTGCCGGAGCAGGCTTTCCGGATGGTCGGCGGGATCGACGAGGCCCGTGAGAAGGGCGAGAAGCTGCTCGCCGAAGCCAACGACTAATACCGATCCTGTTCAAGCCCCATTACGGGGGTGGAGCCTCTAGTAAATGGCCACGTTCAAACTAACAATCGTCACCGCCGAGAAGGAAGTGTTCTCGGAAGATGTGGACTCGCTGATAGCGCCGGGTATCGAAGGCCAGCTTGGCATTCTCCCGAATCACGCGCCGCTAATGACTCAGCTGCAGCCCGGCGAGATGACTGTGCGTTCTGGTAACGATGAGAACGTTCTCGTCGTCACGGGCGGTTTCCTAGAAGTGCTGAACAATAACGTGACGATTCTCGCCGATACGGCCGAGATGGATGTAGCTATTGATCTTGAACGTGCCGAAGACGCGCTCAAACGTGCCGCGGAACGTGTGGAGAGCAGTCCGGCAGATGTCGATCTCTCCCGCGCTTTGCAGGCGTTCCGGCGCGCTCAGATCAGGGTCGGCCTGGCACGACGTCGTGGACGCCGCGGTTCATCCGTAACGCCGCCGGCGACGACGTAGAGGACTAGGTTTTCAGGCTTGAGTCTTTTGGAACGGGACCGGGTTTATTCCGACCCTGTTTTGTTTTAGGTGTGCGTCCGTCCGTCATTCCCACATGGGTTGGAATTCAGCGGTGCGAAATATTCTGGCACGCGCGTGATGGACGGGTACCGTGACTGGATTCCCGACTGCTCGGGAATGACGGTCGATCGAGGACGCTGTGCCCCCCCTGCGCCTTATGACTTGAGGAAATAGGTCATGGACTGAAGAGCCAGGACCGGGTCAACCCCTCTGACCTTTACATCCTGGGGGACCTGCGGGGCTACCGGGGCGTAGTTAAGGATCGCCTTGATGCCTGCCTCGACGAGGGCATCGAACACACTCTGAGCGTTCGATGCCGGGACGGCTACGATGCCGATCTGGATGTCGAGCTCGGCCACGGTTTGCTTGATCTGGTCTATCGACCTTACATCGATGCCCCCGACGGATGATCCAATGACTGATGGATCGGCGTCAAACGCGGCCACCACATGGAATCCTTCCGGTTTGAATCCGGGGTAGGCGATGATCGCACGGCCGAGTCTTCCGACACCGATAAGTCCTACGTTCCACTGGCGATCGAGCCCGAGGATGGAGCGGAGTTCAAGGGAGAGTCGTTTGACGTTGTACCCACGGCCCTGTTTGCCGAATCTGCCAAAGTAGCTCAGGTCCTTTCGAATCTGGGCGGGCGTCATGTGGAGTTGGGAGCCAAGCTGTTCTGACGACACCATCTCGGCGTCTGCGGCGTCAAACTGGGCCAGCACACGGACATACAAGGGCAGTCGTTGAACGACGACCTCAGGCGCGTCCGTGCTGGGCCGAATTTCGTCTTCGGACAGATCTGTTGTGTAGCCGTTGGCCATGCGGCGCGCCCTTCGGTGCGGTATTTCCTGAAGTCTGCTGGGAAGTCTACTGGCGCTGCCTCACATGTGAGGCAGCGCTGATCATCTAATCATCCACCTACGTGCGTTTTATCACAATCGCCCATAATTGATCAACTTTTTTGGCGGTGGGTGATGGAAATCGCCACCGGCGGAAGCACCCGTGAAGCTAAAGTGGGTTTATGAAAGTAGCAGTGTGCAGGCTAACGCTCCGTTTACACGACAATCGATCCTTGAAGGGCAAACGGCAGGTGGTTCGGTCGTTGATAGATCGACTCCGGCACAGGTTTGAGGCCAGCGTCGCTGAAGTAGGGGACCAGGACCGCCTCAAATCAGCTTTGATCGGAATCGCCGTAGTGAGTGAGGGAGCGCGACACGCTGCGGAGATGATGGATAGCATCGTCGAATACGCCGAGTCTCAGATGTTTGAGGCTGACATCATCGATATCGAACGAGATGTGATCGATCTGGATTGAGACGGTCAGCCTAATTTTAGGGATCGCCCGTCAATTACGGGATACGAATAGAAGCCCCGGCTCATACGAACCGGGGCTTCTATTTAATAAGGAGTTGATAGATCGACTCCGGTTACGCAGCCCGCGTTGTTGAGGGCGCTACCGTGACGGGCTTCTCTTCCGCCTTGGAGCGGATCAAGAATCCGCACTGGAGGCATTCCATGTATCGCCCGTATTGGTCATCGTCCAATGCGATGTCCCCGTGGCACCGGGGGCAGGCCTTCAAGTAAAGAGTCATCTTCTGGGTTCCTATTTCGTCGGAAAGCGGTGCATCCGCTCCCGATTTCGTTATGAAAATCAAGGTTTGCGCAATTGCTGACCATTAGTGACTAACGTCACAATGTCAACAGTGCGGAAGTCTACTACTCAATCTGAACGTTTGCACGCGTTATTGAGTCGAGTTCGTTAAATTTACGTGAAATCACGCGATTGCGATGTTGGGAAATCGCGAAGGCAGGACAATCAGATACAACCTTGACACGCTCCGTATCAATTCTTAAGATACACAGCGTGTGATTCATGGGCGATGAACCTTGTCGCGTGACACCGGAAATGGTTGATTTGATGGACATGGCAGTTGGTCGCTGACAGGGGAGACGCAACGACAGGCGCCGATGGTGTCGAGTTCAGTGGCGTTTACATAATCAGCGTCGCCGCCCGCCTACTGGAGATGCACCCACAGACGCTACGGAAGTACGAGCGTGTGGGCCTGGTTCAACCATCACGCACCGGCGGTCACCTGAGGCTTTATTCGAACGACGATCTCCTGCGTTTGCGCGTTATCCGCCGTCTCGTTGAAGAACTCGGGTTGAATCTGGCCGGAGTTGGTCTGGTGTTGGATCTTGTCGGCCCGTTACGCAGGCTCGTGGACGGGGCCGAGTTGAATACAGAGACCCTTAACGCCGCCGCTATCCGAGCGACTGCGGAGTTGGGATCATTTTTGAAGTACGTGGGCGCTGACCCGGACGATCCTGAGTAGCAACAGGGATTAACTACTGGGCGCGCGATACGCGGAGGAACTGTCGTAAGTGGAGAAAGAGATGAAAGACGGGTTGGCTCCGGATGATGAGCTGATAGAAGCTGGGAATGAGGCCAACGGGCCAGACGCCCCGGAACGTGAGGAACCGCTCGTTTTCGAAGAGCCGCTTGATGCTGCGATAAGGGAACGGGATGAACTGAAGGCGCTTGTGCAACGTGTGCAGGCGGACTTCGTCAACTATCGAAATCGAGTTGCGGTGGAGCGCGAGGAGATTCGTCTTAGCTCGACAAGGCGGTTGGCGGTGCGGGTGTTGGACTCGGTGGACCAGTTTGAGTCAGCACTAGGCGCTGAACGTCCTGACGGAGTGGAGGACTCATGGTTTGAAGGATTTGACGGCATTCGTCGCTCGCTATTGCAGGTGCTGTCTTCGGAAGGGATCGAGCCTTACGAGGCCACCGGCGATCTATTTGACCCCCGGTTGCATGAGGCTTTGCTAACGGCGGAGTCCGATGAAGTGCCGGCAAGCACGGTCCTCATGGTGTTACGCAAGGGCTACAAGATGAACGACGAGGTGATCCGGGTAGCGCAGGTCCAGATATCGAAGGCGCCATCTGATTCATCACCTGAACCATCTGGCGAAGAAGAGTAAACGGATTTTTCAAGGGCGTGATATCGCCCGAAAAGCCCCAAACCCGGGGCGTTAACGACAATCATCGAAATAGAAAACATACGAGGAATGAACTGAAACATGGCTAAGGCGATCGGAATCGACCTGGGAACGACCAACTCCGCGATGGCGATTATGCAGGCCGGGGAACCGGAAATAATCGAAAACAAAGAAGGACGCAGGACGACTCCGTCCGTAGTGGCCGTCAATCCCAAGACCGCAGAGCGGTTTGTGGGCGAGCTGGCGCGTCGACAGGCGATCACGAACCCGGAGAACACGGTTTACTCCGTGAAACGGTTCATCGGCCGCAGGTTTGATGACCCGTCAGTCCAGGAAGACGTGTCGCGAATTTCGTTCAAATTGACCAAGGGAAGTAATGGCGACACGGCGGTTGTTTTCAACGACAAGCCGCAGTCTCCACCTGAGATCTCTGCGATGGTGCTGAGAAAACTCAAGGAGGATGCCGAGACGAAACTTGGTGAGGCAGTCGATCGGGCCGTGATCACAGTGCCGGCATATTTCGACGACAGTCAGCGTGAGGCGACAAAGGTCGCTGGCGAAATCGCAGGGCTTGAAGTTCTGCGCATCATCAACGAGCCGACGGCCGCCGCCCTGGCGTACGGGCTTGAGGGAAAGGGCGATCAAACCATCGCCGTGTACGACTTTGGCGGAGGCACGTTTGACGTGACGATCCTCCAGATCGGCGACGGCGTTTTCGAGGTGAAGTCGACAAACGGCGATACGCACCTCGGCGGCGACGATCTTGACCTTGCGATCGTTGACTGGGCGGCCAACGAGTTCCAGGCGAACAACGGCATAGACCTCCGAACTGACCCGGCTGCGCTCCAGCGTCTGCGCGTTGAGGGAGAGAGGGCGAAGATCGAACTTTCGACCGTTGCCCAGACGGAACTCAACCTGCCGTTTATCACGGCGGACGCGACCGGCCCCAAGCATCTGACGATGACCCTGACCCGGGCGAAGCTTGAGCAGCTTGTTGGTGCGCTAATTGAGCGTACGGTCGGCCCGACGAAGGCAGCGTTGAAAGACGCCAGCGTGAAAACGTCCGAGATCGACGAGGTTATCCTGGTCGGCGGCACCACCCGCATGCCCGCGGTGGTCGCCAAGGTAACGGAGCTGTTCGGCAAGGAGCCCCACCAGGGCGTCAACCCGGACGAGGTGGTCGCCATCGGCGCCGCCATTCAGGCCGGCGTGCTTGAGGGCGACGTTAAGGACGTTCTGCTTCTAGATGTGACCCCACTCACGATGGGCATCGAGACGCTTGGCAGCGTCATGACGGTGCTGATCCAGCGAAACACGACCATCCCGACCTCCAAGTCGGAGGTGTTTAGCACCGCTGCGGACAACCAGGCTTCGGTGGAGATTCACGTTCTTCAAGGGGAGCGGGGGATGGCTACCGAGAACACGTCGATCGGTCGCTTCATGCTGGACGGGATTCTTCCCGCGCAGCGTGGCGTGCCTCAGGTTGAGGTGACGTTTGATATCGACGCCGACGGCATCCTGAACGTCTCGGCGACGGACAAGGCGACGAACCGGGAACAGCACATCACCATCACAGGCCGTTCCGGGCTGTCTCAAGAGGAGATCGAACGGGCGGTGCGGGATGCCGAGGAGAACGCAGAGGAGGACCAGAAGCGGCGTGAAGCTGTGGAGACCCGCAACGCGGCCGATAGCTCTGTCTTTGCGGCGGAGAAGCTACTTGAGGAGCAGGGCGAGAATGTACCGGCCGAGGCGAAGACCGAGGTCGATGCGATTATCGTCCAACTGAAGGAGCTTCTGGCGGACGAGGAGTCGTCCACGGAAGATCTGGCGGCCAAGACCAACGAGCTCCAGACGGCGCTTCAGGCGATCGGACAGGCGGCGTATGCCGCTGCCGGTGCGGGGCCTGAAGGCGGCCCTGAGGGCGGTCCTGGGGGCGAGGACGGCGGTGATGATGAGGACGACGGAGAGACGGTAGAGGGTGAGTTCCGGGAGGTTTAAACGACCGGGCGCTGTCTCAAAAAACGAGATACAAGAAATAAAAGGGCTGGACGGTTATCGTCCGGCCCTTTTATTGTTCGTGGTAGTTGTGGATGTTCCTGTGCTTGCCGGCGGTCAGGGAGTCCTGAATCACGTTGTGGAATGGCTACATCTATCACACGAAATCTCACGACCTGACATCCACACTCTTTTGTCATCCTGAGTCCGAGACGAAGGATCTCCCGGGTAATCCCCACTCCAAGGAAAGATCACTCCACTCGGGGTTGTCAGCCTCTATTAACTCAACCTTGCGAGCTCGTCGCCAGCCTTTGATCTGCTTCTCAATCTCGATCGCACTGACCACGTCATCTGTATCCCCGAACCAGACGAGACGATCGACGTTGTAGCGAGCCACAAAACCACGATCAGAGTTCGACCGGTGTTGGG
>Ga0066376_10000576_pt1 | contig 34271 bp, 38 predicted proteins | sample Knorr_S15_td_Bot_FD_77009 | JGI IMG/M metagenome (GOLD analysis project Ga0066376, IMG submission 77009) | Marine microbial communities from Southern Atlantic Ocean transect - Knorr_S15_td_Bottom_ad_5009_LV_A | ecosystem: Environmental > Aquatic > Marine > Oceanic | place: Southern Atlantic... | reverse complement strand
TTCAAGCGCCCTCGGGGGTGGCCTTTCGTCGAGGCTGCCGATGTGGCCGTGGACAAGGACGACAACGTCTACGTCTTCAATCGTGGGCCCTACGCCGCCGTCATGATTTTCGACAAGGACGGGAGCTATCTGGATGGCTGGGGAAGGATCGGAGGGAGGCCGGAAGTTGGGTTCGACTTCATGGTACCCCACGGCATCAGCGTCGGGCCTGACGGCTCCGTTTACACCAGCGACACGGGAGACCATACAGTGCGACGGTGGAGCAAGGAGGGGAAGCTCCTCCTCACGATTGGGACGCCCATGAGCAGCGCGCCCGCTCAGAGTGGAACGCCATTCAACCGGCCCACCCACCTGACGGTCGCCTCCAATGGGGACTTTTACGCCTCCGACGGCTATGGTAACTCACACATTCACTGCTTCGACCCCTATGGCGAGCTCCGGTTCTCCTGGGGTGGCCACGGCAGCGGGCCCGGGCAATTCGATACCATACATAGCGTCTTTATCGACCTGGAAGACGGCGACAAAGTGTACGCAGCCGACCGCTATAACAATCGCGTGCAGATTTTTACACCAAAGGGGGAGTTCCTCAGCGAGTGGACTGGACTGAACCTAGCAAACGCGGTCCGCAAGGGGCCAGATGGGAACTTCTACGTTGCCGAGTTGGACCACCGCGTCAGCATCCTGAGCCCGAAGGGCGAGTTGTTGGCACGCTGGGGCGAGACAGGTGCCGAGTTGGACGACAGCAATACTGGCGGCGGGCTGCCCACTTCTCCCAGCCGCAATCCCATGATTAAGGGGAAGGTGATGCACGAGCCGGGCCCCGGACTCTTCGGTGCGCCCCACGGGATAGCGGTAGACTCGCAAGGGAGCTTCTATATCGCCGAGGTCAGTGAGACCTTCTTGGGCTTCGACCGGGGGGACCGGGGGGTGCAGAAGTTCGTCCGCGTCTGAGGGCGTTACTCTGCTTCTTCGATCAAGACCCGTGTCCGGTGTGAGAGAGCCCCTGAGCGTAGGCTCCTGGGGCCCACTTCTAAGAGACATTAGCTCTGGACGAGGTATTCCAACAAAGTATAGCTGCAGCGCTATTGGACAAGTTCAGGCTGAGGCTTCGCAGAATTTAGACCATCCGCAAAGCTCACTGCAGTAGCTGTCCCCATGCTCGGCGATACATGACTATAAGTGTCTATAGTAATGCCAAAGTTGCTATGGCCCAGGCGCCCCTGAACTACCTTGGGATGGATTCCCTGAGAAGCCTCGATAGGAGATCGCTTGAGAGGCTTGGAGCGGACCTAGATAGTTGGGATTCTGTCGATACCTTCGCATGTTTCCTCTCCGGCCCATGCTGGCGAGAAAAACAAATATCGGCTGAGGACGTCCACGAATGGGCCGCATCCAACAACCGCTGGTGGCGCAGGTCTGCTCTGGTCAGTACTGTGCATTTGAACAACAAGGCCAGAGGCGGAAGCGGAGACCCGGTTCGCACTTTGGCGGTCTGTAAACTACTTCTGAATGACCGCGACGACATGGTTGTCAAGGCCATGTCATGGGCGCTGCGGGAGCTTGTTAAGCATGACGCTAATGCCGTACAAGAATTTCTTGAACTACATTTAGATACACTTACGGCGCGGGTTGTTCGCGAGGTAAGCAATAAGCTGAACACAGGCTTAAAAAATCCTCGCCGCTAAATTCTCCTTTATTTTTTACATCAAATTAGGAATCATCCAGAACCAAAGGGACCGTAAATTTTCGACGATGACAACTACAGATCTTGACATTCCTGCGTTGGAACGGGCCTTGGCTGGCAGGGTCATCGGTCACCGCGTCCACCACCACCACGAGCTAGGCTCGACCATGGACGAGACCCGCCTTCTGGCTCAGGCCGGTGCCGCTGAGGGTACCGTGGTCATCGCGGAAGAACAGACAGCGGGACGGGGACGATTTAACCGGACCTGGATATCGCCTCGCGGCCAGAACTTGTCCTTCTCTGTACTGCTCAGGCCGACCTCTCCACAACTGCCTTACATGAACATGGCCGCAACCCTGGCCGTCGCGAGAACTGTCTCCGATGTAGCAGGCCTATCTCCCACGATAAAATGGCCAAACGACGTACGAGTTGGAGGCCTCAAAATTTCTGGCCTCCTTATTGAGACGGCCATCGAACGGAGCGAGGTTGCGCACGCAGTCGTAGGCATCGGACTGAACGTAAATTTCGACCCATCAAAGCACGAGGAGATCGCCGACATTTCGACAAGCCTGTATAGGGAGACCGCCCAAGTCCACAACCGAACCACGGTCTTGCAGCGCCTTCTGGAGCACTTCGACGATCTCTATGCCACCGTCCGCCAGGGCCAGTCGCTGGTTCCTATGTGGGAGAAGCAGTTAGATACTCTGGGCAAGTCCGTTCACCTGGCATGGCAAGAGAAGGTCGTGGAAGGGCTGGCGGAGTCTGTAGATGAGCAGGGCAACCTGATTCTGCGAATGGCAGACGGCTCGACCTTTACGGCCATCGCCGGTGAGGTCACGTCGCAGACATGAAACTTAGGTCCTTCAAAATTCGAGAGGAACGAGCAGACGACTTAACAGCTATTCGCGATGTCGTGATGCTAACTTTTGATCGAAATCTAGAGGCGGACCTGGTGAACACTCTTCGCGAGGCCGGAGCCGTCACCTTGTCTCTGGTGGCGATTGCCCAGGATGAAACGATTGGCCACATCTTGTTTTCACCGGGTACCATTAAGAGCGACAATATCTCGGAGCCAGCCGTAGCTCGGGGACCGATGGCCGTACTACCGGAACGACAGCACTTAGGTGGGGCTCTGCGCTCGTAACGCGGGGGCTGGAGGAGACTTCAAAGGAAGGGCTACTCAGTAGCCTTCTTACTTGGCCACCCCGAATACTCCCCTCGCTTCAGATTCGTCCCAAGCAGTACAAAGGGAATCACCTGCAAATTCGCTGACGGAGACGCTTTCATGGTTGGGGAACTTCGACCGGGCGGGCTTCAAGGCTTTAATGGCTTTGCCAGATACAGGCCGGAGTTTGCCCGGTTCTGAGAACCATCGTTATTAGCATACAAAAATTCGGGAGGTCATGAAATGCTGGAAAAGCTAAGCCTGGATGGCAAGACCATTGTGATTACAGGCGGAGGCACCGGTCTTGGCAGAGACATGGCGGTGTCCATGGCAAAAGCTGGTGCTGACCTGGCTATTGCATCCCGCAGACAAGGCCCCATCGACGAGACAGCCGATCTGGTAAGGGCCGAAGGTCGTCGGGCGATAGCCGTCTCCACAGACGTAACTGACTCCTCACAGGTGCAAAATCTCTTCGACAAGACTCTGGCTGAGTTCGGCAAGGTAGACGTTCTGTTCAACAACGCAGGCATCGTCAGAGGCCAGGGCTCCATACCCATCTGGGACATCTCGGATGATGAATGGCGCATTGGCATCGACACGAATCTAACCGGCGCCTTCTACTGCTCTCGTGCCATCGCCAAGCACATGATCGATCGTGGCGGCGGCAAGATCGTAAGCGTTGCGTCGGGCTTCGGGTTCCGTGGCGGTCGCGATAATTACATGTACACCTGCGGCAAAGGGGGCGTTGTCCAACTTACCCGAACCCTCACAACCAGCATGAGTCGATACGGCATCATCGCCACCTGCATTGCGCCCGGCTACATCCCAACAGAGGGCACTGCCGCATCCAACGACACCCTCCCACGAGGCGAGTTCATTCCGATTGGCCGAGTAGGGTACCCTCAAGAAATGGGTCCTCTGGCGGTATTTCTCGCGTCGGATTCATCGGACTACATGAACGGCGAGGTCTTCGTTATAGACGGCGGAGGTCTAGCAGGCGGATTCGCGCCCACAGGCTACGCCCCGGAAATACCTCTAGAAATATAGATGCTACATGCACTAAATACTAACCACTAATTACTAGATCCGAAGGAGCGCCAAATGCCGATTCCGCAGGAATGGGATCTGAACGGGAAGATAGCAATCATCACTGCCGACCGCAGAGGCTGGACGCCGACCCTGGCGTCTGCACTGGCCGAGGCAGGGGCCGACGTAGCCATCGCCGGCAAGGCCAATTCAGACATGGCCGAGACCGTTAAGGCAGTGGAAGCCTTGGGTCGCAAAGCGCTGACAATAACCACCGACCCCACCGACTCGGCACAGGTTCGAGCCATGGTGGAGCAGGTCGTTTCCGATATGGGCCGGGTGGACATCCTGGTGAACAACGCCCACGCCGACTTCGCCAAGCCTTTCGAAGACGTGACCGAAGATGAGTGGCAAACGCTGATGGATTTCAACGTGAAGTCGACTTACCTATGCTGCCAGATAGTTGGCAAGCAGATGCTGGAGCAGGGCAGCGGCCACATCGTTAACATTGGCTCGGCGTTGGCAGCTCGGGGCCTATCGAACTCGGTCGCCGCCTGTGCAGCGCAAGGCGCCATTCACCAGATGACCATGGCGTTGGCCCTCGAGTGGTCTAGAAAAGGCATTCGTGTTAACGGAATCGGCGCAGGCTGGTTCAGCACCGAGGAGCCAAACGAGGATTCCCAGAAAGAGCTGCTGGTCCGCTACCTGCCGTCCCGCCGCAAAGGTCACCCGCGAGACATGGCTGGCCTGCTGGTGTACCTCGCCTCTGACGCCTGCGACTTTGTCACCGGCCAGATGATCTTCATGGATGGCGGTGCCATGGCTCACGCCTAGATGTGGGATTGGCGTTCGAGAAGCAACTTTCCAACCATGTTTATCGATGCAGAAATAGAAAACAAACCGCCAATTTGTCATTCCGAGAGTAACGAGGAATCTAAGACCTTTGCCGTCTTAACACTACTTTGTTTTCTCCGAGGAGCTTGATAGATGAATTCTAAACCGATGCAGCTGAATATCCGAGTGCAACCTAAAGCAAAACGCAACGTCATCGAAGTGGATGGCGACAGGATTGTTGTACGCGTGACAGCAGCGCCGGAGGACGGCAAGGCCAATGACGCAGTTGTGACGTTGTTAGCTAAGAAACTCGGTATTGCCAAAGGCCGAATCACCGTGGTCCGCGGGCACAAGGCACGAGACAAACAGCTGGAAATCCAAGGAATCGAGACCGAAAAGGTTATGACCCTTCTAAGGCCTAGCCAAGCCGCCTAACTAACGAGTGGCAGAAGCACAAAGTTCAGTAGGATTAGCGCCACCATGGGGCTGAGGTCGAATGCGCCCATGTTTGGAATAATCTTACTAATGCCCTGCCTAATTGGTCCCAGGATGGGCTCCGTTATTTGAATGATGAACTTGCTCAGCGGGTTTCTAGGGTTGGGAGCCACCCATGACATAATCACACGGCCAAATATGGCAAAGTTGAAAGCCAAAATTAGATAATTCAAAATCTGTGCAATAATATCTGGCAATTCTATCTCCCCAACTCTTTTGACTTCTCGAATGCGGCGTTAATGCCGTCGAATACCGTGGCTCGGAAACCGCCGCTCTCGAACGCTCGTATCGCAGCGATAGTCGTCCCGCCCGGCGACGTAACCATGTCCTTCAGTTCAGCCGGATGACGACCCGACTGCTTCACCAGTTCAGTGCTGCCCAAGACCGTCTGCAAAACCAGCTTACGAGCCATGTCCCGGGCCATTCCCATGTAGACTCCGGCGTCAATCATAGCCTCGATGAACAGAAACACATATGCAGGTCCGCTGGCGCTGAGAGCCGTTGACATATCAATCAACTTCTCGTCCGGAACGTAAACCTCTTCGCCCAACGTTTGCAGTATCTGTGACGTGGCTTTCTTCGTCGCATCCGGCACGCTATCAGACGCAGTCCAGACACTCATGCCGTGACCGATCTGCGCCGGCGTATTCGGCATGATGCGAATGACGGCCTTGTGATCGAGGCCCTCCGTCAGAGTCTTCATCGTGGCACCGGCGATAATCGACGCTACTGTGTGCTCCGGTCGCAACGACTTCTTTAGCTCCGGCAGTAGGTATGGCAGAGTCTGGGGCTTCACAGCCAGCAAGACAAGCTCAGAGTCTTCGAGCACGTCTGCATTGGAGGCGTAGGCCTTGAGGCCATACTTCTCTTCCAATGCGTCACGACGTTCCTGCACTGGCTCGCCAACGCGGACCTGTTCAGGAGAGGCTACGCCGCCCTCGATCACACCACCGATGATGGCCTCCGCCATCACCCCGCCACCTATGAATGAAATGTTCATGATTTCCTCAGTATTCAGGTATTAGCAATTAGCTTAAGCGAAAACTGCTGAAACCTGAGCGCTAATTTCTGACTACTTATTGGGGAAGTTTGCTTTCGCTTGCCAGGGACACCGCTACCTTGATGCACTCCAGCATGCTTTCGGCATCGGCGATACCTTTGCCAGCAATATCGAAGGCTGTGCCATGGTCAACTGATGTCCTCACAAACGGCAACCCAAGATTCACGCTGATGCTCTTGGAAAAGTCGTATACCTTGATGGGAATGTGGCCCTGATCGTGATACATGGCCAGCACAACGTCATACTTGCCGTCGATTGCCTGCGGGAAAACGCTGTCTGCTGGCACAGGCCCTGTGGCGTCGATCCCCATTTCGCGGGCAGCGTCCACGGCGGGCTTGATATGCTCAGCCTCTTCACTGCCGATCAGGCCGCCGTCGCTGGCATGCGGATTTAGTGCGGCCACGCCTATGCGCGGAGTGGGGAAGCCCCACATCTTGAAGTGCTCATCCGTGAGCTTGATCTTGGAAAGCACGTTGTCCTTGGTCACAAAGTCGCACGCGATTCGCACCGACTTGTGCGTTGTCAGATGCACGACCCGCAAGTTACGGGCGGTCAACATAGTGGCCACATTGTTAGCGCCGGTCTGGTTCTGGAAGATCTCCATATGGCCAATGTCAGTGTGGCCCGCCATTTTGCAGGCCTCTTTGTTGATAGGCGCCGTCGCTATCGCCTGTACCTTTCCGGAGGCGGCCAGCTCACCGGCATGCAGTATCCATTCCACCACTGCTTTACCGGCTTCAACAGAATGTTTGCCTGGCTCAATAGAGCCGTAATCCAAGTTCTCCAAGTCCAACACGTCGATGGTTCCGTACTCGCCCTTTACATCATCCAATGTATGGGCCAGGCTAGCCGTCCCGGATGCGCCAATCAGACGAAGTGCGTCGCTCATTGCAGCGGTGCTGCCTACGACAAATGGCCGAACATGGTCATACACCCACTTGTCTTGAAGGGCCTTGGCCGTGACCTCTGGTCCTATCCCCGCAGGGTCTCCCATGGTTATCGCGAGATAAGGTTTATCGGGCATCATTTATCCTTTGGTTTTTATTGGAGGGCAAATTCCAGATTTAGGCGGTAGCTGACCTCGCCGCCCAGCGTTCATTATAACCCCGGCAATTTACAAACACGAGAGCGTAGAGAAAACCGTTCTTCACCTGCCATGACAAGAAACTAATTTCTTGAAGAAATTTTATTAATGCTTAGCCATTAAAAGGATGCATGATATGACGGTGTTCACAATTTCTTAGTAAATGCGTTATGGTAATCATTTATTGATTATCTCAATCTATTAGACAATACCTTATTCATTATTACAATTATTAGTAAAGAAGCATAATATAACAAAAACGTGTTTATCGGTGGTTTATATGGCGTTCATTCGAACAGTCCGGTACGAAGAAGCAGTTGGAAACATTAAAGAGGGTTACGACGCAATACTAAGGCACAACTTAAATATTCCCAATGTGCACGCAGTAAGTGCAATTTGCCACGAGTTCATGGAAACGCTGGCGTTGCATATTCACGCTGTCATGAATAGTCGGTCGAGCCTGTCCGCTCTAGAGAAAGAGATGGTCGCAACAGTGGTCTCGGCCATCAACAAGTGTCAATATTGAGCAACCGCCCATGTAGAGTCTCTGCATGAACATGAGCCTGATTCGCAATTGGCTCGCCAATTTGGAGAAAACTTCAGAGAGGCGGGTCTGCAAGAAAAGCACGTTGTCATGCTTGAGTTTGCGGAGTCCCTAACTCTAAGGCCTTTTGGCATATCCCAGGACCATGTGGATAAGTTGCGAGCATCAGGATGGTCCGATGAAGACGTCGTGGAAATTGTGCACATCACAGGCCTGTTCAACTATCTGGTAAGAGTGGCAGACGGCCTTGGTGTCGAACTGCCTCTGAACCGGGGGCGAGAGGACATGACCGAACGATTGCCCTTTCACGACGATATCGTGCTCAAGCCCTTTGGGAATATAGCTTAGGGGAACTGGTCACGTTTCCATGGACCACTTGAGGCGCACCAGCTCCATAAGTGGTTCCAGGTCGTCGATGCTGCTAAGGGGAAACTTTACCTGCTTCATCGTGCGGCCTGACGTACTCGCTACGTTCTCACGCACGGCCAATGACACGTCTTCGGAGTGCAGCGCCGCAGGCTCCAGCGAACTTACGCCGACGAAAACGGTCGCCCTCAGTCCCGAGCGGAAGTTGTGCACGTGAAACAGTTGCTGGTCGCCGACGTAGACGGCTGGCGTCCACTCTCGAAAGAAACCGTCATACACTGTGCGCTCGCAGGAGCCAGCAAGTCCCAGGGCAATCTCGCGCAGGCGCACGACGATTTCAGATCGCCCCTGCTCCATTGCGTCCACCACTCCTTCCACCGTTGGAGCGTCCTTTGCCGGTGGCTTTAGCCTCTTACTCCGGACCATAGTCGAGCCCCCTCTTCATCCATATGTGCAGGTGATGAATCTTCACCAGCGTACGCTATTAGACTGTAATTAATTACTAACCTAAAAAAAACTAGAAAAGTAAAATATGTATGCTACCGTTTAGTCACCGATCGTAAAGGTCGCGTGCAACAGTCCAAGGAGCCTTTTTCTTGACCCGGAATAGGCTGTGAGCAGGCTTTGACGGATTTCCGTCGATTGGCCTGCTCACTTGGCTTCTGGAATTCAGTTCCATGCCTCTAGTCCGTCCTTCTGCCAATGAGCAACACCACAGTAGAACAGCCAAAAGAATTCAATTTTGCTTAGGGTACAGATGGCTTCTCTCCTAGCCTGCATCGGGAATATATTCTCACCTCAGCCGCGTTTAAACTGCAATATCAAACCTGCATGATTAGAATATATTTTTTATAAAAGTACTTGAAAAGTATAAAAATAGCGCACAGAAACCGATTGTATATCCGAACACTGTCCCATAATATTTACAGCACTCACCGTGCTAAGTCAGCACTATTTTCTCAAATGAGTAATCACCTAAATCCAAGGTAATTGTATTAGTCGTATATTTTTTCAGGAAAGAAGCTAATGGTTACCAAAACCAGATTTATTAAGTACGGAAACGTCTCCTCAGATTCAATCGAAATGCGCCGAGACCGTGAACGAATGGTCTACAAGATTAACTGCCCATACTGTGGCGGACTTTCTCTGGCGCTGTCTCCATATGCTGGCAATAGTAAGGCCGTCATTAAGACAAAATGTAATCAGGGACATCGCGTCTCCATCATTCAGCAAGACCACGGCGTAATAGTAGGCTGGCACTAAGGCCACAGGGAGACTCATCACATGGACTGGCATGGCAGCACTGTTTGTGTACTGGACGACGGGGGGCGACTCCATACAATTCATGGTGGAACTGCTAGACAGGCAGAACTACTGCGTGTTGCAGGACACCGATGTTGACCAGTTCATGACTACGATCGCCGATGTCGATCCAGAGTTGATTGTCATCCCAGAAACCGCACCGGCAACGGACGTGAATTTCATCCCCATGTTGAGGCTATTCACCGACAACATTATTGCGGTTACGGGCTGTAACGATGGTGTCTCTGCGGCATCAACCCTGATGCAGGGAGCCGATCTGTTTGTACCGCAGGCAATGCGGGACGCCGAGGTCATGGCCAGACTGGGGGTCTTCGAGAAGCGACTGTTAGCGCCCTCCGCATGAGGCTTCGGATAAGACTCCCCTCTTAGCCCGGTACAGGTGGCTGAGGATCTAACCTATCAACGCTGGCAGCATTCCGATCGATGATAATCGGTGGCTCGACGGCAAGACACCTAGGACAGTCGATTACTTCCCCCGGAGCAAACCGCACCTCTCCATTCGCATTCTCACCGCACCCCATCACGCCTTTATCCATAAACATAATTCTGTTAAAGCTTCGGAAAAAGGCAAAGATACCGTGAACTCTGGTGTCCTCGTTATCGACACGTGCGGGCACTAGCGCGCCATAGAGGCCCTTCTGCGGAGTTTCAGTAGGCTTGTACCACCAGACCCATCGATTTGGATCGGATTGAATCATATTCAACAAACACTTTAGGCTATGATCTGAGATCGATATGCTGCAGTTCAGGCTATCTCGTCGCACAAATTAGGATCCAGGCCAATAAGCAACGAGCATAACCGTTCGCAACCCAGATACGCTGTTGAAATCGTCTCTGAGAGGCTGCTGAACCACTCCTATTTCAGTCGCAATCCTACAACATCGTGTCGTGGTCCGTATACGATCACGATAAGAAAATTGGGCATATTTTCAGAGGTTGGTCATCAGATAGCAGCAAATGAAAAAAGGGCAGCCTGATTAATCAGGCTGCCCTTTTGTAAACGAAATGGGTAAGACTAGGCTATGAGCTGTAGAGCTCCCTTTTGCAGATCGGTCCTGATCCCCTGATACATGGAAAGATCCTTCTTAGAAGTGCCTAGATCCTGCTCCGCTTTGGTGTACTGGTCCTGCCACTGGCGAAGCTTCGCCTGCATTGACGCCTCTTTTGCGGAACGTTCTGCGTTACTCTGTCCGACTGGCGTCTTCCTCAAAATCATAAGGTCCAGCTTCGTGGACGCGGCGTCTGTGACGCACTGAGTCTGCGTGGTCTCCATCTTACTGACCGCCTCCTCGGCAGACTTAATTCGCCCATTTAGGCTCTCGTTGATCTTGGCTTTGACATCTTCAGCAAATCCCATTTTCAGTAATCTCCTTCTCCGATACACACCGGGGCGCTAACAACGACGCGAACGGCTCAAATAAAATATGCAGGCAGCACTGGTAATCTTTATGCCCAAATTGTGAAGTACCGAGCGAGTAAGACTCCCTTGGGCATTCCAAAACACAAAGCCACGCTACGCTTATATTTGTACTCCCTGATAGGTATGGACGGTCAATTACTTTTTGGTGATGTTATTAGATAAGTATAAAACTCGATCATTCATAGCTTTGCCCTCACCGGAGACAAGCACAAGGCTGCGAGGCGTCTTACACCCTCAAACAGGTATGCCAGCTAAGTTCTGAGCGAATAGCAGCAATTGAACGCTCTTTTATGCGACACAATATTCCATAGATTGGTGGCTTTCGTATGGAACAATCGCCGAAAACAATTAGCTGTAATCCGGCAAATAAAAAGAGGCCTGCTCAATGCAGGCCTCTCTAATAACAGGTCTCTTGTACTTGGGCTACCCCAGCTGGTCCGTCTCGTCCTGGACCGCTGCCCAATCGGCCACTTCGCGAATCTCGGCCAACAGCACTCGATCCACCACATCTTCGAAATGCTTATCGTACTTAACTTTGCCACACTTCAAGCAAATGAATTCCACCAGTCCATTCTGCGGATCATATCCCCAACCTTCATACTCCGTCAGAGTGGAGCAGTGACCACAGTACGAGGGCGGATAATTCGTCAAAGCGGTGCCTGATGTATCCAAAAATTGCTTAACTTCCAACTTTGCTTCACTCCACGTCAGGTTGCATTAATTTAATTATGGACACATTGAACTTATTTCGCACACGTAATTTAGGGTGTCTCTTCAACAGTTTTGTATGGCTTTCGTAACGCCAACAATTCGTATGCCGCTGGTTTGATCAAGCCCTGGCTGATGGGGATACCTACGCCTCGGGCTAATGTATCATTTCGCCCATAACGATGCTCTGAAGCCCGAGGACGGCTAGGGCATGGGGCCGACAGACAGAAGAAGATATGTGGACGGCAAACTGCGTTTCGAGGACTTCAGCATTCTTATGAAATTAAGCAGGCCAGCTTACTATTCGCACAGAAAAACGGAGATTATTTTCAAAGTATTATTCTTTTCAAATACTTATTGAATAAAAGAAAAAGTGCCCTGCCGTTACAATAGTAAGTTTGGTGAGTAAGACGCAGATTAGAAGAAAGCGGAGAATATGAGAAGGCCAGACGCATGATACACGCGCCTGGCCTTAAACAGATCGATATGTGGTAAGAGCTTAACCCTGGGCAGTTCTGTTGAGTTCTGCGCCTGCGGTAAAGCCTACGCGCTTGTGCGCTGGCACCGTAACGAGCTCACCAGACTTCTCGCCTCGGATGGGTCGGACCTTGCGCTCTTTTACGTTTCTTATTTCAAAGGCACCGAATCCCGTAAGGACAACCCTGTTGCCTGCTGACAGAGGCTCTTCAATGCTTTCGAGCACGGCCTTCAGTGCGGCCTCTCCCATTGCTCGATTTGCACCTAATTTAGCGGCAACCATACCAGTGATATCACTCTTTCTAAGAGTAGTAGCCATAATAAAACACTCCTCCATTAACTATTGGACTGTTAAAACCTAAACAATATTTCGGGGCCCGATGTCGTGTATGATAATGACCTGTTTCGTACTTTGTCAAGTACTTTTCTTAGATTTTACTGGAAGATACGTTCTAAACGATCAGATTCCACGAGATGCAGGCACGCGCAAGTCCGTTTATCGACGATTTACGCCTCTCAGAATTTTGAAAACCATTTCAAATACTGGACCAGCTTCAAAGGAAATCCATGGGGGTTAGCCGGTTCTTAGATGGGGCATTGGATTTCGCAATATAAGTTGGTGCCTGTAGATTGCAAATGCGCATTCAAAAAGAAAGCGACTCCACTGCTGCCTGAATGCCAAGAAATGCATTGGCGAAGAAGAGACCGGAAAAGCTATCACGCTTCGGCCAGCCACAACAATGCAAATGTTGGGCAATTTCTCTGACTTCCACTGTTGAGGTTGCCAATCAGAGTTAGTTATATTCCTTGGGAGTATTGGGGAGAGCGTCGGCGTTCACCATACCTACTCACCAGACCACAAAGAATAGGCTGATTTTATGACTGCACCCGTATTTCAAGGGTCCTATGATGTATTACAATTGGAGTGTCGGGAGGCCGCCATTGCAGCAGCCTACGCAGTAGGTTGCCTGCCTCGTCCTGTCGTCCTTTCCAGAAGTCCAGACGCTGAAGTTGGCAAGGGGCACCAGTCCAGGTGGCAGCCGGTGAAAAACTACCGGTCCCAAACAGACGACCAATAAAACCAAAAGTGGCGTGGCGCTGCTATCCTATTCATTACGCAACCTCTATCAGCACCTAGGACATGCAATGAGCACATTCTTGAACGGACCCAAGGTCTATCTTGTCTCCAAGCCATCTGTTGACTGGGACCAGATAGCGCAGTTTCTTGAAGACGAGGGCGTCCCACCTATTCCCGACAGCATTCGGGCAGGCGAAGACGAGTCGGTCGCTATCGCTGAGGTGTCCGCCCGCATGTGCTACATGAGCTACGGCAGAGGTCGCAAAGACATAGCAGACTTCATCAACAATCTGCTGAACTTCAAAGATGGCAGCGTATTCGAACACATTAACTACGGCTTTATTTTTACCGGCGTATCCCGCAGCCTAACTCACGAGCTAGTGAGGCACCGGGCTGGCTTTGCCTTTAGCCAGCGGTCCCAGCGATACGTGGACGAGTCCGACAGCAAATTCGTCATACCTCCCGCGCTACAAAATAGTAGCGACGGCTTCGATCATGCCAACGCCATTCTTACAGGCGCCCTTGAAAAGGCTTCGGAATCCTACAACGAGCTGGTAGACGCTTTGGGTGAAGCCCTGCCTAGGGAGAAGTTCGACTCCGAAAGGGATCACCGTAAGGCCATCCGACAGGCAGCACGCTCCGTCCTGCCAAATGCAACGGAAACGAAAATTTTCGTCACGGCCAACGTTCGAGCCTGGCGGCATTTCTTGGAAATGCGATCGACATCGTTCGCTGACACGGAGATACGCAACCTGGCGATTACTGTCCTGGAGATCCTTCAAAAGGAAGCCCCGCTTCTTTTCGGAGACTTCACCTTCGACACCATGTCGGACGGCAGCAGAATCGCCTCTCCCAAGTACTCCAAGGTCTAGCCAGCGCCGAACTTCCAGCCCTAGTCATGCGCCGGTGGATCGCATGTTTAAGCGAACGCAACAAGCTAGCGAAGGCCCCTTGCCCCCTGCTAAAGTTATGCGTCTGAACAGACTGTATGCGGTGCGCGTGATGCAGCTACGCATCCGAGACATATCGCTATCAAACTGCGCGTGGTGTCGTTCTACATAAAGATAACTTTGCATTTGGACCCAAACCATGATTGAAAAAATAAACCGGATCGCCAGGGAACTAAGCCTGCCTTCGCGAGGCGTGGAATCAATTACGGCCCTCCTAGACGAGGGTGCCACGGTGCCGTTTATCGCGCGCTATCGCAAGGAGGCCACCGGCAGCCTGGACGAGGTTCAGATTCTCGACGTCAAAGAACGGCTGACCCAACTGCGCCAGATGGACGAACGGCGTGATGCCATGGTGTCGTCCCTGGTTGAAAGAGGCCTTCTTACAAAAGAGCTAAGCCGCTCCCTCGACGACGCACAGACACTCACAGAGCTTGAGGATATTTACCTGCCTTATCGACCCAAGCGACGCACCAGGTCGACTCAGGCTATTGAGAAGGGCCTTGAGCCACTGGCCCTGCTGCTCTGGGAGCAATCAGGCATCAATCCAGAGAACGAGGCAGAGTCCTACGTCGATGACGACAAGGGCGTTGCCGACATTGATTCGGCGCTGGCCGGGGCTCGCGACATCATGGCCCAGTGGGTCAGCGAGGACGCCGAATCGAGAGGAAGCATTCGTTCTCTTTATGAACGCCAGGCCGTCCTACGCTCCAGGGTCGTCAGCGGTAAAGACGAGCAAGCAGAGAAGTTCCGCGATTACTTCGAAGCGGAGGAGCTCCTGGCAAATGCTCCTTCCCACCGGGTGCTAGCGATCTTCAGAGGCGAGGCCGAGGGTATGTTATCGGTCAGGATACAGCCATCTGAAGACCAGGCCATAGCTATGCTAGATGATCACGTTCTTCATGCGCAGAACTCTGCCGCAGAGCAGGTCCAGAGCAGCATACGAGATGGATACAAGAGGTTGCTGGGCCCATCAATCGAGACCGAAGCTCGCAACGCAGCCAAGGCCCGCGCCGACAAGTCAGCAATCGATGTTTTCGCAGCCAACCTTCGCGAACTGCTGCTGGCGGCCCCCATGGGAGAAAAGGCAGTCATGGGTCTTGACCCTGGATTTCGCACTGGTGCAAAGCTGGTGTGCCTGGACAGCCATGGAGAGCTAATTCACTCCGACACCATATTCGCCCTTACTGGAGACAACCAGGCGAAAAAGGCAGCATCGACAGTTCGAGAACTGGTGAAGCGGTTCCGAATAGACGCCATCGCCGTCGGCAACGGCACTGGCGGGCGCGAAACCGAGTCTTTTCTACGGAATCTAGAGCTGGGGCCGGACGTCGCAATAGTCTCCGTCAACGAGAGCGGTGCCTCTATCTACTCCGCCTCGGCGGTGGCCCGGGAGGAGTTCCCAGACCAGGACATCACCGTGCGCGGAGCCGTCTCCATAGGTCGCCGCCTTCAAGACCCACTGTCGGAGCTGGTGAAGCTAGATCCTCAGTCAGTAGGCGTCGGACAGTACCAGCACGACGTAGACCAGTCTCTGCTCAAGCAAAAGCTGGACGAGGTTGTGACCAGTTGCGTAAACGCCGTGGGAGTGGACGTAAATACGGCCAGCCGCCACATACTGACCTACGTCTCCGGCATAAGCCCTCGTTTAGCAGATAACGTCTTGGCCTACCGAAGGGAACACGGCCCATTCAAGTCTCGGACTGGCCTGAAAAAGGTCAAGGGTCTGGGTACGAAGGCCTTTGAGCAGGCGGCGGGCTTTCTGAGGATCAACGGCAAGAACCCGCTGGATGCCAGCGCAGTTCACCCGGAGCGCTATCGTGTTGTGGAGAAGATGGCCAAGGACCTGAAGGCCTCTGTGCCCCAACTCATGTCAGACGCCGTGGTTAGAGGCCAGATCGAACTGAAGCGATACGCCAGCGATGACCTCGGCCTGCCAACACTGCAAGACATCATGGCCGAACTCGAACGGCCGGGCCGCGACCCTCGACAGCAGTTCGATGCCTTCCACTTTGCCGACGGCGTCAACTCCATGGACGACCTGAAACAGGCCATGGTAATTCCAGGCATCATAACCAACGTCACCGACTTCGGCGCCTTCGTGGATATAGGGGTGCATCAGGACGGCCTCGTGCATATAAGCAAGCTGGCGGACAGCTTCGTCAACAGACCCACCGACGTGGTAAAGGTGGGCCAGACCGTTACGGTGGCGGTTATGGAGGTGGACAAGGCCCGCCGCCGAATCTCCCTCTCCATGAAGAAGGGCGACATCCTGGTATAATGCCGTAAAAATCGCCAAAGATCGGGGGCGAGGCATTATGCCGGAAGCACCAGACCTCGAAGTAATAAGAGAATACCTCACCGACCACGTCGTCGATGCGGACATAACGGAAGCCTCCGTCATCAAGCCCAGCGTACTCAGGTCCCTTGCTGGCGACATGACAACGGACATCCTGGGGCGGTCACTGGAGTTCGTAGAACGGCAAGGTAAGTTTCTTCTCATACGCTTGTCTTGCGACCGCATGCTAGTCATCAATCCCATGCTTACCGGTATGTTCCAGCACTGCGCACCCAAGACCCGCGTTTTCAAGCGCACCTGCATCACCTTCGACCTATCCGACGGCACCCAGTTGCGCTACCTGGACGACAAGCAGATGGGTCTCTTTTATTACATACGGTCCGACCAGCTTCACGAGGTTCCGCGCCTGAGCGAACAGGGGCCAGACGTTTTGGAAGGCATGACCTTGGAGGAATTTCAGCAACGGCTCAAGAGATTTCCCGGCGAGATCAAGGGCATCCTGACCAGAGGCGCGGTGCTATCCGGCATCGGTAACGCCTACTCCGACGAGATCCTTTTCGATGCACAGATCTACCCCTTCCGAAAGCGCAAGTCCCTTTCCGACGAAGAGCTACAGCGCATCCTGGACAGCTCACGCCCGGTAGTGGAGGATGCCATTCCCCTCCTGCGAAAGCGCATGGCCGACAACATCCACGTGAAGGTCCGCGACTTTCTCAAGGTACACAACAAGGGCGGAGACCCCTGCCCTCGCTGCGGCCATCAGATCAGCGAGATCACGGCCAACAAGCGCATCACCAGCTACTGCCGCCAGTGCCAACCGGGTATGCTGCTGCGAAATTAATTCATATATCAAGCCCGGTCCCGCTCGTTTCAGGCGGTCACATACGCCGACGCCCGTCAACGCATATCAACTAAGGAGCAGACGCCATGACCGAAGGCCAACTCAGAGTCACCCTCTTGGGAACGTGTACACCTAGCCCGAGAATCGACCGCTTTGGCATCAGCACGTTGATCGAAGCTGGCGACCAGAAGCTAATTATCGACTGTGGTCGCGGGGCAATCCAGAGGTTGGAACAACTCGGCATCTCCTTCAATGACGTAGACAAGCTATTCCTTACGCACCTTCACTCCGATCACATCGTAGGCATACCCGACCTTCTTCTCACTGGCTGGATATTCGGAAGACGCGTGCCGTTCCGAGTATGGGGACCGGACGGGACTCGAAACCTCATGTCTCACCTGGTAAAGGCATTCGAGTTCGACATTCACATCCGACGAGACGTTGACGAGATGCTTCCCGCCGAGGGGGTACGCGTCTAGATTGTAGAGGTCGAAGAGGGCTTCACGTATGAAGAGGACGGACTCAAACTCACCGTGTTCGAAGTCGACCACCACCCTGTCGAGCCAGCCTTCGGTGTTCGCATAGAGTATCAGGACAAGATAGTCGTGTTGTCTGGTGACACACGGCCATCAGAAAACCTGATTAAGTTCGCCCACGGCGCAGACCTGCTGATACACGAAGTAGCCGCGCCCAGAGAGTTCGTGGAGCGCACGAAAGGCCGATTGCCACCTGAAGCAGCAGAAGGTCATCACTCACCATACCGCCCGCAACAAGCAGGCGAAATCTTCAGTCGTGTGCGACCAAAGCTTGCGGTTTACTCTCACTTCTCTGCCGGCGAGGCTGGCATCGAGGAAATATTAGTGGACACCAGGGAAACATACGACGGTGCCTTTGAAGTTGGATACGATCTGATGACTATCGAAGTGGGCGACGAAGTAAAGGTTGTAAAAAACCCTGCTCTTGAGCGTTAGGTCGGCGAACGACTAAGGCTGTGCATGCCTAGGCCAATTCACCGCGGCGCGATGCCCAAAATCCCGTCCGCCTACCTACTCGGAAGAAGAAATTAGCTCCTGCTGATAGGGCTCGAATATGGACAGGCTGGTCAACTCGTGAAGCTTGGCCCGGTGCGACGAGTTGGGAGCGTGACGCCCGTAAACCCAGTCCTCCACCGTCTTCCTAGGCATCTCCAACTCATCGGCCATCAAGCCAACGTCGCCATGAAACACGCTGTCGTCAAGCCACTGCTTTAACGCGTTGGCATCGTCTGAGTAGTGCCGATTTCTCCCGGCAGGCCGGGCACTCTTGCCACGGAAATTCAGGTAGTACTTGCTGGGCGTAGGGCCATCCTGGTTCTGATACTTACTCTCACGCTTTCCGTGACCGTATGGCCTCTCTACGGGGCTTGTAAGCTGGTAGAAGGATATCTGAGCAATGGGCATGCCAGCGTAGAGCGTAATCGGCAATGGCGATACGTTGCTGAACTCCAGAACGATACCGCCCTTGAAACCCGGGTCAATAAAGCCAGCAGTGGAGTGCACAAGCAGGCCCAGCCGTCCCAGGGAACTCTTGCCGTCCAGGCGACCCATAAGGTCGACAGGCAGTTCGATGTGCTCCTCGGTAATGCCCAGCGCAAAGGAGTTTGGGTGAAGAATGAAAGGAGCTAACGGGTCGATCACTAGGAGTTCCGTGAGGTTTTCCAAGGGCTGCCTTACGTCGATCATTGGGTAACGGTCCTGCCGAAACACCCGAATCTTATCACCTAGCCGGAGGTCTATGCTGACGGGCTGAACGGCTTCATCTACATCGCAGGGGTCCACCACAAGGTGCCCGCTGTCCAGAGCCTTCTTGATATCAACGTCGCTAAGTATCACCGCCGGAACTCCTCTGTATTACGCCTACCAGATCGGCATTCCAAGCGAGCAAATTCGCCCTGCCCATCATTCAAAACACATTGGGTATAATAGCATTGGAACTGCCTAGTTTGCGCGGTAAAGTGGCTGGAAATGGAACTTGATAACGAGCTAACAGAGTGGCATTCGTCCCCGAGACGGTTCTTCGGGAAGCAGATCGACGTTACCGTTGATGATGGCGGCGTGCAAAAGCCTATCGCCTTCGCATTCGACGACGAGTCCCATGACATCAAGCTGATCTTGCACTACCGCGAGGACACCGACTTTGGCAAGGGCCATCGGGGAAGTCACAGGTGGTGGCAGCGGCATCATCGCAACTACTATCGCGTAAAGACCACTAACAACGAGCTATTCGAGATCTACCACGACCGCGGCGCCTCCACCGAGCACCGCGACGTCCGCCAATGGTACTTGACCCGCCAGTTTTAAGCCCTGGCATATATTAAAACCCAATTGCTAACCAGGGAGTGACCCCTGGTCACCTTTTTTAGGCAAGAAGTTACTCGTTGAGAGAACAGGCCTACCTAGTTCTTTCTCAAGATTCCTCCGCGCATCTCCTGCGATTCTCCCTCAAAAAGTAGTTCTCCATCATTCTTGTTCGTCATATCTAAATTTCCGCCGCTCTGGGATCAAATCCATCAGGTACCCAGTCTTACAATTTATCGCAATTGCCGATTGGTGCCCTACTCGCACTTGGTGTAGCCACATTCGAGGCAGCGAATGCAGCCTTCCTGGTGGACTACACGGCCTGCGCACTTGGGACAGGCTGTGCCGTTTGCGACATGCGAACTAGCTGCAGGCAGGGCTGGCTCTGCTTCACGGAACATGTCCGGCTGCGAACCACCACCGTCGTCAATCAGCGCAGGGCTCATGCCCTCGATGTGACGCCTCAGCACGTGAGCTACGCCGTCCTCTGCTGAGCGAATCAGCACACCGTTGTCCCACACAGGCTCCGACGTGATGCCGCTAAGCTGCTCGATGATAATGTCTGGTGCAACGCCGGCCCTGAGGCACAGCGACACCATACGAGATATGCCCTCCAAGTGAGCAGGCTCGCTGCCGCCCGCCTTGCCGATGTTCGTGAACAGCTCGAAGGGCTTACCTCTTTCATCGAAGTTCACCGTGACGTACATGGTGCCGTGACCGGTACGCACACGCTCCGTCACACCACGAACAATGTCCGGGCGCGACCTGGGGAACAGCAGGCTCCCAGCATCCTGATTCTGCAACGTGACTCCGTCGGGCGTCGCGTCCTTGCCTGTTACCAGCACCTGAATCGACTTGGAGCCATCGCGGTACACCGTCACAGCTTTGCACTTCGTCTCCCACGCCAGCCGGTATGCGTCCTTGACGTCCTGCAACGTGGCGCTGTTGGGCAGGTTAATGGTCTTGGAAACCGAGTTAGTGACATGCTTCTGCCACATGGCCTGCATGTTCACGTGCGCCTCGGCGCTTATGAGCATGGACGTCCGGAAGGTGTCGGCGTCGATGCCGTTCTCACCGAATATGCGCTCGGCGTCATCAGGGCCGTCAGCCAGCTGACCGACGATCTCTCTGACCTTTTCCTCCGAGCCAAGGCGATCGAGCAAGGCCTCCCAGACCGACTTGGGCGCGTCCAGCAGACGAGCGCCAGCCTCTCCTGAGCCCTCGCCCTCGCTGCCTGACCAGAGGACGTTGGACCACCATGCATTTGCGAAGTGCGGCTCGATGCCCGAGGAGCAGTCCGCCAGCCTGCTGATGGTGCCTGTAGGAGCAATGGTGATTACGCTGGAGTTGCGCACCGGAGGCAGTCCCCGCTCTTTCAAAGCAGAGTCTTTGTACTGCGGGAAAGGGCCGCGGTCCTTGGCAAGGTTGGCCGACTCGTTCCAGGCCGTGTCGTGAATGAACCTGCCGACCTCGTCCGCCAGCGCCAACGCACCGTCGGAGTCGTAGGGCAAGCCCATACGGATCAGCGCGTCGGCCCAGCCCATAATGCCCAGGCCTATGCGTCGCGTCTGCAAGTTAACCTCACGCAACTTGGGCAGCGGGAACTGGTTCACCTCGATGACGTTGTCCAGAAAGCGGACGCCGGTGCGAACCGTCTCCTCTAGTAGCTGCCAATCGAAGGTCTGGCCGTCGATGTGCTTGTCCAGGTTTATCGAACCCAAACAGCAATTGCCATAGTTCTCTAAGAACTCCTCGCCGCACGGATTGGAGGTCTGAATATCGCCCATCTGCGGGTTGGGCTGCGTATCCCAAACTCGGTCGATGAACACAACACCAGGGTCGCCGGTCATCCACGCCGACTCACAGATCTCATTCCACAGGTCGCGAGCCCTGACGGTGCCGCTAACGATGTTGGTAGGGCCGTCACCGGAATTGCGAGGGTTGATCAGCTCCCACACCTCATCGTTGTCCACAGCCCGCATGAAGTCGTCTGTTATCTGCACGGAGATGTTGAAATTCTGCAGGGTATTGTCGTTGTCCTTGCAGTGAATGAACTCTTGGATATCGGGGTGGCTGATGAGAAGCTGCCCCATGTGCGCGCCCAGCCGGAAGGAGCCCTGCGTCAGCGTGGCGCCAACGGCCGAATACAGCTTCATGACGGCGATAGGACCACAGGCCTCTCCGTGGGTGGTCGCGATGCGGTCGCTCTTGGGCCGCAGCTTGGAGAAACCAAAGCCGATTCCGCCGCCCCACTTCTCGATCATGGCCGCGTCGCTGGCCACCTCCATAATGGAGTTCATGTCGTCCTCGGGCGACACAACGAAGCAGGCAGAGAGACAGCCCTTGCCATCGGTGCCGGCGTTAACCAGCGTCGGCGAGTTGGGCAGGAACTTCAGCGAAGTCATGAGGTTGTAGAAGCGCGTCTGCCATTGCTGCTGCAACGCGGGCGTCTTCTCGCCCTGCGAAATAGCGTTGGCCACTCGGCGGAATAAACCCTCGGCGGTCTCCGTTGCCTCGCCGCTAGCGTCCCTCCTAAGGTAGCGCTTTTCCAGAATGACCATAGCGTTATCTGACAGTCGTAGCTCATGGGAAGCGGCTGAATTATCAGTTGAGGTCATATCGTACTCCCCATCCACCGGCACACCGGTATTTATCTGCAATCCAGACATCACCTCAGCGAGCTTCTCGCGAGAAATCCCATGGGTGTCCAGCAACTTCTCCACGTCACTGGTCAAAGCCTGCGGCACTGCATTCGCCGCGCCTTGCGATTCATTAGCGGATGAGCCAGGCTCTCCGTCTGAGTTGCGGTCCTTTAACACGATTTTCTCCTGTGCATTTTATATAAAATTAAAAAGTTCTGATACTCAGCATCACCCCGGTCAACCGCAAGCGATACTATGGCAGGTTATCTCATACACTCGCTTGCTATAAGGATATAAAACAGCCTCATTTCCCAAACTAGTCGTGAGCCTGACTATTGCCGAAAGAATAACATAAATACGAACAATTGTTCCTAGGATTGGAAAGGCCCTTAGAGATAGTTGTCTAAGAGACTAGGCGGTGGGGTCGCCGGCTGATTTCTTGGGGCGACCCCTGCGACGTCTGACAGGCGAAGTGCCGTCCTCCACGTCGTCCAGGAATGAGAGCTGATTAGTAGGAACGACGGGCGCTGAGTTCCTGGGCTCCAGGAGCGCCTCAATCTCTTCCTTAAAGCTCTCGATGTCGCGAAAGTCCCTGTATATACTGGCAAACCGGATGTAGGCCACCCTGTCCACGTCCCGAAGCCGGTCCATGACCAACTCGCCAATGGCGTCGGACGGGACCTCGGCCTTACCAAGACTGACAAGTTCAGCCTCAATGGCCTCAGCCATCTTATCGATGCTGCCCGTGGGCAGAGGGCGTTTGGCACAGGCCTTGTTAAGGCTCCCCCAGAGCTTTTCGCGGTGGAAATCCTCGCGCCGTCCGTCACGCTTTATGACCATCACAGTGTTGGTCTGCACACGCTCGTAAGTGGTGAACCTGCGGCTGCAGGATAGGCACTCCCGGCGGCGTCGTATGCCATCACCGGAGTCCCGTGAGTCGATCACCTTGGAGTCGTCATTATCGCAGAACGGACAGAGCATCTGGTGCCTTAATTTAATCTCGCCAATTAATCCCATAACCACAACTTGTGGAAATGTAATGTAAAGCTACCACTAGATATTGAGTTGTGTCAACGTGTTGTGGTACGTTCTGAGCGGTCGGTTTTTCGAATTTAATGGACAGAAGAATTGTGTCGGCTTGACATTATTCCGTACGTTTGTTCTACTACGAATACCAGCCCATTACACTACTGTAAATATGACGGCAGGCTGGAGAAATAATGGCGAAGGCACAACCTAAAGAATGGCCGGATTGGAACCGGAAGCGCGACCCCGAACTCTGGGACTTCTATGCCGAGCAGCTTCTAGAGCCTGGCTGGGCTGGCGAGCTTACAGAGTCTGAGTTCGATTACCTGGAAGCCAAGCTCAAGCGGTACAAAAGACTAAGGACCAAGTGGGGATTTGTCGGACTCGAAGCCATCTTATCCCCGGAAGCCATTCAGACGGTGGCCATGTCCGGTGATCCCGAAGACCCATCCTTTAATGCAAGCCTGGTCAAGGGCACAGAGCCGGAGCTAGAGGGCGAGGGCGAGGGCGACGCCAAGAGCATAAAGGCCTCCGCCTAGGCTCGATTAGCTAAAGCAACCTGCCTCCTAACCTAAATTTGGCGCTCTCTTGGGAATGCCCTTGTGATTCGCTAGCCTGCACACGAAGCCAGCGCACTAATCAGCTTATCCGTAAAAATCAGCCAGTTCCGGATACCCTGGTGTTCAGAACTATTCAAAAAATCTTGATGGCCCAGGTCAGGGTGATCAATCCCCAACATAGGCCTTACACAACTCCCACCACCGCACATCCCTAAAGAAGGAAACACAAATGGTTAGCTTAAATAGACTGATGCTTATTGGCAACGTCGGCACCGACCCGGAGATGCGCTACACCCCCAATGGCAAGGCGGTAACCACCTTTCGGTTAGCCGTCACGCGCCGCTTCAACGGGCAAGACGGCGAGCGGCAGGACGACACCGAGTGGTTCACCACCGTTACGTGGAACGCCCTGGCCGAGCAGTGCAGCCAATGGCTAACCAAAGGGCGTCGCGTCTTCATAGAGGGCCGCCTTAAAAGCAATACCTGGACCGGTGCCGACGGCGTGGCCCGATTCGGCAACGAGGTTATCGCCTCCCGCGTGCTCTTCCTGGACCGCGGAGAAAACCAGCCCAACAACTCGAACCAGCAACAACCCGCAGCTCGCGAGCCAGTTGCCGCCCAATCATCCGCACAGCCTCCTTCTGAAGAAGACCTCCCCTGGTAATCTTTTGAATAATAAAAGCGACTTGCATGCTCTGGATGGCTATCCGACTCATTGAGCATGCATTTGCCTGGTCTTCTCCAAGCGATAGAATATAATCGCCAGCTATGCCGACTTCATGCCGCTCCACTACAGCGCTATTAACACCCATCGACCATAGCTAATTATTCAAAAAGCAAGGATGTGAAATGGAAAAAAATACCCTTAGCCCGTCTAGCATTCACCAGCCCTTTAGCTCCTACTCCCACGGCATTTCCGTCGAGGGGGCGCAGCGAATCATCTTCTGCGCGGGTCAGGTCGCTGCCGATCCGGAAGGCACCATTGTTGGAGAGGGCGACTTTGAGGCTCAGGTTGATCAGGTAATGACCAACCTTAAGGCCGTCTTGGCGGAAGCCAACGCATCACTGGAAGACGTGGTGCAGATAACCATGTACGTGGTGGGCACGGAGAACGCCCCCAAGGCCAGGATAATCCTGCGGAACCACTTCGACCACATTCGACCCGCTAGCACCCTGTGTGTTCTAGCGGGCCTGGCGGATCCCCGCCTGATGGTGGAGATTACGGCCTTCGCCGCGGTGGGCTAGGCAGTCTGCGTAAGCAAAGACGAACCAGACCTTAGCGCACTTGTTATGCTCGACGACTGGAAATCGAACTTAGTGGACGCTATGAAAGCATCAGAGGTTGCGCCAGTGTACGATCCCTTATCGCGTTTCCGCTTTCACCTGGGCACGCAGATTAACTAACACTTTGTCGGACACATCTGATGAATAATAAAAAGGGCAGGTTTATGACCTGCCCTTTTTCTCTGCCGATATTTAGACGAAGCTACTTGGCTACGAAGTCGAACTGCTCGTAATTGCCGCCGGTTATCGAGACAGGGTCCAGACCCATCCAGCGGTCCAAGATGGTGGAATAGGTGCCACGGAAGTCGTTAGTGAAGGCCATGTCTCCCTGCACCTGCTTGCCCTCTTCCAACGAAGGAAACTCGCCGTAGAAACCGCCCTCGATATCGCCGCCGATTACGAAAGCCACTCCTCCTGAGCCATGGTCTGTCCCTGCGCCGTTGTCCCTGATTCGCCTGCCGAATTCGGAGAACAGTAGGACCACCGTGTCCTTGTCCGTACCGTGTTCCTTCATGTCGTCCATGAAATCGCTAACAGCACCCGACACATCGCTCCACAATTTCGCATGGGAGTTAATCTCCGACGCATGGGTATCGAAACTGCCGTGCTGCGTGTAGAAGACGCGTGTGCCCAGATCGGCCGTCATCACCTGGGCAATGGACTTCATATTCTGAGCTATGGGGTTGTCGCCGTACTCCACGCTGGACGAGTAGCGCTGGGGTGCGATTCGCAACGTATCGGCGCCCTTCAGAGCGTCGGTGCCGGTCTGCGAGATAAACTTGGCGATTACGTCCTTGCCCGCACCACCGTACATCTGAGAGAAGGCCTCTAATGCCAGGTTCCGCGCCGCGTCGTCTTCGATATCAGGGAACAGCCCGTACGTCTCCAGGTTGCCCACCGATGCAACAGGCACACCCTGCGCGTACAGCGCTCGCGGAAGGCCACGTCCAAAGTTCACGCCGGTCAGCACGTTCTCCGCCTTGGGATCCAGGTCACGTATGGCTTTGCCTAGCCAGCCTTCCAGCGCGACCTGTTCGCTTTCAGCTGTGTGCCACACATCCATGGAGCGGAAGTGCGACCTGTTTGGGCTGGGGTACCCCACCCCACAAATGACGGCGACTTTCCCATCATCCCAAAGACTCTTGATCGGCGCCATGCTGGGATTAAGCCCCAGCTTGTCGTCCATTTTGAGGACCTCATCTTGGGCGATGTTTACGTAAGGTCTATTGTCGTAATAGTTGCCATCCGTAAAAGGTATGACAGTGTTCAGTGCGTCGTTGCCACCTGTAAGCTGTAGCACAACGAGGTTTTTCTTCCTTTTGCCGTTAGTCGCCATTACGCCCCTCCGTGTCCTGTCCACTACTTGATATTCCTAAATCAAATCGTATGTCCGAAACGTCCAGCCGCCTACGCTCTCTGGTAAATCTGCAGCCGGTGCCGGTTGCTCTCCGTAACGTAGAGCCTGCCCTCAGAGTCCAGCTTCACCGATGTAGGTGCCCAGAAATACTTCTCTATGTGAGACGAGACCTCATGAGGATCGTCCACGAAGAAGTCGATATCCTTAGCCATATCGGCGTTTGCGCGTGCCTGGGCCTCCTCCACGTTGATGCGCAGGAAGTCCTCTGCCCAGCGAGAGTCAGTCGCCTCCCCTCGAAGGCCTTGAATGAAATTGCCCTTCAAATCGAAGATTTGAATGCGCTCATTACCCCAGTCGGCGACGTACATAAAACCCTCTGAATCTACGGTCACACTGGCGGGCCTGTGAAGCGCACCTTCGCCTCTACCCGACGTACCATAGCTGGTGATGAAGGTGCCGTCGCTGGCAAATCGCTGTATACGATCGTTGCCCCAGTCGGCGACGAGGACGTCTCCGTTGCTGACCACCGTGATTCCCCACGGCAGATCGAACTGTCCATCTCCGGCGCCCTTGGAACCGAAGCCTGAGAGATAAACGCCGTCCCTGGTAAATCGCTGCACCCGGTTATTCTGATGGTCTACAACCAGCAGGTTGCCTTCGGTATCCAAGGCCAACCCTGACGGACCATCCATCTCGCCTGGATCTGCGCCTGTCTTGCCCCATGAGCCGGTCGGCTTCCAGTCCGAATCAAAGGTAACAACCCTGTTGGTGTACTCGTCGGCCACATAGGTATTGCCTTCAGTGTCACGAACGATGGCAGTAGGCCACACGAATTGGCCATCGCCAGTGCCGTGCCCACCAAAGGTCCCGAAGTACTCACTCTCAAGATCGTACACGGTAACCCGAAGCCCCCTATCGTCGCCGTCCAAAGAGCGGCTGACCGTGTAGAGCTTTCCATCGGCATCAATCGCCGTGTCGACAGGGTAGTAAAAGCCGCGCCCCTCCATTGTCGACAACCCGATAGAGTGACTGTAACAGAGTCTATTTTGTAGTTGGCTTATAGTCATTGCACTGCCTCTTGCTCGCTTCGCCATATCCTTACGCTATTGGCTGGCTTATGACCTCTGGAATTCGTGACTGGCGGCAACCATCTGGAACAGCTGCGCTATACGTTGCTGAGCAGCATCGCCGACACTGTCCGGATTGACCTCAAGCTCTCCACCCTGAACGGCAAAGTTCTCCAAAGTCTCCCTGGTGCCGTCCGACACCGTCACAACGCCCATGACGTCGAGACAGCCGTCAACCAGCCGCGACGGGGATATGACGCCGTCGCTGGTCGAGGCTACTCGATCGATCATCCGCCGAACACCAGGCTTGCTAACATCACCCAGCTGCCCTGTCGCGAAGTTCAGCCGCTCCACCAAGGTACCGGTGTCGATCCACTCCGCACCCTGATGCCAGCCCTCGACGCTGGGAGGGTTGATCAGGAACTGTCCCATGAATACCATCTGGAGCGCCCTATCCAGGATCTCCTTGCGAGGCCTGTCGAATTCGCCTGTGAGTCGAAGAACGCCTGCCACTAGCTCGGCAGGACTCTTCACCTTGATGAACCAGCTGTCGTCTGCCTGGAAAAATTCCGAGGTAAGCAGCACCCGCAGCATGGCAGTAATGTCGTAGTCGCTATCAAAGTAAGCCTTAACGAGGAGCTCAATCGCCGCCGGGTCACGTGGCTCGTTGTAGGGCCACTGAGATACGGGCGGCTCTTCGGCCACGAAGAAATCGTAAAGATGTCTGGCAATAAAGCGGGCCGTGGATTCCTGTTGGCAGATAAGATCGACGATATCACCGCCATCGAAGTTACCCGACTGGCCCAGGAAGCTCTTCTCATCGTAGTCATGGTCTTCTGGATCGAACTGGAAGTGCCAGGCGATCCTTCCGTAAGGCCAGATGGAGTCGCGCTCGGCACGCAAGGCCATGTATTCCTTGTTGCCCAGCGTCCAACCGGTGAACGCCCGTGACGCCTCTTTTATGTCCTCTTCCGTGTAGTTGCCCACTCCCAAGGAGAACAGTTCCAGCAACTCACGGCCAAAGTTTTCGTTGATTGCGCCCTTGTGGTTATCGTGGTTATCCAGCCAGACAATCATGGCCGGGTCCTTCGCTAGCTCCAGCAGCAGCGTCTTAAAGTTGCCCATGCCATAGTGTCGGAACATCCGTATCTGGTCGCTGAGCACCTTGCCGTTGGTAATCTTGGGGTAGCCAGTAGCAAAGATGGTGTGCCAGAAGAGCGTCATCTTCTCCTGTAACGGCGCGGAGGTAGAGATCATCTTGTAAAGCCAGTATGCTCCCGGATTCTGCTGACCCATCATGCCTGACTGCTCGTGATGGTAGCGCCGGATAAGCTCATCGGGAATTGTCTTTACGTCGGTGGGATTGAGAAGGCCTTCCACCACGGCATCATACCCACTGGCAGCGTACTGCTCCAGCTCGTCCCTTGTTGCACCAAAACCCGCCCTACGCATAAGGTGGGCGATTAGCTCTACTTCGCGCTTCGTCTGGACAACCATGACGCCTCCTCTATCAACCTGCCGGAGTTTGCCATCCCAGCACTATTCCGACTCATTTCATGGAATTTTATCACCAATGCTCGCTATAAAGCGAGAAAAGTCAAATTGAATGGCGGTAGTGTACCACAAGCGGCGAATATCGAGAATGACCCGTCTATGACGTAATCAGCGAAAAGTTACAACCGAGGAAAGACCATGATAGTCAGGTCGCTGAACTCTGCTTCCTCTTCGGCCAATGCACCTAACGTGTACTCTTGCATGCTCTCATCGTCATGGCACAGCCGCTGCAACACATGCATCGACAATTGGGGAGAGATGCCTCGTTCAAGCAACATCTTCGCTATACCCGCTGGCATTAGCTCATACGGACGCGGCAGCAGCAGCACGTTGCGCTTGCCCGCCTTCAACATGTTCTCAAGCTCGTCCATCGATTCATCGTTGCCGGCCCTGGCATGCAAGGTAATGAAAATGGACTCCTCCATGTAGAGTCCAAGACGCGAGCACGCCACTTGCACCGAGCTAATGCCGGGAATCAGCACGGTCTCATCAACACGGCGTTGCACTCGCTCCACCAGCTCTCTGGCTGAGAAATTAAGGTCGCCCCAAGCGCAGACAACGCACTTCTTGCCCTCCGCTGCTCGCGCCGCCACCACATCCAGCACTTCCTCCTGATCGCGATACCGCATAGGCAACGCCTCGCCCTTGATCCACCGACTAATGGGCTTGAGCACCGTCTCGAAGCCAGCCACAACGTCGGCCTCTGCGATGGCATCCTTGGCCTTCAGCGTTAACAGGTCGGGATCGCCAGGCCCAACACCCAGCACCGTTATCGTCGTCAAATCCTTAATCCCTCTCTCTTCGCTATTGCGGTAACTCCACCGCCTATTACTCGCTGGCAGCGCACAGACTTTAGGCCTGCCAGCCGCTCCCACGCTAAGGACGCTGCGCGCCGCACTTGCATATCATCATCTTCGACCAGCATTCCGATCACCGTACCACTATGGGCCACGTTCACGCCCGCGGCACCGATCTCCGACGCTAGCGCGATTGCGTTCTCCAACTGGGGCTTATATAGAATCGCCTGGTTGGCCCGAGCGCTCATAGTGCTGCCCCTGCCAATCTTCTCAACATCGGACTCCTGAATTCCCTGCGAGATCAGTTCCACCGCCTCGCGCAAGACCTCTTCAGAGCTTATCAGTGATGCGGAAACGTCCACGTTGTTGAATTGAAGCGTATCCACCGTTCCGCCAAAGTCCAGAATGACGACCCGCATGGGTGGAGGATCGCCCAACTTCTGCGCATAGCTGCCAAGCCGATGGTCAAACCGGGTTATGCCGGAATACATAAGGCCGTCGCTAGGCTCGATTCGCAATGCTATTTCTGCGATCACATCGTCACTTACAGGCCTGCCCGCAGCGATTGCCGTCGCAACCACGGTCGCAGCCACATCGGCGGTACTGCTGGCCATGCCCTTGCCCCGAGGCAGCGGACTCTTCAGATAAAGCTTGGCATCAAGCCGATCACCAATGCCCAGAAATTCCAACGTATACTGCAACGCCAGCGCCGCCTTTGACGATGCCGACGGGGCTGATATTTTGCCGTCGCCTTCTCTCCATTCCACTGTGGCAGTGGCGTAAAGATCAATGGGACAGGTCAACAGGAAGGTGACGCCATCCAGCATGCCTTGCGCCAGCTCTCCGCATGTTCCCGGAGCGACGGCTGAGGATGTCGCCAAAGTTGTTTGTGTATCGGTCATAGACAGCTCAATCGATCTGATCCACAGGCAGAGCGCCCAGGGATTTCATCTCCAGCGCCAAACCAGCCGACATAAGATACACCCTGTCCGCCCGCGCCGCCACAAGCTGGTTCACACGACCTAAGGCGTCCCTGTAGGCCCGGCTCAGCGACGACGAGGGCACAATACCCAGTCCTACCTCATTGCTCACGATGATCCAGCTGCAATCGCCGCTTTCATAAAGCGCCAAAAGCTCTATGGCAGCGGCCAGAATGACCTGCTCAACGTCTTCCCTGTTCTCGTTTTGCAGCAGTATGTTGCTCACCCAGAGCGTCAGACAGTCCAGCAGGACGACGTCATAGTCTGGGAGGCGGGACCGCATAGACGCCACGAGGTCAATGGGTTCTTCCAGCGTATGCCAGGACTCTGGCCTGCCGCTGCGATGATTGGCAATGCGCCGTTCCATGTCCTCGTCAAAGGCCTGCGCCGTGGCCACGAAGAGTACTCGATCTGCCTTGGCCGCCAGCCGTTCCGCTAACGCGCTCTTGCCCGAGCGCGCGCCGCCTATCAGTAAGGTCAGTTCTTTCTTCATGAAATCAGCGCCACTTACTTCAGGCCCGCCATCTGGTAGATGACATCCATGTCTACGTTCTGCCTAATGTGGTCTGCCAACTTGTCGTACTCTGCGTCCAGGTCCAATGCCGCGCCCTCAGGCAGAGTCACGCCCTTGCGCTGGGCGAGATTTAGAAGCATGGTCCTTCTAAGGCTATGGTTGTGGAACAGGCCATGCATGTAGGTGCCCAGCGTCAGCCCTTCAACATCGGCAGCTCCGTCACGGGTATCCGTAGCCTGGCCAGACCGCTCACTGATATTGAGCAGGCCGCTGTCGGCCTCCCCGGAGCTACGGCCCATATGGATTTCGTATCCAACGACCTCCCCACCGCTGTAGCCTTCCAGCAGGCCTTGCCTGAAGTTCACGATTCCCTTGACCTGATGCGTGGCCTTGTCGCCCTCGAACGTCGTGTCGACGGGCAGCAGACCCAGTCCCTCTACCTCCGCCCTGCTGGACTCCACGCCGTCGGGGTCCAATACGCGCCGCCCTAGCATCTGGTAGCCGCCGCAAATGCCAATCACCGGCAGACCTTCAGACCGGCCTTTTTTGATAGCGTCGGCCAGGCCACTCTCTGTCAGCCAGAGCAGATCATCTACCGTTGTCTTGGAGCCCGGCAGTACGATCAGGTCCGGTGTGCCCAGCTCCGCCCGGCTGCTGACGTAACGCACCAGCACACCCGGCTCTTGGCGCAGCGGATCAAAGTCGTCAAAGTTAGCCATGTGGGGCAGCCGAATAACGGCCACCTCCAGCACCGTTTCACCAGCCGACTGTTCATTGGGCGCAATTCCCAGAGAGTCCTCCTCCGGAATATGGATGTCGGTGTAGTACGGCACCACGCCTATGGTCGGCACCCCCGTGCGTTCCAGCAGCATGTCCAGGCCCGAGTCCAGCAAGGATGGATCGCCTCGAAACTTGTTGATGACAATGGCTTTTATAAGCGCCTGCTCTTCTGGCTCCAACAAAAGCATCGTGCCTGCCAGAGAGGCGAACACACCGCCGCGATCGATGTCCCCAACCAGCACCACCGATGCGTTAGCGTACCTGGCGACCCGCATATTGACGATCTCATGCTCTTTGAGGTTAATCTCCGCCGGACTGCCGGCCCCCTCGATCACAACGATGTCGTAATTGGAACGCAGCGTATCCAGAGCGTCGGTGACCACAGGCCAGAGTTCCAGCTTCATCTCGTAGTACTCGCGGGCAGACGCCACTCTGAGCGGCTTGCCCATGACGACTACTTGGGAGCGGCGTTCAGCCTCCGGCTTTAGCAGGATAGGGTTCATCTCCACGGTAGGGGCAACTCTTGCCGCGTCGGCTTGAACAGCCTGCGCCCTGCCAAACTCGCCCCCGTCAGGCGTCACAAAGGAGTTCAGCGACATGTTCTGCGACTTGAAGGGCGCCACTCGCAGGCCCTCCTGCGAAAATATGCGGCACAGCGCGGTGGCGAACATGGACTTCCCCGCATGTGAGGTGGTCCCCATCACCATGATGACTTTGCCCTGGCCTCGCTGCCCGTTAGACAAGTGAATCACCAAGATGACTGGTATCATTTAGCAGGTCTAGCGTAGCCCTGCCGCAGTTGTAGAGACTCACCATCGATAGCCCCCCGTTAGCCAATTTGAATCGCCACATGTAGTCGGCAGGCATACTCAGAATATTCGCCATCAGTGCCCTCAAGCTACCGCCATGCGCAACTATCAGGACGTTGCAATCGCCTTTATGGGCAGACCTGAGAGTCTCAGCGGCCACACCTGTTCGGCTGTAAACGTCAGAGTCGCTCTCCCCTTCCGGCGGCGCAAAGTTTATGTCTTCTTGAAACAGGCGCTTGAACAGCTCAGGGTACTGCTCTTCTACCTCCTGAAAAGACATGCCCTCCCACTTGCCGTAGCTCTTCTCACGCAGCTGAGGCATGGTCTGTATCTCCAGGTCGCGGTTGGCGACAATAGGCTTTGCCGTCTCTATGACACGAGTCAGGTCGCTGGAATACACGGCGGCGAAATCCACACCGGCCAGCCTCGATGCCACATGCTGAGCCTGCGTGCGTCCCTTATCATTCAGAGGCGTGTCAGTCTGCCCTTGCGCCCGGCCCTCGATATTCCAGTCGGTCTCGCCGTGACGGACCATGAACCACCTAACCATTGCTCAACACCTCATCCAGCGCGGCTACAAGTCGCCGGCAATCGTCCATTTTGCGAACACCGATCCGTATGTAATTCGACAGACCAAATGACGCACAGTCACGAACGCACATGCCATGGTCCACCAGCAACTTGAGCCGAACGGCGGCGGCGTCACCCACCAACGCCAGCAGGAAATTGGCGGCACCTACATGAGTTTTCAGCCCCAGCCTGTCTAGCTCGGCCGCTAGGTAGGCCTTGCCCAGGCGAACGACCTCCTGACCTTGCTCAAGGTGTTCCGGCTGCTGCAAGCACATCACGCCCGCAGCCTGTGCCGCCGCGTTGACACTCCAGCTGTACTGTTGGGCTTTGACTCTGGCGATCAGGTCAGGGCTTGCCAGCATGTATCCCAAACGCAGCCCCGTAACAGCATAGTCTTTCGTCATAGAACGCAACAAAACCACGTTGCGAATTCCCAGTAGCAGTTGCGAATCCCAGGCCTCGTCAACGAAGGCGACGTAAGCCTCGTCCAGGATAAGAACGCCGTTTTCGGACGTAGCTTCAGCCACCTGCCGCACCTCTTCTTCATTGAGGTACAGGCCCGTTGGATTGTTGGGATTACACAGGAAAACGATGCTGGGCTACCGGTCTCTTATAGTCCTGCATGCCCCGGCGCTATCCCAGCG
>Ga0066376_10000574_pt1 | contig 34316 bp, 35 predicted proteins | sample Knorr_S15_td_Bot_FD_77009 | JGI IMG/M metagenome (GOLD analysis project Ga0066376, IMG submission 77009) | Marine microbial communities from Southern Atlantic Ocean transect - Knorr_S15_td_Bottom_ad_5009_LV_A | ecosystem: Environmental > Aquatic > Marine > Oceanic | place: Southern Atlantic... | reverse complement strand
GTGGCTTGGGCGAGGAACGTCTCGAGGTGATGCTGCACCACCGGATAGAGTGGTGTAGTGGTGGGCCGGCGCGGTCGGTACACGTGCCGGGAGCCGGCCCAGTCGGGTGAACGGAGGGGGTGGTGTCCGTATCGCGGGAGACGCTGGGCCGGGGTCGCTATGGCGGAGCATGCCTCCGAACCCGGGACGTTGCCATGGGAGGGCGGGCAACGACTCTAGCCCGCTCGTGCAGGAGCCAGTATGTGCTGCTGGGCACGTGGTCAGGAGCGATGCGCTCGGGGTCCGATCGACCACGCAACTCCTCCAAGTAGGCAGGCAGATCCGCCGCCGCCTCGACGAACCGGTCGTCACCGGACTCCTGCCAATCCAGGGCCATCGCTTGGAACTCCGCTGGCGACTCTGGCGTCGCGGAACCCAGCAGAGTCGCGGCGTGGGCCGAGCCTTCGTCAAGCGACGCAGCGAGCCAAGGCCTCGCCGTCTCAAGCCGCTGAGGAGCGGCCGCGTACATGGCGAGGAGGTCGAGCGCACGCGGGAATCCGGCTTGCGAGAGCGACATCGCGACCCGCATGTGGTCCGCTGACTGCAGCCGTTCTGCGAACCGGTCCACGTCGACTCTGATGCCGCCGTTCTTCGCGGCCAGCACGACGTCATAGCCCTCGCCACTGTACGGCTCCATCAAGACGCAGATCGAAACCGGAAAAGAGCCCGCGCCGCCCCGGACACACCATGCCCACCAGACGTGAGAGCCCAGAGAGGAGCGCCAGCACCACCACGCCGTAAGACCGACAAAACGAGGGAAACTGCTCCGCCCCCGCTCCCAACAGAAGGTCTAGCGTGCCCACGTGGTCCAAGAATTCACCAAGAGGCAGCTCTGCCGCGGCGTGCGGCCACACTTCCTGCTCCGCTAATCGCTCGCCGTCCGGGCCGCCGGTGCCTCCTCCAGACTCAGATAGACCAGAGGATCGTGCCGCTCTCGCGTTTGGGAGGCGCTGCAAAGAGGCGGGCGTGCGACCGTCCATGGGATCCGTCGGCGACTGCTACGACAATGCCATGGCCGAGTCATTTTTCTCGACGCTCGAATGTGAGCTCTTGGACCGGTATCGGCTCGAGACCCAGGGCGAAGCAAGGATGGCCGTCTTCCGGTACATCGAGGGCTGGTCCAACCCGCGGCGGCGGCACTCGGCTCTCCGCTACGAGTCGCCCGTGAACTTCGAGAAGCTTCACAGCGACGCCGCGAAAACCGGGCCCTCTCAGAGCGCTGAGCATGCGGCAACCTCCGTGGAGGCTAGCTTGCTTCTACTCCCCGCTGGGAAAGGTCACACCCAAGGGTTGGGGTACAGATAGAAACACCATTACTTACCTGTACTTACCTGTCCACCAGATCGGGGGACCTCCACACTGCCGGTGGAGCCGTCCGCTTGAGGCCACCCGGTAGAGGCTTGGACCTCCCCCGAGACGTGTCGCGTTATCCGCTACGTCGGACTCGGACTCGGACTCGGGCCGAGGCCCGCCCAGGGATGGGGGTGACTCGCAACTCGCCACTCGGATTTGAACACCCAACCTCGGAGTCAGGCATGAGAGACGCATTCGTGATCGGCAGCGGCCAGATCGGCGCGGGAACGATCGGGCGGGCGGCGCTACCCGTAGGGATAGCCGCTGACGGGTCCGCGAAAGAGATCCCGGTCCTCGTCTGTCATGGTGCGGAGGACGGACCCGTGCTCTGGATCAACGGTGCGACGCATGGCGACGAGCCCGAGGGTGCGTTTTCGATCTTCCGGCTTTTCGACAGACTCGACCCCGCCGAGGTGTCCGGTACGGTCGTCGGTGTGGCCGCGATGAACGTCCCGGCGTTCGAGGCCGGCAAGCGGGGCGATCCGCTCGACTCGTTCACGTACGACATGAACCGGATGTACCCGGGACGCGCTGACGGCTACCCGAGCGAGCGCGCAGCGTGGGCGCACTGGATCGCGATGAAGGACTCGTGCGACCTACAGATCGCTGTGCACTCCGGTGGAGAGCATTCATACCTCGCGCACATGATCTTCGCAGCCGACAACCCCCAGAGTCTTGAACTCGCGGCCGCCATGGGCGCGCGGTGGGACCTGGTCTTCCGGAGTGGGGTCGGCGGCAACAACCCGGCTTCCAAATTGGCTGGACTGGGTAAGGCGGGGATCACCGTCGAGCTCGGCGGCAACTGCCGCACGTTGACGAGTGATTTTCACGCCGTCGCGGACGATCTCGCCGACGGCTACCTCAACGTCATGCAGCACTACGGCATGACTCATGGGACCGCGTCGTATGCGTCCGAGTGGCGGATGGGGCACCAACAGGCGCTGCTCGCACCTTCATCGGGGATGTGGGTCGGTGATGAGGACGTTGCCTTTGAGACGGAGATGCCGCGGGGTACGCCGCTTGGGCGCATCTACGATCTGTACGGGGCCATCACCGGAGAAGTAGACGCACCCGAGGACGGGGTCGTCTTCGGGCTGCGCTCTCGGCCGTCGGTCTTGGAGGGGGAGTGGTGCTGCTTCTATGGAATTATCGACGAGGTGCGAACCGATTTGATTCCCGATCGGGCATAGGAGGCCCCGCGGCTCGACGCCATACGACCGCTCGGCGGTCCGGGACGAGGTCGGTACACGCCACTGACCGCTGTCGGCGCCTATGTATTGCCGAAATGCTCCATGATGGCAGCCGCGTACTTGATCCCCTGGAGGTACTTGTCCACGTGGATGTTCTCGTCCGGCGCGTGCAGATTCGCCCCGGGGTTGGCGAAGCCCGTCAGCACGCACGGAATCCAGACGTGTTGAAGAATGGCGCCCTCGGCGGACACGCCGTTTACGACGGGTAGTTCGCCGTAGACCTCCGTCGCCGCCGCGATGATCGCCTGACTGATGTCCTCCTTCACCGAAATCTTGTAGGGTGGCTCGGCGCCATCGAAGGCCCGGACCTCGATATGGCCGAAGCCGTGCTTCTCCAGGTGCGCCTTCAATTTCCGGATGGCATTCGCAGGCTGAATGTTGGGGATCAGCCTGAAGTCCAGCCGCACCCTGGCCTCGTTGGGGATGATGGTCTTCTTCCCGGGGCCGTTGTATCCGGCGATGAATCCCTGGATGTTGGCCGTGGGTTCGTAGGCCCGGGCACGCACGGCGTCCACGCCGTCCCGCCCCAGCGCGAACTCCGAAATCCCCCACTCCTCCTTCATGGCGCCGAGGTCCACTCGCGAGGCCTTGTCAGCCAATTGGGCTTCGTCGTCGGGCCCGAGTTGCCAGATCCCCTCCTCCCAATCCTCGATGAGAATCCGGCGATCTCGATCGAGAATCGTGTTCAGCGCCCAGATGAGCTCCCATACCGGGGAGGGCACCAGCGGGAAGTTGAGGGAGTGAACGTCCTTCCGAGCGCCGCGGGCGATGAGCTCCACGAAGAGCACGGACTTGAGCCCCAGCGAGACGTCGGGGACGTCCGTTCCCGTCTCGATGGACCCGTCCAGGCAGTGCATCCCATCCGCCCGTAAGAGCTCCGTGTTGCGGGCTGCCCACGCGGCCAGATTCGGCGAGCCGATCTCCTCCTCCCCCTCGATGAAGAGCTTGAGGTTCGCCGGCACCTCTCCCCGGACCTGGAGGAAGGCCTTGGCCGCCTTGTTGAAGGCCAACACGCCCGACTTGTTATCCGTGGCTCCCCTGCCGTACAGAACCCCGTCCACGATGCTGCCCGACCAGGGGCCGCCGTGGCTCCATTCCTCCAGTGGCTCGGGAGGCTGGACGTCGTAGTGGGAGTAGCAAAGGATGGTTTTCGCCGGTTTGCTGGCCTCGAGGTGCCCGAAGACGACTGGCGGGCCCTCCTCCAACTCGTGGAACTCGGCCGGAAGCCCGTCCGCGTGCATCATGTCCCGGACCAGGGCCGCGCACTCTCTGAGCCCCACACCCTGCGCCGAGATGGAGGGCTGCCGCACGAGGCGCTGCAAGTCTCGGATGCACTCCTCGGCGTTGGCGTCGATCCAGTCGTAGATGGGCCGCATGGTCACGGGGCGGATTCCTGGTGGGAGAGAGCTACGTCACGGCATGGTACGATGTGGCTCGCCTTCCCGCCGCCCCCGACGTTCCGCCACGTGCTCGATGGCCGATTCCCTGGTGAAGGGAGCCTTCGCGCACGGCCCCCCGGACCTTGGAGCGATTCACATGATGCTCGGCCCCGATTCTGGACGCGTACGCGTGACCGCCATCCGCATGGCTGCCGCGGTGGCTTGCCTGGGCGTCATCGCAACGGGTGCGCCAGCTCAACAGCAAGCGCCGGGCTTCTCCCTATGGGGCGGGGTGTCGCGCGTGCCCCTGCCCGATGAACCACTGCTGCTCCATACTGCTGAACAGCCCGATATCCGCGTCACGGTAGTGACCGCGGAGCTCGACAATCCCTGGAGCCTCGCCTTCCTGCCTGACGGGACCATGCTCGTGACCGAGCGAGAGGGGCGCCTGCGGGTGATCCGCGACGGCGAGCTGGACCCCGACCCGGTATCCGGTGTCCCCCCGGTATACACGGACGCTCTTTTGTCCGGACTGATGGAGATCGCCCTCCACCCTCGGTTCGAGGAAAATCGCCTGACCTACCTCACGTATTCACAAGCGGGCGAGGACGGTACCATCGCCTTGGCGCGTGCTCGCTTCGACGGCCGAGCCTTGCATGACCTGAGCGAGGTCTTCGTGGTCGAGTCACCGGGGCATACGGCGGGTGCGAGGCTCGTGTTCGAGTCCGACAGCACGCTGTTTCTGACCATGGGCGGAGCGTTCAACGCGACGACGAGCGGCCTACGCGCGCAGGACCCGAACGACCACGTGGGAAAGATTCTTCGGCTGCGAGACGACGGGGGCGTGCCCCTCGACAATCCGTTCGTCGGCCGCGTAGCGCACAAGCCGGAGGTCTACTCCCTGGGCCACCGGAACCCGATGGGCATCACGATCCATCCTCAGACGGGCGCGGTGTGGGCGCACGAGCATTCGACCCAAGGCGGCGACGAGGTCAACGTGATCCTACCGGGCCGAAACTACGGCTGGCCGATCGTGTCGTACGGGCGCGAGTACTCGGGGGCTCGTGTGTCCGAGCAGCCCTGGCGGCAGGAGATGGAACAGCCCGTGGTGGTCTGGCTGCCGTCCGTCGCCCCTTCCGGCATGACGTTCTATACGGGTGACCGCTTCCCGGCGTGGAGGGGCAATCTCTTCGTGGGGTCGCTGATGACCGGGCGGGTGGGACGGACCGGACACCTGGAGCGGATCGTGTTCAACGAGGACGGTGAGGAGATCCGCAGGGAATCTCTTCTCACCGAGTTGAAGCAGCGCATCCGCGACGTGCGGCAGGGGCCGGATGGACTCATTTACGTCCTGACCGACAACGGTCATCGCTCGGATCTGGAGGGCAGACTACCGGACCGTGCCGCCTTGTTGCGGATTGAACCAGTCGGGCCCGGGTCTGGATCATGAGCGATGCGATTCCCGAGCGCGGCGACGCCGGAATCGGAAGGCGCGGTGAGGCCAGGCGCTACGCTCATGATGTGGCGGCCACGAGAGCGATCGCGATTCTCTGCGGTGCTTTGGCGGCGTGTTCCGGAACGAGCGACTCCGCCCGGCGGGGACCGCTGACGGCGGCGCCGCCAGCATGCCGGACTCGGCGGCGCTTTCGGCGACCGCCGCATCCATCGAAGTCCACATGCGGTTCCTGGCCAGCGATGAGCTCGCCGGTCGGGCTCCGGGCACGGACGGCTTCGACGTCGCCGCGCGATATGTGGCCGGCGAGCTCGAGGGGCTGGGCCTTACACCGGCAGGGGATGACGGCACGCACTTCCAGTCGGTGCCCTTGCCTACTTCGCGGCCGTCGACAGCGACGCTGAGGTGCTGTTCCCCCGCGACGCTTCGACCGAGGCGCTGGTCGAACTGGAAGACTTCGCGACGGACCCTGAGCCCGGCCGGAAAATCAGTTCGGTCTCGGCACCGGTCGTCTTCGCTGGCTACGGCGTCGAAGCGCCCGAGCATGGTGTCGATGACTACGCGGGGCTCGACGTCGACGGTGCGATCGTCTTGATGTTGTCCGGAACGCCTACGCACCTGCCGATGGACGCGCGCGCTCATCTGGGCAGGACCGATACGAAGGCGCGCACGGCGGCGGATCACGTCGCCGTCGGCATGCTGCGCGTGCCACTCCGGGTAGCGGGCCAACAGGCGGGCCCGGGACGACGTGGGCGCAGCGGCTCGCTCGGTTGGCTCGATCCAGACGGAGTCGGCCATGATCCGGCGCCCGAACTTCGAGCCGGGGCGACCCTCGGCCCGGCCGCCGCGCGTCGGCCGAACCCAAGACGGCGACGACATCTACAACGGGGCGGGTGACAACGCCTCAGGGACGGCGGTGCTGATGGAGATCGCCGGTTTGTTGCGGTCGCCGCCGCCGGCGCGATCGGGCAGCGAGCTGTTCTACCGCGCCGGAGGGAACATGATGGTGGTCGAAGTCGACACCGAGCCCGGACTCAGCCTCGGTGAGCCGCGCGCGCGCTTCGAGGACGAGTACTCCTTCAACCAACCCGGTTGAAGGACTCCAGTATCACGTCGCACGTGACGGTCGCTTCCTCATGATCGGCAGTGGCGCTGGCCCGACGGACGACACCCGCACATACGACCACTTCGTGGTCGTCGAGAATTGGCTCGACGAACTCACGAGGATGGCTCCGGGGAGCTGAAGAGCAGTCTACCCCGCAGGCTCACAGCGCGGGTCGCTCCTGGGATAGCTCCCAGGCGCTCAGTCGTTGACCCGACAATCGCATGGGACGGGTGGCGAGGTATGCGAAGGCGGGAGCGAGAAGGATGGGGTCCACCCACTTGTCCCGAAGCTCAGGGGGGTAGGTGGTCTCGGACATCGGAGTATGCATGTACATGCCTGGCGTGATGGTCACGGACAGGATGCCGTGGGACGCCCCCTCCAGCGCCAGGCACTTGGAGAAGCCTTCCAAAGCGTGCTTCGCGGCGCAGTAGGCGGTCTCGTTCTCGAACCCTTCGATGCCGGATCGTGACGAGACGAAGACGAGGCTGCCACCCCGTTCCTGCATGCCCGGCCAGACGGCCTTCGTTAGTTGGAAGGCCGCCTGAATCCCCACATTGAGGGTCGTCTGAAACGTGCTGAAACTCACGGTTTCCAACGGCTCGACTCGGAGGATCGCAGCGTTGTGGATGAGCGTGTCCACTGGAACGGTCACCACTTTGGCGATCGCCCCCGCCGTGGCCACTGGATCGGCGAGATCGACCACGGCGGATGTCGCTCCGGGGCACGCTGTCGCCGTCCCGACCAGCCCCTCTTCGTCCCGGTCGAGCAAGATCAACCGCGCGCCTAGCCCGTGAAGGTGCCGAGCGATGGCAGCACCCAACCCCTGTGCCGCACCGGTGATCAGGACGGCCTGACCCTCAAGCGCCGGCATGGACCTCCGCCGGTCGGACCCAGCGGCGCTCGGCGCCGGAAATCCGGATGGCGTCGAGCACGCGTTGGTTCGCCAATCCATCTACGAACGTGGCCCCCCGAGACGGTTGGCGCCCCTCCCTGATGGCCGAGCCGAGTTCCTGCATCAGGGCCACGACCGAGACGTTCCAGATGCCGGCATTCACCCCGGCGAGTTCCGCATTCGAGTCAGCGACTGTGAAATCCTGAAAGTCCTCTCCCGCCTGTGCGAACAGGAGCTTTTCGTCGTCATTGGAGAGTGTGACGGTTCCCCTCGACCCGAAGATCCGGGTCGCGTTCCCCATGTTGTGCGCGGCGACACCAGACATGAAGACCCGCGCGACAGCCCCTGATGCCATCTCGAGCGTGAAGTAGGCCACGTCGTCGGCGGTGGCTGTCCAAGGCTCGCCGGTTTCCGGGTCCATGCGGTCTGGAACCATCACCGGAGCCGCACCGCTCACCCAGGCCACCTCGCCCAGCCACCAGCGCAGAAGGTCCACCTGGTGGCTCCCGTTGGCGCCCAGGCGTCCACCGCCGTGCTCCGCGAGGCTCCACCAGTCGCCCTTCGCACGGCTGGCAGGGTCATTCCAGGTATTCCCGACGTTGGAGATGTCCACGTGTCGGACCTCGCCCAAGGCTCCCTCCGCGATGAGCCCGGCGATCCTCATGCGGTTGGGATTGAAGCGGAGTTCGTGGTCGATCATGTGGATCCGCCCCGCCGACTCCGCCGCCGCGAGCATCCGGGCCGCCTCGGCGGCGTCCATGGCGGTAGGCTTCTCGCAGAGGACGTGTGCTCCCGCCGCGATGGCCGCCAGAGTCTGGGGCTCGTGGAGCAGGGTAGGCGTGGCGATACAGACCAGGTCGAGTTCGTGGGACGCCAACATCGCCTCCCAATCGTCGTAGGCGTGCCGCACCTCGAAGCTCTCGGCGGCGCTGCGAGCGCTCTCCATCCGTGCCGAGGCAATGGCCACCACCTCGGCGCCCGGTACGTGCCGAAGCGCGGGCAGGAAAGCCGCTTTCGCGAAACTCGCGCCGATGATGCCGACCTTCATGTACTCCTCCTCAGATGATCGACGGAATCGAGCCCGAATTGCTGACGGGCGTTCTCAGCCGTGCGATGATGGCCGGACCGATGCGGCGGCAGACGTTCGGCTCCTGTCACTAGGTCCGTTCCCGCAGCCGCGGGTCCAGGAAGTCCCGTAGCCAGTCTCCCAAGATGTTGAAGCTCAGGACCGTCAGCATGATGGCCACGCCCGGGAAGACCGCGAGCCACCACTTGTTGGCAATCAACGTGTCTCGGCTCTCGGCAAGCATGCTGCCCCACGTGGGCACCGACGGCGGCACGCCGAGACCGAGAAAGGAGAGCGCGGCTTCCGAGAGGATCACACTCGCCACGTTGAAAGAGGCGATGACGGTGAGGGGCGCCAGAATGTTCGGTAGGATCGTGCGGAAGATGATCGAGGTGGTACTGTCCCCCATGGCTTGGGCCGCCTCCACGAACTCCTTCTCTCTCAGCGAGAGCGTGTCGGCGCGTACAATGCGGGCGTAGGTCACCCACTGCCCCACCCCCAGGATGAGGATGAGGTTCCAGACCCCGGATCCCAGCACCACCAGGAACATGATGGCCAGGAGAATGAATGGGAACGCGAGCTGGATATCCGCCAGACGCATGATCAGATCGTCCACCCAGCCCCCGAAGTACCCGGAGAGGAGGCCGGCGACGACGCCAATGCTCCCTCCCACCGCGATGGCGGCGATCCCTACCAACAGCGAGACCCGCGCCCCGTAGAGCAGCCGGGAGAAGACGTCCCGGCCGAGGGCGTCGGACCCCAGCAGGAAGACTGATCCGTCCGGACCCGTGCTCAGGGGGGCCGCCAGGCGGAGCACCAGATTTTGCCGGCTGGGGTCGAATGGGGCCAACCAGGGGCCGAAGGCGGCGGCAACGGCCGCTACCAGCAGGCAGATCACGGCGAAAACGGGCCAGCGAGCCTCCACCATGAAGCGGGCGGCTCGTCGTAGCTCGCTCTCGCGCGGGACCGTGGACACGGACCCTTCGCCCGGACGGTCGCTCATGCCCGCCCCTCCGCCAGCTTCACTCTGGGATCGAGACGGACGTAGACGAGATCCACCACGAGGTTGAGGAGGACGAAAATCCCCGCCAGCAGAATGACCCCCGCCTGCACCAGGGGGATGTCCCGCTGGTTGATCGCCGCAAACAGGAGGCGGCCGATGCCGGGATAGCTGAACACGGTCTCGACCACGACCACGCCACCCAGGAGGAAGCCGAACTCGAGCCCGATGATGGTCACTACGGGAAGCCACGCGTTGCGCAGCGCGTGGTGGATCAGGACCCTCATCTCGGGCAGGCCCTTCGACCGGGCGGTCCGGATGTAGTCCTGCTCCAGCACCTCCAGCAGGCTGGAGCGGATGAGCCGGGTGTTCCTGGCGAGGGAGTACGTGCCCACCGCGATCCCGGGCAGGATGAGGTGAAGGAGCGTCCGGGGGAGGTTTGAGAGCGCCACGCCGAATTCTCCATTCATCATCGGCGCGATGAACGGGACGTGTCCCGAGATGGGGAACCAGCGCAGGTAGAGCCCGAAGACGAGGATCATCATGATCCCCATCCAGAAGTTCGGGATCGATTGACCGAGCATGGAGAAGGTGGTGATCGACCCGTCCCACGCGGTCCCCCGATGGATGGCCGCCAGAATCCCCAGCGGGATGGCCAGAAGGAGCGCGATCACCATCGAGAAAAGGGTCAGTTCGATGGTGGCCGGGAGAGCCTCCAGTACGATATCCATGGCAGGCTGCCGGTAGGACAGGGACTGCCCGAAGTCGCCGCGCGTGAGGTCGCCCACGAAGGTCAGGTACTGCACATGGAGAGGCCGATCGAAGCCCAGAGCCCGCCGGGTCGTCTCGATCTCCTCCAGGGACGCCCGCTCACTGACGAAGAGGTACGTGGGGTCGCCACCCGCCTGCAGCGCGAGAAAGCTCACCAGCGTCACGCCGACGATCACGACGACGCTCTGGAGCAGCCTCCGCAGGATGTAGGACCCCATCTGGTCGGGCCTCTCTTCAGGCCGCAGCCGGGCTCACTTCAGCCCGGCTGCGAAGACGTGCACCCGTTCGTCGCGACGGGCCTGCCAGTCGATGCGGTTCGACACTCCGTAGAAGTCCGGCTGGAAATACAGGTGCAGCCACGGTCCATCGTCGTAGAAAACCTGAAGCATCTCGTCGATGATCGAACGTGTCTCTTCCGGGGTCGCGGCCTCCGCCAGATCGGCCCAGCGGCCGAACCAGCGCTCGTCGTCCCATTGGGTGTAGTTGGTCCCCGAGCCCACCTCCGCCATATCGGTCATGTCGTAGATCGGGCTCCACACCCCACCACCTGTCCCGAGGAAGAAGAGGGGACCCGTATTGCGCTCGCGGAGGAGCGGAGTGTAGACCGAGGCCCACTCCATGAAATCAACCTCGATGTCCAAGCCCACGTCCTGCAGATACTGGCTGATGGCGAGCACGACGTTGACGTCGTTCACGTACCGCCCTTGTCCGGCCTGAAGCCGGATGGGAAAGCGGATGCCGTCACTCCCCCGGGCCCAACCCGCTTCGTCGAGTAACCGCTCGGCCGCAGGAGGGTCGTACGGATACGGAGTCAGATCAGGGTTGCCGTTGGGGGGGTTCACCGGCCCCGTGGCGCGCTCGCACTCGATGCTGAGCAGCTGACGGCAGATGGTGGGGACGTCCACGGCGTACTGGAGCGCCCGACGCACCCGCGCGTCCTGGATCGCTTCCCCTCCCGGCATCTGACGGTGGGCTTCCGACAGGTTGAAGCCGACGTACATCCGTCGCGTCCCCGCGACCACCTGCACCTCCGCTCGACCCGAGCCGTTGATGGCTTCGATCTGCTCCGGCACCACATTGGTAATGATGTCCACGTTCCCGGCGATTAGCTCCGCGGTCCGCGTGGACGCCTCGGGGATGATCCGCCAGACGATCCGCTGGAAGTTGCCAGGCTCCCGAACCTTCTCCAGGACGACCTCCGAACCCCGGGTCCAGGAAGCCAGTCGATAGGGACCCGACCCGATCGGGTTGGAGGCCGCCTCGTCGAGCGTCATGCGCTCATAGCTGTCCTTGCAGTGCACGTCGATCTCGGTGATGAGACCGAAGGCGATCGCGTTCTTGCGCGCGATGTTGATCTGCACGCGAAGGTCGTCGAGCGCCTCGGCGCCCTGGAAGCCGATGGAGGTGAAAACGAAGCCGGGCGCGTTCCCGGTGAAGCGGTTCGCGGGGTCGCCGATCCGGTTGAAGGTGTACGCCACGTCTTCCGCGGTAAGGGGCTCACCGTCGTGGCATGTCAGTCCGTCCCGGAGTGTGTAGACGTAGGCGGTCCCGTCCTCCGAGATCTCCAGCGTGTGGGCGAGGTCCGGAAGGTGCTCGCCTTCGGGACTCAGGACGAAGAGGTGTCCGAAGATGTGCTCGGCGATGTTCGAGTTGTCCCGGCTGGAGATCATCCCCGGCTCGAAGGTCGTGATGTCGGCGCTGAGCCCCACCACGATGGTGTCCTCGGCCCGCTCGGCGCAGGCCGCGAGCACGACGACGGCCCCGAGGAGTCCGGCTGATACGGCGCGCGCCACATGGGTTCGAAGGTTCATCGGCGCCTCATCCTCCCTCTTCACAAAGAGTCACGGCACCCTCGCCCGCGGAAGACCGGATGCAGGCCTCCACCATACGAAGGGAATTCAGGTGATCGGTCCCCGGGCACGGGAGCGGCGTGCCCTCCCGGAAGTGGCTCACGAAATCACGAAGGAGACCCCGCGCGTCGTCCACCCATGGCTCCTCTTTGGGAAGGGAGATCGGGGTCAACTCCTGGTCGTCGCGGAGCGCGTAACCGAGCGCCCCGAACATCTCCCCCTGCACGGCGATCCCACGCAGGCACTCCGTTCGCCACTCGAAGCCCATTTCCTGCCAGTTCCCCGCCCACGTTCCCTGGTAGGTGACCTCGATTCCCCCGGTGAATGTGATGAGCGCCCCCACATTGGCATCTCCCTCGTACATGGACCACGACGGGTTGAAGGTCCGCGCCGAGATGCGGACCGGCTGGGCGCCGTAGACGAAGCGCATGAGGTCGAAGTGGTGGATCGATTGCTCCCAGAGCATGGGCTGCGTCATGGTCAGGGGATACTTGTTCAGTCGCGGGAGCTGCCCATCTCGCCACCGTTCGTAGGTGAATCGGCCGAATTCCGGCGGTCCCAGTCGGTCCGGAGAGAAGAGGGCCTTCAGCGCCCGGGTCACAGCCAGGTAACGGAAGTTGAGCCCCACGGCGAGAGGGACACCGGCCTCGGCGGCCGCGGCCACGTGCGCCTCGGCGGCGGTGAGGCTGTCGGCCAGCGGCTTCTCCGCCAGGATGCCCAGGCCGGCGCCGCACGCGGCGGCCATCTGGGAGTGGCGCCCGCCTGGTGGCGTGCAAAGGACAGCGACGTCGGCATCCACCCCGGCCGACACCTCCTCCAGCGAGACGCCTCCCACGGCGTCCGGTGTTGCGGCCATCGCCGAGGCGAGGCGGTCCGGATCCGTCTCCACCAGCCCCACCAGCCGACACTCCGGATGCTCCTCCAGCACCATCCGCCAAGTACGAGACCGGGCGCCTAAGCCCACGAGGATGAACCGGAGCGGGGTCACGTCACGACCTCCTCCGCCAGGAGAGCCTGAACGCCCGCAGCCGGATCGGTCCAACCGAACCCGCGGAGTGCGGGGATGTCGCTCGGCACCATCGGCGGCTTCACCCGTCCGGATGCGGGCGAGGTGGCGGGTGCCACGCCCCCGACCTGCGAGGCGATGAGGGTGGCGAACGCCCTGTCGCTGAACACGTGGGGACTCGCGAGGTGGACCGGGCGCCCCGCCGCCGACCCGTCCACCACACGCTCCAGCGCCGCAGCGAGGTCGGAGGTGAAGGTCCAGTCCCGCGGAGGATCGTCCGACCGCACCGACAGCGGCCGTCCGTCTCGCGCCGCCTCCAGCCAACCGGCCACCGGGGACACCGCCTGACGACTCGGTCTGCCTACCTCACCCGGTCCAAAGAGGTAGCCCAGACGCACTACGTGGATTGCCGTGCGCTCGTCCAACGCCGCTGGGACCAGCAACTCCCCCGCCCGTTTGGCTGCGGCATAGGGAGAGCTCCCCGTTGGGTCATGAGCATCGGTCAGTCCCTCGGTCGCGTCTTCAGCGGCGAACACCCCCGAGGAACTGAGGAAGACGAATGCCGCCGGGCTGGTACGGGCTGCGTACTCGAGGACCGCCAGGAGAGGGCGCAGATTCTGGGCGACGTGATCCGCATGTGTGACCCCGAGCGCGCCGGGGTCGGTGGTCACCCACGCTGCGTGCACCACCAGATCCACCTCGGACACGTCCGTGGGTACGCCGTGAGACAGTTCGGCCGTGACGCTACGAATGCCCTCGTCCTCGGGGGCCGTGTCGAACGCACGGTCCAGTGCGATCACCCGCCACCCGAGATCCGCCAGACCCAGTGCCAGGGCCCTCCCCACGAACCCCCCGGCCCCGGTGACGAGGACCCGCTTCTCCGTCATTCCGGGTACTCGGCGATGCTGGATGGATCGAAGTCCGCGAGCACATCGGCATGCTCGGAGACGAGACGGACGACCTGCTCCACGTCGTTGGCCTCGAGCGCTTTCACGATGGGCCGATGGGTCCTGGCGATGTCCACCAGGTCCACCTCCTGGTCGTTGCGAAGGGACATGATCTGGTGGATACGCAGGTAGAGCCCGGCCCAGAGTTGGGCCAGAAGCCTGTGGTCGGAGAGCTGGATCAAGGTTCGGTGAAAGACCTCGTCCGCCGCCACCAGGGCTTCCCGGTCGCCCGCCGCGGCAGCCTCATCCATCGTCCGGCAGGGCGTCCATAGGGCCCCCACCGCGGTGCCCTGATCCAGGATCCGGCGCACCGCCATGACCTCGAAGCGCTGACGCATTTCGCAGGTCTCGGACACCTCCCGCACGGTCAGCGGCTTCACCCGCTTCCCCCGGTACGCCACCGTCTCTACCAGGCCATCATTCTCCAGGTCCTGGATGGCCTCTCGGATGGGTGCCCGGCTCACGTTCAACTGCTCGGCCAGAACGGTCTCCACCAAGGCGGTCCCCGGACGCAGCTTCCCCGTGACGATCGCCGATCGGAGGATGTCGGCGACCTGTACTCGCAGCGGTGTCTGCTCGATGGGGGCCAGCGTCGGCGCCGCTCCCAGCGGGGCGCCCGAGGTCGCCAGGGCGCCCGAGTCAGCCATGGATGAGTTCCCTAGCACCGAGGCCCGTGCCATGCACTTCGAGGGGAGTAATGGATGCGAAGACATCGTCCTCTTCCGCGCCCCGCCACATCTGAACGGCGAAGCTGGCCTCGGCATCCAACACCGCGATCCCCGCATGCCACGTGCCCGGATGGTAGACCACGCCCAACGTGCCCGGCACGACGAAGGCCAAGGCATGCTCGGGGTCGGGCGCACCCGCCTCGTTGGAGGGCATCACCGTCACGAGATAGCGAGACATGCCCATGGGCAGAAAGAGCTGGGAGGCATGGGGGTGGGACTCCACGAGATCGACGGTCAGGGGTAGTGTCGAGGGCGCCACCCGGTTCAGGTGGCACTGTTGCGAGAGCCCGGGAACAGGCTCCAGCCACTGCCCGAACATCGTGCGGTCGCCCACGCCGGCCGGCGGCTGGAGAAAGGCGCCGAAGGGCGCGAACGCGGCGGGATCCGGATGCCGAACCGTCAGGGGCATGCGCCAGCCTCTGGAGCAGGCACGTTGGCGCGCCAGTGGGCCGCGAGGTCCCCACGACGGCAGATCCAGACACCCTCCCGATCCTGGACGTGATCGAGGAAGGTCCGAAGCCCCCTGATCCGGCCGGGTTGCCCAAGGATCCGGGCGTGCATCCCGACCGACATCATCCGGGCGTGTAATGCGGCTTCCGAGAGAAGCTCCTCGAAGGCGTCGATGAGGAAGTCCGCGAACGCCCGTCCGGTCACGAGCGGGCCACCCACGAGTTTGGCGTCGTTGGTCACTAGAGAATAGGGCACGACCAGATGGGGGCGATCGCCGACCCGGACCCAGTAGGGCAGCTCGTCGTTGTAGGCGTCGCTGTCGTACGTGAAACCGCCGTGCTCAACCAGGAGTCGTCGCGTCGCGGGAGACGGTGCGTAGCGGCAGTACCATGCTTCGGGGGGACGGCCGACCAGCTCGTGGACGCTGTCGAACGCCCGGGCGATCTCCTCTCGCTCGGTGGCCTCGTCGAGAAGGTAGTGCTCGATCCAACGCCTGCCGTGGCACACGACATCCCAATCGGTTTCTGCGACCGCCTGAGCGGCCGCGGGATTCCGCTCCAGCGCGAGAGCCGAGGCGAAGACCGTCAGGGGGAGACCCCTGTCGCGGAAGAGCCGGTACAGTCGCCAGAAGCCCACTCGGCTGCCGTACTCGAACATGCTCTCGGCCCCCAGGTCCCGTTGGCCTCGAGGCACCCGGGGCTGCGCGACCTCGCTGAGGGCGGCGTCGGAGCGGCCATCGCCATCCGCCAGGGAGTACTCCGAGCCCTCCTCGTAATTCAACACGAAGTTCACGGCCAGTCGCGCGCCACCCGGCCACTGGATATCCGGAGGGCTCTCGCCGTAGCCCACGAAGTCGCGCCGGCTCTCCATGCTCAGTCCCGGGTGTGCGCCGACGTCATATCAGATCCCCTTGACGTCCTCGTACTCTTTCAACTGCTCCGGCGTGTAGACCTGCATGAACTCGATCTCGATTCCTCCTGCCTCGTCGTCGAGAAACGCGATCCATCCCTCGGGATGCGGGTGGGATCCATGCACCTGACACGCCTGGCAGATGCGGAGGGTCGCCCCTTGCTTCTCCGCGTGAGCCAGCGCGGAGTCGATGTCGTCCACCTCGTAGCAGATGTGGTGCAGCCCCTCGGCGCCCCGCTCGTCGATCCACTTCGCGAAGCGTCCGTCGGGCTCCATGGACTCGCAGAGCTGGTACTCGATCCCACCGAGATAGAAGAGCGCCACCCGGTTCTTCGATTTCGGGTAGACGTGGATCTCCGTCTCGGCGGGCACGTGCAGGAATCGGGCGTACGCCTCCACCGCCTCTGCCGCACTCCGCACGGCAAACGCCATGTGCTTGATCCCCCGCACATTGGGATTGTCGGATTTCACTGTTCTGATCTCATGTTTGGATGTCCTGTCATGCGACGGTGCGTTCCTCACGGATGGCGGCCACAACGCCGGCCATGCGGCCCAGCGCCTCGTGGATGCGAGGCACGGACTGGGTCAGCGACAACCGCGCGTAGTCGTCCGTGTAGTCGCCGTAGATCTTCCCGGGGAAGATCATGACGTGTCCCTCCGCGAGGAGTCTCTCGCAGAACTCGGTAGCATCGACTCCCGTCGCCGCAACGTTTGCGTAGACGTAGAAAGCGCCTTGGGGCTCGGCGAACGGTATCCCCATCGCGGGGAGGCCCGCGCATAGCACGCGCCTGCGCTCGTCGTACGTGCGACGCATCTCCTCGACGCACTCCTGCGGCCCGGTGAGCGCTGCGAGCGCCGCGTGTTGGCCGACGGCTGAGGTGGAGATCGCGAACGAGTGGTGGATCTCGGCGAGCGCGGGAATGAGGTCGGAGGGCCCGGCGAAGTACCCCACCCGCCATCCGGTCATGGCATAGGCCTTGGAGACCCCAGAGAGGGTGAGCGTCCGCTCCTTCATCCCCGGGAGCGACGCGACCGGCTGCGCGCGATGGCCGTCGAACGTGATGCGGGCGTAGATCTCGTCGGAGACGACGATCAGGTCGTGCTCGCGCGCAACATCGCAGATGCGCTCGATCTCGTCCGGAGGGATGACGGTCCCGGTCGGATTCCCCGGGTTGATCAGGATCAGGACCTTTGAGCGCGGCGAGACGTGCTCCCGCACCATATCAGCCGTGAGCGTGAAGTTCGTCGCAACCGTCGTACGGATCTCCACGAGCTCCGCTTCGGTGAGCTCGGCCGCCTGGAGGTACGGGTTGTAACCCGGACACGGAATGAGCATCTCGTCCCCCGGGTCCAGGAGTCCCAGGGCGATGATGAACATCGCTTGTTGCCCACCCGGCGTGACCACGATGTCCTCTGGAGCGTACCTGGCGCCTCCGTGGGTCGCGATGTTCTCGGCGATGGCCTGGCGGAGTTCCGGAAGGCCCAGCGGATGCGTGTAGTGTGTCGCTCCCGCCGCCAGCGCCTCCTGACCCGCGCGGACGATGTGCTCGGGCGTGTCCAGGTCTGGATCGCCTCGACCGAGCTTGATCACGTCAGGCACCCCGGCGGCGATATCCATCATCCGGGTCACGATGTGCCGTTCTCTCAGCTGAACGCGTCGGGCGAGGCGGCTGCGGCCGTGGGGCATTATCGGTTCAGATCCCGTAGATGTCCGAATACTTGTTGGTGAGGTGCTCGATGTAGGCGGTCGGGTCGAGCGTGTCGCCGGTGGCCTTCGCGATCAGCTGGTCCCGGGTGTAGCGGCGGCCGTGGCGGTGCACGTGCTCGGTCATCCACGACCGCAGCGGCAGGTAGTCGGCCGTGGCCAGCCCTTCGCGGACCCGATCGTCCTCCGTCGCCGCAGCAAAGAGTTGTCCCGCCATCACGTTGCCGATCGTGTAGTTGCAGAAGGTCCCGATCTGCCCCGAAGCCCAGTGCACGTCCTGGAGCACTCCGAGGCGGTCGTTCGGAACGTCCAGGCCCAGATACTCCTCGATCTTCGCGTTCCAGGCCTCCGGTAGCTCCGCCACACTCAAGCTGCCGTCGATGAGGGCCGCCTCGATCTCGACGCGAAGCATGATGTGGAAGTCGTAGGTCAGCTCGTCGGACTCGACGCGGATGAGCCCCGGCTCCACCCGGTTCACCGCGCGCCAGAACGTCTCGGCGTCGACCCCTTCGAGCTGCTCGGTGAAGGTGGCCTGCAACTCCCCGAAGTTCAGATCCCAGAACTCCCGGCTCCGGCCCACGTGGTTCTCGAAGAGGCGGGACTGGCTCTCGTGAGCCCCGAAGCTCACGCCGCCCACCGCGTACAGGCCGATGAGGTCCGTCGCGAGTGGGGTGCGCGTGTATGCCGGATCACAGAACTGTTCGTATAGGCCGTGTCCCGTCTCGTGGAGCGTGCCGAACAGACTCTTGGGCATCCATTCGTCGTTGACCCGGGTGGTGATCCGGACGTCGTTCCGGGTGAAGGAGACCTCGAACGGGTGCACGGCGAGATCCAGGCGTCCTCGATCGGTATCGTACCCCAGCTTGCGCGCCATCTTCAGCGCGAAGGAGAGTTGAGCCTCCACCGGAAAGGGCCGCTCGAGGAAGTCGATACGCGGCGGCTCTTTCTCTCCGATGGCCCGCACCAGGGGGAGCAGCCCCTCACGGAGCACGGCGAAGAGCGGCTGCAGGGAACGCATCGTCTCGCCCGGCTCGAACCTGTACATGAGGGCGTCGTACGGATGCTCCTCGTAGCCGATGCACTCCGCCATCTCCTGGTTCAGCGCGACCGTCTGCTCGAGCACCGGGGCGAACGAGGCGTAGTCACTCTCCGCCCGCGCTTTTGCCCAGACATGCTGCCCCATGGAGCCGATCTCGGCGCGCTTGTGCAACAGGGCGGCGGGAATCCGAAGGTGATACTCGATCGCCTCTCGCACCTGGGCGCAAATCGTCCGTTCGACGCTGTCCGAGGGTAGGTGCGCCGTCTCGGCCTCGGCCTCGTCCAGGAGTCGACGACTCTCATCCCCGACCAGATGGTCTCGGGCCACGACAGCGAGCGTAGCCAGCTGCTTCGCGCGGGTCTCCGCACCCCCGGGAGGCATCATCGTCCTCTCATCCCACTTGAGGATCGACTCGGCGCTAAGGAGATCGTTGACCTCCCCCATGCGCTCCAGGAAGGCGTTGTATCCCATGCGTTTTGGCCTCTTCGAGCCCAGGGCGGCGACGGATTTGCCTGGGTACGCCAGGCACGGTAGTCTGTATGTTGTCGACAGGCGACAGCGCAACGTGCCTTCCGTCGACCGGGGTGTCAAGCAGTTGTTCTGGCGCGTTGGGCACCCTCGACGACGTTGGCTTCCGACCCCGGACTGATATGGACGAAGGGCTTCGTTTCAACTTCGACGACCTCGTCGAGATGGCTGTGACGGGAGATGTGAGCCAACCGGCGGTGCGCCGCGGGGGGTACGTACACTGGCCCGACGGTGTGGGCGAAATCCTGCCTGGTATGTACGGCATCACGTACAGCGCACGGGTTGGGGATCGCGCGTTCGGCTGGGCCGGAGACCACGTCGAGCCGGGCGTTTCGATCGCGCACGCGGATGAGCGAGCCGACTACGCGCTCCACTATCTGACGTGCATCGGGAACGAGGCCGAAGTGGTGACCGGGCTGGCCCGCGGAGCCAGGGGCGTGATCACCGGCGAACACGCCCGTCTCCTCGTGGACTTTCCCCGCGAGGTGCTGGAGGAGATGACCATCGGCGACACCATCCAGATCCGGACGCGGGGTCGGGGCCCGAGGCTCGAGAGCCATCCGGGCATCGAGTTCAAGAAGACGAGCCCCGCCCTCGCCCGCGCGCTGGGGCTCCGCACGGAGGGGGGCCGGGTGAGTTGTCCGGTGGCCATGGAGCTCCCGCCCCGGATCATGGGCTCGGGGGCCGAACTCAACGCGGAGTTCGTGGACCAGGACCTCATGTCGGGAGATCGGGTGCTGATGACCGAGCTCGGAATCGACCAGATGCGACTGGGGGACCTGATCGGCATCCGGAACGTCGACCATCGCTTCGGCCGTTCGTACCGCACGGGCTGGCTGGCCGTCTGCCTCTGTATCCACGGGGACTCGGTGATGACCGGACACGGCCCTGGGATCCTCACGCTGATCACCGGTCCCGCCGAGCTTCTGGACTTCCACCTCGATCCCACTGCCAACATCGCCCACTCCCTCGGCATCCGGAGCCAGGCATGAGCGAGCACAACGCACTCTCCACCAACGAGGTCGATCTCGTCGCCGTCTCCGTGGCCGGAGCGGTCGCGCACCCCGGATTCCCGGGTCTGCCCGCCGAACCGTATCGGATGGCCGCGGACGGCACCGCCTTCCTGTTGCCCACGTACGGGGGCATCGTCTACAACGTCTCGGTCGGAGATCGGGCCTTCGGATGGGCCGCCGACTGCATCCACCCGGGCGTGAGTATCCGCCAAGCCGACGACAACCGGAACCGGGGCCTGAACGTCTTCGCCTGCGTGGGGAACCGCGCCCGCGTAATGACCGGTGGAGCAGCCGGCGCAACCGGTGTCGTCACGGGGAAGTCCGGACGCTTCTCCGAGCAGGTGATCGTGCACCTCCCGCGCGAGGTCCGGACCCGGATGGCCGTCGGGGACCAGGTGCTGGTCCGTGCAGAAGGCGTGGGACTGACGCTCACGGATCATCCCGCCGTGTCCCTGAAGGGGATCTCGCCGGGGCTCCTCGCCGCGCTCCCCGCCCAGGAAGACGAAGGACATGTGGCCTTCGGAGTCACCGCTCAGATCCCCGCGCATCTGGTCGGCGCCGGGCTCGGGCTGACCTCCGAGGGGGGCAGTCTCCACATGCAGTCCACGGACCGGGCCTTGCTGGCGGAGCTGGGACTGGACCGGCTACGCCTCGGGGACGTGGTCGCGCTGGAAGACACGGACAGCCGTTACAACCACGGGTATCTGCGGGGCGCTCGAGCGATCGGCGTGGTGGCCTCCACCGATGGCCCCCGCTCCGGCTACGGCCCCGGCATCGCCATCCTGATGACGGCCCCGGGGGGGGAGCTCGGGAGTTTCGAGTCGCCCGACACCAACCTGGCGGAGCTCTTGGACGTGGAACAATGACGTGGTGGAACGGGAAAGCCCGATGATTCCCATGACCGCCGTGACCCGAGAGAGCCTCGAGGTATTCGTGGTGGACGTGCTGCGCGCCATGGGGCTCCCCCGGGAGGAGGCCGAGATCTTCGGTGGCGCTCTGCTCTTCTCGGAGCTCCGCTGCCACCCCGGCCACGGCCAGGGAGTGAAGAAGCTGAGGCGATACGGGGAGCGGTTCGCCCAGGGTCACATCGACCCGAGCGCGCGCTGGGAGATCGTGAAGGAGAGCCCGGCCCTGGTGCTCATCGACGCCCACAACGGGATCGGGACCGTCGCGGCGACCCGGGCCATGCGGCTGGCCATCGAGAAGGCGAAGGTCTGCGGTATCGGGCAAGTCGTGGTTCGGGACTCCACACACTTCGGCTCGAGCGCGGTCCATGCCTGCCTGGCCCCAGAGGCCGGCTGTATCGGGATCGCCTTCACCAACGCCGGACCCGAGATGGCTCCGTGGGGTGCGCGGGAAGGCGCGGTGGGTACGAACCCGTGGGGGATCGCCGTACCGACCGGGCTCGGGTTCCCCGCGGTCCTCGACATCGCGCTCACCACCGCCGGCAAAGGCATGATGAACTGGCACGCAGCAGAGGGACGCCCCATGCCCCGGGACTGGGCGTTGACCCCCGAGGGGGAAGAGACGGACAATCCGCATGCCGCGATGGCTGGGGCCCTGCTGGGGATCGGACAGTACAAGGGGTACGGCCTGGCCTTCATGACCGATGTGCTCACGGGTGTTCTCGGCGGCGGCGGGTACGGCCTGACGCCGTATGCGGAAGAGGGCAAGATGGACGTGAGCCACACCCTGACCGCGCTCGACATCGAATGGTTCATGCCGCTCGACGAGTTCACGCGGCGGATGGACGACTTCGCCTCCATGGTGAAGTCCCGGGCGCTGCGGCCGGGCTTCACCGAGGTCCTCATACCCGGGGAGCAGGAAGCCCGACGGGTGGCCCGCAAGTCCGCGGTGGGCGTGCCTCTGGAGAAACTGGTGCTGGACGATCTGCGCGCGTTGGGGGCGGAGCTCGGAGTCGAAGCGGAGATCGTCGCCGTGGGGCCGTGGGAGGACACCACGCTTTGAAGCCGCCTCCCCTGGAGCCTCTGGCGCCCGCCTTCCGCGAAGACGTCCGCCGCCGCCTCCGGGCGCGGGCCCAAGCGGAAGGACTGGACGGCCTCCTGCTGCTCGGCGCCGGCAACGTGACCTATGCGACGGGCTGGCACTTTTCCGTGAACGAGCGTCCAGTCGGGCTGTGGCTCCCGGTGGATGGGGACGCGCTCCTCCTGGTGGCGCACCTGGAACTGGAGAACGCCACCGCCGTCCCTGGGGTCGAGGTCCGAACGTACGAGGAGTTCCCTGGTGAGCGGCCCCCGGTTCTCTGGATGATCGAGGAGATGGGCGCCCGGCGGATCGCCATCGATACGCTAGGCGCCGAGTTAATGGACACGGCACGCGCCGAGCTGGACCGGCTGGACCTCGTCGACCACGCCAGGCCCGAGCGCTCCGTGAAGGGCGCCGCAGAACTGCGACTCGTTCATGAGGCCGCGCGCTTCGCCGACATGGTGCTCGAGCGGCTGCTGGCAGCGGCGGGCGATATCCTCGAGCAAGGTGGGACGGAACGGGACCTGCTCGCCGACTGCACGGGGCACGTCGAGAGCATCCTCTCCGCCACACACGGCGACCCCTTCCAAGGCACCCTGACACGGATCACCGCCTCCCTCCACTCCGGCCCACGGGCCGCTCTGCCCCACGGCGCCGTGACGTCGCGCCGCCCACTGCGCGGCGAACCCATCGTAGCAGGCATCGGATGCAGCCTCGGCGGTTACCACGCGGAGAGTGGCGTGACGCTCGTCCTCGGTGACATCGACCCCGAGCAACTCCGGGTCATGGAGGCCATGGCCGAGGCCGGTGCGGCTACGGTGCACGCGCTGGAGCGAGGATGGTCCTGCGCTCGGGTGAACGAGTCCGCAATGGCCGTTATTCGGGACGCTGGCCTGGGGGACGCCATCCGCCACCGGATCGGACACGGCATGGGCGCCGAGGGGCACGAGGCGCCGTGGCTGGCACCGGGCGACTCCACTCCCGCGACCCCCGGGATGGTCTTCTCTTGTGAGCCCGGCGTATACCGCCCCGGCCTCGACGGCTGGCGTACTATCGACACCCTGGTCGTGGGTCCGGACGGCGTGGACCTGGCGAGCCGCTTCCAGACACACCACCCTCTCGAGACCCGCACCATTCCCTGCTGAGGAGCCTGGAGAATGCCCGAGCCCGCCGCCTGGCGATATCAGAAGATCACCAAGCCCATGTTCGACATTCCCACGCAGCACCTGGTGCTCACGGGAAGGGTCCTGACCATGGCGGGGGAACCCATCGAGGACGGGTTCGTGGAGTTGAGGGACGGGAAGATCGCTGCCGTGGGTCCACGGGGAGATTTGGACGCGGGCACCGTCCCCGTCGAGGAGACCGGTGGGACGCTCATGCCGGGCCTCATCAATAGCCACGCGCACCTCAACTGGGACGGGATCCACGATCTGGCTCGTCAATCCATGGACGATCCCCGTCCTATCTCGGCCTTCAAGGCCGCCGGGAACATGCTCAAGAGCCTGCGCGCCGGGGTCACCATGGTCCGAGACCTCGGGTTCCACGACATGAACCTCTTCTCCAAGCAGGCGGTGGAGCAGGGAATCTTCCCGGGGCCGAGGCTGAGGGTCTGCGGGGCCGCCATCATCCAGACCGGGGGGCATACGTACTGGGTCTGCCAGGAAGCCAGCGGCGCGGACGAGATGCGTCGCGCGGTTCGGGAACAGGTCCGGGGCGGGGCCGACCTCATCAAGATCATGGCCTGCCACGACACCCTGGAGTTCACCGATGAGGAGTTGCACGCCGTCATCGACGAGGCGCACCGCAACGACCTCCCAATCACCGCTCACGCGACCTACGACGCCTGCATCGAGCGCGTAGCCCGCTTTGGCGTGGACTGCGTCGAACACGGCGGTTCGATGTCCGACGCCACCGTGGCGCTTCTGGTGGAGAAGCGGATCCCGATCGTCACGACCTTCGCGCCGCTGGTCCAGCAGAGCCAGCCCGAGATCGCGCGCCGCTTCGGGATCCCGGAGTGGAAGATCGAGGAGCGGCAGAAAGCCGTGGCCGACCCGGCCCGCTACGAGGGGCTGGTGAGGGCCGCCCAGGCGGGGGTCGCCATCGTGTTCGGGACCGACGCCGGGAGCCCGGCCGTCGAGCACGACGTGATCGCTCCGGAGCTCGCCCACATGGTGAAGGTCGGGGTGTGCACGGACAATATGGACGCGCTCGCGTCGATCACGATCCGGGCCGCGCGGCTCTCGAGGATGGACCACCTCGTGGGTACGTTGGAGGTGGACAAGGCCGCCGACCTCATCGTGGTGGACGGCCGACCAGACGACGACCTCGGCGCGCTGGAGCGCGTGACCACGACGTTCGTGGGCGGACGGAGGATGAGCGGGTGAGCCTACTGACTGGACGCCTGGCACCCCGCATCGTCGAGGAAGACGGAGCCTTTCGCACCCGTATGCTGGGCATTGCGGCCGGGCTGACCGACGTTATCGCCCTGGGCCGCGGGGACTCGGACTTCCACACGCCCACCCACATCGTGGAGGCCGCCAAAGCCGCGCTCGACGACAACCAGCACCACTATACCGGCCCCACCGGGATCCCGGCGCTGAGAGAGGCGATCGCCGCCGACCTCGGCTCCCGATACGGACTCGACTACGGGTCCGACGACATCCTGGTGACGGCCGGCGCCCAGGAAGCCATCATGCTCACCATGCTGGGCCTTTGTTCGCCCGGCGACGAAGTCCTCATCACGAGCCCCCGCTTCACCACCTACGACACGGCAGTTCGCCTTTGCGGGGGCACACCCGTGCCCGTTCCCACCTGGGAGCGGGACGACTTCGCCCTCGATGTGGCGGAGATCGAGGCGCGCATCACGCCGCGCACACGGATGTTCGTCTTGGTGTCCCCCAACAACCCGACCGGTGCCGTGACGCCTCCGGAGGCGATCCGGGCCATCGCCGAACTGGCCCTCCGACACGACCTCGTCATCGTGGCGGACGAGATCTACGGGCGGATGATCTATGCACCGAACGAGCATCTCTCCATCGCCACCCTACCGGGGATGCGAGAGAGGACCGTCACCCTCAACGGCTTCTCCAAGACGTACGCCATGACCGGCTGGCGGCTCGGTTATCTCGCCGCCCCCACCGATCTGGTGGAGATGCTGACCGAACCCAGGCACACCCTCTCCATCAACAGTTGCACCATCAGCCAATACGCGGCCTTGGCGGCGCTCACCGGTCCGCAGGGGCCCATCGACGCGATGATCGAGGAGTACTCCGAGCGTCGGGCATGGCTGATGCCCGCGCTGACCGACGCGGGCTTCACCTACGGCCACCCCGGGGGCGCCTTCTACATCTACACGAACGTCTCGTCGTCCGGCCTCCCGGCCCCGCAATTCTGCGAGCAACTCCTCCGGGAGACCGGGGTGATGGTCTTCCCCGGCACCATGTTCGGGGACGAAAGCACCGACTACATCCGGATCAGCTATCTCCAGCCGCTCCCCATGATCCAAGAAGCGATGGAACGCGTCGCCTCGTTCACTTCCCGTGCCCGACCCGCATCATGACCGCCCCAGACCCCAACGACCGCTTCGTCGGCATCCAGATCAGCCCCATCAGCTTCGTGGACGAGGGTGTGGACGCGGTCTTGGACACGCTCCAGAGCCGGGTCGGGGTCAACGTGCTCATGTTGGGTACGGTGAGCTGGCTGGGTCTGAAGTCGGGTCGTTCGATCAGTCATGAACTCGACGGGTGGCCCGATCATGGAGTCCCCGAACCGTACCAGATGCGTGGAGGGGCCTACTTCGAGCCGGACCCGCGCTACTACGCCGATACGCTCATGGCGGACTACCGGAGCCGGGACCCCGAGTTCAGCGGGAGGGACATCCTCCGGATGGTGATTCCCGAGGCGCACGAAAGGGGAATGAAGGTCTACATCGAGTTGATGGAGCCGTTCTTCAAGTACGCCGGCCACGGATCAGCCGGAACCGTGGAGATCCCTCGCCTGGCCCAGGCCATGGAGGTGGACCTCTTCGGTCGCCTCGGAGGCGAGCCCTCCACGTCGAATCCCGGCTACCGACGCTGGATCCACTCGATGATCGAGGACCAGGTGCGCAACCACGCCATCGACGGGGTGATGTGGTGCAACGAACGGAACTCACCGCTGGACACGCTTATCCAGGGCGGCGCCCCCGGCGACTTCTCCGCGCCGGCGCGACGGGAAGCCACGGAACGGGGCATCAACGTCGAGGCGTGCCGTCGGGCCCTCCTCCGCTTGTACGACTTCATGCAGGAGGCGGCCGCCGGCAAACAGTTCCCCGACGGCGCGCTCCTCACCTTTCTCCGTGTGCTCCTGGACAACCCCGAGGCGATGGTCTGGGAGAAGTTCTGGCTCGAGCGCAACAAGGATCTGGACCGGGAATTGTATGGTCTGGTGAAATGGTGCCGACCGGATCTGCCGTTCGGGCTGAACGTGTGGAACCGCAATCACTTCAACCCGATCCGTCGCGCTCAATGGCCGTGGGCCGAACAAACCCGTTATGCGGACTTCGTGAAGCCCATCACCTACCAGCACCAGGCGGGTGAGGTCTGGTCCAAGGAACTTTCCTTCTTCCGCAAGACGATCCTCCGGGACTTCGAGCCCGACGAGGCTACGCGTGCGCTGTTCCGGATCCTCGGCCTGAACGAGGCCCCGTTCGACGAACTCGTGGCGACCGGGATGGATCCCGACACGTATGTGCACGGCCAGTGCGCGGACGCCGTGCGGGGCGTGGAGGGGGCGGCGAAGGTGTACATGGGCGTCGGGGTGGACGCGCCGCGGACCCGCCCGGAGACCGCCAAGTGCTCGCAGGACATCGTCTACCGCTCCGTCCTGGCGACCTACCGCGCCGGTGGGGACGGCGTGGTCCTGGCTCCCAACTACGTCTCGATGCACCTGAACCACCTGGACGGCGTGGCGCAGGCCCTGGACGAGCTGGGTCTGAGGTGAGCTTCGAGGGGCGGGTCTGGGAGGGAACGGAGATCACCCCATGAGTACCCAGCCCCTGCTGGAAGTCCGCGACCTCCAGACCAGCTTCACGCTCGGTCGACGTGCCCCACTGGTGGCCGTGGATGGCGTGGGGTTTACGGTGGACCACGCCGAGACGCTCGCCATCGTGGGGGAGAGCGGGTCTGGAAAGTCGGTCACTGCGCTCTCCATCATGCGCCTCCTTCCTCGGAGGGTGGGCCATATCACCGGAGGCTCGATTCGGCTCGGCGAGCGTGAACTCACGCGCCTGCCCGAGGAGGAGATGCGAGCGATTCGGGGCAAGGAGATCGGCATGATCTTCCAGGAGCCGATGACCAGCCTCAACCCGGTTCACACCGTGGGCGCGCAGATCGCCGAGGTGCTGATCGAACACGAAGGGCTTTCTGGCCGGGAGGCCCGGGAGCGGGCCATCGCGATGCTGGAGACCGTGGGGATCTCGGAGCCCGCGAGGCGCGTCGACAATTATCCCCACGAGATGTCCGGAGGGATGCGCCAGCGCGCCATGATCGGGATGGCGCTGGCCTGCAAGCCGAGCCTCCTCATTGCCGACGAACCCACGACCGCTCTGGACGTCACGATCCAGGCTCAGATCCTGGATCTCATGGAAGAGCTCCAGGCCGGGCTGGGGATGGCCATCATCTTCATTACCCACGATCTGGGCGTCGTGGCCCAGATCGCCCGCCGAGTAGTGGTGATGTACGCGGGCCAGGTCGTGGAGAGCGGTCCCGTGGAGGAGATCTTCGGCCGCCCGCGGATGCCCTACACGGCCGGACTCATCGCGTCGATTCCCCGCCTGGGGAGCGCGAAACGAGGGCAACGCCTACGCACGATTCCGGGGCACGTTCCTTCGCTCGCGGAACAACACGAGGGGTGCCGCTTCGTCACCCGATGCGCACACGCGGAGTCCCGGTGCAGGGAGACACCTCCGCCTCTGGAGCAGATATCCGAAGGGCACGAGGTGCGCTGTCTCCGGTGGCGCGAACTGGACCTCGCCACCGAGGCTGTCCCGTGACGGACCACCTTCTTCGCGTGGAGAGCCTCGTCAAGCGCTTCCCCGTCCGGGGAGGCGCGTTGAATCGGGTGATCGATCAAGTCCAAGCGGTGAACGGGGTCTCGTTCGCGGTGAAGGCGGGAGAGGTTCTCGGGCTCGTGGGGGAAAGCGGATCCGGGAAGACCACCGTGGGACGGCTGGTCCTCCGGCTCGAGGAGGCGACCGCCGGGAAAGTGATCTTCGACGGGAGCAACATCCTCGAGCTCTCCAGAAGAGACATGCGCCGCTTCCGCAAGCGGATGCAAATCATCTTCCAGGACCCCTACGCCAGCCTGAATCCCCGAGAGAAGGTCCGTACGGTCATCGGACATGCCCTGGCGCTACATCGTATCGGCACACCGGAGAGCAGAGGCGAGCGCGCGGTCCAGCTCATGGAACAGGTCGGACTCTCGGCCGACCAACTGGACCGGTTCCCCCACGAGTTCTCAGGGGGACAGCGCCAGAGAATCGGGATCGCCCGGGCCTTGGCCGTGAATCCCGACTTCCTGGTCGCGGACGAGCCCGTCTCGGCCCTCGATGTCTCCGTCCAGGCGCAGGTCATCAACCTTCTGAGCGATCTCAAGGATCAGCTCGACCTGACCATGCTCTTCATCGCACACGACTTGGCGGTCGTGGAGCACATTTGCGACCGGGTGGCGGTGATGTACCTCGGAAGGATCATGGAGATCGCTTCCTCCGACACTCTTTACGACAACCCCAACCACCCGTACACCGAGGCACTCCTCTCCGCCGTCCCCGTGCCGGAACCAGGACATCGACGAGATCGGACGGTCCTGCACGGGGACGTGCCCAGCGCCATCAACCCTCCTTCCGGATGTGTCTTCCGGAGCCGATGCCCCCGTGCGGAGGCCGTCTGCGCTCGCGAGGTCCCTGAGCTGAAGCCGGTGGGGCCCGATCACTTCAGTGCCTGCCACCTGACGACCTGAGTCGCGCGCGCGGTACCCGTGCGAGGGGTGTCCTCTTGGATCGGGACCGATGGGCTACGCGTCTCGGCGCTATCGCATCGCGAACCTGGCCGAGTAGCCTAGGAGCCCTCCGACTTTCCACGGAAACTTCTCTCGCATCTTGAGCGCGAGTTCAGGTTCTTCGCTCGAGCAGCTGCGCGCCGCGTCGAACAGGGTGAGGTACTCGATCATCTCGCGTAGAACGTCGGACGTGGGGGAGGTACTCACCGTCGGCTTGTGGCCCGCGACGACCGTAACGGGTCGAGGTCGTGAAGAGCGCCACACCATGCGCCTCTGGAGTCCTCGTCGGAGGCACTGAGCCATGCATGCACACCGTTGAATACCAAGTCCCCGGTGATGAGTGTGCTCGACGATGGAATCCAGACGACGCGGGTCCGGGCCAAGACCTGTCGTCGGCATTCGCCCGGTGGGGCATCGAAACACTCGATCTAGTCGTCGCCTCCCACCCTCATGCCGACCACATCGGCGGGATGTGGCAGGTGCTGGAATCGGTGCCCATTCGCTTTCTACATGGACAACGGCCAGCCTCACACGACGACCACTTACTCTGTTGTGATGCAGGCTCTCCAGGGTCTGCCCGCGATCACGTATCTAGAGGCCGTGCCCCGCACGCTCCAGCTCGGGTCGGTGAGCATACATGTACTGCCGATGCCTCCTTATGCGGGATCGAACCTAAACAACAGCTCGGTCGGCCTGGTCATCGAGTACGGAGAGTTCAGAGCGTTCCTGTCGGGAGACCCGGAGCGCCGCGAACTCCAACACTTCGTTCAGTCCGGGGTCGTCCCTGATGTGACGTTATTGAAGGCTCCGCACCATGGCAGCGATGACGCCGTGTCGGAGGGGTTCCTGAGGGTGGCGAATCCTGAACTCGTCGTGATTTCAGTGGGGCGAGGCAATCGATATGGCCACCCCAAGGCATCCGCAGTCTACACGTACGATAGGTACGCAGAGCAAGTTCTCCGCACCGACGTGCGCGGTGAGATCACGGTGTCGGGGTACCATGACGGCCGCTATCAGCTGGCCCTTGGCGAGACAGTGGTCGCTGAAGGCGCCGAACGCTCAATAGGGTCTGAGTCAATCGTCGTGCTCCCGCCAAGTCCGGTACCGGAGGAACGCGTGCCCCGTCCGCGTAGCGAGCAGCCGGGGACGGGGCCCAATGTCGCCATCACCGTATTCGCAGACGCCCCTGGCAACGACCACAACAACCTGAACGGAGAATACGCGATCCTCGTGCGTTGAAATCCATCATTAATCCAGGGCGGCCTACACGCCAGAGGGCGCAGCTTCAGGCAGGTGGCCCACCGCCCTCTCCGTACCGTCTCTCGCCGGTGGACGAATCGCCGGGATCGAGCGGAGGGCATATCTCATCTGGGCGCCGAGCAGCCCCGGTGAGTGCGCCTCCAGATACGACTTCGTGAGTGAGCGGACCCACGACGGTCGAGCCCTGAAGTTGCTGACCGTGATCGACGAGCACACGAGGCAGTGTTTGGCAATCAAGGTGGCTCGAAAGATCCGAGCCACGACGTACTCGAGGTCCTGGCCGACGTCTTCGCCCGGTACGGCCCGCCCGAGCATCTGCGCTCGGACAACGGCCCTGAGTTCACGGCCAAGCTCGTGCGGCGATGGCTGGCCAGACTCGGCGTTCAGACGCTCTACATCGAGCCCGGAAGTCCGTGGAAGAACGGCTACAACGAGAGCTTCAACGGCACGCTGAGGGACGAGTTCTTGAACGGAGAAATCTTCTACACACTGCCAGAGGCCGTCGTCCTCGTCGAGCAGTGGAGGCCGCTCTACAATACCGCTCGACCTCACAGCGCCTACGGTGCTCGCCCCCCGCCCCGGAGGTGGTCAAACCATCGTCTTGGTTCCTTAGAATGCCCCAGCTCCAGGGCCCGCCGATGGCTCAACGACTAACATCGGGAGTGGTACCACACTCGGGGGCACGTCACTCACGTCGCTCAGCCAAATGTGACGCCACCCGGTGGAGCACGCCGAGATGCCCGAGTCCCAACTACGCTCCGTCGTCATTCACGAGCTGGTGCATATCCGCCGGGGGGACTTCCTGGCCAACCTGCTCGGATCCGTGGCGCTGCTGCTCTACTGGCCGAGCCCTCTCTTCGCCTTGAGGTTGCAGTTCCTGGGGCACAAAATGGTAGCCGATGGTGAACTTCGTATCGGCTGTTCAAGGGAGATCCAACGATGGGCGATAGAATCAAGCCGATTATAGGTGCAGGACTTGCTGGAGCTGTCACCTCTTATTTTGCAGTAACAATTTTCTTTAACCCTGCCATGGCCAACGCAGGATCAGGCCCGGCATTCGAGCCCCTCGTGCCCAATATGTTTGCCAGTACGGCTCTGTACTGGGTTGTGGCGATTCTGCTCTTCGATTGGGCTGTCCAAAAGACTGGCCAACCCATGCATACGGCGTGGGTGATTGGTCTATCGCAGATTCTACTCGTTGATTTCAGCTATGTGATGGGTGGTCGTCGAGAGCTAACACCAGCTTTGGTCAGTGTTGGCACAATCCTCGTTATATGGACCGCCACCGCATTCGTGTACGACAAACTGTCTGCCAAAGGAAATTGATTGTGAAAAGACTATCTAAGCTATCGTTGGTAGCAGTTTTATTTCTAGTTGCTTCATGTAATACTCAAGTTGACACTAACCCTAATTACGCACCTAACCTAGAGGTTGCTAAAAGCTTTCTGGCAGCTAACGGGGCAGAAGATATTGCTGCTCAAACAGAAATGCTTCATGATGACTTACTATGGCAACCACCAATGTATGGATCTGAGCAGTACGGAAAGGCTGAGCATGTTGAAGCATTAGTCATGTATCAAGATACATTTGATAATCTCTTATATACTCCTGACAATTGGCTTCCTGGTGTTTTGGCTGAAACTGGCGAATTAGACGGGAGTGTTAGAACTTATGGAACATGGACTGGAACACATGTAGAAACAGGGAAATCTTTTAGTTTACATTCTTATCATACTTTCGCCTTCGCTGATGGTAAAATTACAGCTGGGGGAGATTATTTTGATTTTGGAGGTTTCTTCGCGTCATTTCAAGAAGAAGGTTAGCTATTTATTTCTTAGAAAATCCAAGGGGGCTCAATGCTGAAGAAACTGATGATCATCTCTTTATTGAGCAGTGTGAGTATCAGCTGCGCGGACGCCCAGACTAGCACGGATGCTCAGGCTGCTCCCGAGGCCACTCGGATATCGATAGCATCGTACAGCGTTCGCTTTAGTGATATTCCTGCGTTTGCTGCACTCTATAGGGGTGCGGCAGTGCCTATAATGGAAACGCTAGTGGAAGATGGAATGATTTCGAGTTATGGCGTATGGATGCATAACACGGGTGGTAAGTACAATCTCCGCTGGCATTTAGCAGGTATGGAAGGGACGAATTTTGAACAAGCTTGGACATCGATCATTACTGGATTAGATGCTGCGGATTCTGGAGCATTAGAGGCATTCAACAGGAGTATTTTAGCTCACAAGGACGAGATCTGGAATCTTGGTGTGCGGAATCTGGAATCACCAACTGAAGCATCGTATTTGTATGAAAACCTCTTCAAAGTTAATCGAGCTGACTTGGCCAAATGGAATGAACTTTGGGGCGAGGTCCTACCAGCGCTTGATGAAGCAATCTCTGAAGGACTCATGAGTGGATATGTGGTAGAGGAGCATAATATGGGTGGTGAATTCAACTGGAATCTGGTCGTCTTTTTCGATGATTGGGATACCATTGATGATGCCCAGGTTGTTTTCTTCGAGAACCTACCCCTAGATCATGAGATCTGGACCATGGCTATCGCCCACAAAGATGAACTGTGGGCACAAATGCCAGACATGAACTGAAGTAGGTCGACTTCACGGGCATGCCCCCCTGTCGACAGGGATAGGCGATTCAAGCGCGCTATGGAAGCGGGAAACGTGGTAGGAGGGCGAGTGCGCTGGGACACGGAGCGAGGGATGGGCGAGTCGGGCTGCTAGCGGTCGCCGGGCGAGGCGTGGGTGAGGCTCAGAGGTTGGGTACCCCACCTTTGCTGGGGAGCCGGTAGACGAGCCTGGGGTCGGGCGAGGCAAGCGAAACGATGCCGCCGGGGGCGTAGAGCCGCTCCAGAGCCAAGGGCGGCCGAGCACAGTAACGGAGCAGCCGTTCGACGCCTGCTCGGTGCTCGCCCTCGATGCGGACGGACACATCGATACTGAACCCGCCGGCGCCCTGCCACGAGAGCATGCCGTGCGCGTCGACCTCGTCGAGTAGGTCGTGGCGGCGGAAGTAGCGGAGCACGCGACGCGGGACAGTTCTGGTGCGGGACGGCGTGAGATCAGGTTGCCACCCCTCCGAGTGCGGTGGAGCCGCAGAGCGCCGACGCGGCACCCTTGATCACCTCGACCCGAGCGAGATCCATGGGCGGCACCTGTAGCGGGCCCAGGGCCCCGGCTTGGCCGCTATAGAGAGGCAAGCCGTCGGACAGGATCTGCGTGTAGCGCCCTCGCAGGCCCTGAATTCTTACGCTTGCCCCGCCGAGGGAAGGTGCCGTGGGTTGGACGCGGAGGTCGGCCGTCTCATTGAGCAGCATGGCGATATCGCCCGGAGTCATGAGAAGCTTCTCCTGCAGCTGGATCACGAGCACCGTGTCCCGAGGGACCGCGAGCTGGAGCGTCACCTGGGCATCGGCGAACCCTATTCGCCGGGCCTCGATCAGGCACACCCCGCTCGGGAGACGAAACAGCACCTGCCCTTCCTGATCCGTCAGTTGCCCGGACGTCCCGATTACAACCTCTACGCCCTCCGCCG
>Ga0066376_10000572_pt1 | contig 34412 bp, 31 predicted proteins | sample Knorr_S15_td_Bot_FD_77009 | JGI IMG/M metagenome (GOLD analysis project Ga0066376, IMG submission 77009) | Marine microbial communities from Southern Atlantic Ocean transect - Knorr_S15_td_Bottom_ad_5009_LV_A | ecosystem: Environmental > Aquatic > Marine > Oceanic | place: Southern Atlantic... | reverse complement strand
GCGCTACCTTGACCAAGCTAATTCAAAATCCGGGGGAGAATCTTTAACTCCTGAGATACTCACTAAAACTTTTATTGCGTTCACAAATTCATTCGATTCAGCTATGGGCGGATTTGGGAGAGCGCCAAAATTTCCTTCACCCCATAATCTCCTTTTTCTCCTGCGATACTATCACATGACAAAAAATAAAGAAGCGTTAACCATGGTGGAGACAACACTCCAAAATATGAGGAAGGGAGGAATCTGGGATCACATCGGATTTGGTTTTCATCGCTACTCAACGGATAAGAGATGGCTCCTGCCCCACTTTGAAAAAATGCTCTACGACCAGGCAATGATCTCTATGGCTTACCTGGAAGCTTTTCAGATTACCGGTAAGGAAGAATATGGAAGGACAGTCAGGGAGATCTACACCTACGTACTCAGGGATATGACCAGTCCTGACGGGGGGTTTTTCTCTGCTGAAGATGCGGACAGCGAAGGAGAAGAAGGAAAATTTTACTTATGGACAACTGATGAAGTCAAATCCATATTGGGAGTGGAAGCAAGTGCAAAGTTTAATCTCCTGCTGAATATAAGCCCCGAAGGTAATTTTCGTGATGAAGCCGGCAGCCAGAAGACGGCACGAAATATCCCTCATATCATAACCCCGATTGAAGAAGTTGACCTTGATTTTATGGAAAAACACAGAAAAACCCTTTTTGAGGTACGGGAGGAACGCATTCATCCTCTTAAAGACGACAAGATACTCACGGATTGGAATGGACTCATGATCGCATCCCTGGCAAAAGGTTCGGTTGCCTTGAATTCCCCGGAATATTACAACGCTGCTAAAAAAGGGGCGGATTTTATTTTGAAGAATCTCCGGCTAAAAGACGGACGTTTATTGAAGCGCTATCGCCAGGAGAATGCAGGACTTCAGGCTCACCTGGATGATTATGTGTTTGTCATCTGGGGGCTGCTTGAACTGTATGAAGCCGGGTTCGAGGAAGTGTATCTCCAGGAAGCATTAAACCTTTCTAATGTATTAGTAAATAATTTCTGGGATGAAGCAGACGGCGGATTCTTTTTGGGAAGTAAAAATGCTGAAAAGCTGATCACCCGTGCAAAAACAGGTTATGACGGAGCTATTCCCTCTGGGAACTCCATTGCCGTTGGTCTATTACACCGCCTGGCACGGATTACAGGGGACATGAAATGGGCTGGGATGGCAGAGACAATCCTGAAAATATTTTCAAAAGATATTGAAAGATCATCAAGAGGGTTTTCTGCCATGTTGCTGGGCTATATATTCGAAACAGATTCCCCAAAAGAAATAGTCATTGTAGGAAATTCAAACCAGGAGGAATCAATGCAATTTCTCACTGCTGTTAATTCATACTATGAACCGAACAAAATTATTCTATTCAAGGATATGTCAAATAAAAATTCTGTTCTTTCCACCCTTGCGCCATGGACAGAATCCCAGACAACCCTGGGAGGAAAAGCGACAGCGTATATTTGTGAAAATTTTTCCTGTAAACTTCCTACCACCGATCTTTCCAAAACAATGGACTTAATCAAAAATTGATTGGTATCCAAATCGTTAAACTGTATTTCAATTTGAAGGAATAGTACACAAATGTTTAAACTGAAACTTCATTGGCAGGTTTTTATTGCCATGTCCCTGGGTATAGCATTCGCCCTTATTATGGGCGAAAAATCAACGATAGTAGCACCTCTAGGAACCATTTTTATGCGCCTGTTGAAAATGATCATTGTTCCGCTCATCATTTTTTCCATCACCAGCGGGGTGGCAAGTCTTGGCGACAGTAAAACCCTCGGACGAATGGGTGCAAAAACGTTCGGTTATTATTTTTTAACATCCATCCTTGCCATTCTGGTGGGGCTGACTCTCACCAACCTTATCAAGCCGGGAGTTGGGATTGAACTTTCAGGTATAGGCGGAGATTTTGATCCCGCTACCTTGCACAAACCTGATTCCCTGGGGGGAATCTTGATTCGCATGATTCCCCTGAATCCAATCAGGGCGGCGGTGGAAGGAGATATGCTCGGTATAATTTTCTGGTCCATTCTTTTCGGCTTTTCCATTACCCGTCTTTCCGGGAAACCGCAGGAATTTTTGACCAATTTTTTTGACTACGGTTTCAAAGCCATGATGAAACTGACACAGGGAATTATTGCCCTCCTCCCTATTGGCGTTTTCGGGCTCATCACAACGGCAGTTGCAAATTCAGGTTTGGATATTTTCAAAGCTGTGGGGAAATATATGATCACCATAACCATCGGGCTCTCAATTCATTTCCTGGTTATTCTACCACTGATATTTTTCATCTTTACAAAGATCAATCCCATAAAACACTGGAAAGCCATGGCTTCCGCTTTTGCCACAGCGTTTTCAACCAGTTCTTCCGGTGCAACACTTCCGGTCACAATCAATTGTGTGGAAAATAATGTGGGGGTATCAAACCGTACCACCAGTTTTGTCTTGCCATTGGGAGCAACCATCAACATGGACGGCACTGCCCTGTACGAATGCGCTGGTGTTCTGTTCATTTCCCAGGCGCTGGGAATTGATCTTTCCATTTCACAGCAGGTCGTGGTTGTCCTTATCGCTTTCCTGGCTTCTGTAGGCGCGGCGGCGATTCCTTCAGCAGGACTGGTGATGATTTTTATCGTTTTGGATGCTGTGGGCTTGGGCAACCATCCCGGAGCAGCGGTCATTGTTGGAACCATGCTTGCCGTTGATCGCCCCCTGGATATGTTCCGCACCATGGTGAACGTTACCAGCGACAGTATTGGCGCAGTGATTGTAGCAAAAAGCGAAGGTGAGACCAACTTATATTCGGAGAAATAATTGGGATTATTTAAAAAATATAATAAACCAAATAAAACACAAGCCTAACCCTCACTCCACCGGACGGCTAAACTTGTGCGGTAAATTTGAGATTTGAGTAAAAAATGAAGATTTTAGTAATAACAAAAGTTAGCGGATTGAATTCGCCGTCCTCCGGTGAGTTTATTCGTTAAACTAATAAGATATTCCTAGTTTGAAAAAGCCGGAGAAGTACGTAATTTCATCAAGGTTTATTGACAATTCCTGTTTCGGGATCTGTTAATTCAGGATCTTCAGTATCAAAATCTTGGAAGCTGTACTCCGAATGCAAAAAACGGGCCTTTCCGCAAACTAGCGGATGAAGGAAGTTTGCTGTATTCGGGAGGCATCCCAACATGTAAATAGCGGTCCTGAATAACTGCCTGAAACAGGTTAAGAAAGCCCTCCAAAACTAGAGGGCTTTCTTTTTATTGTCTTATTTTTCAGTGGAGAGAATTATCTGGTTAATTCGCTGAGGAGACCCGCGAATTTTCAACCGAATGCCATCATCATCATACGACCGCTCCAACACCTCAACCCCTTCCTGGGCAACAGCAAGTTCTCTTCCTTGCTCAAATGAAAAAAATACGTTCACAGTCTGAGAGGTTTCATCCATGACCCTGGTAATATTTTTCATCAACTGGTCAATCCGTAGTTGGCTGCGTGCGGATATCAGTATTCCCTCAGGGAAAATTCGCTTCAAGTAGGCCATCCTTGCGCTTCCATGAATCAAATCAATTTTGTTAAGCACTAATAAAGTTTTATGTTTGTCTGCTTTGAGTTCCTCCAAAACAGTATGAATTGTTTCAAGGTGTTCCATGACCTGTTGGGAAGATGCATCCAGCACAATCAGAATCAGGTCCCCGTCAATAACTTCTTTCAGGGTACTGCGAAAACTTGCTACCAGGTGATGAGGAAGTTTTCGGATAAACCCAACTGTATCGCTCAAAAGAAATTTATGAGTACCATTAAATGAAACGGATCGAATTGTTGTGTCCAAAGTGGCAAATAATTGGTCCTGTATAAAAACTTCCTCTCCGGTGAGCGCCTGCATGAGTGTTGATTTTCCTGCGTTTGTATAGCCAACTATGGCAACCTTGAATAGATCTTTCCGTCGTTTCCCCTGTGTAACCCGTTCCCTATCTATCCGTTTGAGTTCCTTTTTCAACTTTCCAATCCGTTGCCGAATGAGTCTTCGGTCTACTTCGATTTGTGTCTCACCAGCACCGGCGCGGGTTCCGATCCCGCCCATCTGCCGCTCCAGATGTGTCCACATCCGGGTGAGCCGGGGAAGAATATATTGAAGGTGAGCTAATTCGACCTGTGTCTTGGCTTCCTTGGTTTTTGCATGTTTCCTGAATATATCCAGGATCAAAGCGCTTCGATCAATAACCTTCAGATTATCAGCAAGCTTTTGGAAATTCTTTGTCTGGGCTGGACTTAAATCATCATCAAAAATCAGTAAATTGGCATCTAATTCTTTGGCCTGCCGAACAATCTGCTCAGCTTTTCCCTTACCAATAAAAAAAGCAGGGTTTATCTTTGATACCTTCTGGGTGACTCTCCCTACAACTTCAGCACCTGCTGTTTCAGAAAGGAGTTCCATCTCATCTAAATGTTCAGCAACAGATTGTTCATCATTTTTACCGAATATTGCTCCGACTAAAATCGCCCTTTCCAATTTTCCTGTTTCAAAAGACACAGTTATTCAACTCCATTTTTCATGCTTGCCGGTTTTACTTTGCCAATTATTGTTTCAAGGAAAAGAAGAATAATTGCTAAGATGAGAAAAGTTCGCCATAATGATTTTCCATAACGGACATTCTGAAGTTCCTTTGATAAATTCTTTGTAGGATCAATCCAGATCGCCTGACCTGAGGGAAGATTGTTCAAAACCTCAGTTTTGGCAGCCCGCCTGGAGGGATATTCTAACGGAGATAAAAGTGCGGAAAAGGACGTATAGGGATATTCGTCTGATAACACATCATAAGATCCTATTTCACTTGTCTGGTTGATTTTCAATGATTCGGTGTTAAAATCCGGAATTAACAGAATCGTTTTACCCGAAGGTGTTTTCAGAGACCATTGAGAATTCATATGTTCCTGATCAATGGAAACAATTTTTTCTTCATCCACAAAAACCGGTTTTGTATTGAATTCATCAGTAGCAAGGAGGAGTAAAATCCTGTGGAGTAAAGGTACCATAAGTCCTCGTACAGGAAGATCATTCCACGTTAAATCCATCAGGGAAGTAAAGTAATAGATTCTCCCTCCATTGGAAGAAAATTCAAGCAAGAATGGATGATCGTTATTCAAAACTAGAATTTCATTCTGATTCTCTCGGGGGATAGACTCCAGATAACTGAATACCTGTGGTAATTCACGGTTTAAATCCCTTAATTCTAATTCAGCGAGAATGGGGTGATCGACCTGAGCTGGAATCACGGAAAAATATCCTTCTCCACCCAACTTATGGAGATCTTTAAACTCGGGAAGCTTCAATGCAGTAATCGCATGAAGTGATAATTTTTCGGTCTGCTTGTCTCCTGCAAACCAGATTACTCCACCACCCCGGTGAAGGAAGGATTGTATATCTTCTACGGCCTTATCTGATAAATTACCGGGATTATGAAGGATTAAAACATCCGTTTCATCCAAGTACAATCTTTCCGGATCAGGGTCTACTCGAGAATCAAGCATCAAAAATCCCGCTCGATCATCAATTGAAGATAATCCCATTTCCAAAAGATACATTTCCTCAGCAGTTTGGCCCACCAATGTGCAGGAAATTTGTTCCGGAATAGACAGTTCAAAGGTCCATGCATTATCAAATGCAAAATCATCCTCCAGCAATTCAATCCGTCCTTTAATCAGCCCGCTTTTTCCGGGATATGCCTGAAACATAAACTCTTTTGACTGGGCAGGCTGAAAGGATGAAACAACTTGTCCAAGACGTTCTGCATTCAAGAATAATTCCACAGGATGATTTCTTTTATCCAGAGTACCATCGTTTATAATTTTCGTATTTAACTTCAGGAGATGATTCGGCAGCCGAATCTGGCTTACAGCGGACACTTGACGGATGGATAAATTATCCTTGGGTTTCTCCTGCCCAAGGCAGTAAAACCTCCATTGCGGACGGGTAGTATCCGCACTCATTTCGGTTAACCAGGATTCTGGTTCCGGTAAAGACTGAATGTCGCTCAATATAAAACATTCTCTGTTCGGTTCATTCACATTAAGACTTTGCAATACGGAATTCACTGTACCCCATAAATGATCTGTAGAATATGTCTGGGGAATGGTCTCGACATCATACTGAAGTGATGTATTTCCCGGTTTTCCATTGAACACACGTTTGACCGGGTTGGTTTGATAAACTTCTACCGTTGTCTGTCCTTCAAAGGAATTTACAATTTTCAAGACAGATCCTTTGGCGTTTTCCAATAGAGAAATTCCATTTGATACAAGAGACATACTGGCAGAATTATCTACAAAAATTATTACCCTGGTTTCCTTCTCTGCTGCCATCCAACCGGGTACAAACCCCTTCTGTACCGGACGGGCAACCATCAGGATCAGGCAAACGATCACTAATATCCTGATCAAAACTAAAAGCAATTGTCTCAATTTCAGTCGTCTAATGGTTTTATGCTCTAGTTCTTTGATGAAGTACAAGGTGCTGAATTCTATATCACGTGTGTGCCTTAAACTAAGTAGATGAATAATAATTGGAATTGATGCTGCAGCCAATCCCCATAGAATAGTAGGAGATAAAAATGTCATACGTCCAGAGAACTTAAAAACATCATTATTGTTCCGGAAAATATTGGAATCCGTACATTGTCATCCACCGGAAAAGGAATAAGCTCAGCAATCATGGCGGAAACAGCTCCCCCTGTTCTGACCCAAAAGGAAATCTCCGGAAAAAAGGCAGCTACGATTAAACAAACAACCAATCCCGCTAAGGTGCCTTCAACTGTTTTATTCCAGATGCGAATCCTTCCAAATTGAGATCCAATTATCCCAGCGGTTGTATCGCCTAACCCCATAAATAAAAGCGCAAGAATTGCTATTTCTTTTTGAAAGAACGCTACAGTCAAAAAAGACCCTATTACCACCCAGGTCGCTCCCGTTAGTTGCCCATCTAGCTCGTGGGTTCGAAGCATAAAATTAAATGTTTTTTTGAAAAAAGTATTTAACCAACTAATACGGGTCCTAGAGAAATCTACTAAGATAAATAAAACCGACAGACAGAATAAAATGATTAACATGTGGAATTTGAAAGGAAAAATAAATAAATAACCCACCGGAATAATAACGTTTGTTACATGAATCAGTTTTCGGGAAATTTCACCTTTGCTGATCATACCAACTTATTTATTCATCATTTGATTAAAAATATCATTTAAATTAAGCACGCTTACCGTAACCTCAATTTTTTTAGGGTTTTCAAGAACTGTCCCTTCCTTAATAGACTGATCCAATACCGTAAATGGAATCAGATCTTCATTTTGTTCGTAGGATACCTTTCCCAGCTTCAATCCAGCTTGCTCTAATTCAAATTCAGCTTTTTCCTGGCTGAGCCCAAAGAGATTAGGAACCTGGAAAAAATTTGGCGGCATACCCTTACTAATGGTTAAATGTACACCCCACCCCTTCTTTAGCAAATCATTTCCCTTTGGTGACTGCCAGGCAACCGTCCCTTTGGGATAGGCAGGATTGTACTCTGTGTATATCGTATCTATGACTAAACCTAATTGATGAAGCATGATTTCAGCGCTTCTATGCGAATGACCTATAAGATTTGGAACCGAAACCATTTTCTCCGGCTGAGCAATTTTTAGCCTTACCGTTCGCCCCGGTTTCACGCGAGAATCCGGTTGCGGGAATTGATCAATGATAAAATTAGGAGATACAAGATTAGTTAACATTGTATCCTCTACAATTCCTTTAAAACCTTCAGAATGAAGACGGGACAGAGCAACTGTCAAAGGAAGATCTTTCACATCTATCAAATTCCTTGTTTGGCTAAACCTGACATAGGCAGGCATCAAAAGCGTTTCCATGATCAATAGAATAATACAGAAAAAAATGAAAATGACAATTACAAAATGAAATAGTTTTTTCATGACATAAGATATATGGTTGTCAGGTTCCTAACCGATCTCCCTCCTTAATAGAAGTTCCTCGCAGAAACTCTTGGATATCCATCTGATTTTTCCCCTCCCGCTGAAGAGATAAAATGGATAACCCACCCTCACCGGTCTGAACCAATAATTTCGTCTTTGTTCGCTCAATCACTGTAGCTGGTGCTGATTTATGAGTACCATTTTCTGTTGAGGCATGAAATATTTTTAACCATTTACTTTCCAAAGTTGTATGGGCTACCGGTTTTGGATTAAGTCCTCGAATCCTGTTAGCGATATTCACAGCATTATCTTTCCAGTTGATAATCCGTTCTGCAGATTGAATCTTCGGAGCTGTAGTTGCAATTGAATTATCCTGTACCATAGGAATAATTTTTTTTTCCAGAAAATTTTTAATAGTTTTTAACAACAGGTCTGATCCAATCAGACTCATTTTTTCAGATAAGATTCCATATGTATCATCCGGTTGGATTTTTACTATTTTCTGATGTAAAATATCACCCGTATCCACCGATGGCTTTAACAGAAAGGTTGTCAACCCTGTCATCTTATCCCCATTCATAATTGCCCTCTGAATTGGAGCAGCGCCACGATATGCAGGGAGCAGCGAACCGTGTAAATTCACTGAACCAATTGACGGTATTTCAAGTAATATTTTGGGGAGAATTCGGTAAGCCACAATTACAAATAATTCTGGGGTCAGTTTTTTTAGCTGATTTATCAATGCAGGGGCATCTAACAAACCTGCATGAATTACCGGGATGTTCAATTCACTTGCTTGAGCGTCAATTGAAGAGCGCCGTTCTTTATTACCCCTGCCCATTTGCTTCGGTGGATTTGTCATCACTGCGGTCACATCATAGTCAGATTGCACCAGACATTTCAGGCTTGGAACAGCAAATTCCGGATTACCCATAAAAATAATACGCATAGTTATTATACTTTAGAAAAGAACTGATAAGACAGAATATGCAGCAGGGTCCTAATTTCTTTTGAGCTTACAACTTTGTATTGAAAAAAAATGAATATTAAAGGACAATTCCCTGATTTTTTTTCCTCGCTTTTGATTCCTTTACTGAATTCTGCTCAATCGCTTTAAGGTCTTTTTTATACTGCATTTTCACCAGATCACTTAAACGGTCAACGATAAAGATTCCGTTCAAATGATCCATTTCATGCTGAATTGCACGCGCTAATAGACCATTAAATTCTTTTTTCTTTTGGGAACCTTCCAATGAGTAATATTGAAGTGTAATAAATTCGGATCGTTTTAGTTCCACCTGAATACCCGGGATGGATAAACATCCTTCAACAGATATACATTCACCTTTTTTTTCAAGAATATTACTGTTAATAAAAATTCGTGGTTGCTCGGTTTCATCTGTGTGGTTGATATCAATCACAAACAGATTTAAATCCTCTCCAATTTGGTTTGCAGCTAATCCTATTCCATCTTCTTCATACATAGTATCAAACATATCCTCTACCAGGTTTGACACTTTTATAAAATCGTCTACATTTCTACAGCGCGTACGGAGGAACGGGTTCCCATACTTGAGAATATCCCTGACTGCCATCAGGTTTTTCCATCAATCGTTGTAATTTCATCCGGCGAAATATTTTTTGATAAACCGGCAACTGCTGAACGATTCACGGAAATATCCATATTTTTTCCAACCTTCAGAATAAGAATTGTCCCCTTCTGTTTGAAACCAACCACCGATCCATGAACTCCGCCAATTGTAATAACCTTATCTCCCTTTTGAAGAGATTGAATCATATTTTGTTTTTCTTTCTGGCGTTTTGTCTGGGGACGAATCATCAGGAAATAAATGATGAACATGATCAGAATAAATGGTAGAAATGCAGCGATTCCACCATTTTGCTGTCCGCCGCCGGATAATGCATATATTATTTCCAATTGTAACTCCTTTAAATTAAGATGAAAATTACCGATGTTCGCACCGAATGACAAGATAATCAGTTTTGAATTCTGCTTGAGTTAACGGATTATCATTATTAATCTATAAGTATGATAATCATCACTTCAACACTTTCTATTGATGAAAATGAACTCCATTTCGATTTTATCCGTTCCTCCGGTCCGGGTGGCCAAAATGTGAATAAATCCTCAACTGCTGTCCAACTTCGGTTCGATGTAGTCAATTCTACATCCCTACCTGAAGACGTAAAAAAACGACTGATTCAAATCTCAGGAAAAAAAATAACAGATAATGGAATACTGATTATCGATGCCCGTCGTCATCGTACGCAGGTTAGAAACAGAAATGATTCAGTTAAGCGTTTAGTCACCCTTATTAAACGAGCCGCACAAAAATCCAAACCACGAAAAAAAACGACCCCCCCCGTTAGATCTAAAGAAAAGCGATTAAAAAATAAACATCATCGCAGCGAAATAAAAAAACAGAGACAACCGATTGATCTGTCAAAAGAGTAAAAATGCTGTCAGGTGACTTTTTCAACCGGGAAGCGGCCACAACAGCTAAGGCGCTACTAGGTAAATTTCTCCGCGTACGGCATGATAATGTCTGGTTGTGTGCACGGATCATTGAAGCGGAAGCATATTTTCAGAATGAAAAAGGGAGCCACGCTTCCCTGGGATATACTGACAAACGAAAAGCATTGTTTATGTCCCCCGGTACAATTTATATGTACTATGCACGCGGTGGTGATTCCTTAAATGTAAGTTGCAGGGGAGCAGGAAACGCTGTACTCATTAAATCCGGGTACCCTTGCACAAATAAAAAAACATCAGATAAAATGATTCCAATGATGCAGAAATTGAACCCGCCAAAATATGGAAATGGTGTGCGCCCGATTGAACGACTCTGCGCTGGACAGACCCTCCTGTGCAGGTCTCTAGGGCTTACAGTAAAGGAATGGGATCAACAACAGTTCGATCCTGATCGATTTTATATTGAAGATATTGGCGCTTCGCCGACTCAGATAATTCAAACAACCCGACTTGGAATACCTGAGAAAAGGGATGACCACTTACTGTACCGATTTATAGACAGTGAATTTGCCATTTTCTGTACAAGCAATCCTCTCACCAGGCGAAATTATGTGGAAGGAAAACACTACAGATTGATTCAATATCCAAAATGATTCAAATTTTTCGAGTAAAAATTAATAACCCCTTAAAAAATAAATTCAGGGCAACTTCGAAATCCGGTTTTATTATGTTAGTTCAAGTTGGAAGAATAATCTCAAAGGTCGTCCCTGAAACGGGTGAAGAAGATTTAATAAATATCTTCCCGCGGTGAATATCCTGAATTATTCGTTGTGTTAAGGAAAGTCCCATTCCCCAGCCGAGGTTCTTCGTACTGAACCCGGGACGAAACACATTTTTCCAGTCTTTTTTCTCAACACCTTTGCCATTATCATGAATCTGAATTCGCACTTCTTCTTTCTCTATACACAAACGGATTCGAATCTCACCACTCTCTTGGGTAATGGCGTCAATTCCATTTTTGATGACATTTTCAATTGCCCAAGACAAAAGTGTTACGTTCGCATTTATATTTGTTTTAGAGGTAATTTCATTCACAATCTTAAGACTCTTTCCCTTGCTTGGGAGCCGTTTCTCCAGGTAATTCACAACTGCTTTTATCAGTTCAGAAAGATCGGTTTCATCCAGTTTTGGCATCGAACCCATTTGGCTAAACCTTTCACTAACTTGATTTAGACGATTCAGATCTGCGTCCATTTCTTCAACAATATCCAAAGTTTTTTCAGGGTTTTTTCTAAGCCAGTCCACCCACCCCATAAGTGCTGATACCGGTGTTCCAAGTTGATGAGCAGTTTCCCGGGCCATTCCCACCCAGATGTGTTGTTTTTCACTGTTTCTTATGAAGGAGAATCCAACGAAACCAAGTAGTATAAATAAGGAGATCGCTCCAATTTCAAAATAAGGCAACCAGATTAAGCGTTGAATAAGTTTTGAATCTCCAAAATGAAGAACTCCCCAAACATGTTCCTCTCCTGTCATTGGATCATGATAAATAAGTGAGATAGGATCATTTTGCTTATCCATAACTCGTACAATTGGTTTCACATCCTCTGATGTTTTTTTATTATCTAAAAGGTTACGCCAAGACAATGGCTTTCCTTCTTCATTTGTTTGAACAATGGGGAATTGAACTTTTTTTATTACATTCTCAAAGATGAAGTTTAAGTTTTCATCGCTGTCGTTAATGACTGCTTTCGCCATTAATTCCGCATAAAGTTGGACAATCTCCCTGTTATCCTCACGCAGGTTCTTAACCAGCGATTGGGTGTAAAGCATTAATCCTGATACCAGTACTAGACCAAGGACAAACAAACCGGCTTTGATGTTTCCCGTATGTTGATAGAGACGCATATTATTTCTCTAAATTTTCAATAAATGACACCAGATTTATATTCACATTTTTTCTCCACCAATCACCAACTTCACGGACTGTTGCAAACCAAGGATTATCTTTTTTTAACATAGCCAGGGTTTCTTGAAAGGTCTGCCAAGATATTTCGTCTGCATTGGCATTGGGATGCCAAAGTAGAGTCAGTATACCGCCAACACTTTTCACTTTTTCCGCAAGTAATTGAATATATTCCAGAGCTGTCTTTTGATCTAGTTGCATACCTTTTTTAGGATGGAACATTGCACCATCCTGAATAATCAAAGGAATTTCCCAAACAGGGAGTGTATCATTATTGACTAAATTAACAAATGGATAAGCAAAAGAAGTACCGCGTTTAAATCCAATATTATCATTAAAACCAAGAGTACTGTCATATTTAAATCCTGCTGCTGCTTGGACTGAGGGTGTTATTTTGTTGTCAAAATGGAGAAAGTGCTGACGGACACTTACAATCTCACATCCAAGCACCTCTTCAACCTGTGCCTTCTGGTATTTCATCTCATCCACAGAATTGTAAGAAAACCAAGACGGATGCAATCCTATCTCCCATCCCCGACTTTTTAATTCTCTCATTAAATCCGCAACAGTAATTTTTTTGCCTTCAAATCTGAGTTTATCATCATACCTATAGCAGCAATCAGTAAAGTGTGATTTTAGGACAAATTCAGGGGCAAAGAAAAAGGTGGCTCGCGCACCCACTTCCTGCTCTACTGTTAACCAATCCTCAATTCGATGATTAGGGCCTCGATTTGAGCACATACTTTTCATAATATTTTCAAGGGATTCAAAAGCAATAATCAAATTTTGCTTGGTTTTTTGTTGGCTCCATGTTTTAAATACGTGTTTAATTCGGTGAATATTTTCTCTTTTGGATCGCAAAGTAATCACATCAACATCATGTGTTATACAAACAGCATAAGGTTTATTATCTGGCCATTTTGGCTTTTCACTCTTTTGATCTATCCAAATTTGATCAATCACCGGATTATATAAATCCCCGGAAAAATTGACAGCACTAAAAGCAAAATCGGGCACCTTATTATTTTTTGGGCGTGGAAAACTTATCCCTTTTATTACCTTATCCCAACGAACCATGGTATTAAAACAATCCTTTCAGAAGAAAATATAATCTCAAAAGAAATGGTTTTACTTTTACTACCTGATAATAGATAGAAGCCTCAGAACCAAATGAGCGAAAAAACTCAGCAATGCCTAAGACCATAGATCCTTCAAAGTCAAAAGTCAGATTTTTCTCCTTAGCTAATAAAATACCATTCCACAATAAGAATGACATAGCTTCTCCCCTTTTATCAGAATCATCATATCCACCAGCAATATAATACATGGTGAATCTATCCCACACAAAAAAACCTGCGGCCCGGCAATCATCAGGATCATTTTTTAACCCTGCTATGAGTAATATACCAGAATTCTGTTCCATAGATTGATATACTAATTTTTCTAATATCTCCAAAGATTGCGGTGGTTCAATTTCTCTCCTCAAGAATGTTTTTTCCTGTATTTTTATGAATTCTGCTGCACTCTCAACTTCTCTTATTTCTAACTTTTCCCGCCCTTTAATAATCCGGCGTCTACGCGTTGTACTCATTTTTTCCCAAAGATATTTTTCGGGTACTTCAGTCAATATTTTATAAGTAACCCGTTCAAATAATCTGAACCCACCCTCCTCAAATATCTTTAAAGCACCTTCGTCAATTATCATATTTTGTTTAAACATATGATACCGGGGAAGTTGATCTAATAATGATCTAATCAATTCTAATTTAACTTCCCTCTTATCTTCATGAGAGATAATAACAGGTCCTAAAAAAGGTGTATAAGAAGGCATACCAAAAAATCGAAAACCAAATTTTCTTTCTACCAAGTAAGGTAGAACACCAAAAGTATTTTCATCCTCACTTTCAATCATATAATTCCAACTTGATTTTGCTACGACATCCAGCCACCATGATTGATGAAATACAGGCAGCTGATCTTGAATGTTTGGGGTATTTATCTCCTCAGATTTAATCATCTTCATCTACCAAGGATTTCGTATATTGCTCTAACTCTTCGTATTCATCTTTAGAAATTTTTCTTCCAGCAACAATTTGAAAGGTGTCTGGCAGGTCAAATTGTTTTTCCAACCGAATATTTTGTTTTTCAACCCAATGTTTAATATCCTTCATTGTTTGAGTTGGTCTATTACAAAGATCACTATAATCAAGATTAAATACACATTCAGTATCACCTGCAGATATATCTTTTTCAATTTGCTTGTAAATATAATAGACTTGTTCTGCTACTTGTTGTAAGGGTGGTTTATTTTTTATTTTATTATATTCCCGCGGTGGAACAGACCACCAGGACGACCTGCTACCTAAATTCTTTTCCCGGCATAGGAGTATTGATTGAGCAATATCAACCGCATTTCGATGGCAAACGATAAATAGAGATTCAGGAAAAGCTTTACGAATCGGAACAATCCTCATGCTGTTGTACAAATTTTTAAATATAAATGGTTTTTTCGAAATCCTTAATAAACTCCCAATTTTTTGTCTTATATCACAAATAGTTTCCTCAGAAATATCTCCTTCACCTACATATACATCCTTTCCAGAAGGAAACCATTGATACCAGAAATCTGCAGCTTCATTTGGGCCTAAAAATCTATTTGTTTTCCCATACTCAGAATTAAAAGTCATAGATTGTTTTTTAAGAAATAAATGCTGTTGAAGCCATAATCCTGTTAAGGGTACCTTGAAAAAATTCCGTGAAAAATTTGACATATAAGCAATATCAAAATATTGTGTCATAGCCTGAATCAATAATGTTGAGCCTGACCGAGGAGCTCCCAATATAAAAATTGGGAAATATTTATCCTTTTTATCTATTGGATACAAAAGCTCAGAGATCTTTTCCAATGGAATCAGCCCTGTCTGAATCATTTTCCGGAAAAATCTCATTTAAGGTATTCTTTCTAAAGCTATAAAATAGCGATCTTGATAGAGAGATTGTTCGACATTTTTGAAACTATAATTATGAAAAATCTCTATTAACTTCTTCAGTTTCGTTTCTGAATTGGAGTTGACCTCCCAGTGATGATTTGGAGATAATTGTTTCATTTTGTAAAAAGATGGACGACGAAATGAAGCCGTTTTTTTAACACCAAATAATTCAAACTCAAGGGAAAAGAAGCATGATAGATATTCTGGTAAACTGATTATCAAATAACGATTGCAATGACTATGTAACATCTGTAAGACAGTTTTTAAATATTTAAACGGGAGATGTTCGAAAACTTCAAAAGCTAAAATTATATCATAATTACTCTTCATTTCATAATCAACAATATTTGCTACTATATCTGGTTTTTTTTCATTATCAATATCCAAGGTTGTTACTGTGTAATTTTTATTCCTAAGATAATTTGCAGTAAAACCCGATCCTAAACCAATCTCCATGATTGTATCCTCTGGTCTAAGATATTTAGTCAATAACCACTGCTGTTTCCAGTATAGAAGCCAATGATTTTGCGCTTCAAGTTTTTTAGTCCAGGCAGCATCATAATTGAATTCTTTTCTCCGATTGTTCATACAAGACAAATTGATAAAATCACTTGTAAATTTCTTCAGGTATTTTTAGCACTATCTTACGTTGTAAAAATAGCATTATCACATAAAACCCAGCTGATGTCCAACTAAAAATTAAAGAAGTGACTTGGATACTAAAATTCATATTTCCACCAAGGTAAAAACACAGAAAGACGGAAAGAGCATAGCCTATTTGCCATATCAGAGCAAAATGTTGCTTTCCAGTTGCGGCAAAAATGGTGCTCACGGGACTTATAATAAAACGAAAGAAATACAAAGGTGCTAATATTGACGTTAGCTGCCCAGCAAGTTCCCATTTATCACCCAGCATAAAAGAAAATATTGGCTTACCCCAGAAAAATATAATAAGTAAAGGTACAAATATAATGGCGGCTAATTTCAGAATTGTAGTTTTAAAAAATTGATTGAGGGGCTGTTTTTGTTTTAGTAATTCAGAAATTCTCTGATAGAAAACTTGACTCACCGAACTCTGTAAAATATTTAAGGGAATATTCATTAAACGCGTTGCAATGTAAAATTGACCAACAATTGCTTTCGTAAAAAATAAATTTAACAGTATTGGGGGCAGGTTTCTCGCAAGAGTATTAATGCCGGCATTCCAGGTAGAAAACATCGGGAATTTTTTAAATTTCTTTGCCTCTTTGAATATCATATTAAAATTGATATAACGGAGAATATTATTTCCTTCCTTAAGAAATATTATAACTAGAAAAAGTAAACTAAAAATCTGCCCAATAATAAACCCTGCTAATAAAGCAATAAATTTTTCATTCAAGGTAAAAAACAGCAGGAATTGTGTTCCAACCATCCCAATGTAAAACAGGGTTCGGCTAATTGATGGAATGGCAAATCTTTTTTTACGAATAAACCAATAATGGAATGTATTGATAGCTGATTCAATAAACGCGGCTAAAGGAATAAAAATTAAAATATTAGAATCGGAAAAATTGAGAAAACTTATAATCGTTGTTTTTATAAATAAGAAAAATATTAAAAGAACCATGGTAAATATGGAACTCAAACCGATGGAAAGGATAAACAGGTTTGTTGCTTTTTCATCATTAGAAGCAATAGGTATAGCCATTTCATATCTCAAGGTTATAACTATGGAAAGAATAGCTGAGATAGACATCACCAGAGCAAGATTGCCGAATGCTTCTGGTGTAAATAGTCTCATAAGGATTGGAGAAAAACCAAGAAAGATTAACTGACCAAGACCAGCGCCGGAAGTCATCACTGCTACATCGGAAGCAAAGGTTCCTTTAGTTAATATTCTTTTAATTTGTTCTCGCAATTAATTCTTATCCTCTTTCATGAGAAAAATTACTATATAACTCAATCGTATTATCTACCATTTTTTGTGCAGGATACTTTCGAACAGTAGAATAGCCATTTTCAATTACCCGTCTCCTTAGTTCAAGATTAATGAGAAATTCTCGGATATTTTCTCCAAGAGTACTCACATCACCTGGATCAACAAGAAAACCATTTTCCCCATCTTTGATCAATTCAGCCGTTCCACCAACGTTTCCTCCAATGACAGGGAGTCCCTGTGCCATCGCCTCCAGAAACACCAATCCGAAGCCTTCCATCAGCGAAGGCATAACAAAGACAGAAGCTTTTCGATAATAAGTTTTTATCTTTTCAGGAGGAATCCATCCGATAAACTCCACACAGTCCATCACACCCAACCTGTCCGCTAATTTCTTCATTCTACCTATGTTTTGGTTTTTTCCAATAACCTGCACTATCATTCCAGGAAATTCTTTTAACAGTTCGGGCATTATTTTCAAAATGACCGGTAACCCTTTTCTCTGTACATTGCCCCCCACAAGAAGCAAGATCGGTTTATGAAGGCGTTTTTTTTCCGCTTTTGGATCAAGGGGAACGCAATCCAGATCCAGACCCAGGTAAATTGTCTTTATTTTTTCAAGGGGTATATCGTAGGCCTTAGAAACAGTTTCTGCAGTCGCATTAGAATTTGCAGCAAGTCCAGTTAGCCTTCGCAGCGCTTTCCTTTCGGTTACAGTAACGAAAGAATAATATAACCAACGCTGCATCCAATCTACATAATCATTTTTATAATAGAACGGATTCCATTTATGTCTTGCAAAATAATCATCATGAAGTGTACCCACGGCTGGAATATCACCTTTATATGCGAAAGACTCCCGTGCATCTGTGAAATGAATCAAATCTGCATCAATATTTTCTATAGCTTTTGCATAACTAAAAGATAAAGAAAACCAATTTCCATGGGTAAAATCCCATTTTAGGGGTTTAATTGACATAAAATTAATCCCTTCACAATTATCTACCATTGTTCCTGGAGAAATCACTGTGACTTTCATACCTGACTTCACTAAACCTCTCGCTAAGTGTGTGGAATACGCTCCAAGTCCAGACCAATAATTACTGAATTGCTGGGTACAGAGCACTATATGTTTCAGGGTAGAAATCAAAATTATATTAGTGATGTCAATTCAATTTGAGGTGTTGTCTATTAATCCAAATACCGTAGCCAAGCAATACGACCAACACTGCAATGAAAATTGTCCTGCTCATAAATAAGGCCTGTTTGAAAGATGGCAGGACAAATATAAATTCTATCTTGTGTTTTCCAGCCGGGACAAAAATTGACTGCATGAAGTGATTCGTCTGATAAATTTCTGTTTCTGTCCCATCAATAAAAGCATTCCAGCCTGGTGGATAATATCCTTCACTAAAAGCCAATAATCCATCGTTGGGTAAATCTACAGAAATTATGGTTTTTTCAGGTTCCCAATGTTCAATCTTAACTTTCGACCCTTCCGAATTAAACTGCATTTTCGTTAATTTTTTTGTAAGGACAGCTTTTTCACCAGGATTAAAATTATTTGCTTTGATCAATTGTAGTGTTTCTAATTTTTCTTGAGATACAACAACGGTGTCAATCAAAAATACCCTTGGTAACCAGGTTTTCAAGCGATAAATATTCTCACCCAGGATTGATTTCTCAAGAATCAATTCAGGGTGATTAAATCGTTTCCTTGAAATTGTATATTTTGTGTTTGTCAATTGAAGAAAATGTAAATTATCAAAAAATTTCTGATCAATAAAATCCTGATAATTCGCCATTTTGGCAGCGTGATATCCTCCAATAGAAGCAATCCCGAACCATCCATATTCATTAGTAGTTCTATTATCTAAAGGATAAACGCGAAATATATCCTTATCTTTCTGCAAATAGTCAATTACCCCGGTCTTTTGTGGTTCCATTTCTTTTCTGGTTATATTCGAGAACATGGGTGAAATGACTTTTCTTCCAACATAGCCGAGATCCACAACAATCAGTGCAAGGAGAATAAATGTAAATAATTGTGAAGTAATCCTTTTTGTTATCGCTAACCAAATAAAACTCAAGCTACTTGTTATTAGTAAAAGAGTAATCCAAAGGTCTCGGTAAAACATATCAAATCTAAGTTGGTACAAATAATCAATCTGTCGAGGATTTTGGAATCTCAGTATCCTTCCGGTTGCTTGATCTGCACTTCTGTATATAGCGGACATTATATTTTGAAGTCCTCCCTTAAAAAGAAGAATAGTAACAGCAATAATTCCAATCCCGATTAAAATACGCAAGAGTAATTTTTCCCAACCCATCTTTTTCTGTTCTTTTAAAAGCTGTTGGACGTGTTGAAATCCCCAGCCAGCTAAAACTGCCATGCTCAAAGAAAAAAGAATCAGAATCATTGAAGGCTCTCGGAATTTGTTAAAGTATGGGAGATAATTCAGAAGAAGTGAAGAGAGAATTGAAAAATTCTTTCCCATCGCAATAAATAAGGAAAATACAAGCATCATTACAAAAAACCAATAATCACATCGGTCTTTCTTTGTGCACAAGGCAATAATTGCTAATATTACAACGGAAATACCAAGATAATGAGGATATGAAGTGAATGGCATATCCCCCCAATAAGTATTGCCCCCAAACCCACTAAACCCGGGAATAATAAAAGTGAATATTTCCCACCAGCTGAACGACCACCCAGTAGCATAATCAAAGGACAAACCGCCTGTGCCTGAGGATCCGCCCGCTCCCCGAATGGAAAATGGAAGATATTCCTGCATGGGTATCAATACAATGGATGCCAGGTAGTATCCTATCGCCAATGAAACTCCGGTCATTCCCATAGGGGTGACCAGTCTAGTCCATGTTTCCTTTTCGATTAGTCCGTGAATCAACCTATACACAGAATACAAACCGATCATCAGCAATCCATAGTAGGCTACTTGAGGATGGTAACTACCAATCTGAGAACCGACTGCACCGCCCAGGAGAACCATAAATATCCATTTTCGGGTATCCCATAATCGGCGCAGAGCATACAATATCAACGGGAGATGAATGAATGTTACAATTCGGTTTGTGTGTGGAGTTCCCAGCATTTTCGTCGTAAAAACAAATGCAGCCGCACCGGCAAAAGCTGCAGAATATCCCAATCCATAAGATCGTAATAACAACAGCATAAAAATCGCACCGGCCAAGATATTAAAGGTAAAACCCTTGGCAATTCTCCGGAGAATATCATCCGGAATAATTTTATAAATCGTCTCTAAATTATATTGTAATCGATATGTCCCGGAAGCATGGAATGGCATTCCACAGAAAATATATGGATACCACAATGCTTTTTCCCCGAATTCAGCCTGGTAGTCATTTCTATATTTTTCAAAGATAAGTCCCTGGGCCTTTACATCGCCGATTGCAAGTTTTTGTCCCCGCAAGACTGGTTCCTGATACAGAAAAACTATTCCCATAATCAATATTAGGATCATTATAGTCCATGGCTTCCACTGGCTGGTATGATGATTTATTTTTTCACCCATAACTGGTTTAAACTCAATCCATTTTATTGTTAAAAAATGTTTGAATTGCAACAAGATAGTCACTCACCCGGTTTTTCCAGGAATATTTTAAGGCATATTTCCTTCTGGAGTCTGAATTTGTCCGATCATGGTCGCCCATAGCATTTTCTATTTCCTGTACAAATGCATCTTTATCATCCGCAAGATATAAAACTTTCTCAAATTGCTTCAAGACTTCTGAGGAAGTCGCCACTATTGGTTTGCCTAATGCAAGATACTCAAACATTTTTAAAGGAAGCAATCCTTTCCCAACCTCTGTACGATTGAATGGCATAAGGCATACATCAAATCCGGATATGTATTGAGGAACTTCCTCTCGGGATTTCATTCCTAAAAAGTGTACATTTTTCAATTGTTGCAGTTTATGAATATTTGGATTTTTCTCATTTAATCCAATAATCACAAGGGATTCCTTCTCAAATCGTTTCGACACTTGGATGAGCAATTCAATATCAATCCATTTTCCAATAGAACCAGAGAACCCAATGATGGGTCGTGGGATGTCCTTCATATCATCCTGCGATGATTCATCTGAAAAGCGCTCCGGATTAAATAAATCAATATCCACACCGTTAGGAATATCAAAAACTTTAGTATTCGGTATCTTTAAATAGCTCAGCAATTGAGCTGAAACTCTAAACACTAAATCCACACGCGAAATTAACTTTTTTTCATCTTTGCAAATCCTCTCCGGTTTTCCCATCCCTGCCATTGGTAAAAGTGCTGGCCAATCATCCACACAATGATAAACTGCAACGGATTCATCCAGTTTCCCAATCAAATCAGCGGTTTGGTGTAAAAAAGTCCAAAGTATAGGACATTCAAAATCCAATTTTTTTGTTGCCCATCGAATTTTCGCCAGAAGCAATTTTTGATTCAGCCATCCAACCCACTGAAAGTGATTCCTGTATGGTAATCGTGGGTATGGAGTTAGTATAGATAAATTATTTTTTTCGTCATGCAGTTTTCCGAATGGAACTACTGGCCACTTTTTGCCCATCATTCCAGAAAGCAATTTTCCAAAAGAGTAATTTGCTTCAACATAGAGCACGCGGTTATTCTTGATGAGCTCCATGGTGATATATTGTTTAGACGTCCAGTAACGGTCATCCAGCATTTGATTGGATATCAAGACAATATCTTTCCCCTCCATCATTATACATCCTTCAGAATGGTTTTTAATTCTGCTCCCAATTTCTCTATTGAAAGTTTTTCCTGAAAAAACCGATACCCATTCATTGAAACCGTGTGGCGAATCTTTTCATGGGTGCGAATGAACTGAATCTTTTCTGCTATTTTAACCGGAGTAGACTCCGAAGTAAAAATGTGTTCATCCGCTGTCAGGAGTTCACGGATAGCAGATGTGTCAGCCGTTAAGATAGGTTTTCCGACACCTAATGCCTGAAATAATTTATTGGGAATGACCCTTTGCGCTTTATCAGAATCTCCAAATATTCCCAGAAGAAGATCTGCTTCTGCCATCTTTTGTGATAATTGATTATAGGGAATCCAATCCAACAATCGAATATTAACCAACTCCTGTTCATTTATTTTATCCTCGATTTCAGACCGGAGCTGACCTAATCCTACTAACGTAAATATGATATCCGTTTCAGATTTTAGAATGCTGGCAGCTTCAATTATTTTTTCTATCCCATGAAGAGGAATAAATTTTCCAATAAACATCACATTAAAGTGATTTTCAGAATTTATGGTTTGCTCAGGGAAAAATATTCGATCATCTGCTCCAACAAATAATCGTTTAAAATTTATGTCAGGAAGATCAAGTTCATTCCTGAAATACTGAATATTGGCTTCCGTATCGAGTATAACGATATCCGACATCTTACAAGCGGATCTGTCCAAAAAACGCATCAACCGGGCTTTTGGAGAAAATGTTGTAAAATAACCACGGTCAACAATGACCGTGTCATACAACGAAACTAAAGGATTGAATACTAATTTCTTTCGGCCAAAAAATGCCATCATTTTCGCTAAAAATATATCCAGATGACCAATGTACCCAACAAGGATAATATCATGCTTTGGGATGAAGAACACGTATCGAAATAGAAGCCGAAGTTGCGCAATAAAAAAACGCAGAATAAATGTTATTGAAAACCCAAAATTTTTCCCTTTGGTTATCGTTTTTTCCCACAAAGGAACATGACATTCGAAAACAGTAACCGCATTCCGACGCAATCCTTCAAGAACTATAGAATTTCTTGGATAATTTTTTTCGTAAGTACCAAAATAACAGACACTCATGATCCTTCTCAAAATATTTTAGAGGAGATAAAAAAAATCCAGAGACAAAAAAAACAGATTTAGATTACCTGTTTTACTCTTGATTCTTTTTCTTGTGCTCCCCTGGTTATCATTTCAGCAATCAATCCAATGGAGAAGAACCACAATCCCAGTATAAATAACATGGCGCCAAATAACATAAGAGCTAAATGTTCGTAGAATGAATGTCCGGAAAATATTTTTCTTCCAATTACAAATAATTCAACCATGAGTGATGTGGCAACACAAAAAAGCCCAAAAAATCCAAACAGATGGAGCGGCTGCTGAGTATAACGGTTCATGAAAATTATCGAGATAAGGTCAAAAAACCCATGAAACAACCTGGAACCACCATATTTCGTAACTCCATAAATTCGAGGCCTGTGATTGACTCGAATTTCACCGATTCGAAATTTATTGTGCACGGCAAGAGCTGGAATATAACGATGCCGTCCACCATATAAATCAAGGGTTTTAGTAACCGATTTTCGATATATCTTTAGACCACAATTAAAATCATGAATTTTTACTCCCGTCATTAATCGTGTTACATAATTAAATATTTTTGAGGGTAATCTCTTTGATAGTGGATCCTTTCGTTCTTTTTTCCACCCGGAAACAAGGTCAAACCCTTCCTCAAGTTTTTTCATTAAATTTGGAATTTCGGCAGGGTCATCCTGTAAATCTGCATCCATGGTAATGAGAAATTCTCCCTCAGCAAGTTTAAATCCTTCTGCAAGAGCGGCTGATTTCCCATAATTTCGATGGAATTGAATCAGGGTTACATTTTCATCTTTTCTTGACAAGTCATAAAGAAATTCTGTAGAACCATCAGTTGAACCATCATCTACAAACAGGATTTCCCACTTACTATAAATATGCAAAACCTTCCGAAGCTGATCCATTAACTCTGGGAGAGAATCAACTTCATTTAAAACTGGGATGATTACGGAAATCATTTAATTTACCTGTTAATTATGTAAAATTGTTGGAGGAATTGCTCTAATTAAACGAGGATAAGACATACCGTATTCCCGTTCCTCAATCTCAATCTCAATCTGGTTTTGATTATCATTAATCTGAATCATAGCCTTAGACACCATAGGACCGACATTGCCTGGTGTAGTTTGAAAGGTAACACTTATGGACTTATGGTCGAAAATGAATTCCTTCGGGTGCTCTTTTCCTTTGAATTGAGGGTCAATACCCCAGAAATACCTGGTTAAATCTGTTGGTTCAAGTACTATTAGAAAAGGATACTTACTCTGAATTTGAGACGTTAAAAACCATTTGTCCTGGAGAATATCCCAGGCATAGACCTCATTACCCAAAAATTGAAGATATAATGTCCGTCGTCCAAGAAAATCACGAAATTGAATATATGTACTGTCATCCCTTACTGTAAAAAAAAAGGTCAACTTTCCCCGCAATGTTCCCTTTGATATTAGCTGACCTCTTCCTCGACATTGTTTGTACTCTGATTTCAAATCTTCATAAGACCATTTATGATCGGGGACTATATTACCAATTGTAGGCTTTTGGCTACAATCACTCAGAACAAAAAAAGACACAAATAATAAAAGTTTGAATAGATTATAATTCACTTAATTTTTTTCTCAAAACTGCGTTGTTTGGATTTATTTCCAAAGCCTTTCGAAAATAACGAATTGCCTCTTCGATTTCCGCTTTTTTCACCAATACATCACCAAAATGTTCGAGAACTACTGCATTGGTATCTTCAATGTCAACAGATTGTTTAATATAGGCCAATGCACTGTCAATATTTCCTATTTTGAAATGAATCCAACCATATGTATCAAGATAAGCTGAACTCTTCGGAGATAGAGATATTGCTTTTTTGGACATTTCAAGCGCAATACCTAATTTTTCCCCACGTTCAACCAAGCTATAGGAATAATTGTTGAGTGCCTGCGCATCAGTACTGTCTGAATGAATTAACTCATTATAGATGCTGTCAGATTGAGACCACTGGATTGTTTTATCATAAATGATAGCAAGAGAATGAAGCGTGTTTCTCGATTTTGGATTAATAGCCAAAGCGCGTTTAAAAAATTGTTCAGCTATTTTATAATTACTATCCAAATTATAACTCAAACCCAACAAGTACTGAATAGTAAATTCCTCTTGAAATATATCTGCTTGTTTTGAAAGAATTTGCATAACTCTCTGATGATTATTCTGAATAAGCAAAGCAAGTGCTAAATTTATATACCCTCGGGGTTCACCAGGATGAAAATAGATCATTTGATCTGCAAAATATTGGGCTTTCTCTATATTTTCTTCCTCCCTGCTGATCTGTGATAGAAAATGAAGAGCCAAAATATTCAAACTATCCAACTCGTATACCTGACTAAATACTTCCAATGCTGAATCAGGATGATTAATTTCATAATACAATAAACCAATTTGATTGAGAACACCTACCGATGATCCCTCCAAATTGACGATTTGTTTCAATGCCCTTATTCCCTCTTTTTTATCACCATTCATAGTAACAATATCCGTATAGTTTTCAAGATATTGGATATTGGATTTGTCTGATAGAGTCATCTGTTTTATAATTATTTGTGCTAATTCAAAACGTTTGATTTTCAAAGCTATTTCTGCAGCTTTCTGCAGAGCTTCAATCCTATGAGGGTCTAGATCAAATACTTTTTGGTAATAATGAATTGCTTCCTCAAACTGACGTTGCAATTTAGCCAGCTCTGCAAGAACAATGATATTTTCCACATTTTCCGGGTCAGATTCAGCCAATATCTCATATTGTTCCCTAGCCCTGTCAAACAATTTCCGATTGATAAATTGGTGAGCCAGAATGTTTCTTGCCTCGGCATCATCCGGGTTTAAATATATTGCTCTCTCAAGGTGAAAAACAGCACGATCCGGTTTTTCAAGTGCCCAAAAACACTCTCCAAGGGAAATATGGATGGTACTGACATCAGGATCAATTCTCAGGGCGTCCTGAAACTCAATTACTGCCATAGAATAATTTCCCTGACTCATGTAAAGCTGTCCATCCATAAAATGCATGAGAGCTTCAGAATCGACAGCAGTTTCTTCTTTGGACTGATCGATCGGCGGCAAATTTGAGGGAGAAATTTGCGAACCCGAATGACAGGATAAACCAATCCAAACCAAAATAAGCAATATCGAATTTTGATATATGCGAGTCATACTAATTAAAGCTGGTAATTTTTATGATTATTTAAGTAACAATTCAAATTGGCATCAAATCAGTTTTGAAAAAGTAAGATAATTCCCCATAATTACTTATACACTTCTACCTTATTCCCACCCAGTTTTTTTGCCCGGTACATTGCTTTGTCTGCTTTTTCAATCAATATTTTGATATTATCCGAGTCCTTGGGAAATTCAGCCATCCCCGCGCTAATTGTAATTTTTTCATCAACTCCGTTCCGACTAAACTTGAATTCTTCAATATTATTAACAATGCGCTGAGTAACTGCTAAGGAATTTGTTTGGTCAGTATCTACCAATATAATCATATATTCTTCTCCACCGTACCGGGCTACAACATCAATATTCCTGACACTATTTTGTAGAATATCGGCAACCTGTTTAATAACATAATCTCCATAGAGATGTCCATGAGTATCATTAATCCGTTTAAATTTATCCAAATCGAGTACAACCAGAACATGTCTCTGCTGGAAACGAATAGCACGTTTTACCTCATCGTCAAATCTGTTCATAAATGCGCGGTGATTCAATAATCCTGTCAACCCATCGTGGATTGCGCTATCATGCATTTTACGATATTCTCCCTGCCATGATAAAAAATGACCAACTGTAAATGCTAAGTGTTCCATAAGCCTTTCATCAGAACTACTATAGGATCGGGATGTTAATCGTTCAAGTGCTATGCTGCCGATCGAAATGCCTTTCATTAAGATTGGAACAATCAAAACCGCAGAAAAATTTATGTTGAAATTTTCATCTTTTCTAAATCTTCCTATTCCAGGATAATCATTTTCCCAATATCGCGAACGAAGGTTGATGCCTTCTTTTATTACCTTACCATGCAGGGAAAAGTCCAATGAAAAGGTGTCACCGGTATTTACATCTTCCTTGATTCCATCTACAAATTTTACACTTGGTAAATTGTTAGACGGATCTACCATTGAAATTGTGAATTTATCATATGAAAAAAGTGAATAACATAAGGTTTTAATAGAAGCATATAAAACTTCCTCATCTGAAAAGATATCTACTGTATCAAGAAGATCCAAAATCCGATCTTGATAATTATTATCAGTCAATAACTCTTCAATTTTTTCTATCTTTGCAATTCCCAGAGAAAGTAAATCCCCAAGATTAAATAAAATTTCACGATCCCTTTCCTGCGTTTTACTGAAATGATCAACAGTCATTAAAAGACAACCAACAGAAACATCCTTGTTGACTATCCGTATCCCCAATATACATTCACTTCCTCTCCATGTTTTTTCAGAAAACAATTGTGTCCAACCATCACGATTCTTTTGATATTGCAAAACCTGTACTTCCTTATGCTTAAGAATTGTCTTCAATATCTCCTGATCATGAGGAACAAATTCTAAAAATTCGTTGGAAGTGGCGCTTTGGAGTGCAAACCCATGATTGTCATAATCAATGATATAAACTGCTCCCTGGTAGTCCGGATTTATTGAACGAATTGTATTGAAAATCGAACGCAGTAAATATTTATAACGATCCTGAAGTTCATTGTCAATTTCAGAATTCTTTGGAGAATCAACTTGTTTTCGTTCATTGTCCATCAAATTTCCTGAATAATTTTTCTTTTTCGTAGTAATAAACAAAATAAAAGCCCAAATAACACAGATGAAAACCAATCCTCTAAAAAGGTAGATAATAAACCCCCCTTCTCCGGGGGAAATAACTACACTTAAAATTAAAACTGTCACAGCAGCCAGAAGAATTGTCGTAGATTTATTTTGAAAATTCATTCCAGAAAAAAAATCCTTACTATAAAACTTACGTAAACAGTAGGGATAAAAAAATCAGATTGTTTTTAATTAATTTTGGTCTTTTACAAAAGTAGCGCCTCTTTTTTCAAGATCAAATGGTGCTTTCGTATCCTGGTCTTTAACCCCACTTGAATCCTGATCCAATTTAACCATTTCATCTTTTTTAATATCAGGGGGAAAAGGGTCAGATAAGTCTGGTGGAAAACTCAACTCAATATTTGGTTGAACTGTTGTTATTTTTGTTCCATCAGTTGGCAATAATTCCATGCCCACAAAAACAAGACCGATGAGAACCACAACCATCATTCCCAAATGAAAAGGTGCAAATCCCAGGTAAGTTCTTTTCTCAGGGGATTGTATTGATGGACGATTCTTCTCTGCCTCAATCCTCTTGTGGAGCTTTCCCATAAAACCAGAAGAAGCTTTTATTTCCGACATGGATTTCATTGAATCCAAAAGTTCACGGACGGATTCAACCAATTCTTCTCCGCTGGAATTAGCTTTTAGGTACTCTTCGAATTCTTTCCGTTTCGAAGGGTTTAAGTTATTTTCTATATAATCGGATAAATAATCTTCAAACTGATAACGATCCATCGATATAGTGTACTCCTCATTTTTATTAATATTATTCCTTCAATGTACTTTTCAATTGCTGACGTGCGCGATTAATACGCGACTTCACCGTTCCCAAAGGAACGTCAAGTATTTTACTAATGTCTTTATAGGAAAGTTCCTGAATATCCCGCAATATGACAGGACTCCTAAAATGAGATGGTAATGATTGAAGTGCATTCTGAATTTTTTGTTCTGAGAATTGGACATGAACACCTCTATCTGGCTCTCTTTCAATGTCTGGAATCTCATATACTTTGTCATCTTTACCCATATGGCTCAGTTGGGTAATTTTTCGTCTTTTACGTTTCCTCAATTCGGTTTTAGAAAAATTACCGGCGATAGTATAAATCCAAGTTGACACTTTCGCGATTTCTTTGTAATAATGCCGGTGAGTAAAAATTTTTACCAGAGTATCCTGAAGAACATCTTCGGCGAGTTCTACATCATTCACAAATCTATATATAAAATTCATGAGACGGTCACGGTAACGAAAAACAATTTCATTGTATGCATTTTCATCTCCACTTTGAAATCGAGCCATCAGTTCTTCATCGGTGAATTGAAATTGATTAGCCATTTTTTGAAATGACATTGAATAAAAATTGGACAAGTTCTGATTCATCAGAAACTTTCGTTGTTTTAATCCGTTCATCTATTTTACCAAGCAAAAGTAAACCATTTTCAATTTCCTGTCTTGAATATTGTTCTGAAAAATGTGGTAATTTCTTCTTAATTGAATCTGATAATGGGATATAACCTCTAAATTGCAAAAAAGTTCCGGGTGAAATTTTATGGAATAACATCTCCTGAAAAAGACTCATAAGGGGATACATTAAAGATAAAAAGGTTTCATTCTGGAATATAAGAGATTGTCCTGTTTTTATAGCCTTTTGTACATTTCTATTTCCTACAGCACCCAAAAACTCCCAACGCTTGTAATCCCGTTTCCATCCGGAAAAACGGGTTACATGATCCATGGTTAATTCCTCCCCGTCCGGAAGATAAATTGCAATTTTATCAATCTCATTTTCCAAATGATATAAGGAATCCCCGGCAATTTTCAATACTTCTGCTTTGACCTTTGAATCCGCTTCAATTCTCTGCTCCTTAAAAAAATAGTTCACCCAAACAGCCATTTTATTTTCGAATGGACTGCGAACATCTATAGGATTAAACCGTTTTGTTAATTCCTTGACAATTAATTTTCTTTTGTCAAAATCCTCGAGGAAAATCACAAGACAATTTGATTGAGCAGGGTTATCACAATACCTGAATATTTCTTTACGATAATTTTTATGAATCTTTTGTGGATTTCTCAGAACAAAAAGTTTTTTACTAGAAAATAAATCGACCCCGTAGAGTTTTTCGATAATTTCACTCCCCCTCATTTCATTGGGTTCCAGGATAATCTTAGCACTCACTCCTTCCGGAAAAAAGGATGATTCGAGTTTCTCTACTACAAATTTCTGAAGGAATTGATCATCTCCCTGGAATAAATACACCGGTTTGACAACCCCTCCATCGATTTCATTTACAATATTTTTTAGTTTCTGTAAATTCATGTTATTTTTTTGATTTCGTATACAAACTCACTATAATAACAGCCATAAAGGCAAAAACGAAGCTAATCAGCCTTTCCGTAACCATTGTATTTAATACTTCAATATTTTTCCAAATAATGGTAGAAATTGCGCCAGTCAGCATTCCGGCTATAATCCCATTCCTAGTTGTTCGCTTCCACCAGAGCGCGCAGACTATCACCGGACCAAACGATGCTCCCAATCCACTCCAGGCGTAGGATACCATTTCAAATACAAGGTCTTTCGTCTGCCATGCAAGGTAAAATGCAATGATCCCAATTACGATGGTAAACATTCTGCCAATGGTAAGTAAATTTATCTTTCCGATCTTATGGTGAAAATATTTTCCGATTATATCCTCAGTCAACACTGAAGTACTTACCAAGAGCTGTGAATCTGCGGTTGACATCATTGCTGCGATTGCCCCGGAAATAAATATTCCTGCGATCCAGGGATGCATAAGGGTTTTCGCCATTTCCGGCATGAGTGTTTCCGGGTCTGAAACAGGAGAGATCATCCCGCCTGAAATTAATTGAGCTCCCACCAGTCCAATGAAAAGAGAACCTATAAAAGCAGGTATTGCCCACGCGATTGCGATACGCCTACTAATCCGGATATTTTTGGGATCATCTATGGCCATGTAGCGAACAAGCAGGTGAGGCTGTCCCATATATCCCAATCCCCAGCTTAGTCCCGCCACGGCTCCTAAAAATGCTTTCAGTCCGCTAGCACCTCCATACAGAGTTGACCAGTCTAGCGTCCCGGTGGAATGCTCCAATCCTGATAATTCCATCCATCCGACGATGGGCAGAATGACTAACGTACCAATCATGATAATCCCCTGGATCAAATCCGTCCATGCCACCGCAAGAAATCCACCAAGAATTGTATAAAAAATAATGATGCAGGCGCCTAATATCATTCCCTGCATCTGGGTCAACCCAAAAGTGACATTTAAAACTTTACCGGCGCCGGAGAATTGTGCGGCGACATAAAATGTAAAAAAGAAAATGATAATAACCGCTGCCAGCAGCCTGATGATTCCGGAATCATCATTAAATTTTTTTGAAAGTAACTCAGGGAGGGTGATCGCATTGTATTTTTCCGTTGCGATTCGCAGTGGTTTCGCGATGATCATCCAGGATAAAATGATCCCTCCAATACATCCAATTGCTGTCCATAATTCCAGCAATCCCATAACCATTGCAGCCCCAGGGAGACCAAGCAATAGCCAGGCAGATTCACCGGAAGCGCGTTCGGAAAATGCGATCACCCAGGGACCCAGCCGTTGTCCTCCAAGAGCAAAATCCTTTAGATTTTTTGTTAATCGAACGGTTATGAATCCAACCGTTAATACAATCAGCAAGTAAATAATAAATGAAGTAACTATCATTTTATATTATCCAAACCAGGATTCCTATGCCAACACAGTAAAAACCAAACCAGTAAAATTTCCCTGACTGAAGCAAAGAAAACAGCCATTTTAATGAAATCCATCCCACGATAAATGAACTGAAAAACCCTGCAATCAACACAGGAATGCTCAGTAAAGGTTCATTTGATTCCAGCAAATCCAAGGCAGTTAATAAGCCTGCTCCGGAAATCACCGGAATGGAAAGCAGGAATGAAAAACGGGCGGCGGAGTCTGATTTTACTCCCAAGCACAAACCGATAGTAATTGTTAATCCTGACCGAGAGATCCCCGGAATAATCGCAACTGCCTGCGCTATTCCTATCAAAAATCCGTTTCTGATAGAAACCTGATCTTTATTTCCTGTGAAGCACTTACCAACGAATAAAATAATTCCGGTACATACGAGAGCACCTGCAACAAAATTGACATTATCAAAAGCAGATTGAATAGCATCCTTAAAAAATAGACCACAAATCACTGCCGGTACCGTGCCAAATGCCAAAGCTAAAATGTAATTCCTGGTTGATTTGTCCTGTAAAGTTCTTAAAAAACCAACAATATCACTCCAAAAAACAGCCAGGACGCTGAATAATGTGCCCACATGAAGAACGACTTCAAACGCATTCCCCGGGACATGAATACCCAATAATTCCTGACCAATAACCAAATGACCGGAACTGCTGACGGGCAGGAATTCAGTCAAACCCTGAAGTGACCCTAATAAAATTGCTTCAAATACACCCATAGCTTATAAAATGTGAATGTGAATATAATGCAAATCCTTCAGGCACTAAAAACCTGAAGTTATGAAAAATACGAATGAGTTAACTGATAATTTTTATAATTTGGGAGAACACACCATAACCTGAAATGGGTCATCACATCCAAGCGGATTGTATTTTGTGAGATTGGAAAGTGGGGAGTTCATCCAGATACAGAAAGTTGTGCTAGTTAAGTAGATATCTTATCAAGATATTTCCACCCAAGAATTGCAATCATCCTTCCGGCACTTTTACCTTCCCGGCGGAAAGAATGATATTTTTCTCCAAAGCAAAAAGTGCATTCATTTATATCAATGATGTTTTTCTGATTTACTCCTGAATCCGTTAATTGAGACCGTACAATCCCCTGCAGATTTATCATCCTCTCTCCTTTTCTTGTATTTCGGACAAAGGAGCTGTCAAATTCCAGTGCAACATCCAGACTAACTTCAAAACAGCATTGGCGGATGGAAGGACCTAAAAAAACGATCACATTTTGAGGGTTTGAATTCAATTGAATCAATTTTTGAATACCATTTAAAACAATTCCATTTGCAATTCCTCTCCAACCGGCATGAAGCAAGCCAATGATTTTCGCAACAGGATCAACTAAATAGATTGGAATGCAATCAGCAACCTGGATTGTGAGCACTAGCTTTTCAATGGTGATCATTCCATCGGTGTTGCTGATCCCTCCCGATTTTGTGCAAATAACAACATTATTTGAATGAGTTTGTACAGGGATGACAATCTGTTCCGGGTTCAGTTCAAAAAGGGATACTATTTTTTTTCTGTCCTCCGGTGGGAAATATTGAAATTGTTTTAAGGAAATACCGGCTTTAATCCCACCGCATGGAAAAAACTCTGAAAAATCTGAATAATGATTCAAGGTTGATTTATTGTGTAGAATGACGGTTTAAAAAATAGGTTCATCGCAATAATCCATCTTTCCATACAATAAATTTACAAAAAATATTGTCATTCTGTTCCACCAGAAGGCGGAGAAGAATCTCAATCGTAAAATTACAAAGGTAGGGGGTTGAAACTGATGATTCCTGTTAAGGCGACTGATAGGATGAAGTAATCAAAGAATCACCTTTAAAAAATCCCACTAAAGAAAAACTATTTTGATCGTACTGGAGTACCTGCAGAGCTTTATTCAAATTGGGAGGTTCTCCGGAAAACGAAAAAATTCGCTCCGAACCATGGAACTCATCAATGGAATTCAAATTTTTTAAAATTGTTCTTCGATCAAGTTTATCCTCAGTGATGACTGCTGACAGAAGTTGGACACAATCAACCCCCTGGTAAAAAAATTCGTTATTTTTATGATAACCAGCCCGAGATAAAATTTCATTATAGAAAATTTCTTTCCTGTTCGTAATCACTACCATTTTATCCAAATGGGGGCCAATATTCTCCTGGTTCAAAATGTCTAGATCCTGCCAGGACTCATTGCCAATCACCTGGGTCTCCAGGTTATAAATTGGAAATTGTGTGGCCAAGTACGAAAGATGATCAAGGGGAATCGGCATATACATGCCGTCAATCGTGTCTAAATTAATTTTACTCGAATCTTTTGCACTTAATTCCTTCTCCGTATCCTTTTGAAGATCAAAAAAATCATCAACGGATATCTTGAAAAGTGCATCCAGACTGTCAATTTCCATCCCGAGAAATTCTGCATATTCATCATCTTTCGGCATTAAATCCCAAGCTGTTTTTCGGATGGAATTAAATTGGCGTTGTAAATCTTCGGGAATCCCGAAATACCAT
>Ga0066376_10000571_pt1 | contig 34428 bp, 35 predicted proteins | sample Knorr_S15_td_Bot_FD_77009 | JGI IMG/M metagenome (GOLD analysis project Ga0066376, IMG submission 77009) | Marine microbial communities from Southern Atlantic Ocean transect - Knorr_S15_td_Bottom_ad_5009_LV_A | ecosystem: Environmental > Aquatic > Marine > Oceanic | place: Southern Atlantic... | reverse complement strand
CCCTAAACAAAAAATTTTTAATCTTTATTGTTATAGAGTTGCTGGTGCAGTTGGATTATTGTGCTTAAATATCTTTGGCGAAAATAACAAAAATTCTAGATCTTTTGGAATTGCATTAGCTAACGCTTTTCAAATTACAAATATTTTAAGAGACATCAAAGAAGATTCATTAATTGGAAGACTTTACATACCAAAAGAAATATTAAAAAAGACAGGAATTAAAGAAAACAATATTGATCAAATAATAAAAAATAAGAAATTTTTTCTTGCTTGTAAAAAACTAGCTAAATTAGCAGACTTAAATTTTAAAATCGCAGAAACAAAATTAAAATACTGTTCTAAAAAAAAACTTAAATCAGCAATTTTAATGATGTACACATATAAATCATTATTAAAAAAATTAAAAAAAAGTGGGTGGAAAAGTATCGAAGAAAAGATACATCTGACAAAACTTGAAAAAATTACTTTGTTTCTTAAAGTTTCCTTTACTTAAATGAATAAAATAATTCATATAATTGGTGGTGGATTAGCAGGATTATCTTGTGCTGTTAAATTATTAAAAAATAAAAAGGAAAAAAAAATAACACTCTATGAATCGTCAGATCTATTCGGAGGGAGATGTAGATCTTATAATGACAAAGATTTCAAATGTTACTTAGATAATGGTAATCATTTAATTATAAAAGCCTATCAAAATACTTTTAAATATCTTAAAGAAATTAAAGCAACACATACCATAACTTCCAATGAAAAAAGTTTTTATCCTTTTATTGATATAAAAAGTTCTGAAAATTGGGAGGTTAAACCTTATTCAAATTTCATACCATGGTGGATCTTCTTTCCTTCATGTAGACCTTCTGGAGTTTCATTATTAGACTTTATTAAAGGTTTCAAGCTTGCATTTGCCAAAAATGATCAAACAGTTTCTAATTTAATAAATGTAGATAGCTTAATTTATAAAAGATTTTGGAAACCTTTTACTATTGCTGTACTCAATACACACCCAAAAGAAGCTTCTGCAAAATTATTATGGAAAGTAATTTTAAAAACTTTATTTCGCTGGAATAATCCGCTACATCCGTTTGTTGTAAAAAAATCCTTAAACGAAAGTTTAATTAAACCAGGAATAGAAAAAATTGTTAGACATGGAGGAAAAATTAAAACTAATTACAGATTAAAAAAAATTAATTTAAAAAATAATTGTGCAAAAGAAATAATATTTCAAAACAAAACAATTCTCATAAATAATGAAGATTTTCTTGTATTAGCAATTCCACCTAATGTTTTAAGTAAAATTTTACCCGACATTGTGACGCCTAAAAAAACCAATTGTATTCTCAATGTTCATTTTAAATTAGATAAAACTAATAATAAAATAATTTTTCCTCAAGAGTCTTTTTTTATGGGTGTAATTGGAGGTTTGACAAATTGGATTTTTAAAAAAGAAAATATACTATCAATAACAATTAGTGCAGCTAACAATTTAAATATATATACAAATAAAAAAATTTCTAAAATGATTTGGAGTGAAATAGAAAAAATTTTTAAATTACAAAAGAATAATATGCCTAAATACAAAATTATTAGAGAAAAAATGGCGACATTTGTACAAAGTCCTGAAGAAATTTTTAAAAAACCAAAAATGCTCACAAATTATTCGAATATTTTTCTAGCAGGAGACTGGGTTGATAATGGATTTCCTGCAACTATAGAAGGAGCGATAACATCTGGGTATAATGTTGCTCATCATATAAATAAAATATAAATGGAAATAAATAATATTTTAAATCATTCTAAAAAAGTCTTAATCAATAATCAAAAAAGAGATGGGCATTGGGTTTATGAATTAGAAGCAGATACGACAATTCCTTCTGAATATATTTTAATGAATCATTTTTTAGGTATAAAAGAAAAAAATTTTGAAAAAAAAATAGCCGTTTATTTAAAAATGGAACAAAACTCTGATGGTGGTTGGCCGTTATTTCGGAAAGGAAAGTCTAACATCAGCACCAGTGTAAAAGCATATTATGCTCTAAAACTAATAGGTGAAAAACAAAATGCTCCACATATGGTAAAAGCCAAAAAAAAAATACTCGATTTAGGAGGTGCTGATAATTGTAATGTTTTTACCAAAATAAGTTTAGCTTTGTTTAAACAAGTTTCCTGGAAAAAAATTCCTATAATGCCCATAGAAATTATGTCACTTCCAGATTGGTTTCCGTTTCATATTAGTAAAATCTCTTACTGGTCAAGAACTGTGGTTGTTCCTTTATTAATTATAATGGACAAAAAACCAGAAGCAAAAAATCCAAATAAAGTTTTCATTGATGAGCTTTTTACAAAAAATAAAAGTCCTAAAATTAATCATGGAAAAGACTCTTTTTTTTATTTTTATTTATTTTCATTGATTGATAAAATTCTAAAAATTCTTGAGCCTTTTTTTCCGAAAAAGTTAAAAAATAAATCAATTAATCTTGCAAAAAATTTTATTTTAGAACGTCTCAATGGAATACATGGCCTTGGTGCAATTTTTCCGGCAATGACAAATTGTACACTTGCTCTTTATTTATTAGGCTTAAAAAAAGAATATAACGTTGCGAAAAATTCCGTAAAAAACTTAATCACTCATAAAAAAGATTGTATTTATTGTCAGCCCTGTTTTTCACCTGTATGGGATACAGCCTTAAACGGATATTCGCTTTTAGAAACAGGACTTACATTAAAAGATAGTTCAATACAAAAAGCATGTAAGTGGCTAGAAAAAAAACAAATTTTAAATGTTAAGGGTGATTGGGCTCTAAAAAATAAAGATCTGTTACCAGGCGGGTGGGCATTTCAATACAAAAATGATTTCTATCCAGACGTTGATGATACAGCAGTAGCAGCAATGTTTTTAGATCACGCTGGACACCAAAACAAAAAAATAATAGAGAGAGCCTGTAGCTGGATTATTGGAATGCAATCAAAAAACGGGGGATGGGGTTCTTTTGATAAAGATAATACCTATTATTATTTAAATAATATACCTTTTGCTGATCACGGCGCCTTATTAGATCCTCCCACTGCTGATGTAACAGCGCGGTGTATATGTATGTTAAGTCAAATTGACAAAAAAAAATATCAAAATGAAATTAAAAAAGGTGTTAATTTTTTAAAAAATGAACAAGAGGAAAATGGATCATGGTTTGGTAGATGGGGAACAAATTATATTTATGGCACTTGGTCTGCTTTACATGCATTAAAAGCAGCAGGAGAAAATATGGAAGCAGATTACATAAAAAAAACAATACTCTGGATAAAAAACAAACAAAACAATGATGGAGGATGGGGAGAGGATTGCGCGACTTATTGGAAAGAAAAAAAAAATATGACGTCTATTGAAAGCATGCCAAGTCAAACAGCGTGGGCTATTTTAAGTTTACTTACAACAGAAAATATTAACGACTCTTCCTTAACAAAGGGTATTAATTTTTTAACAAAAAATTTTAATAAGAAAACATTATGGAAAGAAAATCATTTTAATGCAGTAGGATTTCCTAAAGTTTTTTATATTACCTATCATGGATATTCAAAATATTTTCCAAACTGGGCACTTTCAAGATACCAAAACTTAAAAAAAGGAAAAAAATCAAATAGAATTCTAGGATTATAAAAACCAAAACTCGTACATAAATAACAAAAAAAAAATTAATGAAATTAAAACTTTTATTTTTTCTTATGGTACAATTGAAGATTACAAGTAATTATAAAAATGAAGAAAAAAAAGCAAACTGAATTCATACACAATGGATATAAAAGAAGCTCAATTCAAGAAACCTCACTACCTTTGTATCTGACATCCGGTTATGTTTATCCAAGTGCTGAAGAAGCTGAGCTTGTATTTGATGAAAAAATCCATCGATATCAGTATTCTAGATTTGACAATCCTACAGTTAATCAATTAGAAAAAAAGTTTGCTTTACTTGAAGGCGCTGAATCCTGCAAAGCCTTTTCTTCTGGTATGTCTGCAGTATTTGCATCTTTTATGTGCCAGGTAATAAAAGGAGATAGAGTTGTAGCGGCACGAGCACTTTTTGGATCATGTTATAATATAATTAAAGATATTTTACCAAAATACGGTGTTGAAGTTATTTTCGTTGATGGAAAAAGTCTAAAGCAATGGGAAAAAGCCATAAATAAAAAAACTAAATGTATTTTTTTTGAATCACCATCCAATCCCACGCTTGAAATTGTAGATATTGCATCAGTCGCAAGAATAGCTCATAAATATAATGCAAAAGTTATTGTGGATAATGTTTTAGCATCCTCTATATTACAAACGCCCCTACATTATGGTGCTGACATCACTGTTTATTCAACTACAAAGCATATTGATGGTCATGGTAGAACATTGGGTGGGTTATTACTCTCAACCCAAAAGTTTTATGAAGAAAAACTTAAATTTTTCTATCGTAATACCGGGCCAACGATGGATGCATTTACTGCATGGATATTATTAAAAAGTTTAGAAACATATCCACTACGAATGGAACAACACTGTAAAAATGCTAACAGAGTAGCATTTTTTTTGGAACAACATCCAAAGATACAAAAAATTATTTTTCCAGGACATGCTAATCACCCTCAAAGAACATTGATTCAAAAGCAAATGAGTGGCCCGGGAAATATGATAAGCTTTTATATAAAAGGAGGTAAAAATAAAACTTTTAAATTTTTAAAAAATCTTTCAATCATAAAAATTTCAAATAATCTAGGTGATACAAGAAGTTTAATTATTCATCCCGCAACAACAACTCACAAAAAAATTACAAGCAAAGATAAAAAAATTTTAGGTATCAATGATAATCTAGTGAGATTGTCAATTGGATTGGAAGATAATGAAGATATTGTTGATGATTTAAATTCTGCTTTAAAAAAAATTTAAGTTGTATTTAAAAAAACTAGATTCTTTTTTTTTTTTATTGATATGTTGCTTGTTTTTGAGTTTTTTCTTCTTTAATTTTTTTTACTGTTTCCTCAACTTGTTTTTCAAAAATGTATTTTGCTGGTCTTTGATTATTTAAAGGAATATCGGGCACCATATCACCTTCTGTTTTTGGTCCTAATAAAGCAACTTTTAAAGCTTTAAGAGGATGTTTTATAGTGTCTTCTGCCGCTGTTGGCTCGTATCCACAATGAACCATACAATTGGCGCATTTTTCATAATTACCTGTTCCATATTTATCCCATTCTGTTGTATTTATTAATTCATCAAAAGTTTTGGTGTATCCTTCTCCAAGTAAATAACAGGGTTTTTGCCATCCAAAAATATTGCGCGTTGGATTACCCCAAGGAGTACACTTGTACTTTTGATTACCTGCAAGAAAGTCCAAAAACAGGGATGATTGACTGAAGGACCATTTTTTTCCCTTTCCTAATTTAAAAATATTTCTAAATAAATTTTTGGTTTTTTTTCTCTTTAAAAAATTTTTCTGATCAGGAGCTCTTTCATATGCATATCCAGGCGACACTGTAATACCATCAACACCAAGCTCTGTTACAAAATCAAAAAATTTTGCTGTTCTTTTTGGAGTCATTTGATGAAACAAAGTGCAATTAACATTTACTCGAAACCCTTTTTGTTTTACAACTTTAATAGCTTGGACAACCTTATCATAAACACCTTCGCTACAAACTGAGTGGTCATGTTCTTTTTTTAAACCATCTAGATGAATAGAAAATGTTAAATATTTTGAAGGTTTAAATAAATGCAATTTTTTTTCTAGCAATAAAGCATTAGTACATAGATAAACAAATTTACCTTTATCGATAATACCTTGAACAATTTCACCTATTTCATTATGAACTAAAGGTTCTCCTCCAGGAATGGATACAATGGGCACACCACATTCATCAACTGCTCGAAGACAATCTTTCACAGACATTCTTTTATTTAAAATTTCATCAGGATAATCAATTTTTCCACATCCAGCACATGTAAGATTGCATCTAAATAAAGGTTCAAGCATCAAAACTAAAGGATACTTTTTGTTTCCTTTAATTTTTTGCTGTAATATATATTTAGCAACTTTGATTTTTTGAAGTAAAGGTATTCCCATTTTTTTTAAGCTATTAATTCACTTTTATCTTTTTTATATCTTATGCCAGCTGGTAATTTAAATTCAACTTTTTCTTCTATTCCATCCATAACTTGAACATCTGATTTTTCAACTTTTTTTAATTCTTCTACTACTTCCATAACAACTGTTTCCGGTGCTGAAGCACCAGCGGTTATTCCTACTGTCTTTACATTTTTTAACCAATTTTTATTTATATCAGAAGGACCATCAATTAAATAACTTGGTATTTTCATTTCTCTACCAATCTCTTCTAATCTATTTGAATTTGAACTGTTTTTTGAACCTACAACAAGAAGTAAATCAACATACTTGGCTAATTTTCTAACAGCAACTTGTCTGTTAGTTGTTGCATAACAAATATCTTCCACGCCAGGGCCTATTATGTTTGGAAATTTTTTTTTTAATTCTTTAATAACATCTTTTGTATCATCGACGCCTAATGTTGTTTGAGTTACATATGCTACTTTTTTTTTATTTTTTACTTTGAGATTTATTACATCTTCTCTCGTTGATACTAAATGGACACCTCCAGGAATTCTTCCCTGAGTGCCTTCGACCTCTGGATGCCCTTCGTGACCAATAAGAATTATCTCGTATCCCTTTTTAGCATATTTTTTCCCTTGATTATGTACTTTTAACACAAGCGGGCATGTTGCATCAAGAATGGGTAATTTTCTTTCTTTTGAATCCTCTTCCACTTTTCTTGATACTCCATGGGCACTAAATACAGTCACTGCCCCATTGGGTACTTTTTTAATCTCTTCAACAAAAATCGCCCCTTTTTCTTTTAAATCTTCAACAACTCTTTTATTGTGAACAATTTCATGTTTCACATAAACTGGGGGACCATAAATTTTTAAAGCTTCTTCAACTATGTCTATCGCTCTATCCACTCCGGCACAAAAGCCTCTTGGCTGTGCTAAAATAATTTTCAATTTACATTCCCTTTCTACAAATAACTATTATTGTATCAAACTAATTTGACATTTCTACAATATCCATTTTTAATATACCATTGAATTGCATCCTTCAATGATTTTTTCGCAGTTTGAAATTTATAATGTAATTCTTTTTTAGCTTTTTCACTAGAAAAAAACATTTTTTTTTCAGCCATTCTAATCATGTCTACAGTTAACATTGGATTCTTTAAATTAAATATTCTTGCAAAAATTTCAAAAATGTAACCAAGAGGATACAAAGGTTTTTTTGGTAATTTAATTTTTGGGGGTTTATTACCGCATAATTTTGCAATGATTTCTAGTATTTCTTTAAAAGTAAGATTTTCACCGCCTAAAATATAACGCTCGCCAATTTTTCCTTTATTAAATGCTTTAATATGACCTGCAGCAACATCTTCAACATGTACAATATTAAGTCCTGTATCCAAATACGCTGGTATTTTTTTCGATGCTGCATCTAAAACCATTTTGCCTGTTGGTGTTGGTTTAATATCTCTGGGTCCAACTGGTGCTGCTGGATTAACGATTACAACTGGTAACTTTTTTTCTTTACAAAGTGATTGAACTTTCTGCTCAGCTAAAAATTTTGATTTTTTGTAATGTCCTATCATTTGTGTTATATCAACAGGGGTAGTTTCATTAGCAATATCTCCATTTTTAGGTTTACCTAAAACTGCAACACTACTTGTATAAACGATTTTTTCTATTTCTAATCGAAGAGCTTCAAACATTAAATTATTAGTTCCCTCAACATTATTTTCATAAATATTCTTAGGTTTGGGTACCCATAACCTATAATCTGCCGCAACATGAAAAAGATATTTGCATCCTTTTAAAGCTCTACTAAGAGAATCTTTATCTTTTAAATCTCCATAAACAATTTCAATATTAAGCCCCTTTAAATTTTGTAAATCACTTGAAGTTCTAACTAACGCTTTAACATTGTGACCATTATTTAAAAGCTCTCTTAAAACAGCGGCGCCGACAAATCCTGTTGCTCCTGTAATTAATGTTTTCATTTTTTTCTACTTTAAAATTTTTGAATATTTTTTTTATTTTTTAAAAAAATATTTTTCCATGGGTAATAATACTGTTAAATTGGATAGAAAAATAGAAAGTATAGAAATAATTAACAATTGTCCCATGCTTGAAGTCCCTAAATGAGAGGAAAATGATAAAATACAAAAAGTTGCCAGTGTTGTAAGTAAACTAAAAATAATTGCCCGAGGTGTAGAAGTTTTAAAATATTTTTCTAATGTTTCAAATTTTTCTATTCTTAATACTGTTTGAATAGATGTTGCAGTGCCCAACCCAAAAAGTAGTGGTAAGGCAATAATATTAGCAAAATTTAAATTAAGACCGAATAAAATTAAAAAAGATAATGAAAATAGTAAAGAAGTAAATAAATTTATAAAAATTATAAAAATTTTTTTAAAATTTCTAAGAACAACAAATAAAAAAAGTGTTGTAGAACATATCGAAATAATCATAGCTTTCTTGAAAGATGTGACTACAGCATTACCTGCTTCAAAAGTTGTAAAAGCGCCTCCTGAAACATTAGGGGAAATTGTAAAAACTTGATCAACAAACCTTTTTTTATTTTTTTGATTATCAAGGTTATATGATGGCACAACTTCTACTCTAATTTTTCCATTCTTTCCTATGTATCTCGATTTTAAAGAATTTGGAATATTATTCTCTGTAATTTTATTTGCCTCGAAGCTGTCATTTAATTTTTTTATATTTTTTTTAAAAAAATAGAAATATTTTCCTTCTAATTTTTTTAATTCTTCTAAATTCGTAATCTCCCCAGACTCAAAATTATCTTTCAACTGATCTATAAAATTTGTATTAATTTTAGATTGATATTGTTTATCTATTTTACTTTTAATACTTTCAACCATATTTAATACTGTGGTTTTTTGTTCTTCAAAGCTTTTAGAAGATAATTTTTGAGACTCTTGCATATTTATTTTTGGATAAAAGGTTTTAAATTGATCTAAAATTTCTAATTTTTCATTTTGTTTTTCAGGAATAAGATCTTTGAAAAGATTTACCTCTTCAATTTCATCTAAAACTAAAAGTTTATTTTTTAGTTCATTACTTTTAGAAAAGTCTGATACTAAAATATCAACGCTATGATAATCAACATCTTTATTTGCTATTAATTCATTCATAGTAGTAACAGAAATGCTATCTGGATTGCGCAATTTTAAAGGGTCATCGTTAAATTCTATATTTTTTAAATTAAATAAGGAAAAAATAAGAAAAAATATAGCTAAGGTAAAAAAAATTTTACTATTCTTTTTAAAAAACAGCATAAATTGAAAATAATTAATGTCAGTTCCTTCTTTATACGAAGCAAAACAAGATGGGGAATTGTTTTTTCTTGCTATCAGCAAGCAAGGTAAGAAAAAAACCGTTAAAAAAAATGAAACAAACATTCCGGTTCCAGCAATAATTCCCAATTGAGCCACTCCTTGAAAAGATGTAAACGCAAAACTAAAAAATCCAATTGCTGTTGCAAACGCTGTTAAAAATAATGCTTTTACAATGCTGTTGGTTGAATTTATTAATAAACGTTTAGAATGTTCACTTTTTTTTTTAAAAAATTCCAAAAACCTTAAACAATAATGAATCGAAAAATCTATACCTAAGCCAATAAATAAGATTGCAAATGCGATAGATATTAAATTCAATTCTTGAAAAAATAATAAAGCAAAAGCGGTTGTCCAAATTAATCCTATAATTAACGTTAAAAAAGAAACAAATATTAAAGTAAGATTGCGTAAAGCAAAACCTATAAAGAGCAAGACTAAAATTAATGAAATGGTGATTCCTATTTTAGCATCTTTTCCTAAAGTAGATAATTCATCATGCTCCATAGGAGCCGTGCCTGTTAATCGGATATTAAAATTATCCCAATGCTCATTATCAATATTTTTTATTTTTTGTTTCAAAAAGAATAGTGCTTTCTCAGAAGGAAAAAAATTTGTAAAATCAAGCTTAGGTTGAAGATAAATTATTTCTCTATTATTAGGTTTTTCATTATCTGAAAAAAAATCACCCCAAGCTACAGCTGTACTATTGATATCAAAAATTTTTCCCAATAATTTGTTTAAACGATCAATGTGTTGATCATTAAGGTCAACTAATAGAAATAAATCAATTGTAGATAATAAGCCATATAAACTAGGAGATTCGGCAAGTCTAGAAATAAAAGGTTGATAATTTACTATTTGATCAAGCCATTTTTCTAATTCTTCTTCCGATAAATACAATAATCCGTTTTTTTTAAAAAAATCGAGTTCATTTGGATAAAAAATATCTGTAAATAATTTTCCTTCTTGTTTTTTTATTTCCGAGTACATTTTTGATGCTATGTCTTTTGCAACATCACTTTTTTTAGCATCAATAACAACCATGATGTTGTTCGAAAACTGCGGGAATTCTTCTTTAAAAATTTTTTCATTTTGTCTAAATAGTAATTCTTTGGATAATAAATCAGTATTGGAGGTATTAATTGATATATTATGATAAACAAAAAAACTGGCAAATAGTGTCAATAATAATACAAAAGAAATAATCCACTTGGATTGATTTAAAACCCAAACAAACAAAGAATTAAACATATTTCAAATTCTATATCAAAACGAATACATGTTTAAGATTTTTTATTTTTTGTTTTTTCTTATAAGTTGATCAATCCATCCAGGATCATTAACGCATCGTCCAAAAACAATATCTTTACAACATTTTGGCTTGTAATATGTGCCATGTTTTTTTCTGTACCTTTTATATTCATGCGCTCTATAAATATTTTCTAACTGTGTTGCTTGTGATTCTTTATATGTAAATTTTACTTTCTCACTATCGCTAGTATCTTCAAAAGCATTGTTATAGTCTTGCCAAAAATGTACTAGCTCATGTAAAAAAATCGTACGTATACAAAGATTATTAATTGGGTCAATACCTTCAATAAAATATAAAATCTCTTTGCCCTGTATTTGAGCTTTCGTTGGATACCATCCGATAACAGGACATGGTTTATTACATACCTTTTGTGATAACTCTTTTTGTGGCACGAATTTTATCTCTGGAAAATATGGAGGTATTTGGTAATCTGCTCCAATCAAACCTAGGTGAGAATTAATCCAAATAAATAGCGCAGTCATTGTAGAATTTAAAGTATCCATAAAAAAAAATAAAGATTTAATTTAAAATCAACTCTTCTCCTTTGCCTCCACATGAAGTATCGCCTACAAATTTTACGGTGTAAGTATCAGGAAAAATATTTTTAAATTCACTATTTAATTTTTCTAAATAAAATTGAAATATTTTTAAAAATAAATAATTATTTTTTCCACTGTATTTAAAGTATAAAGGAAGTGAAACTTTCTTTTTTAAAATAATTGTTCCTCTTTTCATTAAAATCCCTGGATTAGAACCTATTTTTCCATTTATAACTATTGTTCCGGCAATCATTTGAGAACCTAGATAGTTTTTGGCATTTCCTTTAACAAAAATAATTCCAGCTCTCATCTTAAATGCCAAACGATTCCCAACATTTCCTTGAACGATAACTCTTCCTCCAGACATTCCTATTTTATCTCCTTGAATAGAACTACCTAAATAATCTCCTGCATTTTTTTCTATTAAAATTTCTCCACCTTTTAAAGAACAAGCTGCATAATTTCCCGCAGATCCTTTGACTAATATTTTGCCATTTTCCATTTTATTTCCAAGATATTCACCAACGCTACCATTAACAATGATTTCTCCTTCTTTCATAGAATTGCCAATATAATCACATTTGCCAAGATTTCCTTTAAAAATAATTCCTTTATTTAGCTTTCCTTGAAAAGAAAAAAAATCTGATAACTTTTTTTCTTCATTACCATAAAAAATTTTTAAATTCTTTACATTTTTTTTTTTATTTTTTAATTTATCGGGAACAATTTCACCAAGATCTAAGCGAAATATTAATTTTTTTTTTAATCTTAAAATTAAATAACTCATTTCATTATTTCCCTTAAATGAAAATGGTATTTTCCTAATTTGCCACCATAGTTTCCAGCTGAAATGACTTTAATTCCTTTATTAGAATTTTTGCAAATTGTAATAATTCCTTTTTTCATAGCTTTTGCAATATCTTCTTCATTAATACCATCAATAACAATTTCTAGGACTGCTTCTATCTCATTATTTAAATTTGTTTTTGTTGCACCTTGCAATGTTGGACAATAAGCATCGTTTGTGGATGCAATAAGACCTTTATATTTAGAACCTATTTTAGAGCCTGAACGAACTAGACCGCCTGGAAATGGTAAAATAATATTTTCAACTTTACTCATCTCTTTTACTGCAATCTGTCCTGCTTTTAAAACGTGTCCTCTTGAAGAACCAAGAATTAATATGTTGCCTCCACCTATTGCAGGGGTAACGCTTGTTTTTTCCTCAATAACAAATTCTCCATCCATCACAGGAATTCTCCAAAAACGTTTATGTTCTATTTTTTTTGAGATTTGAAAACCATCACCAAAATATCTAAGTGATTGTCCTAAGCTTATTTTTTCATTGGATTCTAATCCTGAAAAACAAGCTGTTGTTGGGGTGGTTAAAACACATTGACCTATCCTTTTTAGAACCTGCTTGGCTAAACCTTTGCTATCCATTGCAAAAAGAAGTACAGCTGCCCCTGGCCTTCCATCTGGTGTCGATGACTCTTTTATTTCTTTTTCAATGCCGCACTCACAACCACAAGCAATTACTGAAGTAGCAAAACCCGTCATACTTTCAACAGCTTTAGAAACCCAATATTTTGTTTCTGCTGTAACAATAATTCTCGTGGCTTTCATTGGAAAAGCTTCAGCAAAAGTTTTTTCTATTTTTATTCCATTAATAATCATTTCTACTACAACGAATCTGTTCTAATTCTAGTCCATGATCCCAAAGTTCCTGATTTTGTATTTCAAAAGAAGACATTTTTCTTCCTATGTATTTTTCAAAATATATACTAATTTCTTTTTTAATACTTTGGTCATATTCTGCTTCTGCAATATATAATTTACCATTTATAACTTTCTTAATTGTTCCATTTTTTACAATTATTTGGCCATCCTTAAAAACTAAAAAAGGGTTTTCGAACATTTTTTCTTTATCTTGATGTTCAGTATATACTGTTATGTCTGCTTTTGCCCCTTCACCTAGATGGCCTATGTTATTTAAACCTAATATTTTTGCAGGACCAGATCTTGTTAAAATTGCTATTTCATAAAGGCTATATTCTCTTTTTAAACTTTTTAAAATAGAATTATTTTGAGAATCTTTATTAATTTTCTCTAATTCTTCGTTACGAAAACTTCTATCCATAAGAAGCTTAATTAATCTTGGATAAGCTGTAAAAGCAGCTCCATTAGGATGGTCAGTTGTTAAATACACTCTCCAAGGATCCTTTATAAGCAAAAATAATTCTAGCCCAATTGCCCATTGAAGTGCATTAACATAATTTTTATCACGATATTCAAAAGGGATTATTCCGCAGCCTGCTTCGCATTCGAGATCTGCACAAATCCATTTTTTTGGATGAGCGAAAGAATGATTTCTATACTGGCTCATTGTATCAGCTGAAGTCGTTACTGTTTGCCCAAACATAACTTGCCCAATATCACAAGAAATATTTTTATTTTTATTAATAGATTCTGCAAGTATTGCAGCTCCAGATGAAAAATTTCTATCTCCTTCATTACTATATGAATGGTATTGAATATGAGTTAGATGCATGGGTTTCCCTTCAACAGCACTAATTTGCTTTAGAGTAGTTTTAACGTTTCCAGGAACACCTAAATTACAACCATGTACATGTATGGGATGGGGTGCTTTTAAATCTATAAGAGATTTTGTTAAAATTTTTAATATTGATCTTGGTGTGATTCCATATTTTTTATTTTTTGCATCTAAATCTAATTCTCGTTGGTTAAATTTAAATGCATTAATTCCACCCGGATTAACAATTTTTATTCCTAATCCTTTTGTTGATGTTAAAATCCATGCAACATAGTCATTAATTTTTTTTTGACTTGTTTTTTTTTGTATAAGATTCAATAAAAAATCATCGTTACCCAGAACAGTATAGCATCCTTTATCGATTAACGGTATGTCACTCATTTCTATTATTGTAGATCTTGCATTTGCTGGAAGACTTGCTGGTTCAAAAACTGCTGTATATCCTAGTTTAGCATACTTATAACCTATGTGAAATGAAGTGCATGTTCCTAAGCCAGAACCCGATCTTAAGTTATTAGTAGATGAATATAAATATTTTCGATGTTCTTCAGGTAGAAGCAATCTGGCTAAATTAACTTTTCCACCGGCTATATGACTGTGAATATCAATACCTCCAGGCATAACGATTTTGTTTTTTAGATTAATAACTTGGGAAATTTTTTCTTTAGGATTTGGTCTTTTAATAATTTTTCCATCTTTAATAAAAATATCTTTTATTCTACCATCAACTTTGTTGGTCGGATCATAAACTTTTGCATTTTTAATTCTTACTATCATTTTATATTCTTTCTTTAACTTTACTCAAAACTTCAAATACACTAGGCAAAGAAATATTCCTAATTTTTTTTAAATGCATTGATACAACTTTATCAACTCTAAACAAATGACTATTGTGATCTAGTCCTGGAGTTCCTAATGGGATAAAGATATCAGCATTTTTTTTTTGAGGATGAGTAGGTATTCCCAATAAAACTGACTTAATATTTTTTTTAAAAGTAATTTTTTCTTCATGAAAAGAATCTATCCATACAACCAAATCCACTTCCTTTTTTGCTAATAATCTAGTTGTTGAAAATTGATCAATATTATGTCTTGGATATCCTTTTGAAAAATTTGTTCTTATAGGAAAACCTGTTTGCCATAATAAAACTTCATTAACAGTTACAAGATGGTGAATGCCTGATAAAAACATTCCAGCGAACCTTGTAAATTTATTTAAATCCTGGATGAGTAAGTTTATTTCATTTATAATTAAATCACATAAATCTTTATCAAGTTCTGAAGCTGACAAAATTATTGAGCCATAATTAGTATTTTTTAAAAGTTTAAACAAAAAAGTTAGATTTTTATCCTTAGTACTATCCAAAGAGTTATTATTTATTTTTTGTCTTAATTGGGAAATAAGATTTAATAAATTTTGTGAATTTAAATATATAGAATTAAAAGCAAATCGATTTTTATTTTTTAATAAAAATTGGGGTTTTTTTGAACCAATATAAACTATTTTTCTTTTTTTAATCTTGTTAATAGTTTCTTTAGGAAAAATATATTTTTCAAATAATCTAGGAACGGTTTGATCTGTAGTTTCTATAATAATTATAGTGTCACATCTGTTCTTTAATTCAGCCAGAGTTATATATACGCCACCTATTTCTTGAATACTTTTTAAGTTTTTAGAATATGAATCTCCTGAAAAATGATCAATGGTTCCACCAAATTTATCTAAAATATCTAAAGATACTTTTGTACCTTTTGTGTCAGTGCCCATCCCAGCAAATAAAATAGATTTACTTTTTTTTATTAATTTTGCTAATTCTTCTATCGCAATTGACATTGTTGTTTTTTTTCCTTTTATTCTTGGAAAGTGATCTTTAATTTTTCTCTTTAAGGATTTTTTGAGAATTAAACAATTAGAATTTAAAGGAACAAAAGAATTATTTTTAATTTCTAAACGAATATCATCGCAAAGTAAACTACAAAATGGACAAATAAAACTTTGCATAACAAATAAAAAATTTAAAAATTATTTATCATACTTAATGTACGCAAATCTTTGGTCTTTTTTTGGAGTGCCTTCCAAGGAGCTTTCTTCTTTAGATGGATCCCACTGAATAGTTTCTTCAATCTTTTTTGCCAACTCAAAATCTTTTTCCGTTATTCCTTTTGCCGCATGATTCATTAAACGCACTTCAACCCAAGCATAGGATGCTGTTATATCAGGATGGTGCCATGCAGCTTCAGATAAGTGACCTACAGTGTTAATAACCATTAATGTAGACTTCCAGCTTTGAGTTTTATACTTTCTCCTTATCCATTTATCTTCATAACGCCAATGTGGAATATCTTTTTTGATTCTTTCTTTAATTTCTTCTTCGCTGAAAACTTTTTCATCTTTTGACATATTGTCTCTTTATATTAAAAATATTAAAAAATTTATAAATATAAAATACTTATATTATTCTAATTAAAAGACTAATGAAATAAAAGAAAAGTTATATGATAAAAAAAAATATATCTGTGAATATTGTTTCTTCTGCAAGACTACATCTTGGTTTCTTAGATTTAGGTGGAAATAAAGAAAACTCATTTGGTGGCATAGGAGTTACAATTAATAAATTTAATACAATAATAAATATAAAAAAAAACCATAAATTAGTTATTAAAGGAAATGTCTCTAATAAAGCTTTTAATTTTGTAATAAATTTTTGTAAGAAAAATAAAATTAAATCTAATTACTTAATTAATATTAAAAAAACAATTCCAGAACATGTTGGATTGGGTTCTGGCACCCAATTAGCTTTATCTATAGGAACAGCAATAGCTAAGTTAAATAATTTAAATTTAAATACATTAGAAATAGGAAATATGTTGGATAGAGGAAAGAGATCCAAAATTGGAATAGGAAGTTTTATTCAAGGAGGTTTCTTAATTGATTTAGGAATGAAAAACAAATTTTTTCCAATCTTTAAACAAGTAAAATTTCCAAATGAATGGAAAATACTTTTAATACAAAATAAAAATAAAGGGTTGTATGGCGCTAAAGAAGAAAAAGCATTTAAAATGCTTCAAAAACCTCCAAATAAAAAAAATTCTTTAAATCGTTTAGTCTTAATGAAAATTTATCCTTCTCTAGTTGAAAAGAACTTTAAGGAATTCTCAAAATCTATTACGGAAATGCAAAATTATATGGGTAAATATTTTTACAGTGTGCAAGGAGGAAAATATTCGAATAATATTGTTTTAAAAGTAAGTAATTTCTTAAAAAAAGAAAAAGTTTTAGGCTATGGTCAAACTTCGTGGGGTCCAACAGGGTTTGCTTTTTTGTCTAACTACCAAAAAGCAAAAAAAATGAAATATAGACTTGAAAAAAAATTTGCAAATTGTAATGATTTGCAATTTATTATATGTTCAGGTAAAAATATAGGGGCAAATATCAAAATAAATACATGAACACAGAAAAACCCTACATATTACATGCAATAAGCCCAACAAAATTTGTAAGTCCTTTTGATGTTAATATGGCATATGATTCTGGTTTTGATAAAGTTTCAACATATACCAATGTTGAAATGGATGATATTAATGATTTAGTACAAGACATTGTTTTTTCACGTCATCCTAATGATTGCAAAAAAACCGGATTATTTATAGCTGGAGAAGATGATGAAAAAGCAATTGAAATGATGGAAAAAGCAAAAAAAGCCATGGTTCCACCATTTGAGATTTCAATTTTTGCAGATCCTGCTGGTTCATTTACAACAGCAGCTGCAATGATTGGATGTGTAAAAAAATTACTAAAAGGAAAGTTTAAAACTGATTTAAAAGATAAAGTGCTACAAATAGTTGGTGCTAAAGGAATTGTAGGTGGAGCTTGCGCTGTCATAGCTGCACAAGAAGGTGCAAAAGTTGGAATGGTGATACATAGAGAGGGCGCTATAGAACCGATTGAAAAAAGAATTAAAAATTATAAAGAAAAATACAAAGTTAATCTAAATGCAATTATGGGTATTAGTGATGATGAAAAAACAAAAATGTCCGAAAATGCAGATATAATTTTATGTGCTGCTAAGGCAGGTGCGGAGGCTTTATTAAAAAAACATTTTTCTTCTGCAAAAAATTTAAAAATTGTATCAGATGTTAATGCGGTACCTCCTCCTGGTGTGGAAGGATTAGAAGTCAATTTCAATGGAGATGCTATAAGAGGTACAAAAATTTATGGAATCGGTGCTTTAGCTGTAGGGCAAATTAAAGCACAAGTTCAACATAAATTATTAAAATTAATGTGCGAGAGTGGCAAACCAGTTTTTTTAGATTTTCGAGAGGCTTTTAAAATAGCCGAACAATTAAAAAAATAATTTGGTAATGAATAAATCTGATTTAAGTGTTACTAATTTAGCAAAAAAAATAGTAGATAATTTAATTAACAACGCTAAAGAATTAAATCTTATAATTAAAAAAGGTCCTTTAAACTGCACAATCATAGACGCTGGGATTGAAGCAAAAGGTGGGAAAGAAGCTGGAAAACTTATTGCTGAAATTTGCATGGGGGGGCTAGGAAATGTAATATTAGAAAAAACATCTAAATTTTCAAATTGGCCTTTGGAAACAAAAGTTTCAACTAAACATCCTGTTATTTCTTGTTTGGGTAGTCAATATGCAGGTTGGAACTTATCATATAAAAATTTTTATGCATTAGCCTCAGGTCCAGGAAGAGCTATAGCAAGAAGGGAAGAATTATTTAAAGAAATAAAATATAAAGATAAAGGAGAAAAAATTTATCTAGTACTGGAAGTAGATAAAATTCCTCCAGAAGAAATTGTAAAAAAAGTGTCAAATGATTGTAATACTCTTACTAATTCTTTAGTTTTTATTTTAACACCCACCCAAAGTATAGCTGGAACTATTCAAGTAGTTTCCAGAGTAAGTGAGGTAGGTTTGCATAAATTACACACTTTAAAGTTTCCACTTGAAAACATAATTGATGTCAAAGGTTCTGCGCCTATTCCTCCTATTGCGACAGATTTTATAACAGCAATGGGAAGAACTAATGATGCTATTCTTTATGGAGGAGAAGTGCATTTAAATGTTAAAGGGAAAGACGATGAATTAGAGAATTTAGCAAAAAATTTACCTAGTTCATCATCAAAAGATTATGGAAAACCTTTTGCTGATATTTTTAATGATTATAAAGGTGATTTTTATTCAATAGATCCTAACCTTTTCAGTCCTGGTAAAGTTACAGTTAGATCAATTGATACAGGAAAAATTTTTGAAGAAGGAAAAATAAATAGTGATCTTATAAATAGATCATTTAGATATGAAAAAAATTAAGAATGTAATTATTTTTTCTAACAATCATGATTGGCATAGCAAACAACTTAAAAAAGAATTGCAAAAATTAAGTTGCAAAGTCTTTTATCGGTCATTAGAAGATTGTTATATAAATACATCTTTAAAAAAAAAAATTTACATACCAGGCTTTGAACAAACTTTGCCAGATGGTTGTTTTGTAAGGATTATAGGAAAAGGTTCATTTGAACAAATCACTAGAAGATTAACGATACTTCATGTTCTAAAAGCACTTAAAATCCCTTTGTTCAATGATATTGATTGTATTGAAAAAACAACGGATAAATCAATGACAACTTTTTTATTAAGCTATTTTGGATTAAAAACTCCCTTAACTTGGGTTCCAGAAAAAAAAAGGATTGCAAAAGAAATACTTCAAAAACAATCTAAAAAAAAATTAATTAGTATTTTAAAACCTTTATTTGGTTCTCAAGGAAAAAGAATAAAAATTTTAAAAAACAATAAATTAAACGAATCTTTAGATAATGTTTACTATTTGCAAAACTTTGAAAATAATAAATCAAGAACATCAGAAAAAAACTGGGAAGATTACAGAATTTTGGTATGTCATCAAAAGGTTATAGCTTCAATTAAAAGAACAAATAAAAAAGAACTAACAAACATAAGTCAGGGTGCTAGGCCAATTAAAATTAATCCAAACAAAGAAATGGTGAAAATCGCTATTAAAGCATCTTCTTTAGTAAAAGCCGATTATGCCGGGGTTGATATTATAAAAGATAAAAATGAAAAATTAAAAATTTTAGAAATTAATAGTATACCTGCATGGAAAGGCTTGCAAAAAACCACAAAAAAAAACATCGCTGCAATTTTGGCAAAAGCATTTCTAAAAAAAATTAATAAAAAAAAATCATGAAGAAGTCTCAAATTAAATCTTTTTTAAAAAAACAAATTAAATTAAGTTGTTATGCTGAAATGGATTCTCTAAAACCTGGTAATGTTCATAAATATTCTAGCGGACATGGAATGACTGCTAAAGATTTTTATAAATCAGCCAATATAATTGCAAATTATTTAACACAAAATAATTATCATTTTGGTAAAAAAATTCTTAAATGTGTTGAAGAAATAAAAAAAAAAGTCAAAAAAAATACAAATTTAGGAATAATTTTATTATTTGCTCCAGTAATATCTATCCTTTTAAAAAATGGTTTCTTAGATAAAAGAAATTTATATAAAAAAATATCTTTATTTATTAAAAGTCAAAATATAAAAAGTTCTTTACCAATTTTTAAAGCTATTAAAATAGCTGCCCCTGGAGGTCTAGGAAAATCAAATCGATATGATGTTAATTATCTGCCCAAAGTTACTTTATACAATGCAATGAACTATTCCTCAAAAAAAGATTTAATAGCAAAACAATATGTTACTGGATTTAAAGATATTTTTAAAATCGGTTTGCCAGCCTATAAAAAATTTCAAAGTAAATGGCATAATGAAGAATGGGCATTAACGGGAGTTTATTTGACTTATTTAAAACAGTTAACAGATAGTCATATAAAACGCAAAAAAGGAAAGGAAATTGCTAAAAAGGTGAAAACAGAAGCGAAAAAGTATTATAAATTAATAGAAAACGAAAAAAATTTTAAAAATATAGATAAAATTACTAAAAAACTGCTTTTTTTTGATAAAAAATTAAAATCTAATAATATTAATCCAGGAACTACGGCTGATTTAACTGTTGCAACGCTTTTCATAGAAAAAGTAACACAAAAATAACAAAAAAAAATATAGATAAATTTAGAAAATATAGTTAACATTGATTTTTATATCACTGTGTCATGTTTTTTAAAAATTTATTTAAACTAGGAGGGATATCTATGGCTAAAATTAATAAAGTACTAGTTGGTGAGTCACTTGTTGGTGATGGTAATGAAGTTGCGCATATTGATTTAATTATCGGACCAAGAGGTAGTGCAGCAGAAACTGCTTTTTGTAATACTTTATCTAATAATAAAGATGGATTTACATCTTTGCTCGCAGTTGTAGCACCTAATTTACCTACTAAACCAAACACTGTAATGTGGAATAAAGTTACTATTAAAGGTGCAACACAAGCAGTACAAATGTTTGGACCAGCTCAAACTGCGGTAGCTAGAGCTGTTGCAGATTCAGTTGAAGATGGAACAATTCCATCTGGAGAAGCTGATAATGTCTTTATTTTAGTAGGAGTATTTATTCATTGGGATGCAAAAGATGACCAAAAAATCTATGATTACAACTATCAAGCTGTAAAAGAGTCCATTGAAAGAGCTATTAAAGATGAACCAAAAGCTAAAGATGTTGTAGCACAAAAGGCATCAGCAGAACATCCATTTGGAAAGGTAAAAATTTAAAAAAAATTTTTCCAAAGTATTTATTAAAAGCGAGGGATAATTCTCTCGCTTTTCTTTTTTACAGTTTTTTATAAATAATCTTTTTTTCATGTAATGCATTAGATAATAAGACACCTGAAATACCTTTTTTTTTTAACAAAAAAATATCATTATTATCTCTTATGCCACCAGCCAAATAAAATTCTTTTTTTAAGCCAGATTTAATTTTTTTATATTTGCTTATGTTTGGACCTTTTTTGCTTCCAACGCTATCTAGAGACATTAAAATAATTTTTTTAGGCCATAATTTTTTTTCTTTAATTAAAGAAGGGGGACCCAAAAATATATTATTTTTAAAATCAAGAGAAAGAATAATTTTATCTTTTTTTACATTTTTAATAATTTTTTTTAATTCTAAAATATTTTTTAAAGTCTCTGAACCAATAATTAAAGTGCAGGCTAAATTCTCAAAATATTTAAAATCTAAATATGTCTTAATTCCATAATCTACCCAAAATTCTATTTCTGGATAGTCAGCAATAATTGATTCTATAATTTTAAAATTATTTTTATTTCCTGTAATCGCATTCAAGTCTGCAATATAAAATTTTTTAAAATCGTATTCATTTAACAAACTTTGAATTACGTGTTCTAGTTCACAAGAATTTAGTATTTTTGATTTTATAGCCTTATATTTTTTTCTTTCACCAGCGAAAGCCTTTACTACAATATTATTTAATATATCAATTGCGGGTATTAATTCCATTATGAGAAAAATATTTATATGTGAATACGTAACAGGCGGTGGTTATATCAATAAAAAAATTTCTAAAAAATTATTTATACAAGCAAATATAATTTTAAAGTCTTTATTAAACGATTTCAACAAAATATCTAATCTTAAAATAATTTATACTTGGGATTATAGATATAAAAGAACTATAAACTTAAAAAACACACAATGTGTTTTTATAAAAAAAAATCCATGGAAAATATGGAGCTCTTTAATTAAAAAAAGTGATTTCTTTTTCCCTATAGCTCCAGAAAGTGATGGGAAATTACTAAAATTTGTAAAATTTGGTAATTCTCAAAAAAATAATTTAATTGGAAGTGATATTGTTGCTATTAAAACAGCAAGCAGTAAATATAAAACCTACAAGATGTTCCAAAAATACTCTATTCCAACAATACCAACATTTAAAAATATAAAAAAAATTAACTGTAAAAATTATAACAAATGGGTTATTAAACCAGATGATGGGGCTGGATGTGAAAAAAATCACATTTTTAGCAATAAAAATAAAATGCTTAATTTTATTAATTTAAATAAGAATTATGTAATTCAACCGTTGATTAAAGGTGAAAGTTATAGTGCAAATATTATTTCTGACAAAAGTAAATTTAAAATCTTAAATTTTAACAAACAAAAAATTTTCTTTAATAAAAAAAAAATTACTTTTAATGGAACAAAATTCTTAAAAAAAATAGCTTATGAAAAAAAAATAAAAAAATATATTAATATCATTGTTAGTAAACTTTCTGGCCTAAATGGTTTCTTTGGAATTGATTTTATAATATTTAAAAAACAAATATTATTTGTAGATATAAATCCAAGAATAACAACATCGTACAAACAATTAAGTAAAAATATAAAAATTAATGTTGCAGAAAAAATTTTAAATACATTAGGATAAAGTTTTTACAATGGAGATTATAGGTTGGGATATCGGAGGAGCTCATATAAAAGTATCCAAAATAAATTTTAGTAAAGAAAAAACTATAACTAAACAGTTGTATTGCCCTGTTTGGATGAATATTAATAATTTAAATAAATCAATTTTAAAAATAAAAAAACAATTAGGAAGAAGCGATTATCACGCCATAACAATGACTGCAGAATTATCAGATATTTTTAAAAATAGAAATAAAGGAACAAAAAAAATTATTAATATACTCTGTGAAATTCTTTCTGAAAAAAAAACTTTTTTTTACAGTAATGCGAAACCTTTCTTAAAAAAAAAAGAAGCTTTAAAAAAAACTAATAACATTAATTCTATGAACTGGCATGCTACTGCTAATTTTATTTCTGATTTTTATCCGAATTGTATTTTAGTAGATATTGGATCTTCTACTACAGACATTATTCCTATTAAAAAGAAACGTGTAATTGCAAAAGGTACTAATGATTATAAAAGATTATTATTTAATGAGCTTATCTATTTTGGCGTTATAAGAACTCCTATAACTGCGATTGAAAAAAAAAAAAATTTGATATATGAAAATTTTGCTAATTTAGGAGATATTTATAGAGTGCTAAATAAATTGCCAAAAAAAATTGATTTAGGCCCTTCTCAAGACAACAAGTCTAAAAGTAAAAATGATAGTGCTAGAAGAATTGCAAGAATCTTTGGAAAAGATTATAAAAAAAATGATTTTAACAAATGGAAAAAAGTTGCTTTACAAATTGAAAAAAAACAAAAAAAAATTTTGAAAGACAATATTAACAAAATAAAAAAAAAAAATTTCTCAAGCTCTATTCCAATAATAGGAGCTGGGGTTGGTGAATTTCTAATTAGAAATATTTACAGTAAAAATAATTACTTTACTTTTTATTCTAAATTAAAAAGTATAAAAAAAATTAATGCTATAAATTGTGAGGCAGCGATATCAGTAGCAAAACTTTTAAATAGCTTTTTGAAAAACAAAAGATCTAAATTTTGATAAAACCCTGTTTAATGAAATCTCACAAATATCATCTTTTCTTTCATTAGAATTGCATAAAGCGCCTCTAAATCCAAGATAATCAGGATGCAGTTTTCTTAAAGGTTCTATATCATTAATTGTTAATGATCCTGCAAGGCCTATGGTTAAATTTTCTTTTTTTGAAAATTTGACAAAATCTTTTATTTCACTATTGGTCAAATAATCTCTTAAATTACCATTTTCTTTATCTTGAGTGTCTATGAGTACACCGTCAAAATTTATTTTTTTTATTTCTTTTATAAGATTGAGTTTTGGTTTCTTATCCGCAAATAAAATCGCAATGATTTTTTTATTTTTAACAATTTTTTTAATGTTAAATAAGTTTTTAAATTTTTTTTCATCAAAAAAAAATCCAATTTTAATAAAATCAATTTCTATCTTGGAAAGAAAAAAAGTTTTTTTTTTTATTTCTTCTATATCATAAATATCACCGATAGTTGCGCTTGTTAATTGTTCAGAAGGAATAACTTTTAAACAAGATTTAATTTTATCTATTGGTAGAGCACCTAATGTTCCAAGCTCAGGGTTTTTAAAATCAATAATATCTATTCCTTTGTTCGATACCAACATGGCTTCTTTAAGGGATTTTATGCTTGTTAAAATTTTTGTTTGTGACAAATGATACATTGTTGCTATTTAATTTTTTTCATTAATTTTGTCCATGCAATTTTTTCATTGCTTCCTGCAGTTTTATCTACTGCAATTTGCAAATATTGCAGTTCTTTCTTTATTTTTTTTAATGGTAAAATTTTCAGTCTACTGATTAATATGGCTCCTTCTATAACAGCGGCTTGAGCTCTATTAAAACCTTTAAATGGCTTTCTCATAGTTTCATTTATAATTTTACAATTAAATCTTGGTCTAATTGAATCTTGATAATATTTAGAAACTTTAACCTCAAAATAAGAAAGTGTTTCCTGAAGGTAAAAACTTTTTATTTTTTTTGTAGGTTTAATTTTAAATTTTTTTTTTCCTAAAATACAATCAGAAAAAATTTTAACATCATCAGTAAAGTTAATTACTGCATAAGGATATTCTTTTAGATTAGAATAAGTTTGTGAGGGAACAAATGGGGAAATGATTATATATTTTTTTTTAAAAATTATTCCCATAGGAGCAACATGAACATTGTTTTTTTTATCAGTAGTTATAACTATTGATTCTCTAATCATTTTTTAAAAATTAACTTTCTTTTTTTTTTTTCTCAAATCATGTTTCATTTTTTGTCTTGCATCTATAGTCGAACCAGCTTCTTTAAACTTTGTTAAATCAATAAATTTTTTTATTTTACTAGCTGACCCCCAATTTAATTCTTCATCTTGTACATACTTTTTTCCTAGCTCCCAAGCAATTTGAGCTCTAGCGGTTTCTATACCAATATAAAAAGCATGACCCCCGTCTTCTTCTAATTTTATTTTTGGAAAGAAAGCAAATGGATCTTGTTCTATAAAATGCCCATCTCTATTATAAAGATGTACTCCTTTATTGCTTACTTGAATTCTAAAATTTGGGTCCTTAATCATTTTTGCTGTTTCTTTAATCTCTTCTAGAGAAGAAAAGGGTTTTTTTTCGTGTAAAGATAAAAGGCCTGAATCGTAACCAACTGGTAGAGAGTTGTCTTTGTTAGCTGCATACATAATTTTTCTAGCTAAATCTGTTTCTTCTACTACCTTTGTTGCATGATCACTTACTTGAACTACTAAAACATTATTTATATTTAATTCTGTAGCTATACCAATTAATAATGCGTTCATACCTGCCGTATCTGCATCGGTTAACTCTGTTACATTTCCTGTCCCCATTAAAATTTCGATCTTAGGATATTTCTTTCTTAAAATACGATAGCGATAAATAGATTCAGTAAATCCATAATTTATTGGATCTAAAATACTATCTACAAGAAATGGTTTTTTTTTCTTTTTAAATTTTTCAATTGCTCTATATAAGCTATTTAAATCACCAGCTTTAGAAGGTATTATAACAGGTATTGAATTGACTTTATCAGCAATTGCTAGGGTATTTTCATTTAAACTTAAAATATAATCAGCTCCTGCTTTTCCTCCTCGTAACAATTCTTCTGTATTGGCTGAGTCTACAGATACTGAAAAGTTCTTTTTTTTTAAAGCATAAATAGTTTTTTCTAAATGCTTGAATTTTGTGTCTGGTAGACAACCAAGATCAATTATATTTGCACCTTTTTTTTTATATTTTGATGCTTTTTTTAAAATTTGATCAATTGTCATATTAGGCGCATCAATAATCTCGGCAAAAATTTTTATATTATATTTAGTTAATTTTTTTTTTTTTTCAGACCTACCGAAAAATTCAGGAATATCCCTTACCTCTTCTGGCCCCCTTTCAAATGGAATGTCGTATGTTTTTGATAATTTCCTAATATCTAACCTAACTCGACCGGGTAATATTATTTTATTAATACCTTTTACATCTTTTAATCTTCTTAAAATTAAATCTCCAGTCATTAAAGCAGCAACAGACAAGCCTAATTGTTTTACTCGGTAGTTCCATTCTGTGGGTTTTTTACATGGAGATGGTATAGACAGATTCTCCAATATTTTTGTTAATTGCTTCTCTGCTAATTTACCTGTTAAAAATAATATTACTTCTTTATACATTTTTCTTTTTATAAAGAACTTTTTTTAGCTGTTCTACACTACTCACAACTTGAGTTAACTTAAATGACTTTAATTTTTTTGTATTTTCCAAATCTATTTTTCTAGGATAAACTTTAACAATTTTACTTGGTGCATAAGTATCGTGCTCTGGTTTTGTATCACATGCTAAAACAATGCAAGGAACTTTACATTTACCGGCTTGAGCAAATATGTTGGTTGCTAAATTATCCGAAATTCCAGCAACAAATTTAGCAATTGAATTCGACGTTGCTGGAGCAACTATTAATGTATGATATAAATTTTTATAAAAAAAACCTACTGGTGCAGAACTTGCTGTTGTATCTCTAAAAATTTTAGTTTGTGGTGGAAAATTTGCACTTTTTTTTCTATACATTCTCACCACTTCTTCTGCCGCTTTGCTAACAAACAAATCAAATTCTCCCAATTCTGACATTATGTCTAGGCATTCTTCAAAAAAATGCCCAGAACCTGTAATTACCCATCCCAATCTTTTTTTATTTCTTTTAATTATCATTTTTTTTGTTTTCTAATTATTTTAATTCCTACACTTTCAGCATCTTTAAAAATATCTAATTTTTCAATTCTTATCTTAATTAAAGAGATTTTTTTGTTTTTTAAACATTCATCTGCAATTTTATCGGCCATAGTCTCTAATAATAGAATATGACCAAGACTTAAAACTTTCTTTATTTTGTTAATAATATCTTCATATGATACAAACTGTGAAATATCATTATTCTCTTTTTTTATATTATCTTTAGCTGATATAAAAACATTAAACCTAATTCGTTGTTTATTAATTTTTTCATCAGAATAAATACCAATATATGCCTTAAGTACTAAACCTTTAATGAATATGTTATAATTGTTTTTTTTTTTCATTTGCAAATTCTGCTATTGATTTAATTTTTTTTTGTTTTATTTTTTTCGTAAGTAATGCAATTTAATCTATTTTTGAGTATATATGATGTTTTTTTTTAGAAGATTTAAATATTTTTTTAAAATTGTTCCTTTTTTAATTTTTGCAACAATGATAACACATGTTTTTGCAGAAGATGTAGAACTCAGTGAAGCGCATAAATTGCTTGTTAAAAAAAATCATTTAGGAAATCTAACAACGCCAATAAAACTCAAATATATTTTTAAAAAGACTGGATCTTTAGAGGCTAATTTTAATGATAGAGTAATTATGATAGTACCAAAGAAAGATAATGAAGGATATCATAATATTAAGTTTGATTTTTTTAGTGGATATCATAAAGAAGATTTGTCATCAGCAAGATATAAAACCACCAATCCTATATTTCATGCTTTTTGGGATTACGATATTAAAGTAATGACGCGTTTAACTAAAGGTAGTTCAGTTTATTTCAGAAAACGCATTACTTGGTCATTAAGCGATGAAAAAAAATTTAATATCAAAACCGCTAAATGTACTTATAATAATGAAAAGTTTGATGGTCATAAAATCGAACATATACCTTACGAACAAGATTATGATTCAAGAAAATTTAAGAAATTTGCCAAAAAAAAATATTTTATAACAATTTGTGATAAAATTCCTGGAATGATATATGAAATTGAAACAATAATACCAGCAGAAGATGAGAAGAAACCTTTAATTAAAGAAACTTTAACTTTACAAAAAATAATCAATTAATATGTTAAAAAATCTTTTTAGAATATTCTTACTTTTTTCATTTGTAACATTGTTTGCTTGTGAAAAAAAACAAGAAAAGACATCCGAGGCTACAGAATTTAGACAAATAAAGTTTCCAACTCATGAAAAAGCAGAATATGTCATGGCATGTATGACTTCAAATCAAAATACTCCCGAATATTTGCATAAGTGTTCTTGTAATATTGATTATATTGAGTCTCAAATGTCGTATGATGAATATATAAATGCAGAAACACTTATGAGTCTGAGACAAATTGAAGGAGAGAAAAGTTTATTGTTTAAAACATCGCCTAATGCTAAAGAAATATTTACAAATTTACAAAATATTTTAGCAGAGGCAGAAATGGAATGTTTTTAAAAAAAAGAATAGTTCAAATTTTTGTAATTATATTAATAGTTACTAGCTCGTTATTTTACTATCAAAAAAAGAATAAAAAAGTCCCAATAGGGGGGAACTTCAAATTAGTTAATCATTTAGGCAACAACACAACTAGTAAAGATTTTAAAAATAATTTCTTACTTGTATTTTTTGGATTTACAAACTGTCCTGATATTTGCCCCAATACCCTGAACAATATTTCAAAAGTCATGGATCAGCTCGATAAAAATGTCAGTATTATACCATTATTTATAACAGTAGATCCGGAACGAGATACTGTTGAAGTTCTAAAAAAATATCTTACAAATTTTCATCCAAAAATAATAGGATTAACGGGAACAAATGAACAAATTGATTCTGTAAAAAAAAAATATAAGATTTTTTCAAAAAAAGTAATGCAGATAGAAAAAGAAAGCCATGTAGATCATGGAGATTATGGTGTTGATCACGCAACTATAATATACCTAATGGATAAAAAAGGAAATTATCTAACTCACTTTGGTACAGAAACAAATAGTTCTTTAATAATAGAAAAAATTAATCAATATATTTAGGATAATATTTTTTTATTTTCTACAAAAACAATTGATAGAAAGCAATGCTAATATTGAAAGCAGCACCCAGGTAATAAAATATTCGCCATCTGTAATATTATAGACTGCTCCAAAAAACTTTGCTGATTTAATCAACACATATAGAAAAACGGTTCCTATTAATTGACTTAAAAGTATCCTCGATATTATTTTGTGTATTTGTTTTTTTTGTTTTGATTTTATGAAACACCAAAAAAAAGGAAAACGGGCTAAGTATTATTTAGCCCGTTTTAAACTTACTTTTAAAATCAAGTGGTAGAAAAAAGAAGAGTTATTTAGTTTCCTCCGCCTGAATCATCGCCGCCGCCTGAATCATCGCTAGAATCATTGCCGCCTGAATCATCGCTAGAATCATCGCTAGAATCATCACCGCCTGAATCATCGCCACCACCTGAATCATCGCCACCACCTGAATCATCGCCACCACCCTCATCATCACCTGCGAAAAGAGTGTAATCATATTTAAGTTCTTCCATTTTATCTCCAAAATGAAGTTAAAATAATAATAAAGGGCATTTATAACTCTAATAACTATTATTTGTCAAATGTTTTTTAGTTAAAAATGTAAATGAGTTGTTGATAATTAATTTAGTACAAACAATAAGTTAAACCTTTTTTCCCCAAAATATGTTCTAACAGTTATCATATTTTTTAAACAAAAGCAGTTTTTCTTAAATATTCTTAGATATATCAATAATTTGCTCACGTATCCATTTGTTTCCTGGATTACTATCAGCTCTTTTGTGCCATATTATTTTTAATTTTAATGTTTCAGTGATAAGTGGTATAGGCAAAACTTTTACTTTTTCTAGTTTGAAACGTTCTGCAACTCTTTTACTACAAGTTAATATCATATTAGATTTTCTTATAATGCTAGGAGCAACTAAAAATTGATTTACAGTCATTGCTACTCTTCTTTTAAGTCCTTTTAAGTCTAAAAGATAATCTATAAAACCTAAAGCTTTACCTGTTGTAGTAACCATCAAATGTTTTGCACCAGCAAATTCTTTTATAGTTAATTTATTTTTATTACCTAATGGATGGTTTTTGCCTACAACGCAAACAAAATCTTCTTCATACAAAGAGGCTGACATAAATTTTTTTCCTTCGATTAGTTGTTGCCCTGCAATAATGAAATCTATATTAGCAGCTTCTAATTCTTTTAATAAATCAACATCGCCTAATTGTTTAGATCGTATATTTATATTAGGAGCTTTTTGTTCTAAAATTTCTGCTAGTTTTGGAAAAATAATGGATGCTGTATAATTAGATATTGCTATATTAAAAGTATCAGAAGATTTTTTTGGTTCAAAAGAAGTAGGATCAAATGCATTTTCAACTAAACTAATTGCTTGCCTTATTGGGGGCCCTAGACTAATTGCACGCGCTGTTGGAACAACACCTTCAGATGTACGCACGAACAAATCATCTTTAGCAAGATGTCTCAATCTCTTTAACGCATTGCTAACAGCTGGTTGTGTCATACCAATTCTTTTTGATGCTCTTGTAACATTCTTTTCTCTCATAACAGCATCAAACACAACTAATAGATTAAGATCGACTAGTGCTATATTCATTATTCACCTAAATGATACATGCCATATGAATTATAAATTTCATTAATTATAATGTAGGCATATATTATTAGGTGTAAAGTTAAGAAAAATTAAATTATTTTTTAATGAATTAAAAAAAAGTTTTTCCCTCCATCTCCCTTTAAGAAAGCCCTTATTATACCAATGAGGGCTTTCTTCTTATCCATCTTTCTTTTTTATTAGATTAGTAAGAAGCTAATTCAATTAATTGATTATTTTTGAAAGCAAGTTTTGTGGAATGTGAAAATATTTTACCATCTGTATCTTTAGCTGTAACTTTTAAATCGCCACCATCGCCTATTGGAAAATTAAATCTAAAAGTAGGATCCTGACTTATAGAAATATCTGATTTTAATGCCATAACTATTTTATCATTATAAGTAACTTCAATATTTTCTACATAGTAAGCCTGTATCATCTCTGTAGTTTCCGGATTTGCTTGTAGGCCATTAAATTGGGGATGTGATATCATTATTTTTGCTTCTGCTATACCATCTTTTTCTTCAATATTTTTTACTTTTATTTTCATTTTACCTGCATTTGTGAGCATTTCATCCACGTCGCCCAATGGCGGAGCAGAACATCCACCTGAACCCCTAACAAAGTTTGCAGCCATAAAATAATTTCCTTTTTTTGTCTCTGCTATAACTCTTACTTTTGAATAAGCATCCAGCCTAATCCTTGTTGCCAGTTCAATTTGATCTATGTCAGTAGCAAATTTGAATGTCCCAGAATAAGGGACTGGATTCATATCAATAACTAAATGAATTTTAGAAATAATGTCTTCTTGATCTTTAAGTTTATGTGTTTTAAAACTGATTGGAACAAATGCACCATCAGGTGCACGTTCTGGTGTTGTTAATTCAATTACACCTTCTCCATTTTTAAGATCTATATCTTCAAAAAGTGCTTGTTTTAAATCTGTCCATCTTGCTTCTCTGCATTCTTCATATTTAGCACAATATGCTTTTTCCCAATCCATTTCTACTCCAAGAGCAAAGGTAATTGAAAGGAAAAAAAATAAAGCAATATGTAATAAAAATCTGTACATAAATAAATTATATATATAAAAATAAAATTAATAAAACGTAAAATTTAAAAACTTTAATATTCCCATTCATATCTCATAAAAGTTCTAACTATATTCCCAGGGTTTACTCTATCAAATAAAACCCAATTGTTTTTTTCTCTTTGTGCTATTGTTTTTAATCCCTCCTCTATTGGAATATCGTTTTTTAAAGCTTCTATTACTTCATCATATAAAATTTGTAAATATTTTTTTGTTTTATTTAAAGCAGTATTGTCAATTTGTATTTTGCCGTGTCCTGGGACCATAATATCGAAATTTATTTTTTCTATTTGATTAAGTACTTTAATCCAATTTTTTGCTAATCCATCCATTGTCGGTAATCTTTCATCTGACACTAGATCTCCTGTAAACAAAGTTTTAGTTTTTAAATCATACACTGATGCATCAGCATATGTATGGGCCACTTCATATGAAGTTAATTGTAATTGTCGATTTCCTAAATCAATAATTATTTGATTAGATATTTTTTTTCTTTCATCGTTAGATGTCGTTGCAATAATTTTATGAGGCATAATAATTTTTGTGTTTTTTTTCTTATCTCCTATTTGATTAAGCTGGGCCAAATATTGGGAACCCCTTTCTCGAATTGCTTGTTTTAATTTATAATGACCATATACAAGAGCTCCTTCAGGTACAAAGGCATTGTTTCCAAAAATATGGTCTTGGTGAACATGAGTATTAATAACATATTTGATTGGTTTATCTGAAATTTGTCTTATTGCAAGTCTTAAGGCTTCACCTACTATAAAACTCCCTCCAGTATCAACCACTGCAATCGATTCATCTCCAATAATAAAACCCAAATTTGCAATATCTCCAATATTGCCTTCATAAATATTTTCGTGCTTTCCATAATGAACATAAACCCCGTTTGCTATTTTTTTAACATCTAGGGGTTTAATTTTATTTTCAGCAATTATTAACGATGAAACTAAAAAAAAAAAAATAAAGATATAAAAAAATTTTATTGTTTTTATTTTTTTCATTTCATGATTTCAGGCTTTACAATTATTAATCTGTTACCTGCGTCCTCCCATAAATCAGTTCCTGGATATAAAAAAACATTTGTATATCCCATTTTTACCAATCTTTCAGCTGCAATTTTTGAATAATAACCCCTTCTACAAAAACAAACTACCTTTGCATCTTTATTTCCTTTTGTTAGATGTTTTACAGTTTCTGTAAAATACTTTCTTAATTCCGGTGTTAGCACTTCTAACCCAACATTTGGGATCCATTTAGCGCCTGGTATAGAATATCGCTGAACAGGCATCCATTTTTTTTGATCTAATGTTTCTGGTTTAATATCTTTTTTCCAAACATCCAATAAAATAGCACTTTTAGAATCAACGATATTTTTTACCTCATTTGTATCTAAAATTATTATTTTGTTAGAATGTTCTTCCCATTCGTTAGCTGCATATAAGAAGTGGGAAGAAATTAAAGAAATAAAAATAAAGAATATAAAATTAAAAACTTTCATAATTAATATTGTCCAATATTATAATTTTTTTTGTATTACTGGTCAATTCACTAAATAAGTTGGGGATAACGCTGTTAAAAAGGTTGTGATGAATTGTTAGTAAATGATTGGATATAAAAGATTTATAGGGGTTTCGAGAAATGTGGCAAAAATAGGAGCAAAAATATGGCAAAAATATGGCAAAAAATTATTGACTATGATTTTTTGCTAAGTAAATTAAGACCTGCAATTAATATTATTTAATTGTGTTTCGTAATTTCATATTCGGGAGGTAAACTTATATGAAAAAATCATGGAAAATTGCATTATTGGCTTCTTCTGCGATTGCACTAGCTGGCGCAGCAAGTGCTAATTCAGGACTTGCAAAACTAATTAATAATGCAAACAATTGGGCTCACCCTAACGGTAATTTTGAATTACACCGTCACAGTAAGCTCAAACAAATAAACAAGAGTAACGTTAAAGATCTTAAAGTTGCTTGGACTTGGTCCACTGGTGTTCTTCGTGGCCATGAAGGCGGTCCTCTTGTTATTGGAAACACTTTGTACATTCATACTGCGTTTCCAAACAACGTTCATGCTCTTGATTTGAACGAACCAGGTAGAATTATCTGGTCTTATTATCCTAAGCAAGACCCTGATGTT
>Ga0066376_10000570_pt1 | contig 34474 bp, 31 predicted proteins | sample Knorr_S15_td_Bot_FD_77009 | JGI IMG/M metagenome (GOLD analysis project Ga0066376, IMG submission 77009) | Marine microbial communities from Southern Atlantic Ocean transect - Knorr_S15_td_Bottom_ad_5009_LV_A | ecosystem: Environmental > Aquatic > Marine > Oceanic | place: Southern Atlantic... | reverse complement strand
GGCGGCGCTTGGGACGACGAGACGCGCATGCACAGCGTGCGCTTCACGTCACCTCCGTTCGATCGATCCTCGCGTCATGGGTTCCGCGGCGTCCGACACTTGGCCGGCGATCCACGGGCGGAGTTGATGGAACCGGTTGATCTGCAGGTTCGAGACCATAGGGACGCGGTCGCGGTGTCGGACGAGATCTATGAGGTGTATCGCAGCCAGATGGCGTACGTGCCAACTGAGCTGAACGAGAGCGTCGAGTGGCGTCACGAGGATCCCGCTGACTGGGTCATCGAGCACGTGACGGTGGATGTTAGTCCGGATGAGCGGATGAGCATCTACCTATTCCTACCGAAATCCGTCGGGCCGCCGTACACGCCTGTCGTCTATTTCCCCGGGCTGGGCCCGTTTATGCAACCTCCGCCCGAACACTCGGGCGACCTCATGCGCGAGGAGGATTTGAACTCGAGCGCAAGGATGGTGATGCAGAGCGGGCGCGCGATCGTGCTCCCGATTTGGGATGGCTCCTTCGAGCGTTGGGACGACTTCCTCACGCGCTCGGGCGAGGAATACCTGCGCTCATTCCGGGATCGGATGGCGGACTGGGCGGCCGATGTCGGCCGCACCATCGACCTTCTCGAACGCCGCGACGATATCAGTACGGAGACGATCGGTTATATGGGAAGCAGCTTCGGCGCCTCGACCACGTTGGCATTGCTCGGCCTGGAGCCGCGTCTCGGCGCAGCGCTGCTGCTGTTGCCGGGATACACGTATCGCGACCTGCCGCCTGAGGCGGATGCGGTCAATTACGCCCCCCGGATCACGATGCCGGTCCTGATGATTGGCGGGCGGTACGACTACGTCTTTCCGCTCGAGACGGCTCAGCAGCCCTTATACGACCAACTCGGGACGCCGACGGCGCAGAAGACCTTTCTCACCTATGAGATGGGTCACGGCCCCTTCCCGCGAAATCAGCTTCTCCGGGACGTGCTGCCCTGGCTCGACCAGTATCTGCCGATTGTGAACTAGGCCAGCGGGCGGGCCCTCTCACCCCCCCGGCAGCAAATCGAACGGATCGTCGACCGTCTCGACGCCGGCCTTCAGCTCGGCCAGCACCCCCGGCAGGTCCCCACCTCGCGACTCCAGCAACGCCGCAAAGTCCGGCAAACGGTGGTAGTACCGAATCCGGGTCATCAGCGTGGCGTTGTTGAGCGGCGTGTTGCGGAAGCCTCCGAACCCGACGGACTCGAAGGTGCCCGCTACGTCGTCGTCGAAGCGCTGAAATGATCGTGCGAAAACGATCTCACGCTGGGCCACCTTCTCGTCGTAGCTCAGGGTATCACTGTCATAGATGGCATTCAGATCCTCCATCATTCCGTCGATGAAGACGCTGAAGCGTTGGTAGTCGCGCCAACGCGCCTGGGCCCTGAGGCATTTCAGGGTGTCGGGGCCGCCGCCGTCCCGCGTGCAGAAGAACCGGGCCGCACCGGCTCGGCCTACGAACGTCGCGAAGCTCTCGTTGAAGGTGCCGGCCCCGCCCACGAACAGATGCTGATGCGACAGCTCGTGCAGCACGGTTTCCACGACGTCCACGTCATCCGCACGGAGCACGGTCGACAGGATGGGGTCGTTGAACCAGCCGAGCGTGCTGAAGGCGGCGGTGGGCCGCATGTAGGCGTCGAGGCCGTCCTCCTCCAGGTCGTCACGCGCGTTCGTGGCGTCCTCCAGCGAGAAGAAGCCCTTGTAGGGCATGCGTCCGACGATGGGGAACCACCAGGTTTTCGGCTCGAGTCGATCCTTGTGCGACGCCGACACGACCATCGCTAGAGTGTCGCGATCGAGCTGCGTGAACATCGTGTACGAGTCACCGACATCGATGCCGAGCTCGTCCGCGGCAAAGCGCCGCGCTTCGAGGACGAAGCGGAGCTTCCCTCGTGTAGCCGCATCGACGGTCGTGTCGTTCAGGACCTCTGGAATGTCCTGTCGGGCTCTGAGAATGCTCAGCTCGGCTAAGCCGGCCTTGACCACATAGATGGGCGAGCAGGCAGTGCAGCTCGCGGCAAGCGCGAGTGCGGCGATGGCCGCCCCGGCTTTTAGCCACCGCGGCCTGCGCGTTCGCTGGCCTGCGTCGACCATGTTGGTCACTCCGGGGCGCTCCGTTTCTGCGTGAGGGACAGCATCGTCATGTTGGAGCTGAGGGAGAGGTCAGAAATAGTCCGAACCATATCGCCTTTTGTGAGCCGAAACTGCTTGCGCTTCTGGAACAGCGTTCGGGACTTATCCATGAAGCTCTCGCTTACGCCACGGGCGATCGCCTTCGCGCGGATATCCGCCCACTTCGAATCGTCGAGTTCATCCGGTGCGATCTCGACCCACCCCTCTGAGACGCTCATCCGGCACAATTCATCGAGCGCTCCATCCACAACGCCCTCACCAATGTATTGGACCATCAGGCCGCCAACCTGCGGCATTTTCGACACAATCGACCGGAATCCAGAGAGGAACAGAATTCCCTCCGGGTAATCGTCGGGGCGCTCATCCGAGGGGTCGAAGCTCTTGGGCATAGGGACATCGATCGGCCCTCCATCGGAACTCTCTATCCTCATGCCGCTCTCTGCGTCCGGGTCCCGCACCATCCTGAGCGTCACCCCGCCGGGTGCATCGACTTCGACCTCGTCCGTCTCGCCATCTCGGAAGGCCCTCATCGCCTCTTCATTTCGGCGATGCGCTTCCGTGTCGGGTTGAAAGCCTCCCACATGGTCTCCTTAGTGGTGTCCCCGCCAATCTCATCGTCGGTCAAGATCCGCACCCTCCTCTACGTACGTCCGCTCTTCGGGATCGACTGATACCCGCAGCTCGACGAGGTCGGTCTCGGCCGCGATCTCGGAGGGGAGTGCTTCCGCCGCCGCCGTGAGCGCCGCCTTCGCATCATCGGCCTGCACGTCGTACGTGTGATACCGCTGTTGGCGCCCGCCGTAGCGGGCAGTGACCCGATAGTTCATATGTCGAATCTACCGGCCGGGGCGGCGCCCATCTATCCTCTTCAATGGCCCGCCCACGACTCCTCTACCGCCTCGCCGTCGGCGCCGCGCGTACCGTGGCGCCTCTCGCAGGGGCTGGAGGCGGTAAGGTCGCCCGCGGTCTCGCCGGTCGGAGGAAGGCCCACGAGGTCCTAGCCCGCTGGGGTGAGGAGGTTCGAGATCCCGATAGTCCGACCGTGTGGTTTCATGCGCCTTCGGTAGGCGAGAGCCTGCAGGCGGAGGCGGTCATCGAGGCCCTCCGGGTCAGGATGCCGGACGTGCAGATCGTGTTCACCTACTTCTCGCCTTCTGCCGTGACGGTCGCTGACCGGATGCGCGTGGACGTCGCTGGTTATCTCCCGTGGGACCTCCGCAGCACGACTTCCCGCGTGCTGGACGCGGTGCGGCCCGAAGCGCTCGTCTTCACGCAGACGGAGGTGTGGCCGGTCCTGGTCGAATCTGCGGTCGACCGTGGTGTGTCCGTCGTGCTGGCCGCGGGGACGGTCCCAGCCGACGCGGGGCGGATGAGCCTGCCGGCGCGTGCGCTACTTAGGACCACATGGGAGAGCCTCACCGCGGCGTATGCGGTTGGGGAGCCGGACGCCGAGCGGCTTCGCAGCCTGGGCGTCGGGGCGTCGGCAGTATCGGTGACGGGGGACCCGGGCGTCGACTCGGCGGCTCGGCGAGTCGGCGATGTCTCCGCCGAAGCGGCCCATCTCCGGCCATTTCACGCCGACCCCCGTCCGACACTGGTCGCGGGTTCGACGTGGCCTGCCGACATGGATGTGCTCGTTCCCGCTCTGGCGATGCTTCGAGAGCGCGTTCCCGGGGTGCGCCTGGTCATCGCGCCGCATGAGCCGGAAGACGCCGTAGTGTCGTCGTTGTTGGATCAGCTCGACTCGGACGACTGCTCGGCTACCACCTTGTCGAGAGTCGAGTCTGTCGGCTCGACCGGCGGCGCCGACGCGATCGTCGTGGACCGCGTGGGCGTCCTCGCGGATCTGTACACGATCGCTACGGTGGCCTTCGTCGGTGGGGGCTTTCACGGAGCGGGTCTTCACTCCGTGCTCGAACCGGCCGCCGCCTCCAAACCGGTCGTGTTTGGGCCATCCTACGGCCGCAGCGCACCTGCAGCGCAGCTCATCGAGGCAGGAGCGGCGACGTCGGTGGAGAGCGCCGAGGGGCTGGCCGAGGCGCTCATCGTGTGGTGTGACGATGCCCAGGCAAACCATGACGCCGCGACACGCGCCCAGGGCTATATTCAGAGCCATCTGGGAGCGGCGAAGCGCACCGCCGATGCCCTCGCCGATCTCTTGGCAGGTTGAACTCAATGCAAGAAGCTGCAGGGGTCCCTGAGATTACGCCGACCGAGCTCAACGCCCGCTTCGAGAGCGGCGATGTCCCGGTTCTCGTTGATGTCCGTGAACCCTTCGAGGTGGACATCATAGATCTCCCGGAGCACGGTCAGACGCTTATTCCGACGGGTGAGTTCGCGGCACGCCTGGAGGAGCTCGACCCCGAAGACGAGTTGGTGATCTATTGCCGCAGCGGCCAGCGAAGCGAGCAGGCGGCTCGCTACCTGCTGCAGAACGGGTTCGAGCGGGTCTTCAACCTCCGAGGCGGTGTCTTGGGGTGGCGCGAGGAGGTCGATCCATCCCTGGCGAGCTACTAGCCCTGCCTAGGTCCCGACCGACGGCGCTCGTCCTCGCCCTGGTCGTTCTGTCCGCATGTGAGGCCGGGCCCTCGATGTTCGATCGCGGCGAGGAATCCGAGCCGGGCGCTCCCGAGGTGGCTGACGTCTCCACACCCCTCAGCACGCCGAGTCCAGCGGACGTCGGTGAGGTGGAGAGCGATGCGATCGATCCAGAGGGGGATCCGGATCGGGTGGAGACTGCATCCGGCGGGTCGGCGAGCATGCCCGATCAGCGTGGGGTCGGCAGCGCCTCAGCGTCCGCAGAACTGGACGACGTAGAGACCTCCGAGAGCGTCCTGCCTACCGACGACGGGGATGCCCGATTCCCCCGCCCGACGAATGTCAGGGGGCTCTACGTGAATGCGTGGGCCGCCGGCTCGCGCACGCGGATGACGGCGCTGTTGGAGGTCGTTCGCACTACCGAGGTGAACGCGCTCGTCATCGACATCAAGGATGCGTCGGGCTATGTGAGCCACGCGACTGAACTCGAGTTCGCCCACGAGATCGGCTCAACCGGGGAGATCCGGATTCGGGACCTGCCCGGCCTGCTCGACCAGCTGGAAACGGAGGGCATTTACCCGATCGCGCGGATCGTGGTGGTGAAGGACCCCATTCTGGCTGCGGCCCGTCCCGAGCTCACCATTCAGGACACCGCGGGCGGATCGTGGATCGACGGTAAGGGAATCATCTGGCTCAACCCGCACGACCCCGAGGTCTGGGACTACCACGTCTCGCTCGCGCGCGAGGTGGCCGAGATGGGATTCCCCGAGATCCAATGGGACTACATTCGCTTCCCCGACGCACCGCGGAGTGAATTGGATCGGGCAGTCTATCCTGGCGCTGACGGGCGGCCGATGGCGGAGGTCATTCGTTCCTTCTTGGAATACGGCCGGGGCGAGCTCGCGTACCTCGAGGTCGAGCTGACCGCCGACGTGTTCGGCGTGACGACGTCCGCTGCTCGTGACGTGGGCATCGGGCAGGTGTGGGAGTCGTTCATCGACGTGATCGACGTCGCTCTTCCGATGGTCTATCCGAGTCACTATTGGACGGGGAGCTTCGGCATCGATTCGCCGAATGCCTACCCCTACGAGATCGTGAGGGGCGCGCTCGACGACGCCATGCGGCGCTCGCTCCGGGTCGAGGGGGCGGGGCTGACACGCCCTTGGCTCCAGGACTTCACGCTCGGAGCGCCGGCGTACGAGGCGCCCGAGGTGAGGGCCCAGATCCAGGCGACGTACGATGCAGGCTTCAACGAGTGGATCCTGTGGAATCCCGGGAGTCACTATACGGTCGATGCGCTTCAGCCGGTCGGAGGCTTTGTGGAAGAGCCCCTCATACGTATCGGAAGCCAAATCGTCCCAGCGTCGCGACGCTGGGAGTTCGTCGACTCCGCCGAGGTGATCGCGGACACAGCCCGGGCTCGCCGGTAGAAGCGTCGTCGTGAAGGGGCAGATCAGCGCGCTCACGTTCGACTTCTTCCAGACGCTGGCCCACCACGGTACGGGCCGCGGTCGTGGGCTTGAGGTCGTCGATTACCTCCAGGGCCACGGACTCACCCACAGTCCGTGGAGACACGCGGTCCTCTACGATGTCTTCGAGCTCCATCTGGAGCGATATCCGCTTCATGGATCTGACGCCGACAGGCGCCGATATCGAGTCGAGCTCGCTGATCGTTTGTTTGGGTGCTTAGGGGTGACTGCGCCGGACGGTGCGGCCCATGAGCATGCTGATGCTCTGTGGACGCTGCTGGGTCCGAGCAGCCTGAGCGTCTATCCCGAAACACGCGCGGTGCTGGGCGAGCTCTCCAGGGCCGGTTTTGCGATGGCGGTGGTGTCGAACTGGCATCACGGTCTGGCGCACTTCGCCCACGAGATGGGCATCGGCTCGTTCTTCGACCACGTCGTGGCCTCTGCCGAGGTCGACTCCTTCAAGCCCGACGGTGTGATCTTCGCCGAGGCGCAGCGCCTCCTCGGCGTAGAGCCAAGCCGGATCCTGCACATCGGTGACCAGCTCGTGGACGACGTTCAGGGAGGCCGGAGCGCCGGCGTCCAGGTGCTGCTCGTCGATCGTGAGGGCCAGGCGGGCGACCCGGATGTTCCGACGGTGAGGGACCTGACAGGGGTGCTCGGAGTTCTCGGGCTCGGCTAACCGACTGCCGCCGCGAACTGGAGCTCGTGCAGCTGGGCGTAGAGGCCCTCTGCTTCCAACAGCTCCGCATGGGTGCCCTCCTCGCACAGCTCGCCGTGATGGAGCACCAGGATACGGTCGGCGTTGTGAACGGTGGAGAGCCGATGTGCGATCACCAGCGACGTCCGGTTCTTGAGCAGCTCGTCCGTAGCCGCTTCGATCTGCTCCTCGAGTTCGGAATCGACGGAGCTGGTGGCCTCGTCCAGCACGAGAATCTCCGGGTCGAAGGCCAGCGCCCGCGCGAAGCTCACGAGCTGACGTTCGCCGACCGAGAGCGTGGAGCCGCGCTCGCCCAGCGCCTGGTCGTAGCCATCGGCCAGACGGTCGATGAACGGAGCCGCACCGATCCGTTCGGCGGCGCTACGGACGGCCTCGTCCGAGATCTGGGGGGACCCGAGCCGGATGTTGTAGCCGACGTCCTGACTGAACAGGAAGACGTCCTGTAGGACCAAGCCGATACGCCCGCGTAGGTCATCCAACGCCATGCGCTCGATCGGCACTCCGTCCAGGAGGATCTGTCCCTTGTCGATCTCGTAGAAGCGCGTGAGGAGGCTGATGATGGTCGTCTTGCCAGCCCCCGTATGCCCGACGATCGCGACTTTCTCGCCGGCTTCGACCTTGAAGGTCAGCCCCTTGAGGACCCATTCGGGCTCTTCGCCTTCCTCGGCGGGGAGGTAAGAGAACCACACGTCCCTGAACTCGACTTCGCCGAGTGTGGACGGCGACAGAGAGACGGGGTGGTCAGGGTCTACGATCTCGATCTCTTCGTCGAGCAGCTTGAAGACGCGCTCGGACGACGCCATCGCACCTTGGAGAAGGTTGTACTTCTCACTCAGGTCCTGGATGGGCCGGAAGAACCGACGGGCGTACTGGAGGAACGCGGCCACGACGCCCACGGTGAGCGCGCCGTCCATGGTCCGGAGCCCGCCATACCAGATGATGAGCGCGAGAGCGAGGGCGGTGAAGAACTGGATGATCGGGAAGAAGAGCGCGTAGTACGTGATCGAGCGAAGGTGGGCGTTGCGGTAATCCTGGTTGAGCTCGGCGTACCGCTCGGCCTCGGCGTCCTCACGGTTGAAGAGCTGGATGACCCGGACCCCGGTGAACCGTTCGTGGAGGAACGAGTTCATCCTCGCGAGGCGCAGTCGAATATCGCGGTAGACGTTGCGGATTCTGGCCCGGAACAAGAACGCGACGAAGAAGACGAGGGGCAGCACGCTGAACGAAACGAGCGCGAGTCGCCAGTTCATGTTCAACATCGCGATGACGATGAACAGGAGCGTGAACACGTCGCCGAAGACCGTGACGAGCCCCGAGCTGAATAGCTCGTTCAGCGTCTCCACATCATTCGTGATGCGGGTCATGAGCCGACCCACCGGGTTCTTGTCGTAGAACCGGAGGTCCAGGCGCTGCAGCTTGGCGAAGATCTCGGTCCGCAGGTCGTACATCACGGCCTGCCCGAGCCACGTCGTGATGACCGCTTGGACGTAGGTGAGTATGGCGCCCAGGACGACCGCGGCCATAAATCCGCCCGCCAGGAGTGCGAGCAAGCTCGTGTCCCGCTGTGGGATCGCCTCGTCGATGACGAGCTGGGTAAGCCAGGGGCCCACGATCTGAGTGGCGGAAGTCAGCATCAAAACGGCGATCGCCAGCGCTACTCGGCGCCGGTACGGCCAGAGATACTTGAGCAGGCGCCGCATGAGCTGGCCGTCGTACGCCTTCCCGAGGGCGTCTTCCTCGTGCAGTGCGTCTACTGCGGCCATGGACAGCGGGGTGGCGGGTGCGGAAGGGAGCGGAACGAGTCCGCTATGACAATTTACACACGATCCCTATCATCCTTTCCATGCTAGAGAAGCTCACCACCGCCTTCCGGAGCCTGTCCCGGGCCCCCGGGCTGAGCGCGATCATCGTGCTGACGCTCGGCGTCGGCATCGGGTCGAACGTCGCTCTGTTCAGCGTGTTACGTGGGGTTCTCATCCGCCCGCTTCCTTATCCCGAAGCGGAGCGGCTCGTGCGCATGTGGGAGGCGAATCCCGGCGTCGACGACCAGCTCCACGGACCTTCCCCGTGGAACTTCGCGGACTGGCAGCGAGAGGCTCCGGGCTTCGAGTCGATGGCGGCGTGGTATCTCACGTCCGGCACGTACCGCGACGGTGACTACGCCGAGGAGATTCGCTCGGCCCAGGTGACCGCTGACTTCTTCCGGGTCATGGGCCGCGAGCCGATGCTCGGCCGCGACTTCCGGCCAGAGGAGGTCACGACGTACGGGCCGGTCATGCTGAGCTACGGGCTTTGGCAGCGCCTGTTCGGCGGCGACTCGACCGTCGTCGGAAGGAGCATGATCTCCAGCGGGAACTCGTATGAGATCATCGGCGTCATGCCGCCGGACTTCGTGTTCCCCGACGAATCAGTCGAGTCGTGGGTCGCATGGGATCTGCCCGGGGTCTACGAGGGCAACTTCGTGGCTCGGACTTGGCGATTCCTCGACGGCATCGGTCGACTCGAGGACGGCACTTCCCTCGAGGTCGCCGAGCAGGGACTCGACAGCTACGCTGCGCGTCTCGCGGAAGCCTATCCGGTGGAGAACGAGGGCTGGGGCGCGCGGCTCACGTCGCTGCACGATGAGGTCATCGGGGACACGCGCGCCACGCTGTGGATCGCCTTCGGCGCCGTGCTGTTCATTCTGCTCATCGCGTGTGCGAACGTGGCCAACTTGCTGCTGGCGCGCGTCCCATCGCGAAGTCGCGAGCTGGCCATTCGCTCGACGCTGGGCGCGCCCCGGGGGAGGATCGTCGGGGAACTTCTCGCCGAGAGCCTGCTCCTCGCAGGGCTAGCGGGACTGACCGGACTGGTGATCGGACAGGTGCTGCTCCGGACGCTGGTAGCGTTCGACGCCGGACGCATTCCGCGGCTCGGTGAGGTATCGATCGATGGCTGGGTGATTGTGTTCACCCTGACGATCTCTGGGCTCACCGCAGTTCTGTTCGGCCTGGCTCCTGCCTTGCAGGCGCTCGGCGGATCCGCGATGGCGTCGCTTCGGGATGGCACGCGGACCACGAGTAGCGCCGCGCACCGTCGCCTGCGCGAGCTGTTCGTCGGCTCGCAGGTGGCGGTAGCGATCGTGCTGTTGTCCGGCGCCGCTCTCTTCGTGACGAGCTTCGCACAGATCAGAGGCGTCGACCCGGGCCTGGACCCGGCGAACGTGGCGACCTTCCGCATCTCCCTCGATCCCGTGGAAGGGACGGACGGCGAGATCTTCCGATACTACGAAGGTCTCATGACGCAGCTCGAGGCGCTCCCTGGCGTGGTGCGAGCCGGCGCGGCGCAGACGCTCCCTCTGAACCCGATCGGAAACGACTTCCGCCGGCCGTACCGGCCTGTGGGGAGCGCGCTCGAGGTCGCCGAGGCCCCCGAGGTTCAGATGCGGATCGTCACGAGTGGCTACGTCGATGCAATGGGCATGCGCCTCGTCGCAGGCGAAAACCTGCCCCGGAGCGCCGCTGCCGGCGAGCCTCTCGTCGCGCTCGTGAACCGGACGTTGGCCGAGGAGTTGTGGCCAAACCAAACTGCCGTGGGCCAGACGTTCGAGATCGACTTCCGGGTGGGTTGGCAGCCGTACCTGGTGACCGGCATCGTCGAGGACGTGAAGCACTACGGACTGCGTGAGGCTTCCAGGGCGGAGGTCTTCTTGTCCCATCGGCAGTCGGCGTACCTCGCCATGAGCATCGTCGTGAGGACTGCGGGGGATCCCGATGCGATGGCAGCGACGCTCCGCCAGGCGGTCTTGGAGCACCAGCCCGTCCAGCCGGCGCACAACTTCGTGTCGATGGAGACGCTGCTTTCGGCCTCGATCGCCGAGGAGCGCTTCCTGATGGTGCTTCTCGGCACCTTCACAACGATCGCGCTTCTGCTCGCCGCGAGCGGTATCTATGGGGTGATCTCGTATGTGGTGAGTCACCAGCAACGCGAGATCGGGGTGCGGATGGCGCTTGGGGCGGACCGGACCGCGGTCGTTCGCGGCGTCTTGGTGCGATCCATCGCAGTCACCGCCGTGGGCCTTGTGGCCGGCCTCATCGGCGTGGCGGTCATGGGCGGTTTTGTCGAGAGCGTCCTGTTCGGCGTGACGGCGTCTGATCCGCGCGCATCCGTGGGTGTCGCGGCCGTTGTCGGGTTCGTGGCGACGGTGGCGGCGTACCTGCCTGCCCGGCGGGCAGCGTCGGTCACGCCAGTGACCGCGCTACGGTCGGACTGATCTCGGCTCGGTGCCCGGCGCATATCGGGCAACACATCCCCATGTAGACGGTCTGGACGGTCATTGTATCGTTCCCGCATGAACGACCCGATCCGCATCCGCGGGGCACGCCAGCACAACCTGAAGAACATCGATCTGGATCTGCCCAGGCGGCGTCTGACGGTGATCACCGGTCCGTCTGGATCCGGAAAGAGCTCGTTGGCGCTCGACACACTCTTCGCCGAGGGTCAGCGCAGATACGTCGAGTCTCTGTCGACCTACGCGAAGCAGTTCTTGGAGCGCATGGAGAAGCCCGACGTAGATTCCATCGAGGGCATTTCCCCCGCCGTGGCGATCGAGCAGAAGAACCCCACCAAGTCGAGCCGCTCCACGGTGGGGACCGCGACTGAGGTCTACGACTACATGCGCTTGCTGTGGGCGAGGATCGGGAGCACTCATTGTCCGCAGTGCGACCGTCGGGTCCGACCCGATACCGTCACGGGTGCGGTCGACCGCGTCCTCGCACTTCCCAAGGGCACTCGGATCCAGGTGACGCTCCCGTTGCCCAGAAGTGGCGAGGTCACGCACCCGCTCATGGTGGCGAATCTGCGGGCGATGGGCTTCGTGCGCCTGTTCGTGGACGGGGAGCTACTCGACATCTCGGGTCCCGAGGCGGACGATCCCGTGGAGCTGGGCGCCGACCTCACGGCGGCCATCGAGCTGCTTGTCATCGTCGACCGTCTGAAAGTCGGGCCCGAGGCCCGGGACCGGCTCGCCGACTCGCTGGGCACCTGCTTCGTCGAGGGGGAAGGTGAGGCGATCATCGTCGCCGAGATCGATGGCTCCGAGCAGCGCCTTCAGTTCACGGAGCACTTCCGGTGTCCGGAGCACCCTGATATCACCTTCCCGGATCCGTCCCCGCAGCTGTTCTCGTTCAACAATCCGTACGGCACGTGCAAGCTGTGCACGGGCTTCGGCGCGACGCTGGACTACGATCCAGCGCTGATCGTGCCCAATCCGGACCGGTCGCTCTCGGACGGCGCGGTCGACCCCTGGGCCAAGCCGCGCTACCGACGGGAGCGCGACAAGCTCAAGGCCTTCGCCATGGAGCAGAAGGTGTCGTTCTACTCGCCCTGGCAGGAGCTTCCAAAGACCTTCCGCGAGGCGGTCATGTACGGCGGCGAACACCTCACGGGCGTGATCCCCTTCTTGGTGTCGAAGGAGAAGAAACGCTACAAGCAGTACATCCGTGTCTTTCTGCGCCAGTACCAAAGTCCGAAGAGCTGTCGAGAGTGCGGGGGATCGCGGCTTCGTCCCGAGGCGCTGCGCGTGCGTGTGGACGATCGAACCATCGCGGACATCGCTGACCTTCCGCTGGAAGACCTCGGGCCGTGGGTGCATCAACTCGAGCTTCCGAAAATGGAAGCGCAGATTGCCGAGACGATTCTCAGGGAGCTGCGCTCGCGCGTCACCTTCCTGGTCGAGGTGGGGTTGGGCTACCTGACGCTCGGCCGACAGATGCGCACGCTCTCGGGCGGGGAGGCTCAACGCATCGGCCTGGCCAACTCCCTCGGAGCGTCGCTGGTGGACACGCTCTACGTGCTCGACGAGCCGACCATCGGATTACATCCAAAGGACACGGGCTCCCTCCTGGACCTGCTGAGGCAACTCAGCGCGGCCGGGAATACCGTCGTGGTCGTCGAACACGATGAGCAGGCGATCCGCGCCGCCGATCACATCGTCGAGTTGGGGCCCGCATCCGGCGAACAGGGAGGCCAGGTCGTCTACGAGGGCCCACCCGAAGCGCTCGAGGGCGTCGATACAGCGACCGGACGCTACCTGTCCGGACGCGTATCGGTCGACCTGCCCAAGAAGAGCAGGCGCGTCGATGGGGCTTTTCTATCGTTGAAGGGCGCACGCCTTCACAACCTGCGGGGCGTCGATGCGGAGGTTCCGATCGGGACTCTCACGGTCGTCACGGGCGTCTCCGGCTCGGGTAAGTCCACGCTCGTCCACGATGTTCTCTACCGGGCCGCTGAGCGTGAGATGGGCGGCGAGACGACCGCGAAGGAGCATCTGGGCGAGGTGATCGGCGGATACGACAAGCTCGAGGGGCTCGCTCACATCGATGGCGTGGTCCTCGTGGACCAGTCACCGATCGGCCGCACACCGCGCTCGAATCCCGTGACGTACATCAAGGCTTGGGAGCACGTGCGGAAGCTCTTCGCGACCCAGTTCCTGGCGCGCGAGCGCGGCTTCGGCCCCGGACACTTCAGCTTCAACGTCACGGGCGGACGGTGTGAGGCGTGCAAGGGGGCCGGCCAAATCGAGATCGAGATGGTCTTCATGGCCGACGTCTACGTCACGTGTGACTCCTGTCAGGGGGCCAGGTACGGACGTGAGGTGCTCGATGTGAAGATCCGCGGGAAGAACGTTTCCGAGGTGCTCGAGTTCACCGTGGACGAGGCGATCCGGTTCTTCATGCGCGAGCGGAAGCTGGGCAAGAAGCTCTGGCAGCTTCAGCAGGTCGGGTTGGGATACCTCCGGCTGGGACAGGCTGCCACGACGCTCTCAGGCGGAGAGGCTCAGCGACTGAAGATCGCTCGGGAGTTCGCCAACGCCTCTGGCAAGCAGGGGCGGAAGCTGTACATCCTCGACGAACCCACGACCGGCCTCTCCGGCGAAGACGTCGGCAAGCTCCTCAATGTGCTCGGCAAGCTCGTGGACGCGGGGAACACGGTCTTGGTCATCGAGCACAACATGGATGTCATCAAGGTGGCCGACTGGGTGATCGACTTGGGGCCGGGTGCCGGGACGCGCGGGGGTGAGATCGTCGCGATGGGTCCCCCGCATGTCATCGCCGGGGTGCCCGAGAGCGCGACGGGGCACTACCTGGCTGAGGCGCTCGCGTCTCGGTAGACCCGATGTCAGCTCCCTAGAGACCTAACTCCTTGCGGTACTCCTTCTCGCGCCTGGCGAGCAGCGATGCGAGCGTGATGGTCCAGACGGCGTACCCGCCGCCCGCCGCAGCGGCCGCGGTCCCGAGGCCCATCCAACTCACCCACATCATCGGCCACATCCCTGAGAAGAACGTGTTCAGGAACGTCTCGATGCCCAGCGTGAGGATCTCGGAGGAGACGAAGTTCCCGACGCTGTCGGCATCCGCAATCGATTCGATGATGCTCTGAACTTCCATGTAGACGAAGGTGCCCACAGCCAGCAAAGCGTAGTAACCGCCGCCGTGCTTCCGCCAGAGTTTCCCGACAGATTCGCCCCCACTTCCTTCTAGTTCGGTCATACCGGCAATCAGTCCCCTTCGTGGTCACCGAGCCCACCATTAGACTCGGTCGTCATGTCAGCCCCGCCCCCGATCTCCGTCCTGCTGCCTGTCCGCGACGGCGGAACCGTCCTCGCCGAGGCCATCGAATCGCTCGAGGCCCAAACGCTCGCCGACTTCGAAGTGATCGCCGTCGACGATGGCTCTACGGACTATTCGTCCAATTTGCTTCAGGAATGGGCGATTCGAGACGCCCGAGTCAACGTTCTCACTCAGGAGCCGATGGGCATCATCGCGGCTCTCGAGAGGGCTCGACTTGTGGCCAGAGGGGCCTATCTAGCCCGGATGGACGCCGACGACATCTCCGAACCCGAGAGATTCGCACGTCAGTGGGATCTCATGGAGAGCGATGAGAGGCTGGTGCTGTGCGGCTGTGGCGTCGAGTACTTCCCGCCCGAGAGCGTGCGGGACGGGGCGCGACGGTACCAGGCCTGGCTCAACGCCTCGAACACCCACGACGAAATCGCGCGGGAGATCTTCGTTGAATGCCCCCTCGCGCACCCATCGTTCTTCATGCGAGCGGAGGCCGTCTCTGACGTGGGTGGATATCAGGATCACGGATGGGCGGAGGACTACGACCTGGTGCTGAGGCTCTGGCGATCCGGAGGGAGTCTCGGGAAGGTGCCAGAGGCCCTTCTGCGCTGGCGGGAGGGTGACCAACGCTTGTCTCGAACCAACGAACGGTACTCGTCCGAGGCCTTCCGCCGATGCAAGGTGCATCATCTGCGCGAGACGTTCCTCGGGGCCCGGCAAGGCGTCGTGATCTGGGGCGCCGGCCCGGTGGGAAAGGCGTTCGGTCGAGCCCTCGGCAAGGAGGGGGTTCAGATCAGTGCGTTCGCAGAGGTCGACCCGCGTAAGATCGGCCAGAACATTCACGGGGCGCCAGTCCTGAACACCGCTTCAGCATTGGGGTTACGCGGGGTTTTTCACATCGCGGCGGTCGGCCAACCTGGTGCCAGGGAGACGCTGCGGAGCCTGCTTTCTGGCGCAGATCTGCATGAACTCCAGGATTTCGCCTGCGTGGCATGATTCGGGGGGCCAAAAGCGTTATTTTTATTGGCCTCGGCAAGCAGTGCCCGAGCGCGCCCAGGAGACCTCTCCAGAGCCACAGGAGCTTGCGCTTGCCAGACCCCCGGTACGTCCAAGAGCGCCACCCGTGCGCGCCCGCACTTCTGCTGGCAGCCTAAGTGCAGCGGACGCTTTCCATGCTCGCGGTTGGGCTGACGATTCTCGGGCTCGAGCTCTCGACCAAGATCGTCTCGCTGGCGGCCGGGCGGGTCTCGTCGGGCTTCAGTGCTATCGCGAACGGGCTCGAGTTCCACGTGTCGACTGGGCGCTTCTTGACCGGCGTGGCGATGCTCGTCATCGGCCTGTCATTGGGGTGTGGCTCACGAAGGCCGAGGCGTCTGTGACGGCGGTAGGCGAAGCGTGCCCGGCATGCGGGGGCGAGACCCAGCGGGTGAAGAGGAGGCGCACACACAAGCTCCTCTCGACGCTCATGGGTCACCGGCTCACCAGGAGGCGTTGCGACGTGTGCTCGTGGAGCGGCCTCTCGGTGCGCTACTGAGCGTGAAGTCGGAAAAATGATGGGAATGAACCCACCTCTACAGCGGCGAACGTATGAGTGATGAGCTAGAGGTCGTAGACGGAGACGACGGCGGCCCCAAGGTCCTTACGAGGCTCATAGAGGACGAGATGCGTGAGTCGTTCATCGACTATTCGATGAGCGTGATCGTCCAGAGGGCGTTACCCGACGTCCGCGACGGTCTCAAGCCGGTGCACCGGCGCATTCTCTACGCGATGAGCGAGAGCGGCTTGAGTCCTGGTCGAGCGTACAAGAAGAGCGCGACCGTGGTCGGTGATGTGCTGGGCAAGTACCACCCGCACGGTGACTCAGCGGTCTACGACTCGATGGTCCGCATGGTCCAGACGTTCTCGCTTCGGTACCCGCTCGTCGACGGTCAGGGGAACTTCGGGTCTGTGGATGGCGATTCCGCTGCGGCGTACCGCTATACGGAGGCAAGGCTCACCGCTCTGGCGGTGGAGTTGCTAGCCGATATCGACAAGGAAACGGTCAGATACACGCCGAACTTCGACGGGAGTCGGGAAGAGCCTACCGTGCTGCCGGCTCGTGTCCCGAACCTGCTGATCAACGGCTCGTCCGGTATCGCAGTCGGCATGGCGACCAACATCCCGCCCCACAACCTGAGGGAGATCGTCGACGCCACCATCGCGCTCATCGACAATCCGGATCTGCCTCAGGAGGAGTTGGAGGGCATCGTGCAGGGCCCCGACTTTCCCACGGGCGGCTTCGTGTGCGGCCGCGAGGGGATTCGGGATGCGTACCGCACGGGGCGAGGCCGCATCATCATGCGTGCGCGCGCGGAGATCGAGGAAGTCGACGCGAACAGTGAGCGCATCGTGGTGACCGAGATCCCGTTCATGGTCAACAAGTCTCGGTTGATCGAGCAGATCGCGCAGTTGGTCCGCGGCAAGAAGCTGACCGACATCCGGGACATGCGGGACGAGTCCGACCGCGACGGCATGCGCATCGTGATCGAGCTCAAGCGCGACGCTGTCCCTCACATCGTGCTGAACAGGTTGTACCGCCACACGCAGATGCAGTCGACCTTCGGGACGATCATGCTCGCTCTCGTGGACGGTCAGCCGAAGGTGATGCCGCTGAGCGAGATGCTGCATCACTTCATCAAGCACCGGTTGGTAGTGGTGGTTCGGCGCAGTCAATACGATCTCGATCGTGCATTGGCGCGCGAGCACATCCTCGAGGGCCTCAAGATCGCGGTCGACAACATCGACGAGGTCATCAAGGTCATTCGTGCCTCCAAGGACGCTGAAAGCGCATCTGTGCAGCTTCAGAGTTCGTTCGAGCTGTCCGAGCGACAGGCGAAGGCGATCTTGGAGATGCGGCTCGCCAGACTCACCGGCCTCGAGATCGACAAGCTAGAAGCGGAGCTCGGCGAGCTCCGCGAGGTCATTGAGGAGCTCCGGTCCATCTTGGCGTCCGAAGAGCGGCGCAGAGAGATCGTCAAAGACGAGCTCCGTCACGTGTCCGAGAAATTCGGCGACGACCGGCGCACGGAGATCACGGCCGCCATCGGGTCCTTCGATGTCGAGGACCTGATCGTCGAAGAGGACATGGTCATCACGGTATCCCGTCAGGGCTACGTGAAGCGGCTCGCCGTGGACACCTATCGCGCTCAGCGACGCGGCGGGCGAGGCCTGCGGGGAATGGACACCAAGGAGGAGGACTGGGTCGAGCACCTCTTCGTGGCGTCCACGCACGATTACCTCATGATCTTCACGCGCCGAGGCCAATGCTATTGGATCAAGGTGTGGGAGATTCCGGTCGGCGGGAGGACGTCACGCGGGAAGCCGATCATCAACTTGCTGAACCTCGCCGACACCGAGGACATCGCTTCCGTGGTGCCGGTACGCGAGTTCTCGGAGGACAAGAACCTCATCTTCGCTACGCGGCTGGGAGTCGTGAAGAAGACGACCCTGTCGGCGTACGGAAATGTGCGCACCGTGGGCCTCAACGCCATCAACATCAATGAAGGCGACGAGCTCATCGACGTACAGATCACGTCGGGCGAGGACGAGATCATTCTGGCGAGCAAGGGCGGCAAAGCGATCCGCTTCAAGGAGCAGGACGCCCGCCAGCTGGGTCGGGCCACAGCCGGAGTGCGCGGCCTGAGACTCCGTGGCGACGACATCGTCATCGGCATGGTCGTCGTCCGACCAGAATCGACTCTGCTCGTGGTTTCCGAGAATGGCATGGGCAAGCGCTCGGAGGTCGACACGTACAGGCTGCAGAAGAGGGGTGGGATGGGGGTCATCAACCTGAAGGTCTCCGAGAAGACCGGTGCGGTGGTCGCGATCAAGGCGGTGACCGAAGACGAGCAGCTCATGGTCATCACGCGCAACGGCGTCGTGAATCGGCAGCGCGTTTCCGAGATCTCCGTGATCGGCAGAGCCACGCAGGGCGTGAAGCTCGTCAATCTCGATAAGGGCGATACCGTGATGGACGTCGCCCGGGTCGTCATCGACGACGAAGATGAGAACCGTGAGAACGGTGAGAACGGGTCCTTGGACGGCGATGCCCCGGAGAACGGCGAGGCGGTCGACGCAACCGGTGCCGAGGCTATCGCCGATGCCGAGGTCAGCGCCGACGCCTCGGGAGGAGAGGGCGCCTCAGAGGAAGAGGGTGCACCGGCGGCAGAGGATGCCGGAGATGAACCCGAGATGACCGACACAGACTCGGCGGAGCCCGAGGCCGACTGATGAGCGACCTGGTCCAGGGCGAAGGCCTGGTCGGCCTCACGGAGATCGAGGCGGCAGCGCGCCGCCTGGCGGGGGTCGCGGTACCGACTCCGCTGATCCCGGCGGACGCCTTGTCGGACGCGGTCGACGCCCAGGTGCGGCTCAAGTGTGAGAGCCTACAACGGGCGGGGTCGTTCAAGATCCGGGGAGCGCACAACTTCGTCTCTCAACTCTCGGACGATCAGGTCGCGCCCGGGATCATCACGTACTCCTCGGGTAACCACGCACAAGCAGTCGCGTTGGCCGGTAAGCTACGTGGCGTTCGTGTCGTGGTCGTCATGCCCACCACCGCGCCCAAAGTGAAGCGCGATGGTACGGAGCGGCTGGGTGCGGAGATCGTGTACGAGGGGACCACGTCCATTGAGCGACGTGCACGAGCGGAGGAGCTCGCCGAGTCGGAGAACCTCACCATCGTCCCGCCGTTCGATCACCGGCACATCATCGCAGGGCAGGGGACCGTCGGACTCGAGATCGCTCGCGACTGGCCCGACGTAGACCTCGTTTTGGCCCCGATCGGCGGCGGCGGGCTGGCGAGCGGCATCGCGGCCGCGGTGAAGCGCATCCTCCCGAACACGCGTGTGATCGGTGTCGAGCCGGTCGGCGCTGCGTGCATGCGCAAGGCGTTGGATGAGGGGCATCCGGCCCTCCTCGAGGAGATCGACACGATCGCCGACGGGTTGGCTCCGGTCATGGCGGGTGAGCTCACCTTTGAACACGCCAGGGATCTCATGGACGACGTGGTCACCGTCGAGGACGACGCGATCAAGTCCGCGACCGAGTTCCTCGTCAGTCGGCACAAGCTGATCGTCGAGTACTCGGGTGCCGCGACCACAGCGGCGCTGCTTTCCAAGGCGGTCGATGCCGAAGGGCTGCGTGTCGCCGTCGTCGTCAGTGGCGGCAACCTCGACTCCTCGCTTCTGGCGGGACTGGCCTAGCTCGATCATGAAGCGGGTCATCCTCTTCGACATCGACGGCACGCTTGTGCGCGGTGGCCCGGCCAAGGAGGCGTTCCACGGGGCGATGCTGGAGACGTACGGGACAGCCGGCGACGTCGATGGTGTCAGCTTCGCTGGGAAGACCGATCCGCAGATCGCTCGGGAGCTACTTTTGGGTGTCGGCTTCGATACGGCGCGTATCGAGGATGGCTTTCCTGACTTGTGGCACAGGTATACCACATCTCTGCAGGAGCGCTTGGTCGATGAGCCGGTAACGGTCCTCGCCGGGGTGTCCGAGCTGCTCGATGCGCTCGCCGGGATCGACGACGTCGGTGTGGCGCTGCTCACCGGCAACATCGCCCGTGGGGCCGAGCTGAAGCTGGGCTCGGGAGGGCTGATGCGGCACTTCTCTTTTGGTAGCTACGGTTCCGATCACGAGGAGCGCGACGAGTTGCCGGCGATCGCGCTCGACCGCGCCCGAGCCGAGTGGGGATCGTCGATCAGGGCTCAGGACGCCGTGGTCGTCGGTGACACGCCCCGCGACGTTCAGTGTGGCCAGCACGGCGGCACGCGCACGCTAGGCGTAGCCACAGGCAGTTTCAGCGCATCTCAGCTCCGGGACGCCGGGGCCGACAGCGTCGTCGAAGACCTGTCCGATACCGCCGATGTCGTCTCATTTCTGACGCTTTGACGCATCCCCGCGGCCGGCTGGTCGCTTGATCGCCTGGGCGCCCGGAAACATCTTGTGAGCTACAACGCATCTAAGATGTCAGCGGAACCGGCCGCAAAGGTTTCTATCACGCCCGATTGACGGGCGTCTCGCACTGGAGCACGAACGTGTCGAATCGCCAAGAGCGGAGAAAAGCCCGGGAAGAGGGCGCCTCCGATACGAACAGGTTCAACCAGATCTTGATCCTCGTCGCCGTTCTCGGTATCGGCGCGGTGGGTTGGTCGGTGAGCAGCAGCATGCTGGGAACGGCGGTCGCCGAGCCGATCGAGGTCGAGGGCCTCGACGACATGGCCACGCTGGCTGAGGTTGCCCAAGGAACGACGCGAGGCGACCCCGACGCCCCGTTCACGATCATCGAGTTCGGCGACTACCAGTGCCCGGGCTGCGGCGGTTTCGCGCTTACGGTGAAGCCGGGCGTTGACCAGGCCTTTATCGACACTGGCATCGCGAAGTTCGTCTTCTACGACTTCCCGCTCCCCATGCACCCGCACGCGTTCCTGGCCGCCCGCGCCGCACGGTGCGCCGGTGATCAGGACAAGTACTGGGAGTATCACGATCAGCTATTCCGCAACCAGGTGAACTGGTCGGGTCGTGTAGATCCGGTGAGTGCGTTCCTGGGTTACGGGGAAGCCATCTCACTCGAGCAGGACACGTTTGAGCGGTGCCTGAAGAGCGAGCAGCATGCCGAAGTGGTTTCCGCAAACATCGTTCTCGGTCAGGCGCTCGGCGTAACCGGTACGCCAACAATCCTCGTCGAAAAAGATGGTGATCTGAGGCCTTTGATGACCAACAGCCTCGCAGCCATCGAAGAGGCGATCCAACTCATGACCCCGGCGAGCGAGCCGACCGGCAACTGACGCTAGGCCCGCGATACCGATGAGCGAGTCCGGATCGGATCAGCCAGACGCGCCTACGCTCGGGCCGCCGATGAACCGGATGGCCATCGCCGTTCTGGCGCTGGCCGGTTTCTTCGTGGCGCTCTATCTCTTTGCGCACAACATCGGGCTCACCGGTCCGATCGTGTGCGGCGTGGGCGACTGTGGCACGGTGCAGGCGAGCCCCTACGCCAAGATCGGACCGATCCCGGTGTCCCTCGTCGGAGTGCTCGGCTACGTAGCCCTATTCTCTGCTTCGTTTCTCGGGATTCAGCCTGGTCGCAGGGCTTCGGCCCCCATCGGAGCATTCCTGTTCTTGAGCTCTCTGGGCGGAGTCTCGTACTCGGGCTATCTGACCTTCTTGGAGGCCTATGTCATCAATGCGTGGTGCCAGTACTGTGTCATCTCGGCCATCATCATGGTGCTGATCTTCTCAGCCTCCTTGCCCGAGCTGAGGCACATGGGCAGGAGGGCATCGTGAGCAAGGCCACCACGACAATTCGGCTGTTGTTCGTGGATGAGGGGTCGTATCACCACGAAGAGGTGAAGCTTCCGAACGATTCGCTCGAGGCTTACGAGCGCCTTATCGATTGTTTGCGCGAGGACCCGGAGGTCCTCAAGCGCATGTACGTGGACGTCTCGCGGCTCTGTGCTGCCCACCGCCTGGAAGGCTAAGGGGCTCAGCCCGCTTTGGCGGCCAGAGCTCGTTCGAGCGTCCATTCCCGCACGACCTGAGGCGGCCACTGACCGTTCTTCGCCGCCTCTAGCAGGTGGGCAGCCTCCTCGCGAGCCCGCGTGGCCGTATCGGCATCGATCAGCCCGCGACCGACGACCTCATCGAATTCCTCCTCGTCGAGGAGTTGCGCTTCACGGCCGGGCGCTAGCCATACGTCCAGGTAGAGGTCCGTCGTGTGCCACACGTCGTCGCTCAGGTCCACGGGCGTGATGACGTTGGCGTAGAAGCCGGTGAAGGCGCCGTCGGCTCGGTGTGGAAGCGGCCAATGTCGTGCCACGCATTCGGGAACGTGAACCACACGACTGAGGACCCCTGCTCCAGCGCGACTTCGTTAGAGATCCGCATGGGTAGGTCGAAGTCCATCGTCTCGACGAGGGTCACGGTGACGTCGTCTCGCTCTAGGACGAGGAGTTGGTCGAACACCTCCTCGCGGTCTGGCGGCCTCCGGTAGTGAATCTTGACCCGCCGCTCGGTCAAGACGGCGTGCCCGACACGGGCTCGACGAACACGTCCATGATTCCTCCGCACACCGCGGGGCTCCAGGACACGAAGTCGTCCGTCAGGTCTACGCGTACGCGCTGCGGCACACCGGTCTCCAGCACCTGGTACGCGGCCTCGATGACCTCTGCTTCGCCACATCCTCCTCCGACCGTACCGACGAGCCCCGACTCCGGGTCCACGATCATGCGCGCGCCTACCTTGCGTGGAGTCGAGCCCTTGGTCGAGACGATCGTGGCCAACGCGCACTGCTGCCCCGCCTCGCGGGCGGCCAGGAGTGCCTCGGTCAATGTGCGATCGTCATCGTGCGTCATTCGGCTTCCTTGAAAAAACGGTCCGCCACCCGTTCCACGTCCTTGAGCGAGGCTCCCGTGCCACCGCGGCGCAGCATCACGAGTTCTGCGGCGACGGAGATCGCGATTTCCTCGGGTGTTTCAGCGCCCACGTCGAGCCCCACGGGCGCGTGGATGCGGTCGAGAAGCTCACGGTCGATCCCCTCTTCGAGCAGCTGCAGATAGGTCGCCCGAACCCGCCGCCGACTCCCAATCATACCGATGTACGCCGGGGGTGGGTCCATGCGGAGCGCGATGAGGAGGCACGCGTAGTCGTACTTGTGGCCCCGAGTCACGAGAAGGAGATGCGAGCGCTGGTGAAGCGGAGTGTCGCGAAACGGGTCCTCAAAATCGGCGCGCAAAACCCGATGAGCGTCGGGAAAGCGTTCCCTGGTCGCGAAGTCGGGCCGATCGTCGATGACGGTTACCCGGAAGCCCAGGAGCGCGCCTACGTGAGCGAGGGGCTGAGCCACGTGACCTGCCCCCACGACCACGAGCTCCAACACGGGGTGCCGGATCTCGAGATAGAGCTCCAGCGCCGCTCCCTCGACCTCGAGCTTTCGCAAGCCGTCTCCGGCCCGCGGGTTCGCCAACTCCTCTCGTAGAAGCTCCGCCACCGCTTGATCGACCGGTTCGGTGCCCACCGAGCCTTCGACGCGAGGTTCCCCCGCGGGTGTCTCGACCCACGCCATCCGGCTACCGGCCGCTCCATCGCCGCTGAGGAGCGTAGCCACCGCGGCGCTTCCTCCCTTCTCGGCGGTATCGACCAGAAGTGCTGCGGCGTCTGCGGGATGGAGCGTCGTCATGATGATCCTGCCCTGGCGGACAGGGCATCGGCATAGGCGTGGGGCGTGTCGATATCCGCGAGGACGCCCGGGTCGTCGACCGCCACCAACTCGGCTCGGGCCAGGTGCCGGTGCACGACCGTGCGGGCGCCGCCCTCCAAGGTGGGATCGTTCAGTTCTTCGAACAGCGCCGAGCGAAAGAAGCACGGATGACCCCGGCTGCCCGCGTACATCGGTAGCACGAGCGGCGCCGACGACGCTTCAGCTGCTTTCAGGAGTTGCCCGATCGTCTCGCTACGTACAAACGGGTGGTCGACGGGAAGGTAGAGGAAGCCCTCGGGAGACGACCCCAGCTCCGCGAGCGCGAGCCTGAGAGACGTGATGGGGCCCTCGCCGGGATCGTGGTTCACCACGACGGTCGCTTCCGTGGCCCGGGCGGCTGCCTCGATCGCAGCTGCCTCTGGGACGACGACCACGACCGGGTCACACCCGCCATCCCGGAGCCTGGCGACGACCGTCTCGACGAAAGTGGCGCCCTCCAGCTCGAGAAGCGCCTTCGGAGTGCGCATCCTCTCTGAGGCTCCTGCGCACGGGACGACGCCCGCGATCACCTGCCGAAGGCCCCGTAGAACGTCTCGTCTCGCTCCGACAGCTCCACCAGGAGCGGCGAGGGCGAGAAGCGGGCGCCGTGGTCGGCCTCCAACTCCCTGATGCGATCCACGATGCCGCGCGGATGCAGCGTGTCGGCGAACCTGAGCAGGCCTCCTCTAAACGGTGGAAAGCCGGTCCCCATGATCATGGCCAGATCGACATCCTCGGCGTTTTCGACGATGCCGTCCTCGAGCAGGCGCGACGCCTCGTTGATCATTTGAAGCACCAGCCGGTCGCGGACATCGCGACTCTCGAGCTTCCGCCGATTCGAGGGTACGGACGCGCCTAGCTCCGCGTAGACGGTCTCGTCCACGCCCGTCTCCTTCCCCTTCTCGTAGAGGTAGAACCCCTTTCCACCCTTCTTGCCCAGGCGTTCGGTACTACCCAATGCGAGCAGCACTGGCGACGGATCGAGGCGATCGCCGAGGCCCTCGCGCAGCGACGCGCCAGCGTGGGTCGAAACGTCGATCCCCACCTCGTCGACGAGCCTCAGCGGCCCCATGGGCATCCCGAAGGATTTGGCCACGGCATCGACCTGCTGAATGCTCGCGCCGTCGCCGAGCAGGAAGCCCGCCTCGTTGAGGTACGGGCCGAGGATGCGGTTCACCAGAAAGCCGGGACCGTCCCTCACCAAGACCGGCACCTTGCCCACTCGCAGCGCGAAGGCGTAGACCGTCGCTACGGCGTCATCACTGGAAGCTCGGCCCCTGACGACTTCGACCAAGGGCATGCGATGCACCGGGTTGAAGAAGTGCATGCCGCAGAAGAGCTCGGGACGATCGAGCGCAGTCGCCATCTCGTCGACGGAGAGCGACGACGTGTTCGTCGCGATCACGCAGTCATCCGGGACGTTGTCCTCCGTCTCCGCGAGCACCGCTCGCTTCACGTCCAGGCGTTCGACGACCGCCTCCACGACCAGGTCCGCCCCGGACAGGCCGTGGTACTCGAGCCCCCCCGAGATGAGCTCCATGTGCTGCGCGGCGTCACGCTTCGACAGCTTGCGTCGCTTGACCGCTTTGTCGAAGAGCGAGCGGGCATGCTGCAGGCCACCGGTCACCGCATCGTGCCGAATGTCCTTCATGTAGACACGCACATCGTTGTACGCCGCGAGCTGAGCGATGCCACCGCCCATGACCCCCGCGCCGATCACCCCGAGATTCTTGATCGCCGCCGGCTTGGCCTTTCCCCTGCCGATGGTCTTCTTGGTCGCCTCTCGCATGCGGAAGACGTGGACGAGGTTCTTGCTCACCGACGAGACGACCAATTCCGCGCCGATGCGCGCCTCGGCAGCGAGACTCGACTCGACGGTGCCTCCGAGGTGGGAATCGAGGATCTCGAGGATCCTAAGCGGGGCGGGGTAGTGTCCCCCGGTGCTCGACAGGACCCGTTTCTTGGCGGTGCGGAGCACGAGCTTGCGACCCGGCAACGTGCCGTCCAGCGCTCGGCTCAGGAGAGTCTTTTTTCGCCGGACCGCCTCGACTCCGCCACCCGCCACGTCGAGGGCGAACTCCCGCACCATGTCTTGGAAGAGATCCTCGGGAAACACCGATCCGGCGAACCCGATCCGGCGGGCCTTCCGCGAGTCGATCTGCTTGCCCGTGAGCAGGAGGTCGAGTGCCGCGCTGAGTCCGACCAGCCGCGGTAGGCGCGTCGTCCCGCCCCATGCCGGGAGGATGCCGAGCATGACCTCGGGCAGCCCGATCTTGGTCCGTTTGGAGTCCGACAGAACGCGATGTCGGCAGGCGAGCGCCAGCTCGGTGCCTCCGCCCACGCAGATCCCGTGGATCGCTGCCACGGTCGGGACCGGCAGCGTCTCTACATCCATGTAGATGGCCTGACCGAGCCGGATCTTCTTCTCCGCCTCCGAGGGGTCCTCGAGTCCCGCGATCTCGTCCACGTCCGCGCCTGCGATGAACGAGTCGGGCTTGCCGCTGCGGATGACCACCACCTTCGCGCGGCCCTCCCGGCCCGCCGCCCGCGCGAGGTCCAGCGCCTCCGCGAAACCGCGCATGATCGCCTCGTCGAGGACGTTCAGCTTCCGGCTCGCGTCGTTGAACGTGATCCACCCGATCGCGTCCTCGTCGATCTCGAACGTGGGCGGCGTGGCTGGTGACGTCTTCGTCTTGGTCAACTGCTCCTCGAGGGCGGATGCGCGTGAGCGGCACTGCAACACAATTGCTTGTGCGCCGCGCAAAAGGAAGCCGCCCCGGCACACTGCGGTGCCGGGACGGCTATCCAATGTCGGTAGAACCGTGCTGCGTCGGTTCCACCGGGCGCATGTTCCGAGTCTTAGAGCTTGATGCGCTCCTGGGCATTCGCCCGAGTCAGGCGCACCGCGGTCGGCTCCCCGCGGACGACCGTGATGCGCACGTTCCAGTAGAGCTCGGTATACGCAAGCTCGTAGCGCGCGTACACCCAGTACTCACCGGGGGAAACGAACAGGTTCTCCCGCGCGACGCCCGAGGCGTCCGTCGTGTCAACCGCCGGATCGGTGCCGGCCAGGTCGATCTTGGCCACCCAGACATCACCGACGCCGGCGAATGCTTCGTCCGCCCAGTTGTCTTGCACGATACGCATCGAGTCAGATTGCCGGATCGTGCCCTGTTGCAAGTTGTTGAAGCGCTCGAAAGAGCGGTTCATCTGGGAGTCTACGCGGCCGAGCTCCGCGTCGAAGTCGTTCCACTCATTGTACAGCGCAATGTAGCGGGACTCAGCCGGGTTGTAGCCCTCCATGGCTGTCAGGAGCTTCTGGAGCGTGTCGCGGACGGTGTTCCAGCGCAGCTGGGAGCGTTGCCACTCGTCCTGGGCCTCGCGCACCAGATCTCGTGCCTCGATCAGATCGGGTGGCACCTCCGGCTCGGGCGTGGCGTACGCGGCCGTCATCGAGTCGAAAATCGCGTCACGGTCGAAGGGCAGCAGCTGCACCTCGATGTCTGACAACGCCCTGGTGATCGTTCCGTCGCCATCGGGGTTCGGAATATCGATTTCCATCGTGACTATGACCTCGCCCGAACCGCATGCGGCGGCGGAGAGCAGTAGTGCGATGGCAAGCGGGAGGGACCTACGCCTCATAGTGGACTCCGTCCAACGTGCTCGGGAAAGAAAAAAACTCGGACAACAAGCGCCCGAAGGTACACTACGCTAAAAAGGCCATCAACCTTGCGGTCCACGTGGATCGGGTCCCAAGAAGAACACGCGAGGCTCGCCGAGAAGGGCCAATGCCCCTGCCAGCGACCTGGAGTCGATGCCCCAAATCTCGTCCTGGAGGTTTCTGGCGACGCCGCTTCGCATGAGGTCCGCGGCGATCCGGCCGGCAGCATTCTCGGGGTAGCTCTCCTCCAACAAGCGCGCAGCACGGAAGCGGCGCCGGGCAAACTGGAACAGCTCGCCGGCGGGCGGACGCTCGGCGAGCCCTCGGACAGCGCCCATGATCCGGCGTTCGGAGACTGCCGCCGCGCTCGGTGAGACCACCGTCTCAATCGTTACGACGGGGCCGTGAGGGGCGTCGACGAGGCGCACATGCATGCTGAAGAGGCTGGGGTCGGGCACCAGCGGCTCGACCGCATCTGATACCAGTTGGGTGATGAACTCCAGCTCGGTGCGCCCAGCCCGCGCCGGGAGTGGGTATGAGATCGCCAGCCACGCGCTCGTCACGTCCTGGGCGATCGTGACTCTGCGCCCCTCCGTCCACGCGATGCTGTCGATCTCCGGTCGCGGCGCTGGATCCACCCGGGCGATCACGTCCCTGGCGTCGCCGGTGCCGACGAGGCCCACCGATGCGGAAGCCGGGCGATACCGTTCGTCCCGGAACCGTTGCAGGTCGGCATCGGTGATCGACGCGAGTGACTCCGAGTCTCCCTTGGGCGGTTGCGCCCAGGGGTGCGACGGAGGAGCCAGGAGCCCGGCGGCCTCCCGTCCGAAGTCGGCGGTGGGAGACGCGCCTTCGAAGGCCGACGTCGCCGACAGCGCCGCTCGGGACCTCTCCAGTGCCGCGGGCTGGATGAGGTCGGAGAAGATCACACCGGCGAGCGTAGCCCAGGATGCGCCCCACCGGTCCCGTGGCGCGGTCATCGTGTAGATCGTGGTACTTCGGCCGACGACTGCCGACACAGTGGCGCTTGTGCCGGCCAGCGCCGCGTTGGTTTGATCCGACAGGATCGCTCCGAGAAGCCACGCCGTGCCTTCCATGCCGACGGGGTCGTCGCTGGAGCCGACCTGGAGGTGGAGGGCCGCGACCGCAACGCTGGTGGTTTGGCCCGAGCCGACGCCCACGTAGGCGTAGTCGCCGACTTGTCCCGCCACCGGACTCGCGACGGCGAACAGTGCCAGCGAACCACCACGTATGCCCGCGGCGAGCCTCACGGCAGTAGCTCCGTCGTCAGGGGGTCCGAGAGCGAACCGAGATAGGTCGCGAGGCTCGTGACTGAGATCGCCGACAGGCGCGACAGGTACGACTCCGCCCCGGTGGGTTGGCCCGTGGCCTCCAAGGCGCGACCGATCACGCCGACGAGTCCTTGCGGGTTCCGGGCCTCCAGACGGTACCGCCAGGCGACCTCGGAGACTGATGCGGCCACGGACGCGGCGTCGAGCCCATCCCGTACCTGGTCCACGACGGAGGATATCGCTGCCCTCATGCGGGGTCCGCGCCCGCGTCCGGCAGAGCCACTGACCACCAGGAGCGTTCGATCTCGGAGTTGCCAGAGGCGGACACTCGCCTGGAACTCGGCCGCGCTCTCCTGCAGAGCCCGGGCGATCATGTGGGCAGCCACCGCGGCATGAGGATCGGATGTGGACGTGTCGATCTGTGCTTGAGCGTACCAGCTGCGAAGCCTCGGCGGAGCCTGCGCGAGCGCGGAGCCGGGGTCCGGAGCGTCGAGTGGTGCGCTCGAGGTCGTCTCGGGGGCCCCCAGGCTTCCCAGCATCGCGTGAAGGACCTCGGGGTCCGACGTCGTCCACGCGACGATGGACATTTCCGATGGGTTGTGGCTGCGAGCCCAGACCTCCTGCAGCCGCGCAGAACCGATCATGCCGAGCGTCGTGGGGCTGCCAGTGGCGGGTGGCAGATGCGGGGCCGCCGAGCGACCGACCTCGTACAACAGGCGTTCCGCTGGGGTCTCGGAGATCCGTTCGATCTCGGCCTGCAGGGCGCCGCGGGCCCTGTCCAGCGCGACCGTCTCGGGCTGGGGCCGCTCCGCCGCGCGTCGCAGGAGGTACGTGAGGTACTCGAGATCGACTTCGGCCCCCGCGGCCGTGTACGCGATGCCCCAAGGCGTCCGCTCAGACGATACGCGCGCCCCCACCTGTCCAGCCGGTCCTGCCATACGTTCCAGTGCGAGCGTCACCAGGATCCGTCCCACGCCGGCCTCGGCCGGACCCTCGATGAGTGGCACGAACAGTCTGAGCGCGGCGACGCCCCCCCGATCAGCTTCGAGGATCACGATTCTGGGGCCCGAGGGCGCCTGCACCACGGTGTCGGGCACGAGAAAACCCGTGTCGCCTTGCGCGTGCGCTCGCGAAGGCGAGAGCAGTGCGACCACGAGCAGAATGAGCGCAGGCATACGAGCGATTGCTAGACCGGGGGGCAAAGAAAAGGCGCCCGAAGGCGCCTGAGCAAAACTAGACGCGTCGGGCCTTCTAGTATCGTACCGACTCGGGCAGGATGAAGTTCTTCGGATTCTGAGCCACGCCGTTGACCCGGACCTCGTAGTGCAGGTGCGCCGACGTCGCGATGCCAGTGCTGCCAACGAGAGCGATGACGTCGCCTCGTTGCACCTGCTGTCCCCTCTGCGCGATGACGGTGGAGGCGTGTCCGTACAACGTCTTATAGCCGAAGCCATGATCGATTTCAACGGTCAGCCCGTATCCAACTACCCAGCCCGCACGCACCACGGTGCCCTTCGCCGCCGCGTAAATCGAGGTCCCCTTCGGCGCCGAGATGTCGACCCCGGGGTGGGGGAGCGGTCGGTTGTGGATCGGGTGCATGCGAGATTCGGAGTAGCTGCTGCTGAACCACCCGGCCGTCGGCAGAATAGAGGGCGTCGATTCCAGGAGATCGCGATGTGCGAGCACCGAATCGGTGGCCTCGGTGAGACTCTCCGAAAGGAGACGTGCGCGTCGCTCGAGGGCGTTCAGGTCGTACGACACTGCAAACGCCGTTTTCGAAGCCACGGAGTCCGCTTCCCACAGCGGGTACATTTCGGGCGCGCCCAAGCCGGGTCCACCGACGCCAGCCTGCAGAACCTCCGGGTCGATCGACTCCAAGCCCGCGATGCTGCGGAAACGTGCGTCGTTCTGGGCGACATCGTCGAGCGTCGCCTCGAGCCGGTCCACGCGGCTCTGGAATTGGTCAAGCTCGGTCTGCAACGCGGCGTTACGATTCTGGAGTTGGCGCGTCTTGAGCTTGGAGTAGCCGTCCAGGCCCACCGTGACGGCCGAGCCCGCAAGGAGTACGGCCACAAAAAGACCCCCTCCAACGGCTACGCGGAGGAGGCGGGACGACAAGGAGTATTGCTTGACCGGACTATTCTCCCCGCGAACTACGAGGAATGTCCACCTGTCTCCGGTCATGCGGCGCCTCTGTGGGCGGTGGGGTAATGCCTTATGAGTACAGCGTGAAAAAGTAGGCGTGTGGCGAAGTGTAGGTCAACCCGAAATTGCAGGTTATTTCCGATCCATCCGGGGAAAGAGCGGTTCACCCTTCTCCACGCGGTTGCCCGAGAGCTCCACGGTGAGCGCTTCGCTTAACGTCGGAACGTGCTTTAGGCCCAGTCTTCCCGCCAAGTCTGCCATCTTCGTCGGAGCGACGGGCTCGAACAGAGCGCACAGGGCGCACAGCACCCGAGCGAGCGTCGCAAGCGTCTCATCGAGCGCCTCGGGCTCGCCGTCGTTCTTGGCTTGCGACCACGGCTGACGTTCCTCCACGTAGCCGTTTGCCAGCCTTGCCAGGTCCATCGCCGTGTCCAATGCGTCATGAACTCGATACTGGGTCATCGCCTCGCGCGCCGTCGTGAACGCTGCCTCGATCTCAGGGGTCATGCCGACGCCGTCGGCGTCGGGGACAGTGCCGTCTCGATACTTGACGATCATCGAGATCGCCCGGCTGGCGAGGTTGCCGAGCACGTTGGCCAGCTCCTCGTACCGGATCAGGAAGCGTTCCTGCGTGAACGAGGCATCGGACCCTGTCGGCATCTCGCGCAGCAAGTACCACCGCACTGCATCCGTACCGAATTCGTCCCTGAGGGTGAGGGGGTCGACCACGTTACCGAGCGACTTGGACATCTTCGTGTCGCCGGTCACCCACCAGCCGTGAGCGAGGATCTGCTTCTGCACGGGGAGGCCCACGCCCATGAGCAGCGTCGGCCAGTACACGGCATGAGTGGTCAGGATGTCCTTGCCGACGACGTTCAGGTCGGTCGGCCACCACGAGCCAGCGAAGTCGTCGAAGCCCTGCGCGTCGGGCTCGGCGCTCGGGTCGATGGCGCCTGACGCGGTCAGGTAGTTGATGAGCGCGTCGACCCAGACGTAGGTGATGTGGTCCTCATCGAACGGGAGGGGGATACCCCACGGCACACGAGACCTCGGTCTCGAAATCGACAGGTCGTAGAGAGGCTGCTTGAGGAAGCCGAGGACCTCGTTTCGGCGGGCCTGGGGAACGATCCAATCAGGGTTCTCTTCGATGTGCTGGATCAAGCGCTCCTGATACGCGCCCATCCTGAAGAAGTAGTTCTTCTCCTCGACGTGGATGACTTCCTTGCCACAGATCGTGCACGTGTTGCCGGGGCCGAGATCCTTCTCCGTCCAATACCGTTCATCGCTCACGCAATACGGCCCCGAGTACATCCCTTCGTAGATCTCTCCGCGGTCCCATAGGCGCTTCAGGAACGCGGTCACGACTGCCTTGTGCCCTGCCTCCGTGGTGCGGATGAACCGATCGTGCGAGATGCCGAGGTCGACCCACGCCCTCTCGAAGACCTCGGCCATCGCGTCGCACAGTTCGATGGGCGTGAGGCCACGCCGGTCGGCCTCTTCCTGCATCTTCTGGCCGTGCTCGTCCGTTCCCGTAAGGAAAAAGACCTCCGAGCCGCTCTGTCGATCGAAACGTGTGAGCACATCGGCCAGCATCGTGGTATACGCGTGGCCGATATGCGGCTCACCCGAGGCGTAGAAGATTGGCGTCGCGATGAAGCGCCGTTTGGCGTCGGTCACGGGGCGACCTCGGCCTTGAGCTCCTCGAGCGTGACGGTCCGGCGGACGCCTTCATCGTCCCTGAGCGAGACCAGGTCGTTCCAGATGTCGATGGTGACGACGCGCTCCATGCCTTGTCCCGTCTTGATCTTTCGGCCCTCTCGCGGGAATCTGCGTCGTGCCTCGACATACGTTCGGTGCTCGTACATGAGGCAGCACATCAGCCTGCCGCAGCATCCGCTGATCTGAGCCGGATTGAGCGACAAGCGCTGATCTTTGGCCAGCTGGAGGCTCACGGGCTTCAGCTCAGGCAGCCAGGTCGAGCAGCACAGCTCGCGGCCGCAGCGGCCCACTCCGCCGAGAAGAGCCGCTTCATCCCTCACGCCGATCTGCTTGAGCTCGATGCGGGCCCGAAACGCCCTCGCGAGGTCACGCACCAGCTGACGGAAATCGACCCGCTTCTCGGCGGTGAAGTAGATGATCAGTTTGTTGCGATCGAACTGCCACTCGGCCTCCGTGACCTTCATCTTGAGGTTGTGCTTGGCGACGAGGGTACGGGCCTCGGTTCGCACGCGAGCCTCGTCGGCTCGTCTGTTTTCGGAGCGCTTCACTTCATCGTTGCGCGCAACGCGCAGGACCTTCTTCTCCGGGGCAGGCGTCGCACAGCCTCCGCCGGACGAAGAGCACTTCCGTTCGGCGATGGCACCGACCGCGGACACTTCCCCGAGGTCTTCACCTCGGTCGGCCTCAACGATGACCTGCTGCCCTGGGCGGAGTTCGAGACCCGAGTAGGAGTAGTAGCTTTTCCTCGTGCCCTTGAACCGGATCTCGGCGAACCCGGTCATGGCTCTTGCGCTCTTCATGCTTCCTGCCAGGCACCGATGGCCTCGTACTTCGCCCATCTGCCGTCGAGCAGCGCTTCGGTGGTGAGGCCGCACAACTCACTCAGGACGGCGTCGAGGGCCTGCTCGAGCCCCGTGGCTGCACCGTCCCAGTCGGTGTGTGCGCCGCCGTCCGGCTCCTGAATGATCTGGTCGCACACGCCGAGATCGAATAGGTCGGAAGCGGTCAGCTTCAAGGCGGTGGCCGCGTCTTCCCGGTGCTCCGCTGAACGCCAGAGAATGGCCGCACAGCCTTCGGGCGAAATCACCGAATAGACCGAGTACTGGAGCATGAGGATGCGGTCGGTGAGCCCGAGCGCGAGTGCGCCCCCCGAACCCCCCTCACCGATCACGACACTCACGATGGGCGTCTTGAGACGCGCCATCTCCCGCAGGTTCATGGCGATCGCCTGGGCCTGACCGCGCTCCTCCGCGCCGATGCCGGGATAGGCGCCCGGCGTATCGATCAGCGTGATTATGGGGCGCCCAAACTTCTCGGCCTGCCGCATGAGGCGCAGTGCCTTCCTGTATCCCTCGGGGTGAGGCATGCCGAAGTTGCGGTGGAGATTCGCCTTCATGTCTCGGCCTTTCTGATGGCCTATGACCATGACGCTGCGTCCGAGCAGGCGTCCCCAACCTCCCACGATGGCCTCGTCATCCCTGAACGCCCGGTCGCCGTGCAGTTCGATCCAGTCCGGGAAGATCCGCTCAATGTAGTCGAGCGTATATGGCCGCTTTGGGTGACGCGCGACGAGGACCTGCTCCATGGGCTTGAGGTTCTCGTATGTCTGCTGCTTCAACGCATCGAGCTTGGCGCGAAGTATCTCGACCTCACCAGCGACATCGATGCGCTTGCGGTCCGCGAGGTCCAGCAGCTTGTCGATCTGCGCCTGTATCTCGACGATGTCGCGCTCGAATTCGAGGTGCACCTATGGTTTCCCCTTGATGATCTCAAACGCTTCCACCTCTGAGAACTCGTGGTAGCGGCCCCAGTAGTGCGCATACGCGTGGGCCATCTCGGCCGTGAGATCCTTGCGTCCGGAATCCTTGAACGCGCTTAGGGCCTTCAG
>Ga0066376_10000569_pt1 | contig 34479 bp, 24 predicted proteins | sample Knorr_S15_td_Bot_FD_77009 | JGI IMG/M metagenome (GOLD analysis project Ga0066376, IMG submission 77009) | Marine microbial communities from Southern Atlantic Ocean transect - Knorr_S15_td_Bottom_ad_5009_LV_A | ecosystem: Environmental > Aquatic > Marine > Oceanic | place: Southern Atlantic... | reverse complement strand
GCACCCCTACACGATGTCCACCGTCTCGCCCCCGCCGCCGCCGCCGCCGCTAGCCGAGGTCGTGGCGCTTCCGGCTGTCGACCCGAAGCGCCTCGTGACGAGCGGCCACGGCGAGAGCGATCCCGTGGCCTCCAATGCCACGAGCGACGTATTCGCGCCGCCCGCGCCGCCCGCGCCGCCGCTAGCCGAGGTCGTGGCGCTTCCGGCTGTCGACCCGAAGCGCCTCGTGACGTCCGTCGCTCGTGGCCTCCAATGCCACGAGCGACGGACGCGGCCAGACCCTGCTTGTGGCGATGGCTTCGAGGAGTTTCTCTTCGGCTTGCCGGGACGCGGCCAGACCCTGCTTGCGGACGTCGCCGCCGTCGAAGCAGGCGCCCCCGATGCCCCTGCAACAAATACCACGACGCGCGGCGACTGGACGGCTCGTATGCGCGAGGCCCGCGAACTATTTCGGCTGCGCGAATACCGCCAAGCCGAAGAGAAACTCCTCGAAGCCATCGCCATCGGCGACGACTACGGCCCTACGGGACAGCGCGTCGCCACCACCTGGATCCTGCTCGAGCGCATCGCGGACCACTACCAGGACGACCGAGATGTCGCCGGAACCGCACGCGTCGGGCCGACCCTGATCGCGGTAGGCAGCCGCATTCATGGCCCGAGCAATCCGCGCCTGGTCCCGCACCGCAGCGCCCTAGCCGACGCCCTCGCCGCGCAGGGCGATCTCGAAGCCGAGCGCGGCGTGCTCTTGGAAGCGCTGGCGGAGACTTCGGGAGACGCGAAGGACGTTTTCACGTTGCGCCTGGCCCGCCTCGAGATCGAGGACTCCAATCCCGGCGCTGCGGGCCCTCTGCTGGAGGCCCTCCTCGAACGCAACCCACCGGGCCCCGCCGCAGAAAACGCCGCGGTACTGCGCATTGCCAGCCTGCACGCGCTGGCCGAAGTCCGGGCCCTCGAAGCCCGAGAGACGGAGGCCGAAGCGCTCTTCGTGCAGGCCCGGGACGAGGCGAGCGCCCTGGCGCCTGGGAGTACCTCGCTGGCGCTAGTCCACAAAGGTCTCGCTGCTTTCTACTTGGAGCAGGACCGCGGCGCCGAGGCCGAAGCCGAGGCGCGCGCCGGCCTCGCCCTTCTCGCTTCCCATTCCGGGACCGAAGCCAGCCAACTCGAGGTGCAGGCGATGCTCGCCGCGAGTCTCGATCGACAAGCGCGGACCCTTGAGACTGAGGCCGCCTATGACGACGGGCTGGCGCTTGCCGAATCAAGCCCCGGCGCGGCGGCGGAGGCACTGCGTGCGGCCTACTCCGAGTGGCTCCGGTCCCAGGGCCGGGGCGAAGACGCCGACCGCATCGCCGCTCCGAGCGGCGCTCCCGAAGCCTTCCCCAGAGAGCCGACGGGCTGAGCCCCGGCGCATTCGGCGGAATGTCCAAAGCGCACGCCGTCCCCCCCCCCTGGCGAGAACGGGCCGAGGGGTCGCTGCCCGCGACGATCGCGGCGCTGGTCGGCGAGGTCGAAAACCTGGGTGGGGAGGCCTGGATCGCAGGTCCCGGCCTCTATCGTCTGATCGCCGGGAAGCCCGCCGTCGCCTGGGAGGTCCACACGAACGCGCGCCCCACGGCCCTGCTCGAGCGCTGGCCACGCGCGGTGGTGACGGCCCCGGGCGCCGCGCGCATCACGCTCTGCGATGCCTCCGCCCCCGTCGACCTCCTCACCTTCACCGATCCCGCAGCCATCGAGGCGTACGCCGCCCGGCGCACCTTCTCCCTCGACTCGCTGGGCCTGCGGCCGACGACCGGAGACTGGCGTGTGACCGTGCGCGCGGCGCAGGACATCGCCGCGCGCCAACTCGGACCCGGCCCCGAGGCGGCCGCGGCCTTCGGGAGGGACCCGCTCGAGATCCTGCGAGCAGCGCACCGAGTGGCCGAACTCGACCTCGAAGCGGCCGCCGACCTACGGGAACTGCTCGAGGCCGCGGCCCCCGCCCTGGATTCGAGTCCCGCCTTCGAGGTTCGTGTCCAACTGCGTGCGCTGCTTGGGCTTTCATCCCCGCTCCGCGGCATTTCCCTGCTGCGCGAAATCGGCGCCGAGGCGCTCTGGCTGCCCAACGCCCAGGCAGCGGCGGGCGCCTGGATCGAGAAGCTGCCCCCCCACGAGGCGCTTCGCTTCGCCGCCTGGCTGCGCGGTACCCCGGCCGAATCGATCCTCTCTCGCCTGCGTTTCGGTCGGGACTTCCGGCTTTCGGTGCAGCGCCTGCTGCGCGACCATCCCCTCGAAAGCCTCGTAGCGGCGCCAAGCATTCGCTTGCCGCGCGGCTTCGACCTCGCTCATCTCGAGGCTCTCTCGACACTCCGCCAGGCGGAAATCGAATCGAAGGAATCCGCTTCCCTCGCGGAGCGAGAGGCTTTCGAGTCTGCGACGAGGCAACTGCGGGAGGCACTGCGCCAACGCGACGAACCCGGAATCGAGCTCGCACTCGACGGCGCGGCGGTGATGCATCAACTCGCCTGCGGCCCCGGGCCCGAAGTGGGCCGCGCCCTGCGCTTTCTCGAGCGCTGCGTGCGCGACGACCCGACCTGCAACGAGGCCGCCACCCTGGGCGACCGCCTCGCGCTCTGGGCTCGGGAACAGGCCGAGTGATGGGCCGTCCCGCCGGGCCGCCCGTGTGCCGGAATGCCTGATCTCCAGGCACTCTTCGATGCCGCGCGCAGTGCCTGCAACGCCGGCACCTGGTCACGGGGCGTCGAGGCCGCGCGAGCCGATGCCATCGCGGTCGAACACGAAGGCGACGGCGAAATCGTGGCCCTGGTGGGAGAATCCGGATCGCTCGTTCCCTTTCGCGTCACGCTCTATCCCGACGACGCAGACTGGGAGTGCAACTGCCCCGACGCGGCCCCGATCTGCCACCACGTCGCGGCGGCGGCCATCGCCATTCGCCGGGCCCACCGTGAGGGCCGCGACCTCCCCTCGAGAGAAAGCCTCGGCGGCCGCATCCGCTACGAATTCTTCCGCGTCGAACGGGGTCTCGAACTCCAGCGCTCCGTAGTCACCCGCAGCGCCGAGCGCCGCCTCGAAACCACGCTCGTCGCGATCGCCTCTGGCCGCGTCGGCGGACCTGATTTCGTGGCCTCGCCTGCGGACCTGGACGTCGAACACGCGCTGGGCTCGCGCTACCGCGGCCGCGTTCTCCCCGAGACCATGAAGAAGCTCTTCGAACCACTCTCGCGCTGCCCAGATGTGCGCCTCGACGACGTCCCCGTCCGCGTCTCGACCGAAGCGCTGGGGCTCACGGCCATTCTCGAAGATGCCCCCGAAGGCTTCCTGCTGCGCGTGGCCCGGGACGAGAGCATTGCGGAAGCCTTCGACAACGGCGCTGCCCTGCGCGGCAATACGCTGCATCCGCTGCTTCGCGGGCGCCTCAGCGGCCGCGAACTCGAAGAACTTCCCCGCGGCCGCCACTACACCAACGACGCCGTGATCGAACTCGTCACCGAGGTGCTCCCGGATCTTCGCCAACGCCTCCCCGTGGAAATCCGTACGCGGCGACTTCCCTCCCAGATCGAGGCGATGCCCCCGCGCATCGAAGTAAAGGTCGAGAGGCGCGGCGACCGGCTGGAAGTTATCCCCACGCTGGTCTACGGGCAGCCTGCGATCGCGCGCATCGATGGCGACCGACTCGTGCCCCTCGGTGACCGACTGCCGATCCGGGATCGCGAAGCCGAGCGCCGCTGCCGCCAGGGCCTGCGCGAAGACCTCGGTCTCGAACCCGGGCGCCGCGCAAGTTACGAGGCCAGTGAGGCGATCACGGTTTCGCAGCGTCTCGAAGGCATGGCAATCAAGGGCGATGCCCACCGCAGCTTCTACCGCACCGACCCGCTCGAGCCCCAACTGAAGGTGAGCGACACAAGCTTCGAGATCGCCTTTGGCGGAGATGACGGCGGGGAGCGCGTCCCGGCGCAGCGTGTGCTGTCCGCCTGGCGCGAGGGAGAGCGCCTGGTGCCGCTCGCGACCGGCGGCTTTGCACCGCTCCCCCTCGACTGGCTCGGGCGTCACGGCGACCGCATCGCCCGCATCCTCGCGGCCCGCGGTGAGCGGGGGGGGACGGCGATCCCTCCCCTGGCCCAACCCGAACTCGTGCGCCTCTGCGACGACCTCGGCGTTCAGCGGCCCGCTTTTCTCGATGCCCTGGCGCCTCTCGTCGACGGCTTCGAAGGGTTGCCGCCCGCCCCGCTGCCCGAGGGGCTCCAGACCGAACTGCGAAACTACCAGGCGCGCGGCGTCGACTGGCTCTGCTTTTTGCGCGACGCCGGACTCGGCGGCCTGTTGGCCGATGACATGGGCCTCGGCAAGACCCTCCAGGCGCTCTGCAGTCTGCGCGGCCGCTGCCTCGTGGTGGCACCCACCAGCGTACTGCCGACCTGGCAGAACGAGATCGCTCGTCACCGCCCGGATCTCGATACCTGCCTCTACCACGGCAGCGCACGCCGCCTCGATCCGGATGCCGACATCACGCTCACCAGTTACGCGCTACTGCGCCTCGACGCGGAAACGCTCGCCGAAGTGGCCTGGGACGCGGTGGTCCTGGACGAAGCTCAGGCGATCAAGAACCCCGATAGTCAGGCCGCCGCCGCCGCGCGTTCGCTCAACGCCGGGTTTCGCCTCGCCCTCACCGGCACGCCCGTCGAGAACCGTCTCGACGACCTCTGGAGCCAGTTCGCCTTCCTCACGCCGGGGTTGCTCGGAACCCGGCGCGAGTTCCGCGACCGCAGCGCGCTCCCGATCGCTGCCGGCGATGCCATCGCCCTGGCCGACCTGCATCAGCAACTGCGTCCCTTCCTGCTGCGCCGACTCAAGCGAGAGGTCGCGCCCGAACTCCCGCCGCGCATCGAAGTGATCGAATACATCGACCTCGAGCCCCCCGAGCGCGAGCTCTACGACAGCTTGCTGGCCGCGACGCGCAGCGATGTCGTCGAACAACTCGCCAAGGGCGGGAGTGTGCTCGCGGCCCTCGAAGCGCTCTTGCGCCTGCGACAAGCCGCCTGCTGTGGCGACCTAGTCCCCGGTCAACAATTCGAGACCTCCTCGAAGATCGAGGTGCTGAGCGAGAAGGCCTACGAAATCGCTGCCGAAGGCCAGAAGGCCCTGATCTTCTCGCAGTGGACGAGCCTTCTGGACCGCATCGAGCCGGCGCTCACGCGGCGCGAGTTGGCCTTCACACGACTCGACGGCTCGACCCGCGATCGCGGTGCCGTCGTCGACGCATTCCAGTCCGAGACCGGGCCGCCCTTCCTCCTGATCTCGCTTCGGGCCGGTGGCACCGGCCTCAACCTGACGGCCGCCGACCACGTCTTCCTGGTGGATCCCTGGTGGAACCCGGCCGTCGAGGATCAGGCCGCTGATCGCGCCCACCGGATCGGACAGGACCACCCGGTCATGATCCACCGACTCGTGGCCCGCAAGACCGTCGAGGAAGGGATCCTCGAACTCCAACAGGCGAAACGCCGACTCGCCGAGGCCGCGCTCACCGGCGCGGGTGCGGCCGCCGCGCTCAGCCGCGAAGACCTGCTCGCACTGCTCCAGTAGCGCCTGCCTTCGCCCGCACGCCGGACGGACGCCGGGCGGTCGCCCGGCGGCAAAGACCCGATATCCTCGGGCCGATGCTCTTGCACCGCCGCCGCAGAAGCCCCTCGCGTTTCCAGCGGGTTCTTCTCGCGCTCGCACTCTTCAGCGCCCTCGGTGCGGACGCCGCACCGCCGGCGCGGACGGCCCTCCCCGGAGCCCCCGCCTTCTCGCCCGCTCTCGAGGCGCAGCTCGCCGCTGCGGTGGCCAGCCGCCCCGCCGATTTTAAGGTGCGCAGCCGCCACCTCGAGCCGGACGGCGCACCGATCTACACCAATCGGTTGGCGCTCGAATCGAGCCCGTACCTCCTCCAGCACGCCCACAACCCCGTCAACTGGTACCCCTGGGGCCCGGCGGCCTTCACCGAGGCCCGGCGCCGAAACGTCCCGGTCCTGCTCAGCATCGGTTACTCGACCTGCCACTGGTGCCATGTAATGGAAGAGGAGAGCTTCGACGACCCCACCACCGCGGCGCTTCTCAATCGCAAGTTCGTGGCGATCAAGGTCGACCGCGAGTCGCGCCCGGACCTCGATGAGATCTACATGGCCGCGATCCATGCGCTGGGTCAACGCGGCGGCTGGCCCCTCAACGTGTGGCTCACCCCCGACGCCCAGCCCTTCTACGGGGGGACCTACTTTCCGCCGCAGGATTCGCGCGGCCGTCCGGGCTTTCGCCGGGTGCTCGAGACCCTGTCGCGCGACTGGCAGGAAAACCCTGCAGGGCTGGCCGAGCGCGCCGCCGCAATTTCGCAGCGCCTCGCGGCCCAGTTGACACCGAAACGCGCGACGGGCAACTCCGGGCCGACCGCCGCCACGCTGCACCGGGCCGCCCGCCGCGCGCTTGCGAAGGCCGACCCCACCTACGGCGGTGCCGCCGGGCAGATCAAGTTCCCGTCGGGCCTGCCGCTTGGCTTCCTGCTGCGATACCACCGGCGCACCGGCGACACCGAAGCGCTCGCCATCGTCACCCGCAGCCTCGAAGCGATGGCCGACGGGGGTCTCTTCGACTCCGCCGGCGGCGGCTTCCACCGCTATTCCACCGATCCCGAGTGGCGCGTCCCGCACTTCGAAAAGATGCTCTACGACAACGCCCTGCTCGCCAGTCTCTACGTCGAGGCCGCCCAGGCCACGGGCCGCGCCGATTTCGAGGCGGTGGCGCGCGAAGTCCTCGACTACCTCGCGCGCGAATTGCGTTCGCCCGGCGGGGGTTTCTACTCGGCCACCGACGCCGACAGTCTGAACCTCGAAGGCGAGTCGGAAGAGGGCTTCTACTTCACCTGGACCCCCGGCGAACTCGAAGCCGTGCTCGGTCCGGGACGCGCCGCCATCGTCGGCGCCGCCCTTGGCGTCACCCCGAAAGGCCACGTCGAAGGCCGCTCGATCCTGCACCGCGCCGCTTCGAGCGAGGAAGTCGCTGTGCGCTTCGGAATCTCCGGAGCGGAAGTCGACCAGATTCTGACCGACGCCCTCGGCGCTCTCTACCGCGCTCGGCAGGCGCGCACACCCCCCGGTCTTGATGACAAGATCCTGGCGGCCTGGAACGGGCTCGCGATCTCGGCCTTTGCGAAGGCCGCCTTCGCCTTCGATGATTCGAGCACCCTCGCGGTCGCGCGGCGTGCCGCCAACTTCGTCCTTCGCCAGATGCAGAAGGACGGCCGACTGCAGCGCATGCATCGGCGCGGTCGCTCCTCGGGCCCGGCCTTTCTCGAAGACTACGCCTTCGTCGTGGCCGGCCTGCTCGACCTCTACGAAGCCGATAGCGATCCGCGTTGGCTGCGAGAGGCGGTCTCGCTTCAGGAGACCCTCGACCGACACTATGCCGACCTCGAGGGCGGCGGCTTCTTCCGCACGGCCGACGACCACGAAACCCTCTTGGTTCGATCGAAACCCTTCCGCGACGGTGCCCTGCCCTCGGGCAACGCGGTCAGCGCGCTCAACCTGCTGCGCCTCGCGGGCTTCATCGACGACCCGACCCTGGCCGAACGCGCCCAGCAGATCCTCGCGATCCGCGGAGCGGCCCTCGACGCCGATCCTCTCGGCTCGGGTGCGTCCCTGGTGGCCGCCGACTACCTTCTCGACACCCCCCTCGAGATCATGGTGGTGACCCCCGCTGGCGGCAGCGGCGACCGTTTGATCGCGCCGCTCCGCAGCAGCTTCGTGCCCAACCGGATCCTCAGTGTCGTACCCATGGGAGCTGGCTTTGCGGCCCACGCCGAGTTGGTGCCGCTGCTCGGAAGCAAGGTCGCGCGCAAGGATCGCGCGACCGCCTACGTCTGCATCGACCGCGTCTGCTCGTTTCCGACGACCGACCCCAACGAGCTGGCGAGACAGGTGCGCGAGGTCACCCCGCTGCCGGTGGCCGACCCGGGCTAGGTGCCGAGGCTGCGCAGCGCCTCGGCTCGCGGCAGCGAGCGGACCAGCCCCAGGGTCCCGATGGCGTAGAGCGCCAACGCCACCCAGGCCACCCCGTCGAAACCGATCGCCATCGCCAGGATCACTGCCAGTACTGAGGCCACCACCGAGCCGAGACTATTGACCGCCCAGGCCCAGGGCACGAGACGCGGGTGGTGACGACGCAGCAACTCGATCCCGGTCGGGAAGTACATCCCGAGGCATAGACCCATCGGCAACTGCAAGAGCGCAGTCAGGGCGATGCGGGCCGCCAGCGTCGCGTCGAGGAAGTGCTCGTGGAGCATCGGCACTACGGCGGTTTCGAGTGCCACCAGCGCGATCGTCGCGAACAGTAGCCCCAGAAGAAAACGGCGCGGCGCCCCCCAGGCCCTGCGACAGAAGAACGCGCCGAGCGCCGTCGAAAACAGCAGCGAGGCCAGCGTCACCGAAAGCGAATAGGTCGGCACTCCGAGCAACAGCACATACTTCTGGATGAAGCTGATCTCGATCAACATGAAGCCCACGCCGAGGCTGAGGAAGTAACCGAGGAATGCGAGCGTGCGCTTCCCCGACAGCCCCTCGCGCGCGCCGCGCCACAGCGGTGCGCCAATCAACAGGCTTCCCAGCACCAGCGACTGCACCAACATCATCAAGAGAACCACCTGTCCCATGGTGGAACCCGGGAAGATCCAGAGAATGCGTTCGTCGCCAAACAGACTCGCCCAGCGAAGCACGTGGTAGAAGAAGGGCTTCGAGTCGGTGACGGGCTCGAGCGCGAAGGGCTGCGACGCGAGCACGGCCTCTAATTCGCCCGGCGGCGCGTGCACGATGCGTGAAACCGAAAGATCCCCCGGGCCCTCCGGCTCGATGCGCAACTCGAAGAAATTAGACGCGGCGAAGCGGCGCAGCCGTTCGACTTCTGCGGCCGTGAACGGCTTCTTCTTGACGAGCAGGGCACCCATCATCGAACCGGCGACCGGTCCATCCCCCGGGTTATCAAAGCGCTGGGCCAGCAGCACCAGGTGCGCTGCGGGGTCTGCGATGCCCTCTTCCTCGAGAGCGCGCCGGCCCACCAGCGCCAACCGGGTCGCCAGCGGCGAGGGCAGGTTCTGATCGGCATAGAGCCAATCGCCGAGCACCACCGAGAGCACCCCATCGGGCTCGAGGTGGGCGAGGTAGTCGCGGAACGCCTCGACGGTGTAGAGGTAGCTCTCGGCGAGCACGTAGGCGCCGGTCGACTGGGCCGAGAAGGTGTCGACCGCAGTGATCTGAATCAGGTCAAAGAGCTCGTTCGAGGCGCGCACGTAGTGCCGCCCCTCCGCGGCCACCAACTTCACCTCCGGCCGCTGCAACCAGCCGCCGGTCCATTCCGCGAGCAGGGTGTTGTGGAGCCGTACGGTGATCGGCTGCAACTCGACGCCGGTGACTTCGCGAGCGCCCTGGTGGAGGGCGTTCAGGATGTCGATGCCGCCGCCCACCCCGATGGCGAGAACCTTCGGCTTATCCAGCAGCAGGTAGGGCGTGCGCAGGATGTGATGGTCGAGCATCCGCAGCGAGTCGGGGCCCCTCACCTCGAAGACGTTGCTGCCGTTGTGCCCGTCGTATTGGATGTCGAGGACCCGCGGAATTTCGCCGTCGAAGAACGGGTTGAGGCCAAAGCCTCCCCACATCCCGCCGCGGGCTCCGGGAACCTGATAGACGTCCACCCGGTTCACGGGGCTCCACTCGCTGTGCAGGGTGATGGCCCCCTTTCGCGCCAGACCGATCGCCAACTGCTTGCTCGGCGCCGGCTCGAAGACCAGCCAATTCGCGGCCTGCGGCGCCAGCAGCACGAGTGCCAGCGCGAGCGCCCCCAGTAGCCGCTGCAGGTTCCCCGCGCCGGCGTAGCAGGCTCCCGCCGCGGCGAAGATCGCCGCACACACCATCAGGGTGGCGGGGCCGTCGAGGGTTGCGAGCGCGGCCACGGCGACAAGACACCCCACCCCGGCGCCGAAAAGATCCGCCGCGTACAGGCGGTCGATCCGATGGGGCCAGCGCGAGAGCGGGGCCGAGATCGCGAGCCCCGCCAGCACGAAGGGAACCACGACCAGCAGCGAGTAGCCGAGCAGCCCGAAGAAGAATTGCATGGGCTCTTCGAGCAGACGGTCCGGGTCGAGCGGGTGCGGTGCCAGGAGCGCAAGGCTCCCGAGCAGCGCGAGCCCTGCCGCTGCCGACCACAGGCCGAGGCGCCGCGACAGCCCGTCGCCCAGGAGCTTTGGATAGACCGCCAACAGCGCGCCCGCCGCGCCGAAGCCGAGCAGCGCGGTGCTCAAGGTGAGATAGGCGAGGTGGTACCAGATCGCGAACGAAAAAATCCGCGTCAGCAGCACCTCTGCCATCAGCACCGCCAGCGAGCAGAGGGCGATGCCAAGACCGACCCCGCGCGGAATCCGATCCTCGACTCGATTCCCCATCCTGCGAACGTCCCCCCTCAGTCCCGGCCCGACCGCGAAACCCACGCTGACGCAGGCCCGCCGCCCTCGCAACCCCGCCCTTTCCCGGGCCAGCAGAGTATCTTTATTCCGCCGAGCCACAGCCGGGGCGCCGTTGCGCCAGAGGACGCTCGAAAAGGGGGGCCCAGAGTGAGCACACCCCGCTGGCAGAGCCGCGCCCCCTGCCGCTACTTCCCCGTCGAGGCCACTCCGCTCACCATGTCGCCACGCCTACAGCCGCTGGGGACCGACTTCGGGAACGGCCCGGCGGACCACCTGTACTTCCAGGTCGACCGGGAGTACGAAGCGTATCGGGCTCAGAAACATCGCATCGCGGCCGACCAGACCCCGGGCGCCTTCGGCACCCGCGAAGAATCAGAGGCGCAAACCCTCGCCCACGCGGCCGCTCTCGCCTGGGCCGAAACCACAGTCGCCAGCGAGCACCCGTCGATTCGGGCCACCCTTTCCAGCACCGACTCCACGCCCCGGCGCTGGCAGCGCCTCGCCCTGGCGCTGCAAGAAGATCTCGTCCTCCTCCACCGGGACGCAGTCGGCCACGACCGCGTGCTCGCCTTTCACGTTTCGTTCCCGAGCGATTGGCGCCCAGAAGCCATCCTGGGGGCGAACTTTCAAAAAGTTCACGCCGCCGTCCCCGGCTTCGCCGAGCAACCCGAAACCGCACGAAGCCTGGTGCGCGCGATGCTCGAACGCGGACCCTTCGTCCGCTTCGTCTGGACGCTGTGCACCGACTCGCACCTCGATCACCACCCGGCTCGCCACCCCCGCTCCCGCTTCACCCCGGACACCCGGCCCGGCTGGTTGCGGGTCGAGCGGCAGGTGACGATTCCGCTCCCTGCGGTGCAAGCGTCGGTGTTCCTGATCCGCACCTACCTCACACCGTTCACCGCCCTCTCCGACGATGAGCGGGACACGCTCTCCCGCGCCGTCACCGCGATGCCCGAGGACGTGCGGCGCTACAAGCAACTCGACCCGGCCCGCGTCGAGCCAGCGCTCCGGGCCGCCGCGGCGGGCTAGCGATTCGCCTCGGCGAGGGTCGCGTAGAAGAGCCAGTGGCGTTCCCAAAAGCGCTCGAGTTCTAGAACGAGCACGTTGCGACCGGCGCGCAGCATGACTTCCGCCTCGACCTCGGCCTCGAGGATGCCCTTCTGGTTCGAGAGGCTGAGCACCGCTTCGCCGTTCAGCCAGACCCGGGCGGCACTCGTGCCCCCGACTGCCAGCCGAGCACGCCCCGCTTCGCTCTTCGAGACGATCGCCCGTGCGTAGACCACGTCTCCGATCTCCGCCTGGGCCGGCGTTCCCAGCGAAACCACCGGCAGCCCTTTCGACGCCGCGCTGACCGGAACCCACCCCTCGTTCGCGACCGCCGCGAGCACCGCCTTTGAGGGCGGGGCCACTGCGTCCAGTGGGAACCACTCGGGATTGGGCCGCCGCGGCGAGACCTGCCAATCGCGGATCGCTCCGCGAATCGGCGCGTCGCCCTTCCCCGACGCCGCTTCCTCGATCGCCAGCAGCGAGATCGCCCAACCGTTCGCCGCCCCGAAGGCCAGTTCGATGTGCCCGTCGCGGGCATCCGCCTCAAAGTGACGTTCGACCACAGACCCGGGCTCGAGCCCAGCATCCAGCAGAACCGGCGCCCCGTTCACGCTCACCGCCCCCGAGACGACGCGGATTTTGTACGCGGCGGCGGGCGATGTCTCGACGAGACGCACGCGGTAGCCACCGTCCGGGACGTCCACCCGGAAGCGCTGCTGCCGACCGCTCACCAGGAGCTTGCGCAGCACCAGCGGCAGCGCCGACTCATGCGGCCAGCCGCCATGCCGCCCCACGCGGATCGCGTTCCAATCGCGAGCGTGGCTCTTCGTCGTGACTTCAAAGCGTTCTTCGGGGGTCGGCTCCGACTGATCCAGGCTCGGGAGCCACCCCCACCCGCGCTCGGACCGGTAGAGATCATCCGGTGCCACGGTGGTCCAGCCTGCCGTCGCGCGCTCGTTGCCGAAATCGAAGGCGCGAATCGCGGCTCCCAGCTGGGCCACGCCCTCCACGAAGGCGACATACTCCCGCTCGTTTTGCCGGGCGATCGATTCCAAAAGAGCCTGTGCCGCAGCATCGAAGGCAGGCGCGCCCTGCTTCGCGAGGATCGCCTCCACCGCCGCGACTCGAGAAGCGGTGTCGCTCCGCTCGCGCCCCGCGAAGCTCGCACGCAGGAGTAGCCGCCGCCCGCGACGCAGCGCGCTCTCTTGCGCTTCGCGACCGCGGGGCCCGAGCACCAGCACACCGTAGGCGTCGACGGAGGGCAGTTGGACTTCGACCACGTCGGCTGCCCGTTTGAAATCGAGGGAGCGCGCGGGCCGTCCCGGCACCAACCAACGCGCTTCCTCCACCGCCAGTTCCGCGGGCGGGCGGATGCGGGCGGTAAACCCGGGCCGCGGGTTCACCTTTCCCGCTACAGAGTCAAGGGCGTAGTTCACGAAGTGGAGCGAGAAGAGATCGTCGCCGTGGCGCCAAGCCTTGATCCACAACTTTTCCGGCAGCATCCCCGAAAGCACCGGCCGAGAAAGGGCTCCGCGCGTCGCGTCGGCCAATGCACGCCATTGCGCTTCGACCGCAGCCGTTCGCGGACTTCGCGAACCGGGGAACGACGCGTCCCCCAGTGGCTCGAGCAATTCCCCGGCGGTCCGCAGCTCGGCCCCCAGCGACGGCGTTCGCGGCTGCCCCCGGGCGTCGCGGGTACCCAGATCGCCCACGGCAATCAGCGTGCCCCCCTGCGCCGCGAACTGGCGCAGCAGGTCGGCGTGCCGCCGGGACACCAGTGCCACCGAGGGCAGGATCAATACCTCGTAGCGCCGCAATGTCGCGAGCGAGAGGTCGTCCGGTCGAAACTCGGCGTCGGGCACCAGCAGCACGTCGTAGGAGAGGTGCCCCTCCTCGAGGGCACGCGCCACCCCCCCAAGGTCGCGCATCGCCTTCGTGTTGAAATCGCGCGAGGCCTGGTCATAGAGGAAGGTCGGAAGCGAATACAAGACCGCAACGCCGGCGTGACGCAGCCTTCCGGCGCGCTCGAAGAGCGCGCGGTGCTCGTCGCGAAAGACCAGGAAAGCGTCGGACACGGCTCGCTCCGGAGAACCCTCCGGGTCCTTCTCCGGGTTGAGGATCAGCGCGCCGCCCCCGGCGCTGACCTCGGCCAGGGCATTCGCCCACAGGTCCGGGGTCCTCTTCTCCAGCTTCGAGAGCCCGAGGATCGGCTTCCGCGGCCCGGCCATGGCCTCGGCCATTTCGAAGCGGAAGGGACCCCAGGCATTCGACAGATCGCGGGTGATGAGATCGCGCTCGGAGAAGCCCGAGGATTCGAACCAGATGCTGTCGACGAAATCGGAGAGCAGCACCTTGTAGGGCTGGTAGCCGATCACGAAGCCATCCTGATTGCCGTGTACGTCGAAGCTCCGCCCACGCCGGGCGGCCACGGCCTTCACCGCTTCGTAACTCCTCGAAAAAGAGTAGAGCTGGAGCAGGTTTCGAAAGCGCCAATATTCGGAATAGACGGGATCCTGCCGCCGGATCGAAGCCGCTTCGTTCTCGGAGACACCCTGCAGGCGCGGCACCAGGCCTTGCTTCAATTCACCACGGATGCCCAGGCCGCGGCTGCGGTAGCCCGGGAGACGCCCGGTCTGCTCGAGGTGATGCTGGAAGAATCGCGCGTCGAGGTCGCCGAAAGAACCCACACCATCGACCGCGTTGCCGATGTTGTCCTGGGACAGCCCGTCGCCGAAGAGCGGACTCGTCAGCCAATCGCGATCGACGATCGCCGCCCAGCGCGGCGCCGCGTGGTTGGCGAAATAGACGTCGTAATCCCAGCGCGCTCGCCACTTCTTTTGAGAGAGGTTGAAGCGCGGATGGAGCACCGGGCGGCCCTCGAGATCGCGCGCCAGGCCGCCGCGATCCCAGAGCAGCGCCCGAACGCCTTCTTCCCGGAAGTGGAGAGTCTCCTGGTACTCGTTACTGCCGTTCCAGTCGCGGAAAATCCCGCGGTGGTGCAGGAAATCGTTCGAGGCAGTGTCGCTGCTGCGGTCGACCGCGTCGAGCAGCAACCAATGCTTCCGCAGCCAGCCCGCGCGTCGCTCGGGAGCGCCCCGCCCGTGCCCGCGTCCCACGTTCACCAGGGTCTCGTTCCAGGCGGGCGGCCGCGCCACGAAGGCCCGCACCACCGCCCCGTAGTCGGGCAGCACGATTTCGACCGGCGCCCCGACACTGAGATCGGGCGCAGCCTTCAGACCGAACGCGGCAGACTTCAAACCGGGCGCGGCGGACTTCAGACTGGGCACGGCGGACGCGCTCGCCGCCCCGACCAGGGCGATCGCGACGAGCCACCGCAGTGCGCTGCGTGCCACCCGGGGCCTCCGCGACCTTAGAGCGCCGCCTCGATCTTCTCGAGCACGGCCTTCTCGGCACCCGAGGTCTTGGGGCCGATGCCCAGAATTCCACCGGCTGCTGCGGCCACCGCGCGCGCTCGGCCCACGAGATCGCGCTTTACCGCCTGGCGCTCGGTCTCTCCGAGTTGATCGCGAAGCCCCTCGGCGTAGCCGAGCCAGGCATCAAAAAGGCTGTCCGGTGGGCGCACGGCCAGCCACGATTCGAGCAGGACGGCCGGAGGCTGCCCGGCGCGCACGCCGTGGCTTGCGGCGGACTCGAGAATCGCCGTGCGTTCCTCGTCCTGCACCTTGCCGTCGGCCCAGGCCACCATCACCAAAGGGATCAAGGTGAGCGCGGGCAGTGTCTCGGGCTCGATCCCCGCCCCGATCAGGGCCTCGACCACCGACGCGTCGTCCATCCCGCACGCCTCCGCCAGCGCCTGAATGCCGGCCTCCTGGTCCCGCTGCTGGCGAATCTCGTCCAGCAGCTTTTGCTCCTGCTTCGCGAAGAAACTCTCCTCCAGCGCTTTGCGCCGGTCCCCCAGGTACTCGCTCATCGATCTCCTCTCTGCGTCCCAGCTCTGGGACGGATCTACAGTCTGGGACGGAACTACAGTACGAGTTCTGCCGCGGTTCGCATCGTCGCGAAATCGCGGGTGCCCAGCAGCAGGGTCGTCACCGGAGTGTCGCGCCACGCCTGCAGGCGGTCGCGCACGCGGTCGATCGGCCCCACTAGCGAAATCTCGTCCGCGAACTCGCTCGGCACCATCGCCACCGCTTCGGCGCGCTTTCCCTCGAAGAAGAGCTCCTGGATCTTCTGCGCCTCGGCCTCGAAACCCATGCGCGCCATCAATTCCATGTGGAAGTTCCGCTTCTTTGCACCCATGCCGCCGACGTAGAATCCCAGTGAGGCCTTCACCGGCATCAGCGCCTCTTCGACGTCGTCGTGGATGTTCAGCACCACGACCTGCGAGATCTCGAAGCCGGGCTTCGCCTTCGCCAACTGGTCGGCGTAGACCTCCTGCCGGTAGGGCGAGTAGTACAGCGGCAGCCAGCCGTCGGCGATCTCCGCCGCCAGCGCCACGTTCTTCGGTCCCTCGGCCCCCATGAAGATCGGCACGTCCGCGCGCAGCGGATGCGTAATCGAGCGCAGCGGCTTGCCCAGCCCCCAGGAGCCCTCGCCGCGGTAGGGAAGCGGGTAGTGGGGCCCCGGGTTGGCCACCGGCCCGCCTCGTTCGAGCACCTGTCGAATGATCCCGATGTACTCGCGCGTACGCGACAGCGGCTTCGCGAAGGGTTGTCCGTACCAGCCCTCCACCACCTGGGGACCCGACACTCCGAGCCCCAGGATTACGCGCCCTCCGCTCAGATGATCGAGGGTCAGCGTGGCCATCGCGGTGGCGGTGGGCGTGCGCGCGGAGAGCTGCACCACCGAAGTACCGAGCTTGATCTTCGAGGTGTGCGCCCCGATCCACGCCAGCGGCGTGAAGGCGTCGGAGCCCCAAGCCTCGGCGGTGAAGATCGAATCGAAGCCGAGCTTCTCGGCTTCCTGCGCCACGGGAATCAGGTCTGGATGCGGCTGCGCACCCCAGTACCCCAGTTGCAACCCCAGCTTCAGATCACCCATGCATCCCTCCGCCGCGCCGACCGACTAGAGCAGCGCCGGGCGCAGACCCATTTCGGTCGCTGCCACATAGCCGAAATCTACGATCAGATTCTGGCCGCTGATGAAGCGCGCCGCCGTGCTGTTGAGGAAGATCAGCGGGTCGCCCATCTCCTCCGGCGTTGCGTTGCGCCCCAAGGGTGAGAGGAAGTGTTCCTCGATGAACTCCCGGCTCACCTGGTCGTGGAAGCTGGAGAGCATCGGCGTATCGGTGGGTGCCGGGGAAAGACAATTGATGCGGATCTCGCGCGCCACCAGGTCTGCCGACTTCCGCTTCGTGTAGGCGATGATGCACTGCTTCGAGAAGAGATAACCGTTCGCCGCGTCGGGGTTCGCCTCGCACCAGGCCTGGCCCCCCTCGAAATCCTGGGTAGCGACCAGCGCATCGACGGACTCGCGATTCTTCGACCAGCCGATCCCAGCCACTGAGGTGATGATCGCGATCGCGCCCCCGTTCGGGATCCGCGGCAGGAGCGATTCGGTGAAGTGCCGTTGCCCCACGAAGTTGACGAGCATGGTGTCGAGGTTGCTGAACGGCGCCCCCGGCAACCCCGCGCAGTGAAACAGCGAATCGACGTGCTCGGGAAGCTTTGCAAGCGCCGCGTCGATCGAGCCCCGGTCGCGCAGGTCGACCTCGATCCCCTGCTTCACCGGTGCCTCGATCGGAGCGATGTCGAGGGCGTAGACTTCGGCGCCGAGTTCGACGAGTTGCTTCGTCGCGGCATCGCCCATCCCGGTGGCCGCTCCTACGAGTACCACCGTCTTTCCTTCGTACCCGAGCAGGTCCGCCATTCTTAGGCATCCTCTCTTCTGCACGCCTCGGCGCAGAGCCAGCGTCGTCTCGATGGGTAGCAGAGGCCCCTCGCGGCCGCCGATGCCGCCCGGCGCACACGCCCGCGATCACGGCACCCTCCTCTGGCGAAACGAAAGGCTCCCTCAATCCTGCGACAGGCCCTCGAAGTCGGGCTCGCGCTTCTCGAAGAAGGCGCGGATCGCCTCGAGGTTCTCGGGCGAACCCGTGCGGACGACGAAGGCCTCGTCCTCGCGCGCCCGCGCCGCCGCCACGGCCTCGGCCCGGGTCGCCAGCAGCAGGCGCTTGGTGTGACGCAGCGAAGCGGGCCCGTGACGCGCGACTTCGCGGGCCTTCTCCTCGGCCGCCGCCAGCACTTCTTCGACCGGGTGGAGGCTGTTCGCCAACCCGATTTCGACCGCACGGGCGCCGCTGACCCAGCCCGCCGTGAACAGGATCTCTGCCGCATTTCGAATCCCCACGACGGCCTCGAGCAGGTAGCTGCTGGCCGCCTCCGGGACCACGCCGAGACGAACGAAGGGTGCCCGCAGGCGGGCGCTGTTCGCGATCATCACGAAATCGCAGTGGAGCAGCAGGGTAAGACCGATCCCCACCCCCACACCGTTCACCGCGGCGAAAAGCGGCTTGTCGAAGCGGATCAACTCGTCCATGAAGCTGCTGAACGGGACGCCGGCATGCTCGCCCTCTACCGGCGGCGGTGTCGCCATTTCGCCGAGATCCTGCCCCGCGGTAAAGGCGTCCCCCGTCCCGGTCACCACCACGCAGCGAATCTCCGGGTCTTCCCGGGCTGCAGCCAGGGCATCGCGCAAGGCGCACCACTGCTCGCGATTGAAGGCGTTCATTTGCGCTGGGCGGTTCAGCGTGAGGGTGAGGACGAACCCCACGCGGCTTTTGAGCACCGTGGCTTCGGACATTCGGACTCCCCCAGCCGCGACCAGCCGCGGCGGCGGATGCTAGCCTTGCGCCCCCAGCGTGGCGAGCACGCGGTCCGCATCGGGGCCTGCTGATCGCCGTCCCACCGCGAGTCGCCGCTCCGAGCAAGCGAACGGGCCCGCCCCGAAACCCGAAGGGAAGTCGTGTCCGACGCCAGCGAGACCGGCGGAAAGAATTTCATCCGCGCGATCATCGCGGACGACCTCGCGAGCGGTCGGCACGACCGGATCGTTACGCGGTTCCCGCCGGAACCGAGCGGACAGCTCCACATCGGGCACGCTACGCCGATCTGCCTCAATTTCGGCATCGCCGCGGAGAACCCGGGCGCCGTCTGCCACCTGCGCTTCGACGACACCAACCCGGTCACCGAGGAGGCCGCGTTCGTCGAAGGCATCCAGCAGGACATCCGCTGGCTGGGCTTCGACTGGGGCGACCACCTGCATTTCACCTCAGATTACTTCGAGGCGCTCTACGGGTTTGCCCTGCAACTCATCGAGGGCGGGCACGCCTTTGTCTGCGATCTCGACTCCGAGCAGATCGCCGAAAGGCGGGGCAACCTCACCGAGCCCGGCGTGGAAAGTCCTTCACGCGGGCGCAGCCCCATCGAGAGCCGAGACCTCTTCCAGCGCATGCGGGCCGGCGAGTTCGAGAGCGGGTCGCGCGTACTGCGCGCGAAGATCGACATGGCCTCGCCCAACCTCACGCTGCGCGACCCCGTGCTCTACCGCATCCAGCGCGAGACACCGCACCACCGCACCCAGAAGGAGTGGTGCCTCTACCCGCTCTACGACTTCGCCCACGCCCTCTCCGATGCCCTCGAGGGCGTCACGCATTCGCTCTGTTCCGGCGAATTCTACGAACGGCGGCCTCTCTACAACTGGATGATCGAGCACGTGCAGGTTCCCTCGAAACCGCGGCAGATCGAGTTCGCACGGGTAAACCTCAGCTACACGCTGCTCTCGAAGCGGCGGCTGAAACAACTCGTCGAAGACGGCTCGGTCGACGGCTGGGACGACCCCCGCATGCCGACCCTCGCCGGATTGCGACGCCGCGGAGTGCCGCCGGCAGCGATTCGCAATTTCTGCCAGGAAATTGGCATGACACCGGGGGAAGGCGGCCGCTCGCGCACCGTCGAACTCGGCGTGCTCGAACACGCGATTCGAGAGGAACTCAACGAACACGCCCCGCGCGTCATGGGAGTCCTGGATCCGCTGAAGCTCGTGATCGAAAACCTCCCCGAGGGCGAAGTCGACGAACTCGAGTGCGCCAACCATCCCAACCGTCCAGAACTCGGCACCCGTCGGGTGCCCTTCTCGCGCGAACTCTTCATCGAGCGCGCCGACTTCATGGAAGATCCGCCGAAGAAGTTCTTCCGCCTGGCGCCCGGACGCGAGGTTCGCCTGCGCTACGCCTACTTCGTCACCTGCACCGGGGTCGTGAAGGACGGCGACGAAATCGTCGAGGTGCGCTGCCGCTACGATCCGGCCACGCGCGGCGGCGACGCTCCGGACGGCCGCAAGGTAAAAGCCACCCTGCATTGGGTCTCGGCGGCCCACGCCCGGCTCGCCGAGGTGAGGCTTTACGAAACGCTCTTTACCGTGGAGGATCCCGATGCCGGCGGGGATGACGGCGACTTCCGCTCACACCTGAACCCCGAATCCCTGGTGCGACTGGCAGACGCACGGGTCGAACCCTCGCTGGCGGAGGCCGAAGTCGGCGCGACCTTCCAGTTCGAACGCCAGGGCTACTTCTGCCTCGACCCCCGCTCAACGCCCGAGCGGCTCGTCTTCAATCGCAGCGTGACGCTCCGCGACACCTGGGCCCGCGTCTCGAAGAAGGCGGGGGGCTGAAGGCCGGCAGCGTCCCGGCCTCGGCCGAGAAGGTCAACACCTCCCCCGAATCGACGTCTTCGAGAAGTTTGCGAACGCGCTTCTTTAGCTTCCGGATCTCGCTCGTCGTCAGCCCCAACTGGATCGCCCCGGGCGCAAGGCGAGCCCCCACCTCCGGGTCGAGATTTTTTCCGGCCGCCCTGGGGCGCAGTACTCCGGAGCCGTCGCTACGCATCTCTGCGACGATCGCCAGGCCATCGAAGCGCTCCTCGGCAAGCCCACGCAACCTTGCGATGTGCGCCTCGGGCAGCGCCGGTACGCGCAGGTGGTGCCAGTTCGGCACGAAGAAGTTCCAGATCCACGGGTTGAAACTGATGCCGTTGTCGATGGCGAAGGCCCGCTCGGGTTTCCCCGGCTCCGAAACCAGAATGTTTCCCTCCCGCCCGTCGCGGTGATCAATCAGATAGGTAAAAAAATTGAGATCGCCCATGGCGTTCGCGTAATCGGGGTCTCTCGCGAAACGCTCGGGGGACCAGAGGTTTTCGGGCACCGTGACCTCCTCGAGCCAGAGCGAAAGCGTTCCCAGCACGCAGGACGTGCCCTCGAGCGTGGGGCGCTCGGGCCGCATGGCAGCGGGCACCTCGTCCAGCGGGATGCAACGCAGCACCGTGGGCGGAGCGACGTAATTGCTTTCGGGCAGGACGAGTCGCTGCAGCTCGTCGGCCGCGATCTCCTTGCGCGGCGAGTTGTTGATCCCGTCGCCGCCGGGGGGAACCTCCTTCCACTTCGCGCGCAGGGTCACCTGCTCGCCCGGAAACCAGAGTTCGACTTCCCGGGTGCCCGAGGTGCCGTGGGCGGTGCGCTCCTCGCTGCGGATCGCGAAGGGGGCCGAACGCAAGAGCTCGCGGGCGCGGTCAGGCGGCAGCGCCCAGAAGTCGGCCGCGATCGAAACGTTCGCAAGCACCCAGAAGCCGACGATCACAGTGCCTACCCGGCCCGGTTTCATGGCTCTCTCCCGACGCCCGCCACTGGCCCTGGCCCGGCCCTCGGCCTGCGCCAGGCCCTGCAGACAGGTGGAAGTGTCGAAAACGCTTGCACTTTCATAGCCTAGCGCCCGGGCCCGCAAGGGGATTCGCCCGCGGCTGCCGACCCTCTGCCCAACGGAGCGCCGCAGCCGATCGGCTCAGCCTGGCGGCCGACTCTCCACACCTACATCGGAGCGGTATGCGGCGTGCTTCTAGAGCGGCCCGCGCCCATGTGCCACCGGCGCCGCTGGCCCAACCCCGCCGGCGTCGTCCGCGCTCCGTGTCGCGAAGTGGGTGCGACCGGCGACCGCCCGCGCCCGGCGGGCTGGGGTATTCTCCTGCGCCCACACCACGCCGGAGCGATACGCCGTGCCTGCCACGAACCCCCAGCAAGAAATTCGCGCACAGCTGACTGCGCCCGGCGCCCCCTTTGAGATCGCGGAGGAGGAGGTTCTCGGGACACGCCTGCCGGTCTTCAAGACCCGCCTTCGCTCCCTGCCCGAACTCCTCGAGGGCTCCGCCGTCCACGGCGAGAAGGAGTTCATGGTCTACGGAGACCAGCGCATCTCCTACGCCGAGCACCACGCGCGCGTCGCCGCACTCGCCGCGAACCTGCGGGAGCGTTACGGGATCGGCCCCGGTGACCGTGTCGCCCTGCTCGCTGCAAACTGTCCCGAATTTGTGATCGCCTTCTTTGCCGTTGTCAGCCTCGGGGCCATCGCCTCGGCCTTCAATGGCTGGTGGGTCCGCGATGAGATCCTCTACGGCCTCGAAGATTCTGAACCGCGCCTCCTGATCGGCGACACCCGGCGACTGGCCCGGCTCGAAGCGGGCGACACCGACCTTCCAGTCCTCGAGATGGGGCCCGAGTTCGATGCACTCTCGAAACCGACCGCCGGCTGCGGGCTGCCCGAAATCGCCATCGAAGAGGACGACCCGGCGCTGATTCTCTACACCAGCGGCACCACCGGGCGCCCAAAGGGCGCCGTCAACACGCACCGCGGCATCCTGGGCTTCCTGCAGTGTTACGCGCTGACGGGCCTCGAAGGCGCGATGCGCGCTGCACGCGCCGCCGAGGCCAGCGGCGAATCGCTGCCCGCCCCGGTGGCTCCCTGCGTCCTGGCAACCGTCCCGCTTTTTCACCTCTCGGGTCTCTACGCCGCCACCCTGATGATGCTCGCGGTGGGGGGCAAGACGGTTTTCCGCGCCGGCCGCTTCGATCCCGAGGCGGTGCTGCAACTGATCGAGAAGGAACGCGTGAGCACCTGGACGGCGCTGGGCAACACCGGCTGGCGCATCGTCCAGGAACCGACCCGCCCGCGCTACGACACCTCGAGCCTGCGCAACGTCGGCTTCGGCGGCGCACCGACTTCGCCTGCGCTGCAAGAGGCCCTGCGCGAGGCCTTCCCCTCAGCGGCCCATAACCAGGGGATGGGTTACGGGCTCTCCGAATCTTCCGGCATCGGAACCATCATCGGCGGCGCTGCCCTGCAAGAACGCCCGACTTCAGCGGGTCAGCCGGTGGCCACCCATGCCATCGAGATCCGCGATGCGGCGGACCGCCGACTGCCGGACGGCGAGGACGGCGAGATCCACATCCAGAGCCCCTACCTGATGAAGGAATACTGGCGCCGTCCCAAAGCGACGGCCGAGACCCTCAAGCCGGGACGCTGGCTCGCCACCGGCGACATCGGACGGCTCGAGGATGGCTGGCTCTACATCAATTCGCGTGCCCGCGACATGATCCTGCGAGGGGGCGAGAACATCTACCCGGCCGAGATCGAACATCGCCTCGACGCCCACGCCGACGTCGCCGAATCGGCCATCGTCGGCATCGATCACCCCGAACTCGGGCAAGAAGTAAAAGCCTTCGTGGTCGTGAATCCCGCCGCCGCGGTCTCTGCGAAAGAGCTCACCGCCTTTGCCGCCGAGACGCTCTCGGCCCAGAAGGTCCCCGCGCACTGGGAGATCGGCTCCGAACCACTGCCACGCAACGCCGCCGGCAAGGTGCTGAAGAACGTGCTGACCGGCGAAGCCACGAACACCCAACTCGAAGACTAAAGCGATGCGCTCCGCCCAATGAAAGCAAGCCCCCCATGAAGGCCGCCCTCCTCTCTGCCCCCAAAAGCCGCCTCGAAGTGGTCGACGACATCGTGCAGGACGCCCCCGGGCCCGGGCAGGTCCAGGTGCGCGTCTCGCACTGCGGGCTCTGCCACTCCGATCTCTCGCTGATTGACGGCGCGTTTCCCGCACCACTGCCCATCGTCCTCGGCCACGAGGCCGCGGGCGTGGTGGAGGCCATCGGCGACCTGGTCGATTCCCTCGCGGTCGGAGACCCGGTGGTGCTCACGCCCTGCCCCCCCTGCGGCACCTGCTACTTCTGCGTGCGCGGCGACACCAGCGTGTGCGAGAAGGCCATCGGCCTGGCCACGGGCACCTTCGCCGACGGCAGCACCGGGCTTCGGCGCGGGGGCGAAACCGTCTACCGCGGTCTCAACGTCGGCGCCTTCGCGCAGTCCGTGCTGACGACCGCAACGGGCGCCGTAAAAATCGACGCAGACGTGCCCCTCGATGTGGCCTGCGTGATCGGCTGCGCCGTGCAAACCGGTGTGGGTGCAGTCCTGCACACGGCGGGCGTGGAGGAAGGCGCCACGGTGCTGGTGATGGGCCTCGGCGGCATCGGTTTGAGCGTCGTCCAGGGTGCGAGGCTGGCCGGCGCGGCGCGGATCTTCGCCTCCGACCCGGTCCCGGAACGCCGCGCCGTCGCAAAAAACCTCGGCGCCACCGATTTGATCGACCCCGCGAAGGACGACGTCGTGGCCCTGGTCCGGGAGGCGACGGCGGTGGGCGTAGACTACGCTTTCGAAGCCGCGGGGTTCGCCTCCCTCGTCACAACGGGGTTCTTCGCGACCCGCAACGGTGGAACGACGGTCTGTGTGGGAGCGGCCGCGATCGAAGAGAAGATCGAAATCGCCCCGGCGGCGCTGTTCACCGCCAGCGGCAAGAAACTCCTCGGCTGTGTTCTCGGAAGTGTGAACTCGCTCCTCGAGATCCCGCGCATGATCGCGCTGTGGAAGGCCGGGCACATCGACCTCGAGGCGCTGATCACGCGAAAGCGCCCCCTCGAAGAAATCAACGAAGCACTCGACGACCTGCGGGCTGGCCGTGGGATTCGGACGGTGCTTTCCATGGGCTGAGGGCGACTTCGCCCGGACCCGCAGAGGGTCCACACGCCCCACCAGGGAGACACACATGGCGGAAATCAAGATCGAACGAGATTTCGAGGCAAGTGCCGACCGCGTCTGGGAAAAACTCGGCGCCTTCGGCGAACTCGACTGGATGCCCGGCGTTGGATCCGTCGAAGTGGAGGGCGAAGGCGTCGGAGCGATCCGCCGGATCGCGATGGGCGCGGCCACCATCGTCGAGAAGCTCGAAGCGCACGACAACGGCGCCCGAAGCCTCTCCTACTCGATCACCGAGGGGCCGATTCCGGTGCAGAACTATCTCGCCACGATCTGCGTCAGCGAAACCGAGGGCGGCTGCCACGTGGACTGGTCGGCGCGTTTCGAGTTGCCCGACGGCGTTCCGGCAGAGGCCATCACAGGGGCGCTCGAGGGCGCCTACAGCGGAGCCCTCGACCACCTGAAGGGTCTCGTGGGCGACTGATTTCCACCGCGGTCCCTTGGCGGAGGCGCGACCCTCCCGTGCGGCTCGCATGCGGGGTTGCAGTCCCCCATGCGCGAGCCTAAACAACGGGCGGTGCCGACCGCCCCGGCCCCCGAAGCCGCTCTCACCAAAAGGAATTCGGCCCCCATGTCGAAGCCCGTTCCGAACACTGTACCCGCCGTCCCCGCAGCAAAGATCGAATTCGAGCCCGAGGATCGGCGCTGGATCGCGGAGCAGATCGAGGCCATGCTCGAGAGCGGCCAACTCACTCTCGGCCCACACGGGCGCGAACTAGAGGAGCAGTTTGCCAAGAGTTGCGGCGTCTCCCACGCGGTGTCGGTGAGCAGCGGCACGGCCGCACTCGAGATCATCCTGCGCGCCCAGGGTGTCGCCGGGCGCGACGTGCTCGTGCCCGCAAACACCTTCTTTGCCACCGCCGCCGCCGTCGTCCACGCCGGTGGGCGGCCGGTACTGATGGATACCGATCTCGAAACCTTCGGCACCCATCCGGACGAGATCGAGGCGCGCATCACCCCCAACACCGTCGGCGCCATCGTCGTCCACATCGGCGGCATCGTCTCGCCCCAGATGAAGCGCATCCAGGAAGTCCTGTCCGCCCGTGGCCTGTGGCTCGTCGAAGACGCCGCCCATGCCCATGGCTCGAGTTACGCGGGAACCCAGGCCGGCGCCTTCGGGATCGCGGCGGCTTTCAGCTTCTATCCCACGAAGGTGATGACCGCCGGGGAAGGCGGAATCATCACCACCAGCGACGAGCGCATCGCCGACGAAGCCCGGATCTACCGAGACCAGGGGAAGGCCAGCTTTACGCAGAACGCCCATACCCGCCTCGGCTACAACTGGCGGATGTCTGAGCCGCACGCCGCCATTGCGCGGCGCCATCTCGAGCGCCTGCCCGAGATGATCCAAAAGCGACAGCACGTGGCCAGGATTTTCGACGCCGGGCTTGCGAAGTGCGCAAACCTCGAAGCCCTCGTGCCCGGCCCCGGTGCGTCCTGGAATTACTACAAGTACATCGCGAAGACCGCCGAACGCCTCGACCGCAAGGCGCTCAAGGCCGAGTTGCGCGAAGCATGGGGCGTGTCACTCGCCGGCGAGGTCTACGAGGACCCGATCCAACACCAGCCCATCTTTCGAGAGTACGCCGCAAGCGATCTCCCGAACTCCGAAGAGGCCTGCGCGCGTCACATCTGCCTGCCGGTCTTTCCGAGCATGACCGACGAGCAGGCGCATCGCGTGATCGAAGCCGTCACGGCCACCATCGGTTAGGGAGACGCAACGTGAGCAAGGTCATCGTTACCGGTGGAAGCGGATTCATCGGCTCGCACGTGGTCGATGCGCTGGTCGACGCGGAACACGACGTCACCGTCCTCGATCACCGCGTGCGTCCGCACCGAAGCGACGTGGGTTTTGAGGACATCGACCTGCTCGACCTCTCCTCGGTGCTCGAAGCGACGAAGGGCGCGGAACATATCTTCCACCTCGCTGCGGTCTCGAACGTGAACTACGCGCATAAGTACCCGGTGTACACCACCTCCCTCAACGTGATGGGCACCACCAACATTCTCGAATCAGCCCGCATCAATGGCGCCTCGCGGGTCCACCTGGCCTCGACCGTGTGGGTCTATAACGGGGTTCCGCACGCCGAAGAAGTCGACGAGAGCGTCCCCTTCCACCTGAACGGAGCCGGACACATCTACACCTCGACGAAGATGGCCTGCGAGATGCTCTGCCATAACTACGCCGAACTCTACGAACTTCCCTTCACGGTGCTCCGCTACGGCATCCCCTACGGCCCCCGGATGCGCGAGGAACTCCTGATCCCGATCTTCCTGAAGAAGGCGCTGGCGGGCGAAGCCCTCACCATCGCGGGTCGGGGCGAGCAGTACCGGAAGTTCCTATACGTGCGCGACCTCGCGGACGCCCACGTCCTGGCCATGGCCGAGAGTGCTGCCGGCGAGACCTACAACCTCGAAGGCCCGCGGCCGGTGACGGTGCTCGAAGTCGCCGAACGCATCCGCGAGGCCGTGGGGGACCACGTGCAGATCGAGTTCATCCCCGCCCGTCCCGGCGACTTCGGCGGCAAGTTGGTCTCGGCCGAGAAGGCAAAGCGCGAGCTCGGCTGGCAGGCCGAGATCGATTTTGAAACGGGCCTGGCGCGCACGGTGGAGTGGTTCCGCAAGGCCTGGGGCGACGCGCCGGTGAGCCGCTGACGGCCCCTACGGCCAGTGCGATGAAACAACTCCTGGTCACAGGCGACGACTTCGGGCTGGCCCTGGAAGTCAACCGGGCCATCGAACGCGCCCACCGCGAGGGCATCCTTTGCACCGCGAGTCTGATGGTGGGGGCCGCTTGCGCCGATGACGCCATCGCCCGCGCCCACCAGATGCCGGAACTCGGCGTCGGCTTGCACGTCGCGCTGGTGGAGGGCCGCCCGGTGCTTCCCCCAAAGCGCGTGCCGGCTCTCGTCGATGCAGCGGGCAATTTCAGCGAGCGACTGGTGCGCGCCAGCTTCCGCTTCTTCTTCGACCCGCGGGCGCGCCGCCAGCTCGCGGCCGAGATCCGCGCCCAGTTCGAGGCCTTCGCCGCCACCGGGCTCGTGCTCGACCATGTGAACGCCCACAACCACCTGCACGTCCACCCGACGATCCTCTCGCTGCTCCTTGCGATCGGCCGCGACTACGGAAACCCTCCCATCCGGCTGCCCCGCGAAATCGCGGTGAGCCGGCAGTTTTCACTGCGGGACGCCGCCCTCTTCCCCTGGCTGTATTTCATGCAGAGACGCCTGGGGCGTGCCGGTGTGGCTTGCAACGATCAGGTCTTCGGCCTGAAAGACAGCGGGTCGATGGACGAGGAAACGCTGCTGGCCCTGCTCGAGCGCTTGCCCGAGGGTGCCACCGAAATGTATTTCCACCCCGCGATCGGCTTCTGCGCCGAGATCGAGAGGGTTTCGCCGGGAAGCGCCTACCAGGCCGAGTTCAAGGCGCTCGTCAGTCCGCGGGTGCGAGCACGACTCGATGCCCTCGGGCTCGAACCGATCCGCTTTCGCGGCCTCGCGTCCGCCGGCCCGGTCCGGCCTTGAGAGCCCGCCGCCGCCGGATACACTGACGCGTCTCCTACGGTCGAATCACGGCCCCGCGAGAAACACGCCCATGCCGATCCCGGCCCTCGCATCCCTGCGGTTGCTCTTGCGCTTCGCCCTCGATGGGCTCGCGGCGCAGCGCGGGCGCTCGCTCCTCACGATCACCGGCATGGCCATTGGCACGGCGAGCGTCGTGGCGGTGATCTCGATCGGGTTGGTGGGCCGCGACTACGTGGTGGGTTTGATCGAGGGCATCGGGACCAACCTCGTCATTATCTACTCGAAAGACGAGGGCACGAGCCCCGAGCAACTCACCTTCGGTGATATCGATGCACTCGAAGAGCGAGTGCCCTACGTCAGCGCCATGGCCCCGGTACTCCACGAGATGCAGAATTTCTCGGTTCGCAACGAAGAAAAATCGATGCGCGTCCTGGGCACGCCGCCCGCCTACGCCAGCGTCCGCAACCTCGTCGTCGTTTCGGGCCGCTTCCTCGGGGACGCCGACGAGGTCACCGGCGCGAAGGTCGCGATTGTCTCGAAAAAACTCGCGGAGGAAGCTTTCGGGAGCACCGACATCCGCGGCCGCAGCCTGCGACTCTTTGGCCTGCGCTTTCCGGTGGTGGGCGTCTTTCGCGAAGCGGTGGAGAGCGCCGCGGCCGTCGAGCAGAGCGAGGCGGCCGGACTCGCCGCCATCATCCCCTTCCAGACCTTTCGGAACCTGTCCGACGCACGCTGGGCCTACACGCTCTATATCCAGGCCCAGAGCCGCGCTGCCGTCCCGGAAGTGCTGGCCGCCGCCACTTCTGTGATGCGGGAGCGCCACCGCAGCACCGACGGCTTCACGATGATGTCCCTCACGCAGTACGTAAAACTGGTCGACCGCATCTCCGATGGGATTTCTCTCGGTCTGCTCGCGATCGCGGGTGTCTCGCTGCTCGTGGGCGGGATCGGGATCATGAACATCATGCTGGTCACGGTGAGCGAGCGAACCCGCGACATCGGCATCCGCCTGGCGCTGGGAGCGGGACGCCAGGACATCCTGCTGCAGTTCCTCCTGGAGGCCGCGATCCTCAGCCTGGCGGGCGGCGTGCTCGGCCTCTTGCTGGGCGTCGCACTCCCGTGGTACGTCGGACTCGTAAACGGCGTGGCCGTTCCCATCTCGGCAGCCAGCGTCGTCGTCGCCTTTAGTGTCAGCCTGGCGGTCGGGATTTTTTTCGGGGTCTATCCCGCTCGAAAGGCAGCCAACATGAACCTGGTCGAGGCTCTCAGCTACGAATGACCGCGACTCGCCGCGCCTACTGGGCCCGGCCGTTTTCGCAGCGACCATCGCGCACGTGGACGATGCGCCTGGCGGACTTCGCGACCTCGGCGTCGTGGGTTACGAGCACCACGGTGCGCCCCTGCTCGTAGAGTTCCTCCAGGATCCCGAGAATCTCCTGGACGGTCTTCGAATCGAGCGCGCCCGTCGGCTCGTCTGCCAGCAGCAGGCTGGGGTCGTTGACCAACGCGCGCGCGATCCCGGCGCGCTGGCACTGTCCGATCGACAGCTGGCTGGGCCGGTGGTCGAGGCGGTTCTCCAGACCCACCTGTGCGAGTCGATGGCGCGCGGCCTCGAAGCACGCTTCCTCCTCGCGGTCACGAGCATAGAGCGCGGGCAATGCCGCATTTTCGAGGATCGAAAGGTTGGGCAGCAGGTGGAAGGCCTGGAAGACGAAGCCGACTTCCCGATTGCGCACGGGCGCGAGCGCGTCCAGGCCGAGATTCGAGGTCTCGCGGCCCTTCAGCCGGTAGCGACCGCGATAGTCCGAATCGAGCAACCCGAGAATGTGCAGGAGGGTCGACTTGCCGGAACCCGAAGGCCCCATGATTGCAACGAACTCCCCCTCGTGAATCTCGAGATCGATACCGTCGAGGGCGCACACCGGCACGTCGCCGTGCTGGTAGGTCTTCGAGACGGCCTCGAGGGCGATCATCGGCGACGCGCTCACGAGTTCGGTTCTGCCGGGGTCAGCCGTCGCCACGTTTCTGCGCCTTGACCGCATCCCCATCGGAGAGGTTCGAGAGCGGCCCCAGCACTACCCAGTCGCCGTCTGCCAGACCCTCGAGCACTTCTACGCTGGACACCGTCGCTCGCCCCAAGCGTACGCGCGTCTCTCTTACGCGTCCGTCGTCGAGCCGGTAGACATGCGATCCGACCGGGTCCGAGAACACCGCCTCGATCGGGACCTGCAGCGCCCGCGGTGAAGAATCGATCAGAATCTCGACGTCGACGGTCATGCCGGGGACGAGCCCCTCGGTCGGCGGCTCCACTTCCGCGAGCCCCTCGGCCACCCGCCGACTGTCCTTCAAGGCGACGTTCGGAATCACTTCCGCCATCTGCGCACGCCAGGCGCGACCCGGATAGGCATTCGACTCGATCCGCACCGACTGCCCGACCGCGACGCGACCGAGGTCGACCTGGTCGATGTTCGTTCGAACCCTGAGTCGACCGAGGTCGGCGACGTGCAGGACCGGGTCCCCCACGCGAACCGATTCACCCACCTTTACATGAGTCCGGTAGACCGTCCCCGCAAAGGTCGCGCGCAGCGACGACGCATCGCGCCGCGCGACGAGCTCCGCGATTCGAAGGTCAAGCGCCTCCACCTGCAGCGGCACCGCGCCTTCGAGGTGCCGAAACTGCGCCGCCGCTTCGCGAAGTTCTGCCCGGCTCTCGTCCAGCGCGTGGCGCGTCAGGGCCTCCGCTTCAAAGAGCATCGCGTCGGTCTCGGCACGCTTTTGCACCCGTTCAAAATGATCCTCCGCCGCCCGCAGCGAATCCTGGGCCGCCAGTCGCAGCGAGCGCGCCGTAGCCCACTCCGACTCGACGGGACCCGCGTCGATGCGCAGGATCACGTCGCCGAGTTCGACCTTCACCCCCGGGTCCGGAACCTCCACCACGCGCCCGTCCAGACGCGAGCGAACGGGGGCCTTCGCAATGGGCTCGACGGTGCCATTCGTCGCCACCGTGACCTCGATCGGCGCGTACACCGCGCGCACGACTTCGACCTGGGACAGGGGCTCGCGCGCGCACCATACCAGTCCCAGAGCCAGGAGCAGGAAGCCCGCAGCGACCACCCAGCGATTTCCGGGCATCAGTGTTTCACCACCGGCGCGGTCGGCGGTTCGCCAAGAGCGCTGCCGAGGCGTCCGAGTTCTCGCTGCAAGCGAGCCCAGACTTCGATCCGTGCGTAGCGAAACTCAACCGCCGCAACGACCCGTTCGGCGTGCCGCGCGTGGGCGGCGAGCGCCGCCTCGATGCTTCCGCGCCGAGTGTCGAGATTGAGGGCGGCGATCTCGGCCTGGGATGCCGCGGACACGGCCCGTCGCTCCGCCAGCGACGCGCGGCGCGCCAGCAGCACGAGTTCGCGATTCAGCGCCTCGACCCGGCCGCGGGTGGCGGTGGCAAAGGAGCGCGCTCGAAGACGCGCAATCTCGGCCGTCTTCTGGGCGCCGCCTACCTTGTATCGATTCTGGAAGCCGTCGAACAGGGGAACCTCCATTCCCATGAAGATGTAGCCGGCGTCGTCGAACTCGTCGAAGCGTTTGATGCCGTAGTTCGCGTACCCGCCGCGCAGCACCATCCGCGGCCAGCGCTCGGCCTCGGCGACGCCGACGCTGGCGTCTCCGATCTGCCGCTCGAGTTGCAGGATCTGAACACCAGGCGCGCGTTGCACCGCCACGAGGATCCCCTCCTCGAAAACGGCCGGACGCGGCTCGGGCAGCGTCTCCGGGCGAGTCGCGAGCGCGCCCCCCCGCCCTTCGCCGAGGGCCAGGCGCAGCTCCGCGCCCAGTGCGTCGCGCTCGAGAGCGAACCCTTCCAACAGAAGCTGCGCGTCCTCGTGCGCGTGGTGCGTCGCGTCGCGCTCCGATTTCAGCGCGTGTCCGGCGGCAAGCAAGTGGTCCGCACGCAGGACCAACCGGTCGAGCGCGTTGCGATGCGCATCGGCGGCCCGCTCCAGCTCTTCGATCCGGGCCAGGTTCGAGTACAGCTTCAAAACTTCGTAGATCACCGCTTCACGAACCTGCCGCTCTGCGAGTTCAGCGAGTTTCGTGCCGAGCTGCTGCCGCCCGATGCGTCGCCACAGGGGAAGATCCAAGAGCGCCTGCTGGACGAATACGTCGACCCAGGGGTCGTTCCCGAGGTTGTCGAGTCCGTAGACCTTCCCGTCCCCCGCCACCATCTTTTCGCCGATGCGATTCGACCAGCCTGCCTGGGAGGTGATCATCAATTGGGGCAGGTAGGCCCCGAGCGTCTCGAGGGCCGCTTCGCGCGCGCGATCGGTTTCGAGACCGGCAATCTGTGTCGGAGCGCCGTCGCGCATCGCCCGCTCCACGGCTTCTCCCAGCGAGAGTGTTTCAACGGCCACCCGACCGGGTTCCGCGGCCGGGCGCCCCGCCTCTGCGGCCCACGCGCCAACGGGCAGGCAGACAAACGCGAGCAACACGCCCCCATGGCGAACGCGAGACCTCGGCGATTTCATCGTGGCCGGCCCTTCATCGGGGCCCAGCGTAGGACAGCCTGCGGCCAGGGTCGGGCACGACGCCGATCACGGCCCCTCCGCGCGCACTTCACTCGCCGCCTCCTGCTTCTCGCGCAGCGCCGCCCGGGCCATTGAGCGGGGGCCGAGCGAGTGAGCCCAGCCGATCCCGAGCCCCCAGGCGATGAAGCCGATATCCCGTATCCGGCGCAGGACCGCGAGCGCGAGACCCAGCGGCGCCGAGCCCGTCACCGCTTCGCACACCAGCACCAGGGCAGCGTCCTGGGTCCCGATGTCCGCGGGTACGAAGAATAATACCGACCGCACCAGCACCACGAAGGCCTCGATCGCGAGGGCATCCCCGAAGCCGATCGTGAACCCAAGCAGGCGGATCGCCAGGTAGGTCGCGACCGCCGAAGCCATCCAGTCGGCGAAGGCCAGGGCCACCGAGGCCCCGAAGCGCGCGCGTTCTCCCCAATAGAAACCGACCAGGCGATCCTCGACATCCTTTAGCGCGGTGAGGGCCTGTTGGGCGCGGGCGCCGAGTATTCGATTCAACCAGCCCCCTTCGAGGCGCCCGCGGAGCCAGCTGAAACCACGCTTTCGCTGGGCCAAAAAGAAGAGCCCAATCGCGAGGCTGAAGGCGACCAGGCCCGCGCCCGCCGCCCAACGGAAGCCCTCTGGAAACGGCTCCTCGCCGAACATCAGCGCGAAGCCGATCGAGATGAAAATCACCTGCGCGATCAGGTCGGTCATCCGGGTCAGCACGAGAGAGGAGACTCCCTCGCGGTAGGCGATGCCGTAAAGCCGCTTCAACATCGCGGCCTTCACCGGCTCGCCGCCGATTCCCGCCAACGGTGTCACGCTGTCGAGGGCCGAACCGACCATCAGCACCTTCCACAGGCGGTAGAGCCAGCGCGACGAGATCGCAACCGAAGGCAGGGTGACCAGCCAGGAGCCGGTCAATACCACGAAACCCGCGAAGTAGATCGCCAACACGAGACCGATCCCGGAGAGGCCCAGTTCGCGCATCAGCAAGGCCGCACGCTCGAGATCGGTCTCTGCGATCACGACGCCGAGCAGGATCACACCGGCCAGCAACATCAGCGATACGAATCGCGTCACCCTTCGAAACCCGAACCCGCACTCACCCGCGCGGCGCCCTCACCCTTCGCGATGATTCGGTGGATTTCGCGGCGCGGCGGCGCGGCAATCGATCGAGGACCGCCAGCGCGGCCGCTGCCAGGCTCGGTACGAAGCGCGGCACGAGCAGGCGGCGGTCGAAGCCGGCCAAGCGACGCTCGTTCTCCGAAACGCAGGCCTCGAGCACGAGCCCCACCGAGAGGTCGTCGACAAAGGCCTTCGCCCCGGTGGCGATGAAGTCGGCCCCCTCCTCCTCATCCTCCCCCCCGCGGACCAGGTCGCCGAGTTGAGCCACCGCAAGGGCGTAGTGCCAGAGCCCGCGGGGGCCGCGCAACCACGGCAGCCCCATCTGGGCCTGGTGGTGCGCGAACCAATTGACGAAAAAGACGATGTGCTGGGCCTCTTCCCGCATCACGTTCTCGAAGATGGCGAAAATGCCCTCGGGCAACAGTTCAGAATCGCGCGCCAATTTGAAAAGCCCAAAACCGCCGAAGGAATCGAGGCATTCCTCGAAGCCGAAGTGGATGAACGCGCCCAGCGGATTCTCCACCGCTTCGAGGGGCCTCTCTTCGAAGGGCAGGTCGTAACGCGCCAGCATGAAGGCGACGAGATCGGCGTGACGGGATTCTTCGTAGGCCTGCAGCTCGAGAGCCTCGCGAATTTCCCGGTCGTCGATGGTGGCCGCCAGGGAGCGGATCATCGGCCCAGCAGCGGACTCGAACTCGAGAGCGTGGGTCCAGAACGGCAGCCCCCGAAGCAGCGCCAGTTCGTCGGAAGCGAGTTCAGGCCAGTCGAGATCCTTCGGTTCGTAGCGCCGATGGCCCTCGCGAAAAGTCCGAATAAAGAGTTCCTTGTGGGCCTCGGAGCCGATCTGCATGGCCTGGGAATCTCCTG